>Ga0181600_10001346_pt1 | contig 19113 bp, 17 predicted proteins | sample 041ome_2_FD_132982 | JGI IMG/M metagenome (GOLD analysis project Ga0181600, IMG submission 132982) | Coastal salt marsh microbial communities from the Groves Creek Marsh, Skidaway Island, Georgia - 041406US metaG (megahit assembly) | ecosystem: Environmental > Aquatic > Marine > Intertidal zone... | reverse complement strand
GTTCATTTCCTGAACACTCTGTCTTGCTTCTTTGAAACCAGAGGCTTGAAAGGCTTCTCGTACATCCTCAGGCCACTTCTCTAGATTTAGTCTATCTAGTGTTGTACCCTTAAATGTAGCGTTATTATTGATAGCTTGTTTAATCTTTTCAGCCATCTCGTTTGTTATGCCTAATTGCTTTAACTTAATATCAGAGAAGGGCATACCACCCTTTTTAGCAGAACGTACCCACTGAGTAGAATAATTAAGCATTGACATTCTACGAAGGGTTTGTGTTACACCATTTAGTCCAGACCAGTATGAAACAAACTGTTGAGACTTTAAAGCAGCCTTACCAGCCCAGTGTTGTTCAGGTCCAATATAACCTTCAACATTACTGCCCTCATAACGAGTAGCCCTGTTGTAACGTCCTAATTGAACTTCACCACCAACACCCAGACCTTCAATAAGCTCTTTCATCAAGCCATCTTCAAGCTGTCCTTTGGAAGCCTTCTTGTATAACTGATTGTAGGCTGGCATTGTACGCAGAAGTGTTGTTAGTGTGTACTCAAAGATAGCGTTAGAAAGTTCCATCATGGCTGACATCCCTGACATACCCATGTTAACTGCAAAGCTAAAGGCACGAATACCTATGTTCCACTCTCTTGCTCTGTTAGAAACTTCTTCACGGTGGGCTAGTCTTCCTGTAATACCGTCATACATAAACTGTAAGGCTCTCTTTTCTCTAGCAGCCTTATCAGGGTCAAGGTTCTTAGCCTTTACTTCTTTATCAATGGAAGCTAAAAACTCTTCCCAGCTTGAACCTTTTTGATTAGTATTAATACCCTTACGAGCTAGACCAATAGCACCAGACATCTGAAAGATGTAGGAGTTGTGTAGTTGTTCTGCATCTTCTTCTAACAGTTCATAGAAATGTAAGTCTTCTACTTCTCCATCTGCTCTAGTTACTCTAATAGAGGTACTTTCGTCAAGAACAAGACGAGGACGAGAACGCTTGTGTCCTTTTGTCTTTCCTGCTCTAGTCAGTTGACCAATTAAATCTTCAATATCAGAATCATCTAGCTCATCCCTAAACTCAACCTTCATAACATCAATAAGGTCTTCTAGGGTCATCTCATTAACAGTAGCAGGACCACCAGTCTTACCTAACTTAGGGTCAGTAATACTTTTGGTGTATCCTCTAGCCATTCTTTTGAGAAGTGCTTCTGCTTCTTCTTCTAGTGACTTAACAGAACGTGCGCTTTTTTGCTTAGTCTTAGAGGCTTTTCTTGCTATACTGTTTGCAAGGTCTTCAATAATGTTTGGTTGACCTTTGCGTATAGCTGCTTCTACTAACTCTGCAATCTGTTCGTCTGCTGTATCTCCTAACCTAGCACGAATATCTCTGATCCTTTGATCATTAAATATACGAGCAAGATAGTTAGCATGACGGTCTAACATAGAAGGAGTGAAACCAGCTACATCATATTTAATACCCATCTCAGCTAAAACACGTTCTTGTTTCTTTAACAAGTCACCAACTGCTTTAACCTCTGGGTCAACGTCAGTGATAATACCACGAGCATATCTAGAGACTAAACGATTAAAGTCTTCAATACTACCGCCAGTTCTTTTCTTCCACTTACGTTGATTAGGATGTAACATATAAGCAAAGGGAACTCTATTCTGTCCCTGAATACGTTCAGCTATTTCTGATGCTGAGTCTTCAGCTTCCAGCTTACCGCCCTTATAGCCTACGCTATTCATACCTAGAAGACGTGAACCTAGTCTAATACGAGCTACTTCTGATTTAGCAGAACGATAACCAGTACTAATAAGGTCACGCAAGCCAAACAAAGTCCAGCCAGCAATCTCAGGAATAGCTTCTGCTTCTGCTTGACTAACTTTAGCAGCAGGAGTAACTACGGAAACTTCATCAGCTTCACCTAAGGCTCTTGCTGTATCTGTAGCGTCAATGGATTCTAAAAACTGCTCTGTGGCTAACTCTTTTTCAATAAGCCTTTCAGCTACTGCTTCTACGTTATTAGCTTCGTAAAACAACTTCTGAGCAGGAGTTAGTTCTCCACCCTCTGCTACAATCTTAGCTAGTTTAGCTACATTAGCTCTTTTAACAAAGGCTGTAGTAGCAGTGTTTATAGTACCACCTAAACCAGCACCAAAGCCCATAGTCATTAGAACATCATTAGCGTCAATATCATACTTCAAACCAGCCCTGATACTTTCAAAGGCTGCAAGTTCAGCAGCAGATACACTAGCACCAGCAGCAAAGGCACGAGCTTTACTATAGGCTTTCTTGGCCTTGTAAGCCGTTCCTGCGACTGCTGTAGCAGTACCAGTAACAGGAGCAGCAGGACCACTTAAAGCCGACACAGCAGCCGTTGAAGCTCCAATAGCAGCCCACTCAACAGGGTCAAACATATTAGCAACAAAGGTAGCAAAAGTACCGCCCCATCCTGCTTCTTGTAGTTCTTTCCTTCTAGCTTCTGTTCTTAAGTGTGTTTCCTTAACAGCTAAAGCACTCTCAACACCAACGGTGAGTGCTTCATCTAGCACTTCACCAATGGCATCGTTGTTAGTTAAACCACCTGTTAACTGTTCTAGTAGTTCAGGAGTAAACTTATCTACTGGCTGTCCATCATAGGAACGAAACCTATCCATATTTTCAACAATAGAAGGAATAATCCAGTCTTCTGCGGCTGCAACAGGTAGGCTAGACAGGAAGCCACCCTGTTGTTTAGCTGCTGCTTCACGCTGGGCGTTGACAAGAGTACTTTCACTTACTGTTTCGGTTACAGGATAAGCACTCTCGCCTGTCTCAAATCCTAAACCTTTTAGTATATCTTGTGCTGAATCAGCCATAGTTTATTTCCTTATCCAAAGAAGTTTGTTAGCTTATCATAAGACTTTCTATAAGCTTTTCCTGCGCGTAGTTGCCACAACCACGGAACATTTTGTGCTTCTGGAATGTCTTCTGCTTTAGTAACTCGTCTAATTTTAACATCAGCTTCATCTAAATTGTAAGAAGATATTTCTACTTTATCACCAGTGTTGCCACCAATGAACCAGACTTGATTACCTTCTACTTTTACAACGATGCCAACATGAGCCACGCCAAGCTTAAACTTCTCACGTTCTTCTGGTGAGTGCATCTTAACCATGATGTCACCAGTTTGTGCTTGGGTAGGTTCAACACCTGTCCCTGCATTAACATAAGAAGCAGCCCTGATTTGATTAAACGGATCATCAGAACCAGTTAGTTCTTTAGTATCAACGCCTGAGTCTCTTAAAACTTGTGTTAAGAACGCTGCACACCATGCTTTATTCTTAGCAAAGTCTTTAACAGATTCATTATTAGGATTCCAGTCACCTACAACATTATCAAAGTAACGTCTAATAACCATAGCACCTATTTCACTGTCTTCACTCATTCCTAAGTATCTCATAGCTACGTCAGCAGGGTTCTTAGAAAGAATCATATCACCTACCATTTCAGCAGGAGCTTCCTTACCAACTACAAGTTGCTGATCTTCAGGTACAGCGTTTGTATTAGCTACTGGAGTAATTGTCTTAACTACATTAGTAGTAACCTCATCTGCTTGCATTGGTGTTCTAACAGGAACTTCAATAAAAGCTTCTTCTACTGCATCAAATACATCAGCATTTGCTGATTTAATAGGACTTAAGCTTTTCATAAAAGAAGCTACTTGAGTTCCTAATGAACCACTTTCTTCAGTAGGAGAAACCATTGCCGTGTCATCATTGGCTGTTGGTAGAGTTTTTTCATATTCATTAAGACTTTTCTGGAAAGACCTAATACGAGTTACCCTATCCTTAGGGTCTCCAGCCCACCAGTTCTTAGCCCAAAAGTCCCATATCTTTTCTTCACCGTTAACAACTTTAGCTATATCAGCAGTAGGATGTTCTAGTAGATCATAAACAGCCAAAGCCATTTGCTGATTACCAGACAAGTCAGACGCATTAGAACCTTCTGGAATATTCATAATCCATTCTGGAACTGGCTGTCCTATTCTTGCAAAATAGTTCTTAGCTCTGTTAATAGCTGTGTTAAACCGTTCTGGTTCAAACTGCATTAAGCCACGAGCAGGACCACCACCATATTGTTGAATGTTTGCATCCAGTGTTCCATCAGATTCATGATAAGCAATAGGCTTAATCACCTTATTGAGAATGTCATCAGGACTAATCCCTTTTTGGGTTGCTGCTAAGTCTAAAGCCTCTGTTAAGTTTGCTTCTGTTTCTAAGTCATATTGTTTTTCAGACGCATTTGCCACTGCAATAATACTCCTTGCAATCTCTGCTTGTTGTTTAACTGTTATACCACGTCCTGATACAGCAGGGCCAAACAGACCCTTCTCATTTAATCCTAATTCATCTAAGATTTCAGGAGAACCAGCTAACAATCTTTTAGCTTCTTTAATTGCTGATAGGTTAGTATATTGCTTCTTAGTATCTTCATAGGCTTCATCAAAGAATGTACCAACACCTTCTTCAGATTGAGATATTAGAGGCAATACTCTTTGTATGTTACCTATAACGTTTTGAGGGTCTTTAGTATAATCTTGTTCACCTGTAAAGGCTCTTCCAATAATACTTAGAATACTCTCTGTAGATTCAGGTTGTTGTGTCATCATATCTTCTGGAGATAACATCTCATCCTGAACAACAGGAGCTTGAGGCTCTTCTACTGTTGGTTCAACAACAGGGAAGAACTCACTAATAAGTTCTGGAACATCTTCACCAAGCCTTGCTGCTTGTAGTCTTGCTTCTGCTCTACGTTCTTGCTCAGTCATTTGTGATACTTGTACTTCATAGTCAAGAATAGACTGATCAACAGGAGGAGGTTGATTAAGGTCAAGATTAGCGTTCCGTGCTTCTGTTTTTATCTGAGACATAAGATTAGTTACAAAGTTTTCATCAGTCAGTAGTTGTGTTTTACTAACAGTTTGTATAAACCCTACTACTTGTCCACTACCATTATAGACATTAAGTCTTAACGCATTACGATTTAATGGGTCATTAGAAAAACCAAAAGCTAAATCACCATCATCTGCTGCTGCGTAGTTAATCTTTAAGTAGTTTTGTAAAGCAGAGCTTTGACTTAAAAGATTACTAATAGTATCTACAGTTTCTACTAAAGGCACTGTTACATTAGGGTCTGTGTTTAACTGCTTTAGTGAAATCTTTACTCCATTTGAAAGACTATGAATAACATGATCAGCTTCAAATATTGTTGCTGCTCTATCTAAAGCATCGTCTTCACTATAACCTAACTGCATAAAGATACTTGCTGTATTAGCTATTTCAAGAGCATTGGCTGCATTATTAATTGATTCACTGTGGTCTGTTGATAAAGGACTAAATTGGTTTAATTGTGATTGCGCCTTTTCTTTTAGCTTAGTAGAAGGAGCTAAGTCAAAGTTAACGCTTTGTGCTAATCCAATATCTTCTACAATATCTTTACCAACACCAGCATCACGATTAAGAATACTAATAACATCAAAAAGCTTTTTCTGATCTGGAGAAAGAAGATTTTCTGGTATCTCAATATTATACGCCATAAGCTCTTCTACTGCATAGAAGGCGGCTGCTGCATTTTTAGCCTTTGTAGCATCTGTTAAATCACCAGATGCCCAAAAGTTTTTACCACTCATAATAGCATTACGATTGATTGAAGGAATTAAACCAGTTGTCCTAAACCAATCCATTTGAGCTACTCTAGAGATACCATCACGTTGAGCTATTGTTTCATAAGCGGCTACAACATCTGAGTCTTTAATAGTAAACTTACCCCCTGCTGGACCTACTAATGGTTGGTCAACTCCTAGATCAGACCAAAGACCAGTTTCCATATGTTTCTCAACATTAGCCATAACTTGCTGTTGAAAGTAAAGTGGTTCTTGTGCTTTTAGTATCTGCTTATCACGAGCATCAAGTGTGTTGTTGATGATTGCAACATCTTTTGAGTATTTAGATACGCCTAGTTGTTGGTTTCTATCTAACCACCTGTAGATGTTATTACGTCCAGTATCACCAACAGTATTCCTAGCTATTTCTACAGCATAGGCATTAATAGTATCCCAAGGAATACCATACGCAGCCTGAAACTTAGAGAAGAGTTCGTCTGTTGCATCATCACGAGCTTTTTGTTGTAACTCAGAAATAGAAGCCTGTACTGCAAACTGATTGGTAGGCAGCATCATCTGTCTATTGTTAATAGCAAGAGCTTCTGTAAATACTTCGTCTAACTTGTTATTTAGTTGATACTCACGTTGTTTAGGATTAAACGATTGCGTAAAAAAGGTAAGATTACCTAGCTCAAGGTCTTGTTGAAAAGCCTGTGCAAGTTGTTCATCACCTGACTGAGCAACCTTATCTATATATGGTTGCATAATTGCAGCACGTCTATCCCTGACTTCTTCAGGAGTCATCTCTAAGTATTCTTGAGTATTAGCAGGATCAGCGAAGTCATCAAAGGCTGCTGATAAAGCTTGTGATGCTCCTAGTCTTGCATCAAATGCACGAGCAGAAGCAATACCTTTTTCTACTTCTCGCTTTTGTTTGACTTTCTTTTCATATTCAATTTTAGCTACTGTCTCAACAGCAGGGGCAACAGCCCTAATAAAAGCACCAAGTTCGCTTTCTTGTTCTGGTATTTCTGGTGGACGAACATAAGTCTCCACAGGTCTAGCCGTTGGCTGTAACCGTGCAGAAGGACGCATCCGTTCTACAGGTACTCTAGTTTGTGCCATTTGTTGCTCCTATTAAAGTGCTTCAGGTGTTTCAGCTATTGTTCTTGCTCTTGTTGTATTACTGCCAAAAGGAGAGTTATACTTTCCTGCTGGTTTTACTTCATACTGTTTATAAGAAGCATAACCGCTTGCCCCAGCACTAATAGCCGCAGCTAAGAAGCTAGGTTGTGTACCCTGAGGCATGGAGTTAATTCTAGACTCAGCCTCCGCAGAAGCACCCATCTTTTCTAACTCTATTTGTCTTTCAATATTCTCAAGGTTTCTATTAATTGTGGTTACACCACGAAGTTTTTGTGCCGTATAATCAGCAAGCAGCATATCAACAGAACCACCAGTAACACCAGCTTCACCAGCAGCTACTACTGCACGTTCACGCATTTCTAAAGCTTCTATAGCTTGTTTCTGTTTAGCCTCACCAGCAGCCTCAGATTCCTGAATAGCCCTCTGATTGAGTGACTGTATCTTTAAGTCTCTTGCTTGCGCTGCTGCAATTCTGTTTTGATCATAACGTGCTTGTACTTCATCGGCTTGTCTACTTGCTTCTAAAAACTCAATTACTGTAGAAGCGGCTGACAAACCAGCCATAATCATAGTAGGTTCACACATCTCTTATCCTTACAAATTCTAAAAAGGGTCTATCTCCTACCCCCCATTTATCATGCTTTTTAATAAACGTGAAGCCCACAAAACGAAGCCAGTTGATAGCTTTAGTGTAGTCTGCATCACAAGCATTTACGAGTATAGGATACTTATCATTCATATGTTCTACCCAAACACGAGACCTTCTCAGAAAGGGCAACCAAATCTTTTCTATAGGAGGTGCGGTAAGAAGCCACGGTATGCCCATTATTTCATCATACCTAGCTATTCCATACATACCAGCAATCTCTCCTGTGTCGGAGACAATAATAGTACTACAGTCTTCTGACTCGTCAAAGCCTACCTGTAGTGCTTCTTTTACATTACCATGTGAGGAGAGTACTTCAATAGCATCCTCTCTCCTTAGATTAATTGATAGATAGTCTACATCTTCTTGAGTACTCTTTCTCACATGACCTTGCATTACATTCTCCTAGAACGAAGTACAAAGAATCCTTCCCACTCTGCTGATTGGAAGACACAGGGCAGATGACTATCACTCTCTAGAGTAATTGTGGTTTCATCAGCGTGTCCAATAACACCAAAGCGATAAGTGCCTGAATCAATAGCAGCCTTATTTAAGAGGTTAGCACCACCACCAACAATACGTCCTGTAAAGGTACGCTCGTATATATCTCGTTTTAGTGGTTGTATCTTAACCTTGAAGAATCCTGTACTATTGTAGGTTACTGCGTAGTTTCTAATATGCAGTATACCTGTTGTTATGGGTTTATTATCTTGTTTAATTACTGGTTCAGAAAACTGGTACTTGAACGTAAAAGGAATACCAGCATAAACTACTTCGCCATCAGCGAGTAGTGCTGCTACACTCCCTACTTGTATAACTCTACCACGTTGGTCAACATACTTTAAGTTAGTATCTGAATATGGTACTGTTGTAGTTCCACCAGTTTCTAGTCTTACTCGTCTATCTAAGAAGATAGGAAAGCTACCTTCTGTGTATAACGTAGCATTGTCTACTGATAGATTAAGTCTTTCTAAGTAGAGGTTAGTACCTCTCTTAATTAGTATATCAATATCAGCACGGTTAAAAGAAAACCCTACTACATCACCATCAAATACCCAGCGTGACCAAGAGGCCTGAAGCTTCTCTCGTCCTGACCAGTAGTATCTATATACATAAATAGCTTCACTGTCATTAGTCGTCTGTAAGAGCAGCATATCCTCGTTAGAGGACGCTTGAATACTCTTGACTTCACCGTTTAGATACTCAGGGACGTGCGCTGTAATTTCACTAGCGTCATTAACGTCTGTGTCAGTATCAACAAAGTACTCCCAGCATCCTGCCCATGCACCACGCTTAGAGGCAAAGTAAACATACTTACCAGCCTGTGCTGGCTTTGCTCTTAGGGATGCCTCAAACTCTGTGGTGTTAGCCACGTTGATAGTCTCAGGAGTTAGGAGAGGTTCTGCTGTAACTTTGAACTGCGTAAGGTCTGAGAAGAGCAGTAGGCTCTCGTTGAATGGTACAGCGTGTTTGAGGATACTAACCTTGTTAGAGGACACAGCCACGTCAATGGGGTCACTGTCTACAATGGTTAGTGTTGTCTTACGAAAGAAGTCAAACTCAAGAAACTCACCAGCACGAGCAAAGATAACATTCTCGTCTGCTAGTAGTCCTAGCCTGTTACGATGGAAGAAGATGTCAGACAGCGTGTATCCTACAAAAGAAGGATAGCTATTAGTGTTGTCATCACCTACATCTCTTTGAGCATACGCTGCCTCATCAAAGGTAAAAGAACCATCAGGGTTCTTAATCAGTTTGTGAGGCATAGTAGAAGCATCAAGGTCTAACAAGATGTTAGGCTGTACTGTTTCTTTCCAGACACCACCAGTATACTTTACATAGTAGTCATCTTGTGCCTTCTCGTTATCACCAATAATCTTAATGATAAAGTCCTCAGCAGCTTCAACAGGAAGCTTCTTAAAGTCTAGTGTCTCATCCTTAAATACAAGTAAATGTTCTCCACCGTGGGAGTCACCTACTTCTACTTGAAAGTCTGTAGCATCTGTAGACTGAATATGTAACACTGAGCCATAGCGAGTAATTGTAATACCAGTAACAGCAGAGCCATCAGTAATATCATCATAGTATGTTGTACTAACAGAAGTACCTGAGAAGGTATCTAGATTAGTAGCAATCAAGTCAGTAGAAGCACCACGTTCAGCATCCTGCGTAAGCGTTGTACTACTCTGTGTGCTAGACTTTGTAGCAAACTCAACTGTACTAGAGCTACCACCCTTGGTAATAACTAAGCGATAGGTAGAAGAGTAGTCAGCCTGTTTGACATAGACTAGTGCTTCTGGATTACGAGTAGAAGAAGTTGTTGTACCCTTGGCTACTTCCGTGTTCTTATTAATAAGGAATGTAGCATCTGCAATAGAGACTGCTGCTATTTCTTTACTGGGGTCTGTGAGACCAGAGAAATAACTTGAGGCATTATTGGTAACAGTTTTGGCTGTACCTTCCTTGTCGTAGACTCTGAGAGTACCAGCAGTATCAATAATAAGAGTATAATACTCGTTCTCGTCCCTGCGAATTGTGTGTATAAAAGCTTTATCAGTATTAGAGATTACCCCCAAATCGGCAAGGTGTTCAGTACTTGGGCGTTTTGATAACCCTGTAACAACGCTAGATAGTGCATTTTCTTGTAGCTCTGCTTGTGTGTTAAGACGTAATGATGGTGGCTGTTGCGACACACCATTAATAAGATTGGGGATTGACTGACTGATAAGTGCCATTACACTGTTCTCCGTCCTTGTCTGTCTATAATACTAAAGACATCATAGTTATCAAAGATATTAGCATCATCAGTAGCTTTGTCAAACTGCTTTAATTCAAAGTAAGCACGTTCTTCATCTTCCCTTTGGAAGTCGTGTAGAGTGCCTGACCCTACAACCCTGTCCTGAAACACACGAGTACTCTTTAGAGTGATGTATCTCTTAGCTACTTCTGGTAAGTCTTCAAAGTTTAATTCTACTACTACATCAAGATTAGTACTAGCACCAATGGCAAACGTATGGTTCTTCCTGTCGTACATCTTAGTGCCACGCTGTACTAGGTCTTTACCATTAGCTTCTAGCGTAGCATCAGCACGAAGAACATCAGAACCTATAACAACGTGTCCATCACCATCCTGTGCATATGACTTGTTGTATTCTGTATTGAAGTGCCAGCCTTGAGACTGCACCTCACGATTAGTTGTATTAAGTATTGTTTCTGCGATTTCAGCTTCAACCAAACCAGAAGAAAGGCTGTTGACTGGTGCTTCACCAATAGCAGAAAGCATTGTATTAACTGCATCTAGTTTTGTTGTAGCTGCCATGTTATCACCATTTTACCTTATCAGCCCAGTAAGCCGCACTCGTCTTACCCTTGGCTATATTCTTTGCATGACGTGCTTTGAAGGACTTACGTCTTGCCTTCTCTGAAGCAGTAGTTGGATTTTTACCAGCACCACTCACACCTTTTTGACCAAAGCGTATAATCTTTAATTTATCATTTTTCTTGACTAACACCGCATGAGATTTCTTAGAATGACTTGGTGTTCGCTTTGGTTTGTTTACACCTGAAAAGGTTTCTCCTGCGTGTTTAATAGCCATTACTTTTTCTTTCCATACTTAGCCATAATAGCAGCTACCTGTTTCTGAGGCATACCACCAAAAGACATCTTCTTACCTGTCTTCTTGGATTCTGCTTTAGCTTTAGCCATACCTTCTTTGGTATACTTATATTTCTTTCCACCTACTTCTGGCATAATTACTTCCTATACTTTGCTGTTTCATTGACGCTAGACTTTTTAATCTTCATGTTTTTCATAGTACTCTATTGTCCTCTTAACCATAAACCCCACCAAACAAGACAAACAATTCCCACAAGACAAACAACTCCTACAATAATTAATTGCATAAGTTCTATAAATTCCTGTCGTTTTCTTAAGGCTTCTTCTTGCTGTCTTTGTCTTTCTTTTCTAGCCTCTGCTTGAAACTTTTGCCAGTCATCCCAGAGACCAGCCCTGCCAGACCATATCATTATTTGTTTTAGGTGTTCCTCTTGTTCCTTAATCTTTTCTAAGGCAAGAAACTCTTCTAGTTCGTTAGAGGCAAATGGTGACTTCTTTTTCTTTTCACCATTTTTTCTTAGGTCTTCTTTAGCATTAACAAAATCAGAAATGGCACTACCAGCACTAAGGAGGTCTTTACCATTTGATACTGCTTCCTTGATAATAGCAAATGCTGCGTTAGCCGCAGCTAATTCTGCAAGCATCAGTACACCTCCACTGTGTTAGGGTTTATGTATTTAGGAATACAATAGGCTGTTACCTTATCCCTATTATCTATCCAGTCAGAGTACTGATAGTTACCATATCTCTTGGATACCTCAGAAGCAAAAAAGTTACAGTCTAGGATTGACCTGAAGTACATATCATTACTGACGAGTACTCTGTCATCTCCCACTCCTAAGTAAACTAACAATAGAAAAACGTGCATAATAAAAAAGGAGAGAAGCCGAAGCCTCTCCCCTCTATGTTATTTAGGCATACTCAAGAAGAGCAATAGCCGAAGCAGGACGCAGGACGTTATGTCCCATAGCGTACTTAGCAACCATCAGTGTACCCTGACGATTAATCTGGTACTCAGACTCAAGGCCTAAGTCCATCAGCTTAACAGTAGCAACAGCGTCTGGTGTGAACACGAAGCCACGGATACGAGCAGCAAGAGCCACCATGTCTGCACCGTCTACATCAGTAGTAGGTAAGTCATAGTGAGTAGTGCGGCCTGAACCAGCAGTGTTAGCCAGAGGTGCGTTGTCTGATGTTACACCTTCTCCAGCACCAGCAGCAAGTGCGGTGTAGAGGTTAGTTACATTGGCATGGTTTGACATATAAACAGGCATACCAGCGATTGAAGGTACAGTTGCAGAAGCAATAGAGCCTTCACCACCGAAGTCACGGTTCATGTAAACCAGCTTGTTACCATCAGTCACATCAAGCAGTGCATAGTACTGGTCTGGTGGAAGCATTACTACTGCACCATCAGTCGGTACGTTCTTCTTCTCCATCTCTTTACGAGCGTTGAAGATAGCTTGTGCGATGTCTGAAGCTACTAAATCGTCAGCAGCGTTGTCACCGATTACTACGTTGTCTGTGAAGTCTTCTTCAGTAAATGATTTGTAGTCCTGAATGAGACCAGCAGCACGAGCAGCGTTGGTTGACAAAGAAGCCTTAACCAGCATACGAGCTACGTTACGGTCAGCTTCGTTAGCCAATGCAATACCAGCTTCTTTTGAGTAGATTGAGCGAACATCGTAGTGGTTGATAGCTTCGTCAATATTAGCAATGAACTGTGAGCTAATCAGCAGATCATCAATAGTAACGATGCGTTCACCAGCACGAATCTGACCACCAGTGATTTCATTTCCTGGGGTTAGGTACTCAGCAGAAGCACGGCCTGTCATTGGGAAGGAAGCAGACTTTCCTTTTGAGATTGTGCGAGTACGCACTTTGTCCATGATGACTTTTTTTTCCTCAAATGCGGTGAGAACTTCACCAGCATAGAGTTTGAGAAATAAATCACGAACGTCACCTGTGTTATTATTTTGTCCCTGAAAGCTAACGCTATATGCAGGGTTTGAAGCGGCAGAAGCCATAATATCATCCCTTTCTAAAAGATAATGTTGAGTTAATTGTCTCAGCACTACCAACACGTCTTGGCCTAGATTGTCCCTCGCAAGGGGTCAGGGTTATTTTAGTCAGTAATAACTTGAGGTAGGGTTTCCCCTTCTAAGCACACCCATAGTAGATGTGTTTAGAAGGAGAGGGGGAACAAGTCCCCCAATCCAATGCAACATTTAGAACAGACTAGAACGAGCCAACTTATCAGCGACTTGTTGCCTGTAGGCGGAGTCCTTTGCGTATCTAGGGTCACGCATAGCAGCAGTTAATTCTGCATTGCTTTCAAACTTCCCACCAGAGGACACAGCACCAGTACCTCCTTGAAGGAGATTAGGTTCAGCCTCTGAACGATAACGTGCATAAAGACCTTGTACAGCAAACCTGATATTAGAAGGGTTCTGTGAGTCTACTGCTGCATTAAAGGCATCTATTTCTGATTCAGGTAGATTGTTAGATGCCCATTGCATAAGCTCAGAATACTGTTCCTGTCCACCCACAATAGAGTGCATCTCTGCTTCTACTTGTGAGGACAGAGCGTTCTGACCTTGTATCCAACTATCAACAAGAGTACGAGAGAAGCCAGCTTCTTCCAATGCTGTATAAGCATCAGCCGAAAGCTCACCATTATCTAAGTATTCCTGTTGAAATACATTAAAGTCCAGCCCCTTGGCATCTAGGGCTTCGGAAACTTCAGAGCTAGTCTGTTCTACCTGTTCAGCTAGTTCATCTGTTTCTTGGGTCTCTTCTTTACTACCCTTACCAAGCTTGCTCTCTAATTCTGAGTAAGCCTTTGCCATGTCTTCTGGACTTTTAAATTTTTCAGGCAACCAATCAGGACGATCAGAAGGTGCTTGACCTTCTACCTTCTTCAACATAGCATCAATATGCTCTTGTGATTCTGGTGGTTGTTCTTGATGTGTGTTCACTGATTCTGTCATTCGCTAACTTGCTCCAATGCCTGACGTATTTGATCAGGGTCTATGTTACCAGCTACTGCTGGGGCTGCTCTTTGTGCTGCTCCCATAGCTGTCTGTTCCAACATTTGTTGTTGCATCATTTGTTGTTGTGCCATTTGTTCTTGCATCTTCTGTTCCTGTGATTTAATCAGACCAGAAGTATCAATCCCTAGAGAAGCACCAAGACGGTCAATGTAGTCATTGATGTTCATCTCACTAGCAATAACTTCAGCCCCTAGTGGCTGTAGATACTGTAGGAAGGTTGCAAGTTTATTAAGGTCTTGACCTCTACCAAGTGCCTCAATACCAGTAACAACGGTAGGCTTAACGCTGTCCTTAGGCATCTTAGGCATTTTACCCTGCTGTTGCAGAGAGTTTAGTAGGAGGTTAATCAGAGGAAGCTGAAACTCCTGAGACAGAATTGAGTACACACCACCAAGGGCAGTCTCAAGTTCCTGTGCCATGAAGCGAACTTCTTCTGCTGTCACTCGCTCTGCTGCTCGTTGTACTGAACTGTTCAACAAGAAGGCAGCAGCCATGCGGTCATTAATCATACGCATAGTTTCTAATGCTACACGGAAGTCTGCTGCTTTCTGTACCTGTAGGGTAGATACATCATTAGCATCACCATTAAGGAACGCACCATTAGGTGCTTTAGAAAGGTCAGAAGATTTTGTTGTACCATTAGGACGTACAAGAAAGAGTACCTTAGAGGAAGCAGCACTACCCTGCACAATAGCACGAGTAAGTGACTCAAGGCTTCTTAGGTCTCCAATGTATTCTTCTACATACCCACGTCCGTAATCTTCTCCGTCTATACGGATGAACCGAAGAGGGATAAATGGGTTTGTGTCATCTTTATATGTTCCCCTAGAGTTAGGGACTTCTATGCCAGCAACCTCTTGAAATACATCAAAGCCTTTATTAGTCTTCATAAGCTTTGTATAAAGGTTTAGAGATTTAACTGGGGTTTCTGATTGAGGCAGCATCGCCTGTACTTCCTCAGGAAGCATCATGGGTGATACTGTTTCTTTTGTAATGATTTCTAGAACATTACCCATAGCGTCACGTTTAGTAACGTAACGGTCAGGTCTGTATACTTTCATACCGCCTTTTTTAGGCATATATACAAGAGCATTACCTGTCACAATCAGAAGCTTAAGAGCTTCAAAGACAGGCACACGGATAGCTTTACCCTCAATCTCTTGCATTGCAGCACGTTCAATTCGTGCCAGTCCTTCTTCTACTTGACCACGATTATCGCCAGCAATCTGCTGTAAATCAAAGTCATCAATAGTAAGTCTGAAGAAGGGACTGTTAGGAGGTAGTAGAGCCAGAAGCAATTTAGATGCGAGATTGTTTACACCCCTTGCCCCTATACCTTGATATGGTGTACTGTAGATACTTGAACTACTATGACCTTCATCTGGTAAAAGAGTAGGAATGGTAAGCCTTGCTGCTTCGCGTCCTCGTTCTAAAAAGGTGTCTCGCTCCCCTTCAAGTTGACTGTAGCGTTTAGCTACTTCACCTACACCTTGTTCCATTTAATTATCCTTTTGGAATGTTAAGCCCGACACCACCATCACCACCTACATTAGCTGAGGCTGGTTGTGTGACAAGGGCTTTCTTACCTTTTTTACTAATACCTAGCATGGTAGATGTAGTAGCTATATCTGTTTCATCTCCTTCTTCAGTGCTTTTAGCAGCAGCAGTAGAAGGAGTAGACATACTAGAAGACCTAGAAGAAGCTCTTGACTTCTTACTAAACCCAAGTGATTTACTTATACTACCCATACTACTCTCCTGTAGGTACTTGAACACCAGAACCTTCACTACCTGTCTGTGTAGCGGTATCCTGTAGCTGAATCTTCAGGCCTTTTTTGCCTGTCTTCTTTTTCTTCAGTTGCTCTGATGTTAATTCTGTATCGTCCATCTCAATGTCAGGAGTCTTAGTAACAGCAGTCACTGGTCTCGCTGGGGGTGGGGCTGGACGAGGTGTTCTTCCCATTAAACTTCCCATTTAATCTTCCTCAAAATCGTTGTCTTGTAATTCATGTAACTTCTGTATCACAGACTGTTGACCCCTGAGGAAAGATAATTCCTCAGAGGACACTTGATTAAGCGGAAGTTTATCTGGATACAGTTCAGAAAGCTTTCTCAATAAGCCATCTGTAATGTTATAATCGTTTCCTAAAACTCTCATTTTATTCAAACTTTCGCTAATAGTTACACTTTAGATTTCACATACACCAGCAGTACAGGCTAATTCCTGAGAAGATGTAGTATTATCAAGGACTTCTGTATACTCAGCAAAGTCAATTACTGGCATAGCTGCATTTAGTTCTTTATACTGCTGCTCTGTAATCTCTTCATAGGGTGCTTGTGCGTAGGAATGGTTGTCATCCTCACGAGGTAGGAAGGATACACCACACACTTCATCCCAATGTTTCCATACCCATGCACCTACATCAGCCCATTCATCCTCACCTACATAGATAGTTACTGATGGGTTGTGGTCAGTCCAGTGATTACGGTATGTAAGCCATAGCTCTAGGTGTTCAATAGCACCAATGTCATGTCGTGTAAGACTATTAGAAGCAGAAGCCATAGGAAATTCAAACACTAGGTTCTGTGGATTATATACATCAACCTCACAGGGGACACCCTTCTCCTGCATCCAAGTAGCAAGAGGGTCTTTAACATCTGCTCTTACTCTACGGATGTAGTGTTTAGCATAGCGAGGGTGGATACCACTACCACTATTAACTAACTGTGATACAGTACCAGAAGGTTTAACTGTGGTGATAGCCTTTGATGGATTGATGCCTAGCTTCTCAGCCCATTCCTTGTTAACATCACGAGTTATATCACGAAGCTTCTCTAACGTACCACCAAGCACAGACTTCTCATACTCACCCTGACCAGACATAATCTTGTGGTCAAAGATACCAGTAAGAGATACGCCTAGTAGCCTTTCTTCTTCGGAGTTCTTTTTCCATTTCGGTGACAGGTATTTGAAGTCCACAAGGGCTGATTGAATCGTCCCAATGATCGTTGCGATTTCGGTTTTCTTCTCAAGCTCTCCGACTCCATCGGTTTCTCTGATGACAACTTCGGAGAGGTTACAGAATTGTCTACTTCTGAGACTGATTTCTCCACAGGGGTTCGTTCCAAAATCGCTGCGGCTTTCTCTGCCAATACTTTCTGCCTTAGCTTGGGCTGCTTCACGGTTAAATATACCTCGTTCACCTGATTTAGATTCATACAATGCTGACCATTCACGGAGGAAGCTACCCATATCTGGCTTGTCTGTGAAGGCAATAGAGTTGTTAGCATAGCTACGGTTGACCTGATCGTTCCACCAGTTACCCATCTTAGCATGACGCATACGGTCATCACTTAGGTTTGATAGACTAATCATAGCAGAGCGTCTAACCCCACCAACCACAACAGCAGCAGCTACCTGACACATAATGTCATGACACTCAAGGCTATTCAACTTACGTCCTGCGGCTTTCTTAAAAGTATTCACCGCAAACCTGAATAGGTTCTCCAATGGTTCAGCACCAGAAGCACGTCCACCAAAGGTCTTCAGCCTAGCACCAGCAGGACGCACCTTAGATGTGTCCCACTTAGGTATCTCACCAGCATAGAGGCGGCTTATGATTTGACGGAAGGCTTTAGCCCATCCCTCTTTACTATCACCAACTACCACAACCTCATCAGTCTCAACAAGCTCTGATGGTATCTCAGGTAGTTTACTAATGAACTGACGCTCGACTGAGAAGCCAACACCAGTACCACACATAAGAACCATTAACGCCTCATCAAACGCTTTAGGGTCATCAACAGCAAGAAAGCTACAGTTATAAGCAGCAACATGATTTCTATCTAATGCCTCCCCAGCAGTCATGATAGTACGCATGGATGGTACTACCTCTAGATTTAGAATAGCATCCTTAACGTCTGGTCTTTCTGACAACACAGGAAACCTTCCTGTCATGTAGTTCCACCATCGGTCTACTGTTTCGTTCCATGTCTCTCTTCGTTCTTTATCCTCTAGCCACCTAGCATAGCGGCTTACATGGATATAGGATTGGTATGAATCCATTATCTATCGTCCCCTTCTCCGTGTAACTTGTTTTCAAGCGCACGTTTGTTTAGCTTTCTTAAATTCTCTTCTGCGATTCCCTGTAGTGACAGGCCACAGTCGTGTGCTAATGCTGCTAGATACCAGAGAACATCTCCCATCTCTGCCTGTATCTTTTCCTTCTGTTCTTCCAGAGGAATATTATCACGCATCATCTTCTTAATCTTTCCTGCTACCTCACCAGCTTCTTCAGCTAGTCCAAGTGCAGGATAGGAAATAGCATACTTTGAAGGATAGATAGCAGTACGCCTAGCCTTAAGTTGATACTCATAAAAATCCAGCATTACCAGTTTACTCCCTTTGTTTTCTCTAGTAGTTCAATCATCTTGTTCAGATACCATACAGCTTTCTTAGCATCCTGAATAGGATTACCCTTCTTCCACAGGCGTGATCCTGTATACTTAAGGATGTTTCCATGGCAGTAGCTAATAGCCTCATACTCACCTAACACATCTACAATGTAGTCAATGGTTTCAATCTTACCATCAGCGTAGTGAGCAGGACTATTAATCATATCACGTTCCTTACGGTCATTGAGAACAGCAATCTTCTCACACATACTACTTGCTCTGTCCTCAAACTCTTTTAACTTACGCTTCATATAATCTTCATAGCTTTCGTGTCTGGATTCCATAGTGTTACCTCACCTGTGTCTGTGTCATATTCACCGTTGCGTAGGATACGAGCTAGTCGTGCGTTCTCTAGTGCTACTTCTTCTGAGAGACCTTTGCTAATGTACGCTCTGACCACCGCACCCCAGCCATCACCAAACTCAAGGATTTTCTCAGCAGTTTTTGCACCAACTGAAGGACAACCTTTGTAGTTGTCAGTAGCATCACCAGTAAGAGTTTGTATAAAGAAGTTGTGATCTGCCTCAACCTCTCCGATTTCCACAACCTCTC
>Ga0181600_10001341_pt1 | contig 19148 bp, 9 predicted proteins | sample 041ome_2_FD_132982 | JGI IMG/M metagenome (GOLD analysis project Ga0181600, IMG submission 132982) | Coastal salt marsh microbial communities from the Groves Creek Marsh, Skidaway Island, Georgia - 041406US metaG (megahit assembly) | ecosystem: Environmental > Aquatic > Marine > Intertidal zone... | reverse complement strand
GGCGATAACTTTTGTTTTTAATCTCTTTTTATTCTTCTCCGTCTTCGTTTTTACGAACACTTTTTGTCCTCGCGGTTCTTTAAAGTACAGAGAGACCACGAAGAGGAAAAAACAGATTAAAATTCCAATCGCGACGACATCTTTCAATAATAAAGAACCATCATCTTTCCCGCTTTTTCTCTTCTTCATCTTTTTTCGTCCACCAAACGTGTCTTTTTCCTTCTCCTTCTTCCAAAGATCGTCGTCGAAATCGTCGTTTCCCCCCTGCTTCTTTTTCCTATTCGCTTTTGCTCGACGCATTTTTGCATTTGTGTGATTTTGTGAGAAAAAACGTCAAAAGAATTTGTTCCAAAACACAACACAACAACTCCACTAAAAAAAAAAGAAACATCATGATGCGAAGAGCTTTGCGCCAAGCGTCGAGACGTTTGCGAGCGTCGGCTTCTTCGGGGACGTCGGGTTCGTGCCAAACACCGTCACCTTTTCCGAGCATCTGCAGAGCCTACGGCGCGGGAGGGGGAGGCTTTTTGGACAAAGACCTCGTCAACGATCGCATCGTCGCCGTCGTGAAAAATTTCAGCAAAGTGGACCCGTCGAAAGTCACGAAAGCGTCGCACTTTGGAAAAGATTTAGGTTTGGATTCCTTAGATACGGTTGAAGTGGTGATGGCGATCGAGGAGGAGTTTGCGATTGAAATACCAGACGCGGAGGCGGATAAGATTTTGAGCATCGAAGAGGCGAGCGCGTATATCGCGAGTAACCCGGACGCGAAGTGATGAGAGATCAGAGAGAGAGAAGGAGAGAGACAGACGAGAACAGAGAAGGAGTGGTTTCGCGTATGAACTCGCGGAAGAAGAAGAAACGAGATTCACAAACTCTTAGAAGAGTACCGTATACTTTTGCGTTTGTAATTTGATATTTAACTTAATTTATAAAAATACAACAAGTTCTGTCTCTGTTTGTGCGTGTGTTATTAGTACACGACGAGAGCAGATGTGAGCGTCTCTTTATGCTGACTTTAATGTACAAGAGGAGACAGAGAGAATTTGCGTGCGGAGCGTCATCCTTTTAAATAAGCGTTCGCCCACACAAACATACCATTTCTTTTATCATCTCTCTCTTCCTCTCTCTCTCTCTCTTTCTGTTTGTTTAGTAATAAGTTAGTAGAGCAGCTTTTCAGCTTTCTTATTCTTCTTCTTTTTCTTCTCCTTCTTCAATACTTATCTCGATAAGGCAGAGACGGCGTCGTTGTCTTTGTTGTTCAAATCGTCCCGCAAGTCGCTCGGCAACTTCAAGGAGGTGAACAAAATCAACAAGCGTCGCTCGTGCGGAACCGCCCAGACGAAACCCAACTCTGCGCCGCCGGTAAGTTGTCCTCCTTTACCGTCCAAAACCAAAAGTTCGCCGTCCGTCCAAGAGGCGTCTTCGAAGCCTGGTTTTGCCACTCGACCTTGGCCTTTGTATCGCGCTAAAACGCCGAGCTCTTCCGGGTAGGTTTGTAAACCGTTGACGGTGAGTTTGGGAAGTTTATTTTCTTCATCGATTTTCGCGCGAAAGGACGCCGCACCAGCTGGAACGTTCGCATCGCCGGTAAGTTTGATGCCGGTGATACAATTTGAGTCTTCACCCAACTCGTCACCATATCGGCCTCGAACGATGCGAACGATTTCGGCACCGTGTGGACCAAACGCGCCGACGTAGAGGCGATCGAACGGATCTTTCGAGGTTTGCGTCGCGACGTGATCCGGGATGCGTTCGAAACGAACAGTCGAAGCTGCGACGGATCGGTGATGTTTCTCCTCCGTTTCTTCCTTCACGTTTTCGGCGTTGATGCCTAGAACGTCGGTATCGACGGATAAGCCCTCAGATTTTAGAAGGAAAGAGGATTGCGAGACTCGAGTGCACTCCGCAGGAACTCTGACGCGATCGTACAAGCTCGGATCGCCGTATAAATCCTCGATAGATTTCATGCGTGAATCAAAACCACCCTCGGATTCGACAATGTTCGACTCATCGAAATCGTCAAAGTCGCCGTCGTCATAATCATCGTTCTCGTCAAAATCGTCCTCGTCGTCGGCATCGTCGAACAACGCATCTCCCAACGCCAGCGCGTCATCTCCGAATCTTTCCAACTTCGCCAAAAAATCCGGCGAATTAGTTCGAATCTTGCGATCGATCCCACTCCATCGTTCAAAGAATTCCTCTTCAAACAAAGAGTCCTCGTCAGCGACGTCTGCGTTTTCATCCGCGCGGAGCGCGTTGAGTAAGCCACTGCCATACTCATCCAACGTATCGTAATCTTCCAACATTTTAATCAATTCTTCTCTGCTCGGAGGATCCTCTGGAGTCGTGTTTTGATCGTACGCGTCAAAGATTGTGTTGATGACATTATCGAGCTCTTCTTCTTCTTCTTTTATGCGTTCCGTGCCCTTTGCGATAACTGCGTCTCGAATTTCTTGGACCAGCTTGAAGCGTTCTTGTCGTCTCTTTTCCGCTGCCTCGTCGGTATCTAAAGTAATCTCGTCAATCGCACTTGTATTCTTTCTCATCTCTTCGCGCAATAAGCTCACATTCGTGAGCAAATTTTCTTTCAATTTCCTTATGCGCTCTTCGCGAGTGGCGAGCTCTTTCTCGTGGGCGCTGAGTGCAGCTTTAGTCGAGGCTAATTTATCCTTGTATTCTTGCAAATCCGCGAGCAATTTTTTCTTCGTCTCGTCGTCGATGGTTTCAGGACCACCGTCGTCGTCATCCGTTTCTCTTCTCACCGTAATTTTCTGTCCATCTTCGTCCGCGTGATCATTCAAATCAACTACTGGGATTCTTCTGAACGACTCCACGTAATGAAGTCTCGCCGGTTGCGTAACGAATTTTATCTCTTTCGAGTCCTTATCGTACTCTTCGCGAACGTGCAGCTCAAAATATGGCGTCCCAAACGTTTGGTCTTTCACTGAATACTTGATGGCAGCGTCTTCTTCTTCATTAACGTCGTAGGCGTCGCTACCTTCTTCTTCTTTGCTTTTCTCTTCTTCATCACGTTTATTCGTATATTTTTCGTACTGCGTGTCGAGGATTTCTTTAAGCTTATCGAGTTTGCCATTCACCGGCGTGTCAGACGCCGAAGGAGCCCAACTTTTGAACGTGTCCAACGGCGACTCATCGTTCGCGTCCGCCAACTCCCTCGCGGTGAACGATGTGCCAACCAAACGTCCACGTCTCACCGTCACGTGAACAATTGTACCTTTTGTAAACTTTTTCGGCGGCTTCGGCGATTGTTTCATCGCTTTCGTCCCAGCCTCTTCTCCTTCTTCTTCTTCTTCTTCTTCTTCTTCTCGTTCTGGTTGTTTATAAACCAACTGATCACCGTTCACGCCGTACGCATAGTCGTGCATTTTATCGCGTTCTATTGAATACGACTGCAAATAGTCCGTGATATCAACCCCGTGCCACCAACCGAGCAAACCGGCTCCAGAATCTCGAAACTTTGCCGCCGCGCCGTAATCCTCCGTTTCCAACGCTCTCAAAAAGCCTCGGCGAATTTTCATCGCCGGGTCAACCGTTAAAGCTGCCTCGATGGCGTCTCGAATCGTTGACGCGCGACCGTAGTCCTCGACGTCGATTGCCTCGGCCAGTTGTCCGTTGAGCGCGACCAAGGCTTCGTCTTCTTTCGCCAATTGGTCGAAACGTTCGTTCCATTTCTTCCAATCCGAAACGGCGTATTCGTCTTCCTCTTCCTCGTCTTCTTCCTCGCGCTCTTTCTTCGTCTTGTTCGCGTTGATCCCATTCGCACCCGATTTGCCGCCGATAAAATTCTTAGACGACTTACTGCCACTTTTCCCCACTCTTCGTTCTGTTTTCACTTTGACCGACCCTCCCGAGGTCGTCGCCTTTGCATCCGAGTCGTTCAACTCGAGCTCCAAGTCAGACGTCTCGAACGGTTGACGAACGAGAATCGTGTGCGTCTCGTCTTCATCTTCATCCGTGTCCTCGATGTTGTTCTCCTTTTTGTTCTCTTCTCCTTTAGACGAGACGGTGGTCTCTCTTTTCGCTTTCGCCACCGCCGCCGCCGTCGCCGGGTTCACCCTTCGTCTCGCCACTCGTATATTCTTTTGTTCTTTGTTGGTATTCTCTCCGCCGGTCGTTTTGGCGTTATTGGTGTCTTTTTTCAAAGCCATAAACTTCGAGGACGAGGCTTCCACGTTCGAATGCGTTGTCTCCGTCGCAGACTGGGACGAGGAGGATGCGCCTTCCTCCTCGTCCAACTTTTCGCTCTTCCCCTCTTCCTCGTCCTCCTCGTTTTTCCCGAACGCGTTCTGCGAATCTCCTCCTTCGAGATGGGAATCTTCCTCCAACGCAAACCTCGCGAGTCGATTTCTCTCTCTCCCGAGAGATTTTCGCATCGATCGACTTTTATTGATCGTTAAATCAGACAGTTTAGGTAGGTTTACCATCGCTTTCGCGGACGAAACCATCGCAAAAGGAGTCGGCATTTCTCCTCAAATTTAGCGGTTATATAAAGCGCTTTTTTACAAACCGATGCTGCTCGAGATGGGAATAAACCTCGAAACTTCTCCTCTTTGCGACCAACGCGAGACGAATTAAATAACGGCTAAACAATAAATAACACGCGCGAGATGCGTATTTCAATCGTTTTAATATATATATATATATCGCGTGCAATCCGTTCTGTTTTATGGCGGTAATTTATCCAGATTTTCGGTTTTACCCCGACCGATTTTGCTGCCCCTTTTCTAAAAGTTGGAAAAAATTCACCTCCTTGCGCAGTGCTTTTGCTCTTTCCTATCTCTCAACGTCGATTGTAAATGACTTCTGAATACATACACATATATACACATGTACTATGCTAGAGTAAACTACGCTATCTTCTTCTATATTCACGCGAACAAACTCGGCACTTTCTCCATTAACTCGCTCAGAACAGGTTTGTCTATTTGAACGAACCTCTTGGAGACTTCCGAACCGTTCTCCTCGGCGAGCGTTTTGCCTTTAATCAAGACGCCGGTGATGTTGAAATTATCTTTCGCGGAGACGAGATTTTTGAGCGAGTCTTCGAACATGAACACCTCGTCGTCGTCGAACGGTTCTTGAATGCCTTCGTTTGCTTCTTCTTCTTCCGTGATATCGTCTTCGTCGACACTGTGAACATCATCATCGGTACCGTCGCTACGAACACCATCCATCGCTTTCATCCTCCGCTTCACGTCTCGAAGTACTTTCCCAAAAGCCTCTTTCGATGGTTTGCACGTGTCGCCCATAAAATCCGCCCCGTACACGTAATCAAACTGGTCCAATATATTCAATCTTTCTAACGCCTGCTTCGCTTCCGTCTCCGCGCAATTCGTCAACACGAATTTCGGAAACGATTTTGACATTTTTCGTAAACATTCTCTCACCTGTTCGTCCGGTTCCAGGTGTTGCGAACAGTCGCCTCTCGTGAACTCCCAGTACGTTTCTTTCTTAAAACGTACGTGTCCTAATTCTCTCAAGGATTTCAAGGTTTGATTGTGCTTCGTAAACTCTCTTTTCCATATCGTTTTCGCTTTGTCGATGGTTTCGTACCCAAGTTGTGAAACCATGAACTCAAACACTCGAGCGCGACACGCGTGTTCGTACCCGTTCTCGATGGGGTATAAACACCCGTCCAAATCGAACAAACAAAACTTTACATTTTTTGTGGTGTTTTCAGCAGGAGTAGTCATGGCGCGTAAAGTAAACCACTTGTATAAATAGGAATAATAATATACGAGAGAGAAAAAATTCTGAAGAAGATTTTAAAGAAGAAGATGCTCACATGCGTTCACACATGCGAAGAATATTTCAATACGAGTAATAATAAATATACGTATATAAATAACATAGTATGTTCATGATGCATAGTACCTGATACGAAAGTGTAGCAGTAAAATACTCTCTTTCATCGAATTAGTTCAACTTTTGCTTCGGGAGCTCGTTGTGAATCCAAATACCGACTTCGATAAACTCTTCGAAATCGATCGAATCGGAAAGATTCTTATCGAACTTGTCGAAGATCATTTTGAGCACTTTTTCCGTGGACTCGATTTTGAGATCCGTTAAAAGAACGCGCATTTCGTCTTTATCCAAATCGCCGGAGTAATCGCTGTCGTACTTTAAGAAATCGCGTTTTGATTTTCGCATTTCGATGGACTCGCTGACGCCGAGCGCGATGGAGCACACGAAAACAAAAACCACGGTGAGAACGAGGTAGACGTCCATCATGGAACATTCCCATTTTTCACGGATGCACACTTCGTTCTTGATTGCCAAACCAAACGTCGCGACGGCGCCGAGTGAGAAGTGTGCGAGTTGGGCACACATGTTGTCTTCCCGCTTGGAATACGGATGCGCGCACGCGAGAAAGAGGAGGAAAAGAGAAGAAAGAAACATCGCGACGTACAGCTGCGTGTCTGAACCTGGATCGACGAATATAACCACGGCACCGAGAAGAAACTTTTTGATGATGTCCAAGATTTCCCAGAACCACCACTCTTGTTTGTAATCTCTGTAAATCCAGCCGTACGTCTTTTGATTGTAAGCGATGACGTCCTTGTGCGTTTCCGCGTATTCTCTTGAAATCTCTGCGTTTTTAATGTGACGCATACCTCTGGCCATGACGGTCAGAAACAATAACGGAATGCCAACAGGAAACAAGATGACAAAGAAAATTGCCCCGCCTTTAAAATTTTTATATTTGTCGTCTTGGCAAGACGTTTCGATCGAGTATCGAATAAAGAGATTGTCGTCGCCAACGTCTTTGCAGCTGAAATATTGAAGAACCGTGCCCGAAAGGGATGGATATATCAAAAACAACAATAAGAACGAACACTTGGTGGCGTAACCTACGTATCTTCGACCGAGATTTACGAGATCTTTCGATCCGGTAACGAGTTTCCACGTCTTTGCCAAAACGTATCTCACGAAGAAGAACGCGCATATAAAAACAATCAAAACCAAAGGCGCGACGGTTGCGACCGTGAACTTTGAATAGAAATCGCGCGTGAACGCGCAATCCAACGGCAAAATTCGGAAATCTAAACTGAATAGTTTCAAAGCTTCGGTCATCTGAGTAAACTCTTTAGGCCAAGCGACTGCTTGCAATTGAGTTGGCCAAAGCACTAAAATCTGACCGAACCCGACCAAGATTTTTACTTTTGTTCGCATGGTGTTTTCGCCGTTCCATATCATTTCACCGAGACGATATCGAGCGGAGTTCGGAAGCTTTGGTCCTTCCTCTATTCTCTGTTTTAAAGTCTTCTCAGGCTGCACGTATTGCAATTCTTTGTTCCCGTTTTGCACCTCGCCTTTAAAGATGTCAAATCGGAGTCGATATTCGCGTCGCACGGTGCTCCGAAAATTTTCAATCTCCTCGAGGCTATCAACCACGGGCAAGAAAAAGATGAGCATCAACGCAATGAAAATGATCCCCACCACAGAAATAGCGATTAATTCGTTCGAAAACATGCCTTTTAATTTACCAGCTTTGCATTTCGTGCACTCCAAATTGTTTTTGTCCCAATAAAAGTCATCTTTGCAAACACCACACAGAGGTCCGGTAGAACCGTCTTCGCATCCGACGCCGAAAAGTCCTGTCGCGTTCAAGGCGCAGACATTTTTTTCAGTGCACTCGAGCGCTTGCACTTCTGGTTCGAGTTCGTACACCTCAGCTTCCGTGGTTATCATCTTGGATTGTACAGCGGGAACGTTCGAGCTTTTTGGAAAGTTCCAAGTCCAACGATCGAATTTGAAACGGTAATAATTCGTGAGAATTTGCACGGGCGCGCCGTTGAAGAACTCGACGCATTCGCTCGGGTACTCTTTCAAGTTGGAAGTCATGTCCTGACAATATTTGATCGGGGAGACGCACGGAGACACAGATAAGGACGAAGTGATTGTGAAATTTTCAGGCAACATCCCGGGAAGTCTTAAATCGACCAAACCCGGGATGCACTTGCACATCAGTTCACTCTGGGCTTCCAAATTGCTCGCGTCTCTCACTAAAGCCGTATTTTTTGGACACGGTTCGCACGTCAGAGTCCCTTCTGATATTTTCTTCACGTAGTAGTTATCGACGCAACCAATGGTGACTTTCGATTGGCCGGCGGCGATGGTACCAGTGTGTGTTTTCGTTGAATCGTACTCGTATTCTTCGGACATCACGTAACCTTCCACTGGCGCTATGGAGTATTCGATTTCGCCGACTTCGGTCGCGTACACCGAGAACGTTGTCGTTTTTGTATCCGGAGTGAGTTTCATAACCGCGGCACCGTCGAGGCTAGAAAAAACCATACCAGACGCGATGAAAACGACCGGTAACGTCTTTGTATCTGACCAAACGTACTCGTCAGCAGAAACCGCAGCTTTCACGCGTCCTCTCGAAAAGTTCGATGGAATTCCTTCGAGGTATAATGGAAAGTTATAAGTATTCGTCGTGAAGAGAATATCGTTCTCGTTCAACGTCGGCTTGAAAATTTTCTTCTTTCGAGCTACCACTTGAAACGTATTCACGGGAGCATTTGTCGATCGATAACTCGTGTACCGAGCGGTCGGTTGATACTTGTTCCACGTGTTTTCTCCGGCCAAAGCGACTCCGGTGTGCACGAGCTCAAAAATGTTCGCGCCCGCTTTTCTGGGAATAGCGAGAAATTTGATCGACGTAATTCCGGGCTCAAATCGTATCGTGCGATTAAAACTAAAATTTTGCTCTGGAAACGCGTCTTCGTCGAGTAAAGCGAAATCACCGGTGTAAAGATTTTCGACGTTCTCAACCGTGTCGTGACTTAACAACTTTCTTCTCTTTTTTGCCGTAACCGAAGGGCTTCGGAAGGAGTTCATGCCGATTTGAAAATCAAAGAGCTGGTTATCGGCGAAACCGGCTCCCGCCGAAGCGGGGATTTCTCGAGGAATGCGAACTTCTACGACGGTCCATTCGTTCACTAACGATACACCGTCGTACGATGTGCCAATAGACCTATCCAATCCTGCTGTCTCGTACACTGAATCTGGCATCCCCAAGGATCGGATGTGGTAGCAGCACGTGAAATGATTCGAACCGGTTTTCGTCGGCACCCCGTTCGCCGGCACGCTCGAGGCGGATTGAATAAAATTTTCCGCGTTCGGCGTCATCGGTTCAACGACGAACATTGGACCAAAGCCACTTGGAACTCTTTGCATCGATCTTCCTGCCACGCTCGACGTACCGTCCACGTAAGGGATACTATCAATGATATACCCAGTTTCGGTATAAAGCGTGCATCCTTGCTTTTCGCGCAAGTCCCAATCGTAACCGAGCGTAATCGAATTATCCGTATCGGTACTTTTCGAGCAAAATAACTTGTAAGATTGCGGTCCAATCGTCGTACCGCTGGGAATGATGTAGTGAATCCCGTCGTTGACGTGCGCGACCGTACTCGGACCGGCTCGAGCGAGAACGAACCCAGATAAATCTACCGTCGTGGTCGCGTGGATGTTGTACAACTCGATAAAATCACCGCCTTCGCATAAATCGATGCCATTATCCGAAAATTCGTTTATAACGACTGGAAGTTGCAACCGGTCCGAGTTGTATATCCCCGGCGAGCCTGGCGCGAGTGCAAAGTCCAAATCTTTACCGATCGGGAAAAAGTCGTTATATAACACGGAGGTTCCGTACGCGGTGACCGTATTCGTTTCCGTTGGGTCGTACGTTCTTTGGCGTTGCCAGGAATAAAATTCGTTTGCCGTCCCAACTGTGCCTTCTTCGACGACGCCACTTTCGTCCACCACCGCGCCTTCCTTGGAGACGAGTTTATAATTTTTTCCCGCTGTAATCGTCCCCGCCGTCGGTGGTATCGAGTACCAAATATCTTCCGAAGAATCTCCCGTGCACACCACCCTCGCTTCTCCAGCTTCGATTGGTTTCGTAAAATCCGAAAACGTGAATATCACCTCCTCGTCCGCTTGAATCGTGTACCCAGCCAAGTCAATTTTTCCTTCCTGCGCCATGAATATCTCGAAGTAAGAAGACGTTCCGTCCATACAGGTTGCGCGCGTTCCCACTTCTGAAATAATCAAACCGTCCGCAATTTTCCAATGCGCTTCTGTTCTTTCAATTTTCATCACACAAAACGAAGCGTAAAAGAAGAAGTTTAAGAAGTTTACTAAAAAGAGAGAAGACAAAGAAGTCTTCTTCTTTAACTTCTTTACCTTTTTCTTCATCGTCGTCGTCTCTTTCGTCGTCGTCGTCATCTTCGACGACAAGAGAGAGATTAAAGTGCGGAAAAAGGAATCTCTCATATAGTCCCTTTTTTACTCTTTTTGCCCCGTCTGTGCGTCAGCACATGTGCCCACAACACAGCGCAAAATTGCCCTTAAAATATCTCTCTCTTCGTCAAGTGGCCACAACGGTCGTTAAAAAAAAATCAAAAAGGTGAAAAGTCAAACATTTAAGTTCTCTCTCATCAAAATAAAACAAAAATCAGAGATCCAACAACAGAAGAGACTTTTCCGCCTTGAAATAAGAACAACAACAAAGAGATCTTCTTTTCATCAGAACACGACATAAAATTTCTCTCTTACGAAAGAAGACAAAGGTACGCGAAAAAAGAGGTTTATATACCACATATATGTACCAAGTTCTCGCTCTCTGTGTGTGCGTGTGTCTCTCTCTCGAGATCACGCACCCGTATTCACAGAGAGTATTCTTTATTCCCTCTTTCGTTCTCTCTTCTTTTTCCGACGATGATGATGTGTTTTGGATTATTCGTCCTTTTTTTAAGGCGATGATGATGGTTTTTATTCTCTTCTCTTTTCAAAAGATCATCTTCCAGCTGGGGCAGATCCGGCGTCAAAACTCGACGATACATTCGTCGATTTGAACGATATCGAGACGATCGTTTCGTCCGATCTCGTTTTTTAATCGGTTTTGGAAACTAACCACCAAACTCTTCTTTCGCTTGTTTTCTCTCAGGATCAGGATCATCAAAATGTCTTCTTTCCGCTTACCGCTCGTCAACCGAGACTTATACCAACCGTCCTCGCAAACGATGGAAACGCTGATGACGAAAGAAGTCACGTCGACTTCGACTTCGTCGTCTGAATTCAAACATCCAACAGCGTTTACCGCGCACTCTAAGAAAGAGTACGGTTTGGATTACTTCCTGAGAGGCGCGCTCGCCGGCGGTATTTGCTGCGGCGTGACCCACGGCGCGTTGACGCCGGTGGACGTGGTGAAAACGCGCATGCAATTGGACCCGAGTAAATACAGCGGCATGATTTCCGGCGCGTCGAAAATTGCCGCCGAGGAAGGTGCCGGGGCGTTGTTGACTGGTTTAGCGCCGACGTGCTTTGGCTATTTCGTCCAAGGTTGGTTTAAGTTTGGCGGCGTCGAGTACTTCAAAATCAAAGCCGTGGAAACTTTGGGAGAACAAAAAGCGTGGGATAACAAGACGAACATTTATTTGGGCGCGGCGGCTGGAGCGGAGTTTATCGCGGATGTGTTTTTGTGCCCGTTGGAAGCGACGAGAATTCGATTAGTGTCCAACCCGTCGTACGCGTCGAGCATGCCGGGGGCCATGGCGAAGATGGCGAGCGAAGAAGGCATCGTCAACGCGTTTTATTCTGGTTTCGGTCCGATTCTCGCGAAGCAGATTCCGTACACGATGGCGAAATTCGCCGTTCAAGGCGCCGCGGCGGACGAAATCTACAAAGCCATGGGCAAAACGAACAAAGAATGCACCAGCTCTGAAAACTTATCCGTTTCCTTAGGTTCCGGCGTCATCGCGGGCGTCTCCGCGGCGATCATTTCCCACCCGGCGGATACGTTGTTGTCTAAAATCAACAAAGCCGGCGCCGGTGGCACTGGATCTATGATGTCCCGTTTGGGTAACATCATCGCCGAAACTGGTATGGTCAAGTTAGCCACGCAAGGTTTAGCCGCGAGATGCGTCATGATCGGTACCTTAACCGCCGGTCAATTCGGTATCTTCGACGTCGTCATGAACGCCTTGGGCGCGAGCAAGTTTCACTTTCACGACCCGAGCGATACCAGCGGAGATGGGCACTAAATAATTAAAAGAGAGAGAGAGAGAGAGAAAAGAGAGATGTAAAATCTTCTCTTCTGATATTGCAGAATTTTTGTTCATTATTAATAATATCATCATCATCATCACGAGAGAGAATTTTTTTCAGCATTCGACCAAAAACAGGTTTCTCTCTATCCAAATTTGCCCTTTAAAGCGCATTAGTAAAAGAAAACGTCACAAAATACGTCACGCAAGCACACGCGCGAACTTTCGATCGCTTCGAACGCATTAAATTCACGTCAGAGTTTATTTGTAACGTCTGAATTTTACTCTTTGTTGCGTAATACTACCCGCGCACACGTTTTATATTAAAACGAAGAAGAGATGTTTACTTTATCATCCTCCACGCCGTCGTTGTTGACGAGCAGCATTTACCAAAAGAACCAACAAAACAATAGAAGAAAATCGACGGTCGTTCACGTTTCCGCGAGTGGTTTATCGCCGTCAAAGTTGAAAGCGACCGGCAAACGATTGTTAGTCATCCCGGACCAAGAAGAGGCGCAAACGGCGGGTGGTATTTTGTTGATGAGCTCCTCCGCGAGTGCAGGACCGGGGTCCTCGATTTGCGGGTCCGTGTCCTCGGTCGGGGCGGATTGTAAGACGGTAAAACAAGGCGACTCGGTCTTAATCAACGGCTTCGCCGGGTCGGAGATTGAGTTCGAAGACGGGTCGAAAGGGAAGTTTGTCACCGAGGACGACGTGTTGGCTATTTTGGGTTAATAAACGTGTTTCAGTATTATGTCTAGATAGAGAGAAGAGATGTGTGATTTGTGTTCGGAATCGGAAAGAGAGAGAAGAAGTTTGCGTTCGTAAATCAATACTATACTACTAAATACACATCGCAAATTTAAAGCACAAAAAGCGTAAACGTTTTCTTTACATGATACACTTTACTAGGATGACAACGCGTTCTTATTAAATCTACACAACTTAAAACGGCAGCTTCAAATTGAAACCTCCCGAGCTCGTTTTCGCCTCTCTCTTCATGTCCTCCTTTATGCCTTTATCCACGTCTAAAACGGTCGTGCACTTTGCTCTGCCGCTCGGTTCGTTCAAACAAAACTCAATGGCATCCACAGCCGCGACAATCGACGCCTCCTCCCCTTTATCCGCCCAATAAAACTTCGTCCCGTATTTGTTCGCCAGCTTCGTCCAGAAGTTTGGCGGCACCTCTAAATCGACGTTCGCGCCGATGGAAAAGTTCAAAATATTCCCGAGTCCAGGATCGGCGACGAACACCACCGTGTCGTCGTCTACGCCCCAATAGTCTTTAATCGCCAACCCGGGCGTTTGTGGGTACGCTTGCGCGAGAATTCTCAGTTTCACGCCCGTATCTCGCTGTAAGTTTTCCACTCGAGTTTGCAAACGTTTCACTTCTCGAGGGGTTAAATACCCGGCAACGTCGATGACGAGATTTTCGGACTGAGGGCCATCCGGGAGAAGTTTTGGGTTGTTCACGCCTTCCAGACGCGCTTGGGATGTGAGAGGCGAGGTGAAGAAGATGGTCGCGGAGAGGAGGAGAGACGTCAAAGCGGATTGGAGTTTTTCGTGTTCGTTATCCGTTTTTGTCGATGATTTTGACTCCGCGACTTTGACGGATGACGAAGACGAAAACGCACTCTCACTCAGAAGAGCTTTCGTTGTTTTGAAAACGCGCCGCATTCTTTTCGTCGAAGTTTGCCTTTTTACATGTATTGGTCGAAGAGAAGAGGTGGGAACCAAAGCAGACGATGATGATAACGCGGGGAACATTTTTTTCTCTTATATAAAAGTGCTTAAAAGTTTGTTCTTGTGTCAAGTTGTGAAGCGAAGAAGCACATCTCCTCGATGAAAGAAGCGCTTCTAGAAATCTACCGATACTTTTCTTATTACATTCAATTGACAGTGTATATACACACACGTTCACTCGCGCGTACTCTTAAATGAGTTGGGAGATGAGAGATTTTATTTTATTCCAACTGGCCTTGCTTCGAAGCGAACCTCACGAAGACTTGTTCGAGCGTCGTTTGCGAGACGGAGTAATCTATGATTAAACCGCTCGTTTTCACCTCGTGCAACTTTGCGAAGACTTGCCACAACTTGATTTCGTCTTCGTTTTGCGTGTGGTTGACGCGTAATTTCAACTCCGAGATGTGAGATTCCGCGATGGAGGCTTTGAGTTCTTTCAAGGAGAAATCGACAACTTCGGATTTTTTGGATTTGTCAAAGTTTACCGTGACGGAGTAACCTTCGCTGAATCGGTTTTTCAAGTGTTGGAGACTCCCGATGCAACTGAATTGACCGGAAACCATGATACCAACTCGATGGCACAAAGCTTCGCACTCTTCCATGGAATGCGAGGTTAAGACGATCGTCCTCGATTTTGCCGCCGCGGAGATGACGTCCCATAAGAATCGTTTAGCTTCTGGATCCATTCCCGTGCTTGGTTCGTCCAAAAGGACGACGCAAGGCGCGCCGACCAAAGCCAGCGCGACTGAAAGTTTGCGTTTCATTCCACCGGAGTAGGTACCGCAAATGCGATCGGCGGCGTCGGTGAGTTGGATTTCGTTGAGCAGTTTCGAGACGGTGGAATCGATGGAGCCATACGGCACGCCACGAATCGCCGCGTAAAACTTGATATGTTCGCGCCCCGTGAGGTTTAATTGTAAGCCGTCAAATTGAGGACAGTATCCCATTCTTTGTCGAGCGGCAGTTAAGTCGTTGGAGATAGAAAGTAAGCGACGATCGGTGCCGGAAGAGGTGTTTGTGCTCGTGTAATCGCGAATGAGTGCGTCACCAGAGGTTGGCGCAAACTCGCCGGTGATTGTTTTGAACGTTGTCGTTTTCCCGGCGCCGTTGACACCAAGTAAACCAAAGACTTGCGAGTGCGCCATACCAACCGAGAGATGGTCGACTGCGTTTGCCTTCTTTGAACCGTAACTTTTGACGAGATCTTTAATAATCACGCCGTCGTTGGCGGTCAAATTGGATTCGGTATTGAGAACGCGTCGTCGTTCGGCAACGACGTCTTCATCTTCTTCGTCCGGTTGTTCTGACGCGACGGTTGTCAATTGCTGTTGATACTGTTGTTCCGATAATTGCTGTTCTTCGAGACCCAAAGACGCCGACGACGGCCGCTCTGTGAACCCATTTCTTCCCCTGCTCTGTCGCGCCCCTCGTCGCCTTTCCGCCGCCAATCTAATCTTTTCGTTTTTCTCTTCCGCCTTCCGTATTCGCTTTAATCGTTTCTCCTCTTTGTACTCGGAAATGTGTTTTCGTCCTTTCACGGATTCCAATCTTTCCAAGACGCACACCAGGAACGTAAACGTGACAAAATTGACAAACAAATAGAGATAATGCATCCACATGGTCTCGCCAACCGAATCCGATTCCACGAATTTCAAACAATTGCAATCGAAATCGAACATCTGTCGTTGCTTTTGCTCGTTGAGCATGGCTAAATCGAACAAACCTCGACCTAGGGAGTAATGAGGGACGACCAACGCAAAAACGTGTTTGCTTATATCCGAGCCCTGTTTCGTTGCGTCGTTCAATTCTCGGAGGTTATACAAGATGATACCCGCGATGGTCGTGATGACACCTAAGAAGGAAACGATACCAATTTCCCCTACGTACGCGGTGAATCCAGTTTTAAAGAAGAAACCACCGGCGTGCGCGTACGGAATAGACGCGAGGAGGAAGACGAAGAGTAGCGCAAAGATGTCTCCAATTCTTCCGCGGAACATTTCCACGTTGTACCCAGCAAAAACAATCGTAATGGTAATCAACGGTATAATCATTTGGAACATATCTGCGATGAAGTGTGACAGCCAATACATGGTCTTGTTCACGCCCGAGACGAGCTGTAAATGCTTCGTATTGTTCGCTCTTTCGTTGACAGGAACAACGGCAAACGAAGCGGTTAAAATCGAAGCGCCGAGGACGGAGAAGACCGCGGTAAACATGAGGACGAGAGCATTGTCCGCTTCTTCAACAATCTCACCATCTTCGTACTTTTCCTTTGATTCAAACCATTTCAAAGTGGTTTTGATCTTCGCATTTGCGTTCCCGGATCTGTGTCGTAAAATTGCCGTGTTGGCTTCGTTCGTGGACACGCCTATAGCGTGGAAAGCGGTGACATCAGTGTACAACGTGTGTCTATACACGCCTCCGGTAACTTTATTCTCGGCTCCGTTCTCATCGACGTAGGAGTCAACCCAAATTGCATCGCATGGGGCGCCGGATGGGCGCAAATTACACGGTTTTTGTTTGTCGCCGAATTTACCGAGCAAAGTGCCGTCGAAGGAAGTGTCCGCACTCGCTTCGCACGAGCTGTTGATTTGGGTATCGACTCCATGAATCGGGCTCTTTGCACAATTCCCAAGAGCATCTCTCGCGGCGAAACCGACAACTTCTGTTTGTGTTTCCGTGTATCCGCACGCATTCGATAACGTCGCGATGGTATTGTTTTCGTACATCGGTTTTACAAGCGTTGGATCGCTCATGCAGCACGTCAATGCGGCGTAATACGCCTCCTGCTTCGGCGCTGGGCAATTGCATCTACACGATATTTGTTCGCCAAAAGCCTCCGTAATCTGCGTTCGCTGATCAGGCCACGCATTACGAACGACTTTATCCGCTATATCATCGTTGTTACGATATGTTGCTAAAATATCTCGCCCGTCGAGATGCGCGCCCCGCGAAAACGTCACGGGTTTGTAGACGATATCTCTTTTGAATTCAACCGTCGTCAAAAATAAAGCCAAGGCGAAGAACGCGCACGGTAACAACAGTTGTAAAAACGTCGTGACTATCGTCCGTTTCCAGTTCAAGTACCGTTTCCAAAGTAAGAATCGAATCTGTCTGGAAAGCAGTTTCGAACCGGTGACGTATTCTGCGCGCTCTTCATAGTTCGCCACGAACGCTTCTCTCATGCTCTCGCCGTGTACTTTGTCCACGATACTGTCCGTGTTCGCGCGCGAGTGTTGCTTTCGCCTCTCGTGCTCTTCGTTTTCTTTCTGTTCAATTGACAAATGTTTCGCGTTCGAGGCAACTTTCAAAAACACCTCCTCCAACGTCGTGCACGTGATCCCGTACGAGGTGAATCCCAACGTCGGTAACTCGTGGTCAATTTTCTTCAAAAGTTCTGCAAATAGATGCGTCGCATCCAACGGCAAGGAAATGGTAACTTCGGTACCAACGTCTGAAATTAAAGATGCGTTTGTTACCACGCTCCGGACAAAATGTAAGGCCTTTCGAGACCCCTCTTTTTGCAACCCGGTTAAGTATTGCGCCGAGTTGTCGCCATTCCTACTGCTACTCTCTTTGTCGAGGTCTTTCGCGAGTGTGAGAGTGTACCCGCTCCCAAACCTGGATTTCAAAAATACCGGACTTCCAACGCACGCCAATGACCCGGCAGACATAATCGCAACTCGATCGCATAATAAATCAGCCTCATCCATGAAATGCGTGGTTAACATAATCGTCTTGCCCGTTTGCGCTCGTTTTCGAATGACTTCCCATATGAATCTCCGAGAGTACGGGTCCATCCCACTCGTAGGTTCGTCTAGAAATACAATCGACGGGTCACCTATAAATGCACACGCTAACGACAATTTTCTCTTCATACCGCCCGATAAGTTTTTACTCTGTTCGTCTATTTTATTCAAAAGGTCTACCTCACGCAACGCGCTTTCGATCGACTCGTCTAAATCCGTCATCACATCTTTATTTTGAGACAGAGAAGCGTACAATTTCAAGTGCTCCCGGCACGTTAAAACTGGCCATAAAACATCAAATTGAGGACAAATACCCAATGAAAGACGAATGGAAGACATTTGCGTGGCGACATCAAAACCGTTTATGGTCGCTTTCCCCGCCGTTTGTGCCATGGCGCCGGTCAAGATATTAATCGTTGTCGTTTTCCCTGCGCCGTTATGGCCTAATAATGCCGAGACTTGTCCAGGAACGAACGCGACGGATAAATTGTCCACCGCGGAAACGCCGTTCGGGAAAACTTTTTGTAAATTTTCGACGGATATAGACTCCGTGCTTTCCTCTGGTAGCGGTTCACAATACCGCTGTCTCATTTCTATTTCGCTCTGATTATTGTTATTATTGTTATTATGCTTTAACAAATGCACTTCCGTCGTGGGAAACCAATAACTTTTCGTAAACAAAAACCACGGAGGTTTTCGTTGACCAAACTCTTTCGGCAAGACGTTGTCGAAATAAAACGTCATAAACCCGTAAAAGAAGCAGTTGAAAACAGTGATGGCAAAAACTGAGCTCGCGCTCACGTCGACGTTTTCGACGACTGATTTTGACCACGTTTCAGCGGTGATACCATCTCTGGTTAACTCCAACTGCGAGAGCACATGACCCCACATGTTTAAAGACCCAGCTGGGAGTAAACACGTCCAAAGCCACGCGGCAGAACCTTCCGGTGCGACAATTCGTATTTGAGTGGACGGTTGTATGGACAAGTTGTAAATAAACAACGACACAATGGTCGCAACCAAGCTTCGATCGAACCACGTGGTGATCATAAAATTGAACAAAATGTTCGATAGCACCCACACGCTGTAAAACAAGAACTGAAACCATTGATTCGTGTACTCAAACGGATAGATTCCAACTAAAGTCATGCTGGTCACTGTAATCATAGAGGCTGCCCAATGCGTAACTAACCAACTCGACCAGTACGTGAAATCAGTCAAGCCCATCATTTTCATCCCTTCTCTTAATTTTAACTCCTTTTCTACGACTATGGTTTTCATGACTAATACAGCAGAAGACTGAAACGCTATGGTGCCAACAAAACCGATAAACGACGCGGCGATTATACCACCCAAGTTGTACGTGTAGCCAACCGCCGGGAACGGTTTGATAGAGGAATCAATTTGGACGCTAAATTTTTTTGGCACACCGTCATCTTTGTCATCTTTCATATCCACTATGGCTTGATCGACGGCGTGTTGGAGTTGTACCGATCGTTCGAACCGTTTCCAGTAGTCTTGCTCGCTCTCGCCCTCCCACTCCGTAGAGTATTGTCTACCGGTAGCGCGAGCGAGC
>Ga0181600_10001329_pt1 | contig 19208 bp, 19 predicted proteins | sample 041ome_2_FD_132982 | JGI IMG/M metagenome (GOLD analysis project Ga0181600, IMG submission 132982) | Coastal salt marsh microbial communities from the Groves Creek Marsh, Skidaway Island, Georgia - 041406US metaG (megahit assembly) | ecosystem: Environmental > Aquatic > Marine > Intertidal zone... | reverse complement strand
TCAGGCGTTGCTGCTTGGAGCGGACGCGGCATTGACGGCACGAGCCTGTTGTCTGGCTGGGATGGCGGTGCGCTGCCCAACCCTATGGCTGGCGACAAGCCGCTTTACACGATTACTGCTTCGAATGCGGCACAGTATGACAGCCAACTGACCGTCGGTCAGAAAGCCATGCTGGCGACCTATCCTGGCACTTATAAAATGAATGTTTATAAGTCTAACCGGACTTGCGTCTATCCGGACTTCGTTTACAAAGCCGCCAAGCGTAATGCCGAAGTCGGTAAAATTGTTGACGGCGGTAACGGTATTTCTGAAGCCATTATGGCTTCACCGTTCCCGATCCCGAGCAGCGCCTTGGAAATCGTATGGAACCACAACCTGAGGTATCGCGGTGAGCGCATTGCGCGCGACTTTAACTATGCCGCACCGACCGTTGGTGGTGATTATGTTCTGACTTATACGCGTGACGAAGTTGTGTTTCCGTATTCCAATGCCCAAAACAAACGGGCGGAAGACCTGAACAATATTTCGATCTACTTCGTTGCTTACACCTCAGCCCCGGCGCGTCGTGCCGGCAATGTGGTGCTGGTGCACGAAACGCTGAACATGGCGAAAGAAGGCCGTAAAGCCTGGACTTATAGCCCGGGTACACGTCGTGTCCGTCGGGCTCCGAATATTGCCTATGATAACCCGCTCACCAATGGTGACGGTCTGGGTACATCGGACCAGTATGACGGCTATAACGGCGCCCCGGACCGCTATGATTGGACGGTTGTCGGTAAAGCGGAAAATCTGTCGATCCAGAATAACTACCAAGTTAATCTGACACCGTCAGCTGACCTGTTGCAGCCGGGACATGCCAATCCTGACCCCGTACGCTATGAAATGCGTCGTCAGTGGGTTGTTGAAGGCAATCTGAAAGGCTCTGCCCGTCACATTTACGCCAAGCGCGTGCTGCGCATGGACGAAGACAGCGGTCAAATAACCGGTGGTGAAATGTATGACGGTCGCGGTGAGCTGTGGCGTGTTCAAGAAGTGGGCCAAGCGCCGGATTATCGTCCGGAAGCGACCACTTGCTGGACAACCGGTGGTGAGTGGATCTACGATCTGCTGGCCGGCCGCTACATTGCTCTGCAGCTGAAATCAGGTCGTCCGGCTAACGCCGTGACCGGTCTGGAGCGTTTGACGCCGGATTACTACACACCGGCTAACGTCCGTCGTCTCGGCCGTTAATCTGAACGCTTAAAACCTTTAGGGCGGGTTTCCAGAACATCGGAAGCCCGCCCTTTTTTTATGCCCGACCTTAGCTGCCGATTTAACGGCACGCCCCATGCCGATTTTATTTGCAAGCCGCATCGCTTTATGGCTTGCTGTCAGCCTTGGATTTGTGGAGGTCGTCATGTCCGTTGTCAAAAACCCTTTCCCTTATTCTGAGGGCGCTGCCGGTTTTAGGCGCACCAACCGCGCGGCTTTTGCCTTAAAGTCGGGGGCCGCATTGGGGGCTGTGTTGGGGGCCGCAATGGTGCTGGGAAGCGGGCTCGCGCACGCCAAAGTGCCGCCGTCGCAAATCGAACGTCTCGACAAAGATTTAACGCCGCTGGGCTCGGAGCGCGCCGGCAATGCCGATGGCTCGATACCGGCTTGGAGCGGCGGCATTACCGCGCCGCCGCAAGGCATTGGCTATGAGAAAGGCAAGCATTTGCCCGATCCGTTTGCCGCTGACAAGCCGTTATTTCGCGTGACAGGGCAAAACACCGCGCAATATGACCGCTTCATCACGCGCGGGCAAAAGGCGCTGCTGGAGCGCCATGACAGCTATTTTTTGGACGTTTATCCGAGCCGCCGCAGCTGCGCGCAGCCCGATTTTGTCTATAAGGCGGCCAAAAGCAACGCCGCCATCGGCGAATTGGTGGCCGAGGGCAATGGCGTCGCCAAGGCGATTATGGCCTCGCCTTTCCCGATACCCAATAACGGTCTGGAGATTGTCTGGAACCACACGCTGCGTTATCGCGGCTATAAATTGCAGCGCCAATTCACCGCCATTCCGGTAAACCAGTCGGGTGATTATTATGAGATTACGGTGCATGATGACGCCATTTTGCGTTGGTCTGACCCGCAAAAAAGGGCCGCCGAAGACCTCGATAATATCTCCATTCTTTATCTTTTGCAGACCAAAGCCCCGGCCCGTTCGGCGGGTTATGTGGTGCTGGTGCAAGAGAGCCTGAACATGGCTGTCGAGGCGCGAAAAGCCTGGACCTATAGCCCCGGCACACGGCGGGTGCGCCGCGCCCCGACCATCGCCTATGACAATCCGGGCACCAATAGTGACGGCATCACTACCTCCGACAGTTTTGGCGGCTTTAACGGCGCGCCCGACCGCTTTGATTGGACGATGCGCGGCCGCAGCGAAAAGTTTATCGCCTATAATAATTTCCGCCGCGTGCTGACGCCGTATAAAGATCTGGTCGGCAAAAGCCATATCAATCAGGATTATATGCGCTATGAAAAACACCGCGTCTGGGAAGTGGTCGGCAACCTCAAAAGCAATTTCCGCCATGTTTATTCGCAGCGCGTGTTTTACATAGACGAGGACACAAAAGGCATTGTCGCCACTGAGATTTATGACGGGCGCGGCGAATTATGGCGCGTGCAAGAGTTGGGCGGCGGCGTGCAATATGAACTACCGCTATGCGGCGGGTCGGGCGATACGGTTTACGATTTGGCGGTCGGGCGCTATTTGATGCTGGGTCTTATCAATGAGGAAAAACCGATTGATTTTGACGCCAGCCATCTCGATGCCAATCGCTATACACCGGCCAATATTCGCCGCCTCGGCAGATAGAGAAGATAAAACGCCCCAAAAGAGCCAGCGCGCTTTTTTGTCGCTTGCTCTTTGCGCCGCGAGTTTTTATGTTATGACCAAATTGACGGGGCCAACTCGTTTGGGAGGACGCAATGAGTAATCAAAAATTGGCAGCGCGCTTGTTTGTGGCGCTGGGTCTGGCTTTTACGTTATCAAGCACGCCTTTGCGCGCCGATGGTCATGGTCATGGGGCCAAACCGACACCGCATGAATACGCCGTGGCCAGTGCCATGGCATCGCAAGCGCTGGTGCTCGATGTGGCGCGCGCCGGGTCCCGCATGGTGGCGGTTGGCGAGTTCGGTCATGTGCTTCTTTCTGACGATAATGGCGAAAGCTGGCGGCAAGCGGCCTCGGTGCCGACGCGCAACACGCTGGTCGGCGTGACCTTTCTCGACAATCAAAACGGCTATGCGGTCGGCCATGCGGCGACCATTTTGAAGACCGAAGATGGCGGCGATAATTGGAGCCTGCAATTTGAAGAGCGCAATGGCGAGACCCCCATATTCGCGGTTTATTTTGCCGACGCGCAAAACGGCATCGCGGTTGGCGGCTTTTCCTATACGCTCGAAACCGCTGATGGCGGCGAAAGCTGGACGCAGCGCCCGCTGGTCGAAGACAGCTATGACGACTTCCACCTCAATGACCTGTTCGCTGACACCAAAGGCAATGTCTATATCCCGGCCGAGTTTGGCACGGTTTACAAATCGCGCGACCGCGGTCGCAGCTGGCAAGCTATTGAGACCGGTTATGACGGCTCGTTTTGGGGCGGCATGGGGCTGAATAATGGCGATGTGCTGGTGTTCGGCATGCGCGGTAATGTCTGGCGCTCGGGCAATGGCGGCCAAAGCTGGTCGTCGGTTGAAACCGGCACTGACCAATCGGTCTCCGGTGGCACCCAGCTAGAGGATGGCCGCATTGTGCTGGCCGGTCTGTCGGGCACCGTGCTGGTCTCGGATGATGGCGGCAAGAGCTTCACCAATCAGCCGCGCCCCGACCGTCTCAGCTTTGCCACAGCTATCGGCAAAAGCGGCAATGAGATTGTGCTGATGGGCGACCCGGGCATTAAAGCCCACACCCTTAAATAATCATTTGGTGAGCGGCCAGTAGCGATAGCTATTGGCCCCACTGTTTTTTCTTTACGCTCAAAATTGCGCCCAAAATTGCGCCGAAGATTACGCACAAAATCGCTTCACTTCTAACGCCAAGGCTCTAACATAAACCCTCCCAAACGGGAGGGGGTTTTATGGATACGCCGCATTTGCCGCAGTGCATCAAGTTGAGCCGTGAAAACGGGCTGGCCGTTGTGACGCTCGACCGCGGCGATTACGGCGGCGGCATGAACCCGCTTTCGGCCGAGGCGATGGAGGGTTTGCGCGATGTGGCGCGCTGGCTGAAAACCGATATTGAGACCCATTGCGTCATCGTCACCGGCGCGCGGGTGTTTTCCATCGGTGCCGATTTGAAAGACCCCGATATGCACACGCACGGCCTCGACTCGCTTGAGCAGCGTCAAAAACTGCTGCTCGGCCCCGATATGTGCGCCGCATGGGAAGCGCTGGAGCAAGTTACGATTTGCGCCATGGAGCGTTTTGCCATTGGCGGCGCGCTGGCGCTGGGTGTGGCTTGCGACTGGCGCGTAGCGTCGGATGATTGCGATATCCGCCTGCCGGAAGTGCCGCTGGGCATTAATATGTCGTGGCAAGCCAATCCGCGTATCACCGCGCTTATCGGCCCGTCGCGCGCCAAACAATTGGTCATTTTGGGTGAGAATATCGGCGCTGCTACGGCCGCCGATTGGGGGCTTGTCGATGTCGTCACGCCGTCCGGCGGCGCGCTCAAAGCGGCTGAAGGGCTGGCGAAAAAAGTGCTCGCCTTGCCGCCCGTGCCGGTGCGTATGAGCAAGCAAGCCATCAACGCCCATGCCAATGCGCTCAACCATTTAGCCAGCTATATGGACCGCGAGCAATATGCGCTGCTCACCGGCTCGGAAGAAAACAAAGCTGCGGTGCGCGCCGTGGTCGGACAAAATCGCAACTCAACAAAAAAGGATTAGGAGACAGCCATGCGAGTACAGGGAAAAATGGCCTTCATCACCGGCGCCGCGTCGGGTCTGGGCAAAGCCTCGGCCATGATGCTGGCGCGCGAGGGGGCTAAAGTCGCGGTCAGTGATATCAATGAGGACGGCGTTAAAGCCGTCGCCGATGAGATTAATGAGGCTTATCCTGAGCAAGCTTTCGCCTATCGCCTCGATGTCACCAATGAGGAAAACTGGCAAGCTGCCTTAGAGGCCGCGCATGCCGATATGGGCGGGCTCAATGTGCTGCTCAATAATGCCGGTATTGGTGGCGGCACGACGGTCGAGGATACGGATTTCGAGACCTGGAAACGGGTCCATGCGGTCGATGTCGATAGCGTGTTTTTGGGCTGCAAATATGCCATCCCGCTAATGGTCGCCCATGCGCCGGGCTCCATCATCAACATCTCGTCGATTGCCGGTCTCATCGCCGGACACAATATGGCGGCCTATAATTCGGCCAAAGCGGGCGTCTGGCTGCTGTCGAAATCAGTGGCGCTGCATTGCGCCAAGCGCGGCTATAAAATCCGCTCCAACTCCATCCATCCGACTTTCATCGACACGCCTATTCTCGACGGCATGGCTGACCAGATCGGCAAGGACGCGCTGGTGGAAAAGCTGGCGCGACAAGTGCCGTTGGGTGAGATTGGCGACCCAGATGATGTCGCCCATGCGGTGCTTTATCTGGCCAGCGATGAAAGCAAGTTCATGACCGGCGCCGAGCTTAAGCTCGATGGCGGCATTTCGGCTATGTAGGGGTCAAAAATGCTGACACCCGCCGATGATTATCCGCTGCACCAGACGCCAGAGCCGATGGCCTATGCGGGCAGCGACCGCAATTTTTACGACCGCTTTTTCTTCAACGGCTATAGCGCTGATGGGGCGGTGTTTTTCGCCGCCGCGCTCGGCGTTTATCCGCAGCTCAATATTATGGATGCCAGCTTCTCGCTTTCTTATGAGGGGCGGCAATATAATTTGCGCGCCTCGAAGGAAATGTTGGGCGATAGGCTGGCGCTGACCATCGGCCCGATAACGGTGGAAATCGTCAAGCCGATGCAAGAGACCCGCATCACATTGGCCGATAATGAGGGCGGCTTGACCGGCACATTGACCGCCACGGCGCGGCATTTGCCGATTGAGGAGCCGCGCTTCACCCGCCGCCAGGGCACCAGATTGACGATGGATCTAACCCGCGCCACGCAAAATATCGACTGGCAGGGCGCGCTCGATTTGCGCGGCCAAAAAACTGATATCACCGGCTGTCGCGGTACGCGCGATAGAAGTTGGGGCATTCGGCAGGTCGGCGCGGGCGACCCACAAGCCCCGGTGCCGCCGGCACCGCAACAATTTTACTGGCTCTGGACGCCGTGCAATTTCGACGCCGCGGCTTTCTTCTGCCACACTAATGATGATGGCGCAGGCGTGCCTTGGAACCGCAAAGCGGTGTTTGACGATTTCGCCAATGGCAGCCGCACCGAGCTGTCGCAGCTTGAGATTGCACCCCAATATTATGACGCAACGCGCCGCGTCTGCGGGCTGACGCTTTCCGGCGGCGGGCTGACGGCGGAGTTTAAACCTTTGGCGCGGATGTTTTACATGCAAGGCCTCGGCTATATCCACCCCGAATGGAACCACGGCACGCATCACGGCGCGCTGCGCGTCGGCTTTGACGAGATCGATTTGGCCGAGGGCGAGGCGGCGCTGAAAGGCGGCAAGATGGAAAATCTGCACGTGCAAACCCTGTCCGAGGTGGCGCTGTCGGTCAATGGCGCCCGGCATCACGGCATGGGCGTTATCGAACAGCTTTTCATCGGCCCGCATGGCCCCAGCGGTTTTGAAGACCTTGTCGACCGGATAATGACATGAGCTTGCGCGACCATCCGGAGAAATTTGACACCGCTTTTTTGGCCGCTTTGTTTGACCGGCCGGCCGAGGCTTTGCGCGGATTTGATTTCGTGCCGGTCGGCACCGGTCAGGTCGGCGATAGTTTTCGCGTGACGCTCGATTGGCGCGAGGATGAGGGGCATTTTGAAACCCCGCCCAAAACGCTTGTCGCTAAATGTCCGGCGGCCGATGCGGTGAGCCGCGGCACCGCGCATAGCATGCAGCTATATGAAATCGAGACTCAGTTTTATGCGCATTTCGGCGCGGCTTGCGGTGCCCGCGTGCCGCATGCCTATCTGGCCGATTATGATGCGGCGAGTGGCGACGGCTTATTGCTGTTTGAGGATATGGCCCCGGCCGAGCAGATTGCGCAAATGGATGGTTGCTCGCTGGCGCAGCTCGAGGCGACCCTCGATGAGGCGGCGCGCCTGCATAAAAGCCATTGGAACGATGCGAAACTGTCGGGCCATGCTTTTTTGACCTATAGCCAGCAAGCAGAACGCCGCGCTTTTGTCGCCGCGCTATTGCCGAGCGTCTATCCGGAATGGCGGGCGCGTTATGCGGAGCGGCTGGATGCGGATATTCTCGATATGGGCGCGGCGCTGGTGGCGCGGTTTGACGCGTATATCACCCCGCGCGAGGGGCCGGTGGTTTTGACGCATGGCGATATGCGCCTCGATAATATGCTGTTCTCCGATGCTGACGGGCGCACTGTGCTGCTCGATTGGCAGACCGCATCGGCCGGCCCACCGATGGGCGATATCGCCTATTGTATCTCGACCAGTTTGAAACAGGCGCAAGAGCGCGCCGCCCATGAAGAGCGGTTGGTCGCTGCCTATCATGCCAAGCTGGGCGCGTGCGTCGGCGCTTATGACCTCGAAGCGGCCTGGGCCGATTACCGCCGCGCCAGCTTTGCCGGTTTCATTATGGCGGTTATTTCGGCAATGATTGTGGAGCGCACGCAACGCGGCGATGAAATGTTCGCCGTGATGGCTGAACGCTCGGGCTGGCAGGCCTTGCATCTCGATGCGCTGTCGTTAATTTAAAGCTTAAAGCGGGTGCGAAATTGTGACCGCGCAAGGAGATGAAAATGAGTTATCAATGTTTTGACCTGTCCATCGCCGAGGGCATCGCCCATATTGTGATGAACCGGCCGGAAGTGCGCAATAATATGAACCCCGCTTTCTGGGAGGAATTGCCAAAACTCATCGACGAGATTGACGCCAATGCCGAGGCGCGGGTAATCGTTATTTCATCCACCGGCCCCCATTTTTGCGGCGGTCTCGATGTCTCCATGTTCGGCTCGGACGCGGTCAAAGACCCCGCGCCAGATGCTCATGCCGAGCGTCAGCGTGGCCTCAAATTCCTCGATACGGTGAAGCGCATGCAAGGCTCCATCTCGGCGCTGGAAACGTGCCGCTTGCCGGTTCTGGTCGCCATTCAGGGTGGTTGTATCGGCGGTGGGGTGGATTTGGCGACGGCTGCCGATATGCGTTACGCCACCGCTAATGCGTTTTTGACGATTTATGAAACCAAGATCGGCATGACCGCCGATGTCGGCACTTTTCCGCGTATCGTCAAGCTCATCCCGGAGGGCATTGTCCGTGAAATGGCCTATACGGGCCGCCGCATGCCGGCCGCCGAGGCGCTCAATATCGGCCTTGTCAATCGCGTCTTTGATGACCATCAAGCGATGCTGGACGGGGTCATGGATATAGCGCGCGAAATTGCCGCCAATGCGCCACTGGCCGTGCATGGCTGCAAGCGCGCCATCACCTATGCGCGCGACCACAACACGCAAGACGGTCTCGATTGGATCGGCATGTGGAATGCCTCCATGCTGCATCCGGAAGAAATTTACGAAGCCATGCAAGCGCGGGCTGAAAAACGCGACGCCGAATTTGCCGCGCTTCCAAAACGGCGCGCCTGACCGCTCATGACGATTTTCAACACGCCAATTTTGAGCTCGCTTTTGAAACTCATCGCCTGGGGGGTGCTGCTGATTATTGGTTGGCGGCCGGGGCCGACCATTCCCAAAGAGATTCCCAAATGCATCGTCGTCGCCGCGCCGCATACATCGAATTGGGATTTCGGGTTGTTTTTGCCGCTGGTGCTCGCGCTCAATCTGCATGTCCGCGTGCTTATCAAACACACGCTGTTCATCGGCCCGGTGAGCTGGATTTTGCGCTATTGCGGCGGCATCCCGATCGACCGGCGTTCGGCGCGCGATTACGTCTCCCAAATGGCCGAGCAATTTGAGAAAAATGATACTTTTCATCTGGTGGTGACGCCGGAGGGCACGCGCAGCCCGCGCACCCGTTGGAAAACCGGTTTCTACCATATGGCGGTGGCGGCCAAAGTGCCGATTATTCTGGCCGGCATAGATTGCGACAAGAAGTCGGTCGGGGTTGACCGCATCATGTACCCATCGGGTGATTTGGATGCCGATATGGCCGAAATTTACGCGTTTTTTGACGGTGTGCGCGGTGTCAGGCCGGAGAACTATGCCTCGCCCAACAAACCGGCACCCGACGCGTCTTGAACCGGCAGGCTAGCTGCCTAGCCGCCCATTTTGTAAAAGCACAGCTTATTGCCGTCCGGGTCGCGCGCATAAGCGCCGTAAAATACGCCCGGCACGCGTTCGCCCGGCGCGCCCTCATCAGTGGCGCCCAGTTCCAGCGCTTTGGCGTGCATGGCGTTGATTTTGGCATCGTCCTCGCATTTCAGCGCCACCATGACGCCATTGCCGACCGATGCGGCCTGCTCGTCATAAGGCCCGCCACCCACGACAAACGGCCCCGCCGGATCGCTGCCGTAAAAATACAAACGTTCATTGTCAAACAGCTCGCTCATGCCCAGCTCGCCCAGAAGGGCGCTATAAAAAGCGCGGGCTTTTTCGATATTATTGGTCCCGAGTGTCACATATCCTAGCATTTTCATCTCCCAAGTAAAATCCTACGCTAGGGCGCGGCGGCCACGATAACAAGGCGAAAAGCAATTTGCGATTTGTCGCCGCTTGCGGCACAATGCAGAGAAATTTAAGGGAGATTGTCATGCTGGACGATACAACAGACGTAAAAGAGCGGGCGCAGTTCTCGGCCATGATTGATGGCACGGAAGATGATTATCAAAAAATCTCTGCGGCCTTTGGTGAATTTTCAAAGAGCTTGCCCGACCGCGTGATGGAACATTTGAAAATGCTGCAGGGCGATTTTGGCGGCTTTGCGGTTGACCGTTTTGAGCACAGTCTGCAAACCGCGACGCGGGCGCATAAAGATGGCCGCGATGAGGAATATGTGGTGTGCGCGCTGCTGCACGATATTGGCGATTTGCTGGGCACTTTCAACCATGCCGAGCTGGGCGCAACGATTTTGAAGCCGTTTATTTCCGAGCAGAATTATTTCATGCTGCAAAATCACGGCGTCTTTCAGGGCTATTATTTCTTCCACCATATCGGTCTCGACCGCGATGCGCGCGAAGCCTTCCGCGATAGCGAGCATTTTGAATACACCGCGCAGTTCTGTCATCTGTATGACCAGAACAGTTTCGACCCGGAATATGAAAGCTATAAGCTGGAATTTTTTGAGCCGATGGTGCGCCGCGTTATGGCACGGCCGCGCGACTCGATTTATATGAAGGAAGATGGCGAAGCGGCTATCTAGCGCGGCACTTGCCGCCGCCCGCTTCGGTTAAGAGGTTTTTATGGGTGCGGTGCTGACGCTGGTTTCCCAGCTCATCGAATTTTATATCTGGATTATCATTGCCTCGGCCGTGTTAAGCTGGCTGGTGGCGTTTGACGTCATCAATATGCGCAATCGTTTTGTGTTTATGATCGGCGATGCGCTCAATCGCATGACCGAACCGGTCTATCGCCGCATTCGCCGCTTTTTGCCCGATATGGGCGGGCTTGACCTGTCGCCTTTGGTGCTGATTTTCGGGCTTTTGTTTCTGCGCAATCTGATGTGGGAAGTGTTGGGCCCGGCGGTCTATGGCGGCTAGAAGGAGAACGGCGTGAGCGCGCAGCGTATTGATGGCAAAGCCATCGCCGAAAATTTGCGCGGCCGTATCGGCGCGGCGGTGGGGGCGCTTGAAAAAGCCCATGGCAAAACCCCGGGCCTTGCCGTGGTGCTGGTCGGCGAGGATGCGGCGAGCCAAATCTATGTGCGCAATAAAGGCATCGCCACCAAAAAGGCGGGCATGACCTCGCTGGAGTTCCGCCTACCCGCCGATACGCCCGAAGCGGTGCTGCTCGATAAAGTGCGCGCGCTGAACGCCGATACGGCGGTCAATGGCATTCTGGTGCAGTTTCCGGTGCCCGACCAAATCTCGCAACAGCGCGTTATCGACACCATTGATCCGGCGAAAGATGTCGATGGGCTTAACCCGCTGAATGCCGGTCGTCTGGTCTCGGGTCTCGATGCACTGACGCCATGCACACCCTTAGGCAGCGTTATCCTTGCCAAGGAAACCTTGAAAGATTTAACCGGCAAGCACGCCGTCGTTATCGGCCGCTCCAATCTGGTCGGCAAGCCGGTGGCGCAGCTTTTGCTGAAAGAGAATTGCACCGTCACCATGGCCCATTCGCGCACCGCCGATCTGCCCGCCTTATGCCGCAGCGCCGATATTCTGGTCGCCGCTGTGGGCATTCCAGAAATCGTCAAAGGCGATTGGGTGAAGCCGGGGGCTTGCGTCATTGATGTCGGCATTAACCGCATCGACGCGCCGGAAAAAGGCGAGGGCAAAACCCGCCTTGTCGGCGATGTTGATTTCGCCGCCGCCGAAGCGGTTGCGGCTCATATCACACCGGTGCCGGGCGGGGTCGGCCCGATGACCATTGCCTGCTTATTAAGAAATACGCTGACCGCCTTTTGCCGTCAAAACGGCTTTGTCGAAGTGGAGGTCTAGCCGCTTGCACCGTGTTATTTTCTCCGCCCGAGGAGCTTCAGCCGCAGCGCGTTCAGCTTGATAAAGCCTTCGGCGTCGAACTGGTCATACACCGCGTCTTCTTCAAACGTCACATGCGCTTCGGAGTAAAGCGAGTGGGGGCTGGTGCGCGACACCACGGAGACCGAGCCTTTATACAGCCGCACCACCACCTCGCCCGACACATGGGTCTGGCTTTCATCGATGGCCGCTTGTAGCATTTGGCGCTCCGGCGCGAACCAGAAACCATTATAGATGAGCTCGGCATAGCGCGGCATCAGCTCGTCTTTGAGGTGCATGGCACCGCGGTCGAGCGTGATTGATTCAATGCCCCGATGCGCGGCCAGCAGCACCGTGCCGCCCGGGGTCTCGTAGACGCCGCGCGATTTCATACCGACAAAGCGGTTCTCGACAAGGTCGAGCCGACCAATGCCATTGGCGCCGCCCAGCTCATTGAGATGCGCTAATAACGTCGCCGGTGACATTTTTTGGCCATCCACCGACACCGCGTCGCCGGCCTCAAAACCAATGGTCACATCGGTCGGCTTATCTGGCGCGTCTTGCGGTGAGACGGTGCGCTGGTAAACAAATTCCGGGCACGGCGCGGCCGGGTCTTCCAGCACTTTGCCCTCGCTGGAAGTGTGCAGCAAATTGGCATCGACCGAAAACGGCGCTTCGCCGCGCTTGTCTTTGGGTACCGGAATTTGGTTTTGCTCGGCATAGGCGATGAGCTTTTCGCGGCTTTGCAGATCCCATTCGCGCCATGGCGCGATGACTTTGATATCGGGATTGCAGGCATAATAGCCGAGCTCGAAGCGCACCTGGTCATTGCCCTTGCCGGTGGCCCCATGGCACACTGCATCGGCGCCGGTTTCAGCGGCAATCTCGACCTGCCTTTTTGCAATCAGGGGCCGCGCGATAGAGGTGCCGAGCAGATAGACACCTTCGTAAAGCGCGTTGGCGCGAAACATCGGGAACACATAATCGCGGACAAATTCCTCGCGCAGGTCTTCGATGAAAATCTCTTTAATGCCCAACATTTCGGCTTTCGCCCGCGCCGGTTCCAGCTCCTCGCCTTGGCCCAAATCGGCGGTGAAGGTCACCACCTCGCAGGCATAGGTTTCCTGCAACCATTTCAAAATGATTGAGGTGTCCAGACCGCCCGAATAGGCCAGCACTACTTTTTTGATGTCGCTCTTCTCGACCATCATGTTCTCCATATCTCGCGCCTTTATAAGCCGAATGGCAAAAAATGGAAGTATTTGCACAAAGGTAAAAAATTTTGCTGTTTCAACCAGTGCGTGTGGTGAAGCGTAGCAAACACGCATAACTATGTTTTGGGAGGGGTTGTTCCCTTTCAGTGACAATCGGGATGCGAGGCCTAATGTTGCGTATTTGCAGTCGTAAATTGGCCGTTGTTGTTGTTTGGATTTCCTGTTGCCCGATTGTCACTCATCATTTTAGCGGCCCAGACCGCGGGCCGCCAATTCAGCCATTTTCTTCTCCGCCGCCGTCTGCTTCACACTGGCAGATTTCAATTGGCCGCACGCGGCCATAATATCGCGGCCGCGCGGGCGTCGCACTGGGCTCGCATAACCGGCGCGATTGACGATATCGGCAAAGGCCTGCATGCGCGCTGCGTCCGAACATTCATAGGGCGCGCCGGGCCACGGGTTGAAAGGAATGAGGTTGATTTTGGCCGGAATGCCGGCCAGCAAGCGCACCAAAGCACGCGCATCGGCATCGCTATCATTGACCCCTTTCAGCATGACATATTCAAAAGTAATACGCTTGGCGTTGGAAAGCCCCGGCCAATTGCGGCAGGCAGCTAGCAAATCTTCTATCGGATATTTTTTGTTCAGCGGCACCAGCTCGTCGCGCAGAGCATCGGTGACGGCGTGCAGCGAAATGGCCAGCATGACACCGGTCTTTGCACCCATATCGGCAATCTCCGGCACCACGCCCGAAGTCGATAAGGTGATGCGCCGTTTTGACAGGCTCAAACCGTCGCCATCGCTCATCACATTCAGCGCGGCGGCGACATTGTCGCTATTGTAAAGCGGCTCGCCCATGCCCATCATCACCACATTGGTAACCTTGCGGGTGCCGCTATTGGAGCGCTCTTGGAGGCCCCAATCCTCAAGGTCGTCGCGCGCCGCTACCATCTGGCCGGTAATTTCGGCGGCGCTCAGATTGCGCACCAGTTTTTGTGTGCCGGTATGGCAAAAGCGGCAGGTCAGGGTGCAGCCGACCTGGCTCGACACACATAACGTGCCGCGGCCCATTTCCGGAATAAAAACCGTCTCGACCAATTGCCCGTCGGCCAGATGGAACAAATATTTGCGGGTACCGTCATTTGATTGCTGCGCCTCGGCCATTTGCAGCCGGTCGAGCGTGTAGTTTTCAGCCAGTGCATCGCGCAGCGTCTTGGCGACATCGGTCATGGTGTCGAAATCACGCGCCCCGCGCGCATAAAGCCAGCTCCAAATTTGGCCGACGCGCATGCGCAATTGTTTTTCCGGCACGCCAAGCAGCGCCAAAGCGGCGCGTAGCTCCTCGCGGGTCATGCCGACAAGGCTGGGTTTTTCCGTTATGTCCATGGCACAGGTTTTACGGGGCGGGGCAGGCGGCGTCCAGCGCCTTCATCGCCGCGGTGACGCCCTTCAGCGAATAGCTATCCGTGGTCAGTGTGCCGCGCGCCGATGTGCCTTTGAACACTAGCTCATTGCCGCGCTTCATGGCGGTGACCAGACGCGCTTGGTCGTCCAGCTTTTCCAGCCAGGCCCATTCATCGGCACCGTTTTCCACCTGCGCGCCAGTGAAAAAGGCGTAATTGTCGCTGCCGATACGCGCGAAGGGTTTCGATGTTGCCGAGAACGGATAGCCGACGCGCACCGATACTTCATTGCGCACGCCTTGGCCGGGGCGGTGCGAGACAATCAGGAAAATATCGCCACGGCGGGCATTTTCCGGTGTGGAGCGCTTTGGCTCGCCGGCGATATAACAGTTTTTCGCCTGCCCGCTGCCGCTGACAAACATCCGCCAATCGCCGTATTCGCCGACCGGCGCTGCTGCCGCCATGCCGGGCGAGGCGGCGAAAAGGCCCAGAAACCCGACCAAAAATGCAGCTCTTAACATGCAAGCCAATCTAGGCTGATTTGGCCCGCGAAGCCAGCCTGCTTTTGCTTGCTTTTATGCGCTCAATAGCCTCTACTGAATTGGCGTAGGGATCATTGTACGTGTTTACGCACGGAATATTGTGCGTGTTAGAGAGGTCTCAAGACCATGTCAGCGAGTGGCCAGAACACCGGCTCCGCGCGAACCGAAGTAGAAGTAGATCAAGTCAGCAACCAAAGCGAAGGTGCTGATGCCGCGAAAGAGGCGGGTGCGTTAGGGTCAAAAGACCAAAAACCCGATTTCGCAGGTCTTATCGAAAAGATCGCCGAATCCAAAGATCGCGACGCATTTGCCGCGTTATTCGCGCATTTTGCGCCGCGCCTGAAAGGCTATTTAATGCGCCTTGGTGCCTCCGACGGCCAAGCCGAGGAAGTGCTGCAAGAGGCGTTATTGACGGTATGGCGCAAAGCGCATTTATTCGACCGCAAAAAAGCCGCCGCCTCGACGTGGATTTTCACCATTGCCCGCAATCGCCGTATCGATATTCTGCGCAAGCGCAAATTCCCCGAAATCGACGCCGAAGATCCGAGCTTGGTGCCGGATGCGCCGCCGGCTCCTGATGAGGAAGTCATCGGGGCGCACGAAGGCGAAGCGGTGCGCGCCGCATTGGAAAAATTACCCGAGGAACAGCGCGAACTGGTGCGCTTGGCATTTTATAATGGCTGGTCGCATTCGCGCATTGCCGCCGACACTAATCTGCCCTTGGGCACGGTGAAGTCGCGGCTGAGACTGGCGTTTTCAAGATTGCGCAATGAGCTGGAAGGGCGGCTTTAAAGCTTATCGCCCCTTCACGGTGTGAATTGCACGCCTTTTTCGCCACCCGGCATAATCGGCCGCGCGCTAAATTGCTCGAGACTTTGCAAGCGGTCATACATCACAATGGCACCGGCGATTTGCACATTGACGCAAAACCGCGTCGGGATGCGGATGAGGTGGTCGCATTTGGCACGCATGGCGGCGGATAAATCGCCGCGTTCCGGCCCCATCACATAAGCCGCGCAACGCGGATGGGTGAAGCTCGGCAGGTCAACCGCTTCATCGGTCAACTCGACCCCGACCAGACTGCATTGCTTGGGCAACTCCATTGCGTCGATATCCGACCAGTCATACCACGGCACTGAATGCGGCGTCTTTGAGGTGTCGGAGCGCGCTTCGTGCACGCGGTAATGCGCCTCGACGGTGAAGATAAATGCCGCGCCAAAAGCATGCGCCGAACGCATTAGATTGCCGGTGTTCATCGGCTTTGACGCCCTTTCAATACCAATGGCAAAATAACCTTTCATCCGTACACCTCTTACTGACGCATTATTTCCGCTTCTCATTATGCCTGACTGGCTTATGATGGCGGCCATATGAAGAGGGTTCCCATTTTAAGAGCATGGGGGCTGAAAGAAAACCCCGCGCGGCCAAGCCGCTGCATCGGGCCAGATAAAGGGAGATAAAAATGAAAGCCGTATTGTGCAAAGAATTTGGGCCACCTGAGAGCCTGGTGGTGGAAGATATCGCCTCGCCTGAGCCGGGCCCCGGTGAAGTGGTGCTGGAGGTGCACGCGGCGGCGGTCAATTTTCCCGATGTCTTGATCATTCAAAACAAATACCAGTTCAAGCCGCCCCTGCCATTCGCGCCGGGTGGCGAGGTTGCCGGTGTCGTCTCCAAGCTGGGCGATGGGGTGAAGAACCTCAAAATCGGCGACCGCGTTATCGGCTCGTGCGGCCATGGCGGTTTTGTCGAGGAGATTGCGCTCAATGAAGCTCAGTGCATTCCGGTGCCCGATGAAATGGACTTGGAAACCGCCTCGGCGCTGGTGCTGACCTATGGCACCTCGCATTACGGGTTGAAAGACCGCGCTGCGTTGAAAAAAGGCGAAACGCTTTTGGTCATGGGCGCGGCCGGCGGCGTCGGCCTTGCGGCGGTCGAGCTCGGCAAAGCGATGGGCGCGCATGTCATTGCCGCCGCCAGTTCGCAAGACAAGCTCGATGTCTGTGTCGAGCATGGCGCCGATGACACCATCCTCTACCCGTCAGGGGCGCTTGACCGCGACCAGCAAAAAGCGTTCTCCGATGCGATTAAAGAAAAGACCGGCGGCAAAGGTGCCGATGTGATTTACGATCCGGTCGGCGGCGCTTATGCCGAACCGGCTTTGCGCGCTACCAATTGGGAAGGCCGTTATTTGGTTATCGGTTTTGCGGCCGGTGACATCCCCCAAATCCCGCTCAATCTGGCGCTGTTGAAAAGCTGTCAGATTGTCGGCGTGTTCTGGGGCGCTTTCACGGCGCGCGACCCGCAAGGCAATCAGGCCAATTTGCAAGAGCTTATGGAGATGTATAAAGCCGGTACCATCCGCCCGCATATTTCCGATAAATTCCCGCTCGAGCAAGCGGCCGACGCGCTCAATAAAATGGCCAATCGTGAAGTCAAAGGTAAAGTTATTCTGACCACGGGCCGTTCAGAAAGCTAGACCTAGCGTGTCCAAAGCAAAAGCCGAGCCGGTACGCCAGCCGGTTGACAATCGCCGCGCCGCTTTCTGGCTTCTGGCCTCAGCCGTCATGTTCACCTTCACTGGCGTGTTGGTGAAGACGCTGGGCGAGACGTTGCACCCGTTCGAAATTTCGTTTTTTCGCGGTCTGGTGGCGCTGGCTGTCATCCTGCCGATATTCTCGCGCACCGGTGGCATTTGGGCTGGCATGCGGACGCAAATACCGTTGCTGCAAATGACCCGCGGCGTGGTCGGCTCATTGGCGATGTTTTTGGGTTTTTACGCCATTGTCGCCCTGCCTTTGGCCGACGCCCAAGCCATCAGCTTTTCGCGCAATTTGTTTTTGGTGCCGCTGGCCGCGTTTATTTTGGCCGAGGCGGTGGGGCCGCGCCGCGCCATTGCGGCCGGGGTCGGTTTTATCGGCGTGTTGATTATGCTGCGCCCGGGAAGCGGCGATGCCGGGTTGTATCTCAGTCTCGGCGCGGCGGCGGCTTTGGGGCATGCGTTTTTGGTGGCGCTGGCCACCGTGCTGGTCAATATCGCGTCGCGCTATGACGGGCCGGTGACGCTGATGTTTTACACCAATACAGTGTCGGTGACGCTGATTGCCATTCCGACTTTCTTCGTTTGGCAGACGCCGAATATGACCGAGCTGATGATGCTCATCGCCATGGGCATATTGGCGACGGCGTCGCATAATTGTTTCATCCGCGCTTTTGCCATGGGCGAGGCCAGTGTCATCGCGCCGGTGGATTATTCGCGGCTCATTTTTGCCGCGCTGGCAGGCTGGCTGGTATTTGCCACTGTGCCGGATATGTACACCATCAGCGGAGCGCTGATTATCGTCGCATCGAGCTTTTATATTCTGCGCCGCGAGGCAATGGTGGCCAAAACCGACAGCCAGTCAGAAACTAAGAAAGTTACTAAGAAAGGCACTAAGAGAGGTATTGTGACGGATGCGCCGCCGCCGCCGCCGCCAACTGCTTAGGGCCCTTAAGGCCCTTAAAGCCCTTAAACCCAATCAGCGCTTGCGCCGCGCCGCCTGACTGAATAAAGTCCGCAACATATTTTCGACGAAACTTCTGTGGGAGAGAGCAAATGAAACTCGATTCAAATATTACCGCCATCGTGACCGGCGGTGCCTCGGGCCTCGGTGAAGCCACCGTCCGCCTGCTGGCCGAAAAAGGCGTGAAATGCGGTATTTTCGACCTCAATGAAGAAAAAGGCGAAGCGGTTGCCAAAGAAGTCGGCGGCGCATTCGCCAAAGTCAATGTCACCTCGGATGACGAGGTCGATGCCGGTTTTGCCAAAATCCGCGACGCGTTGGGCCAAGAGCGTATTCTGATCAATTGCGCCGGTACCGGCAATGCGGTGAAAACCGCATCGCGCAACAAAGAGACCGGTGAAATCAGTCACTTCCCGCTCGATGCGTTCAACCTCATCATTCAGATCAATCTGGTCGGCACATTTCGCTGCATCGCCAAATCGGCTGCCGGTATGATGAGCCTCGACCCGCTGGAATGCGGCGACCGCGGCGCTATCGTCAACACCGCCTCGGTGGCGGCTGAAGATGGCCAAATCGGTCAAGCTTCTTATTCAGCTTCGAAAGCCGGCGTTGTCGGCATGACCTTGCCGATCGCTCGCGACTTGTCGCGCGAAGGCATTCGCGTCAACACGATTTTGCCGGGTATTTTCGATACGCCGCTTTTGGCCGGCGCGCCGGAAAATGTGCGTCAGGCGCTGGGCGCTATGGTGCCGTATCCGTCGCGTCTCGGCCTGCCGGATGAATATGCCAAGCTGGCCGCCACCATGTG
>Ga0181600_10001323_pt1 | contig 19244 bp, 18 predicted proteins | sample 041ome_2_FD_132982 | JGI IMG/M metagenome (GOLD analysis project Ga0181600, IMG submission 132982) | Coastal salt marsh microbial communities from the Groves Creek Marsh, Skidaway Island, Georgia - 041406US metaG (megahit assembly) | ecosystem: Environmental > Aquatic > Marine > Intertidal zone... | reverse complement strand
CGTCGACGCGAAAGGACGTGCGTCAGAAGGGGTTCAACGCATCAAGTAATCGACCGGTCCGTCGGTGCGGTGCAGCGAGCGCGGTGCAGTCATGGCGCCCTCGTCGCCACGTCAGAGCATGGACAGCCGAGGGTCGTCTGGACACTTAGCGAGCGACAACTTGCCCGTGGGGGCGTCTCCCGGGTTGCGCTCGCCGTATCGAGTGGAGATGGAAGATGAGGATGAACGCTTCGAAAGCACGAACGGGTCAAAGTACGGAGACGGGAGCACGTCCGGGGATGACCAGACGAACAAGCCGGGTACGGCCAAGTTTTTGCAGTACACGGAGAGACACCTCACGAGCGAGCTGTTGTTCTGTGCAAGCATGGGTAACTTGAAGAGGCTCAAACGGGTTTTGGAAAAATCGGGCAAGTCGATCACGAGCGAACCGTACGCGGATTACGATAATCGAACACCGTTGCATGTCGCCGCGAGCGAAGGGTCTTTCGCCGTGGCTGACTGGTTGGTCAAGAGCGGCGTGGGAATGAATCCGGTCGATCGCTGGGGCTCGACGCCGCTGGAGAGCGCTGTGTACGGTAATCACGGCGATTTGATCAAAATGTTGGCGAAAAACGGGGCAAAGATCAAGGATAGAGTCAGTGGAACCTTTGTGCCGCTCGAGGAGTCGCACCTGAGCGGCGCCGTGCGAAGCGTCTCTTTGCCGACGGACACGATGGCTTGGGAGATTCCGGATGGCGAGTTTTCGCAGGTGAAAGAGATTGGAGCGGGTGCTTTTGGTGTCGTGTACAGCGCTATCTGGCGTGGAACAAAAGTCTGTCTCAAGCAACTTCACAAGCACCTTAACGCCGACGAAGTGGCGCAGGCGGAATTTAGGTTAGAGCTGAAGATTATGCAGCAACTTCATCACCCTCACATCGTGCAGTTTCTCGGCACCACCGTCTCGGCGGATGGCTTAACCTCGATCGTTTCCGAGTACATGGCCGGTGGAAGCTTGGAGACGTTGTTTAGAAACGAAGAGGTGCTCTCGTTGAAGGTGTCGACGAAGATGGCGCTCGACTGCGCTCGCGGCATGGCGTACCTTCACGGACGCTCACCGCTTCCAGTCATCCATCGAGACTTGAAACCTGGCAACTTGATGCTTACCGCCCTCAGAACGCTCAAGATTGGCGATTTTGGTCTCTCCAAAACGCTTTCTGTGAGAAACAAACTCCCTCAGGAAATGTCTCAAGCGTTCAACATGACGGGTGAAACAGGTTCTTACCGATACATGGCTCCCGAGGTTTTCAGACACGAATTCTACGGCCCAGCCGTGGACGTATACGCGGCATCCATGATTTATTACCAATTGTTTTCATTCCAGCAGCCTTTCTCCGGCCGAAACCCGGTCGACGCATGCAGAGCTGCCAGTCTGGAAAACCTCAGGCCACCCATACGCGAAGGATACATGCCCCCCGAGCTCGCCTCCCTCGTCGCCAGAATGTGGGATCCCATCGTCAAGCGGCGTCCAACTTTCATCGAAATCATCGACATTCTCTCTCCAATCGTGGAAAAGTACGCCACGCAGCCCGACGTCGTCGGTCCCGGGTGTTGCGTCGTCTCGTAATACACGAAGGCATCAAATCAAATCTTTCTCAAAGGGCTCTCCCACATCACCAATCGTAATAATAGTTCAAGTACATACATTATATTGAAATGTGCACATACAATAATTCAAAAAATACATATCACCAACTATGATATCCATCAAAAATGTTTACTACTTAGTCTGAAAACAACTTGAATACGAATGGGATAAACCACGTTTGACGATGGAATGTTCGCAGACGGCACGGCACATACCCACGCGCGCACGCACGCGAGGACGCGGCGCGGGGAAACGACTGAACCACCACCACCACCCACTGCGTGCGTCCATCGTCGTGCGCACTGCGTTGTATGGACGACGAAGACGCGTACGCGAGCAGTGACTCGGAGGCGTACGCGTACGATTCGAGGGACGAACTGACCGAGGGCGAGAGCTCGTTCGAGGCGTACACGGAGAGCGAGGAGAGCTCGTTCGAGGTTGAGGACGAGACGTACGGCGACGAGGAGTACGAAGAAGAGGAGGCGTACGAGGATTCTGTCGACGAGACGACGCACCAGTCTGTTGGGGCGACGACGACCGTCGGGGTGGAAGAGACTCTGACGCGAGGAGGAGGCCCGATCGAGGGTTTCGAGGGCGGGGCGAGGACGGAAGAGACGCCCGCGGCGGTTGGTGGCGGCTTTGAGCGCGCGCGCGAGGTTGAGGCGACGAGAGCGACGGAAACAGCAGTTCCCATGGCTGGGGCTGGGGCGGAAGACGATCGCATGAGCGAAGAGGAGGAGTACGAGAACGAGGTTGAGGAGCAAGGCGTCGGGGCTGGAGAGGCGACGGGCGGAGACGCGTCGAGCGGGGTCGAAGCCGCCGCCAAGTTCCGCGCCGCTGGTAACGCGGCGCCAATGTTGGCCAAGTCGTTTGCGAGCACTGTTCGCGAGGCTGCCGGCAGCGCGCTCGCCGCTGTCAAGCCAAAGGCGGCTCCTGTGGAGCCCCTCGTCAAGCCGGACCCGAGCGACAAGGACGCGATGAGAACGTACGAGCTGCAGATGCTTCGCATCAAGCTTTTGCGTTTGGCGTCTAGATTGGATCAAAGCCCGAGAAACACAGTTGTTGCGCAAGTCATCTACCGTCTCGAGCTCGCTGAGCAGCTCAAGGCGGGGAAAGGCGCCCAGAAGGATCCGTCAAACTCGTCGTTTGATCGCGCAGTGGCGCTCGCCGAACAAGCCGAAAAGGATGGCTCCGATACCGATTTGGACTTTACGTGCACCATCTTGCTCTTGGGTAAGAGTGGTGTCGGTAAGTCTGCCGTCATCAACTCTCTCTTGGGTGAAGGCTCGGCGCCGTCGGGCACCTCTGACGCCGACTCCACCAAGAAGGTGCAGCTCATCGAGAAGAAAATTCATGGCATGACTCTTCGTTTGATTGACACTCCGGGTCTTCAAGCGTCCGCGTCTGACATCAGATACAACTCTACCATCATGAATGACGCCAAGAAGTTCACCAAGACGCACAAGCCGGACATTGTCCTTTACTTTGACCGCCTTGACATTCCGTCTCGCTCTGACGCGGCTGACTTGCCGCTCTTAAAGCAAATCACAAACACCTTTGGCCAAGCCATCTGGTTCAACGCCATCGTCGTGCTCACGCACGCCGCCGCCGCACCGCCGGATGGAGCGAACGGACAACCAATCTCTTACGAGATGTACGTCGCTCAGCGTTCTCACATTGTCCAACAAACGATTCGTCAAGCTGCCGGCGACATGCGCCTCATGAACCCGGTTGCCTTGGCTGAGAACCACCCGCTCTGCCGCACCAATCGTGCGGGCGAGCGCGTGTTACCGAACGGTCAAGTTTGGAAGCCGCAATTGCTCCTCTTGTGCTTCGCCTCCAAGATTCTCACCGAGGCTAACGCCTTGTTGAACCTCCAAGCGGATCAAAAGGCGGCGCAAGCGAGCAGAGCCGGCATGATGGGCCAACAAAAGGTTCCACCGCTTCCGTTCTTGTTGTCCTCCCTCATCACGACCCGCAAGCCGCGTCGTTTGGTCGAGTACGCTGACGACGACTTTGAAGATCTCGAAAACGAGATCATCTCCGGCGAACCATCTCCGTACGACATCCCTGCGGACCAAATGGAGCCGTTGCCAACGCCCAAGCAGGTGTCCATTCCGGCGCCCGATCCCCAGTTGCCCCCGTCCTTCGACGGCGACTCCTCTGCGCACCATTACCGCCAGCTCGAGTCCAACCAACAGTGGTCGTGCCGACCGATTGTTGACGCGCACGGCTGGGATCACGAAACTGGTGTCGAGGGCTTCTCCGTTGAGCACCAATTTGTGCTCAAGGATCAAGTTCCGGGTGTTGTGCAGGCGCAAATTTCCAAGGATAAGAAGGACAGCAACTTCGGTTTTGAGGGTGAAATGTCCATCCCGCACTCTAGAAACTTGATTTCTACGACGGGTGTCGACATTCAAACTGTGGGTAAGGATTTGGTGTACACGGCTCGGGGCGAGACGCGCTGGAAGTTCTGCGCCGTCGACAAGATTATCGGTGGTCTTTCGGCGTCGTTCGTTGGTGGTGTTGTCGCGCTCGGTACTAAGATAGAGAACCGCTTCAAGGCGCGACCGGGCATGAAGGTTGTCGTCAGTACTGGTGCGGTCACGGCTCAAAAGGATGTGGCGTACGCCGGTAACCTCGAGACAATTATTCGACACAGCGAGGATCCCTCCAACCCGAACTCGTCCACGGTGAGCGCGAGCTTTATGAACTGGAGAGGCGATCTCGCGCTCGGTTGCAACGGTATGAGCTCTATCCAAGTTGGCAAGGATACGCAGCTCACGGGTAGCTTCAACATTAACTCCAGAGGTACGGGAAAGATTTCGGTTCGCGCAACAACAAACGAGCGCATGTCGCTCGGTAGCGTCGGACTCATTCCAATCTTGGCCACCATCTGGGGTCGTATTCGAGGCGATTAATGCGCATTTTTAGAGAATTTGAAATACACAACTTCGTGAAACGTAAATTGCACTAGCGCTGTTCCGCGCAGCTGCCGATGAAAACTTTACCAAGATGGTACTTATGATATAACAACACACGAAGCCGTCTCGAGGAACGGCATCAAATAGCTAGTCGCGCTACGAACAAACAATTCTTCTTTTAAATATTTCACGCGCGAGTCACGGCTTCGTCTTCATCCATGCTCTTGGAGGATCGAGACATTCGGCGCACAACGTCCGCGAAAACGGCGCTTCCTCTAAACCTCGCAAAAGCGGGCCAACCCGGCGCGTGCACGAGCTCAGCCACCCCATCCGACTCATTCTTCGCGTTTCTCCATGCGTTCAACTCTGTGCGCAACTTGGCCAAATTACTCGCGTTGAGCGAAGCGGGAAACTCCGCCACCAACCCTCTCGAACCAGAGAAAATTTGGACGTACGGCAGCGCGGGCACGTCCAACCGCTCCATCAAATCATCCGAACACTCCGCCACGTTCACCTTGACGAAAACTACATCTGGAAACTCTGTTTCCGCAATTTTTTCAAACTTTGGAGCCAATCGCCGACACCCAGGACACTCGGGTCTAAAATATTTCACGCACACCGCCGCCGCCCCCCCGTCTCTCCTGCGTCTGAGATTGCTCGCCGCGTGCAAGTGCGCCGTCATCTGTTCCAACGTCGACGCTTTAAACACGTTCGGAAGCCACTTCCCGCGTTCGTACCACTTCAACGCTTTCGTCTCCTCGCCCTCCGTCGTCGCCGTCTCCCGTTCCGGTTCAGCGATCGCCGGCACCGGCTGAGTAAGCCGCTTCTTCGCGAACATTCCATGGCGTCCACTCTTTCGCCGAGCCGTCGCCGCCGACGCGCGTCGGTGCGGGCGGCGCGTCCTCGACGAATCGATGACGAAACGAGTCGTCGTCGTCGTCGTCGTCGTCGTCGTCATCGTTCGTCCTTCCGTCCTTCCGTCCGGTCCGGTCCGATCCAACCGTGCTTAAAGTGTCGTTTGAACGTGCCCTTTCCACGTGGACTTTGATTTTTTTTTCAAGATTCCACAATTTGACCGTTCGTGAACCTCGAAATGAGAGGGGGGGGGTCTTCAAAAGGGATAAAGGATGTTTAGGGCCTAGAAATGAGTTTCCGATAGAATCGTATGACTAAACAGTATAATATATTTGGATTTCGATTGACAAAGACAAAGACTGCTCGAGAGAACGGCGCGACGGCGACGGATTGGCTCAGCCGGTGCCGTCGTCGACGGTGATTTTACCGACGCGAACGGAATCGAGGGCGGCGCGAGCGCTGGCGCGCAAATCGGCGGTGAAAAAATCGACGCAGCGGTCGGCGGCGTCCGCCGGATAATCCTCCTGGGGCATGTGGCCGACTTTGCGAGCGGCGGAAAAGGAGGCGCGGACGTCGGCGCACCAGTCGTAGATGGGCGCGTCGTCGAGGTAACGGTCGGTGGTACCCCAGATGACGCGCATTTTGGGTAAACCCCGGGCGGAGAGGGCGGTTTTGACTTGATTGACGAGTTTTTTCGCGTCGCTCGATTTGGAGACGTACGCTTCGGCGGCGGCGCGAGCGGCCTCGGCTTCATCGCCGACGTAGGGTTTTTCGTACTCGCTCATGATGTCACCGGGAATGGCAAATTCGTTACCGTTGTACAAGTATCCCACAGCGTCGAAGGGGGCACCCTTACCCATGCCAAAGGGACGCGTGTACGTCGCCATGGCTGGCGGATAGGCGTGCGACGGCGCCAACGGCGTGTTCATGATGGCGACGCGGCGGAATAAGCCGGGCTTCTTCGCCACCAAGAGCAATACGTGCTGTGGAATGATGAAACCGTGCAAGACGAGATCCACGGGCTCGCTCGAGAGCCCAGTCTTCTCCAAGAAGGCTTCGAGCGCCGCCGCCGTCGCTTCGGCGTCGTACGCCGCCAAACCTCTTCCCGGCGCCGGCTTGCTCGAATCCCCGTGCCCTGTCGCGTCCACGGCGTACGTCTCAAACCCACACTCTTGAAGCCGTCTCGACATCGCCCGAAACGTGTACGCCCGGGAACCGACACCGTGCACCATGACGACTTTCACATCCTTCTTCGTTTCTCCCTCCACTGGCACCGCGGCGCCGACTCTGTACGACCACTCCACGCCCGATCCCAGATCCACTCGTTCGACGCTCTGCGACAAAACGTCGACGTCTTGCCCCGTGGTTTCATCGAAAATCTTATCGTACGTCACCGTCGGCGTCGCTCGCGTCGTCGTCGTAAACGTCGCTCGTCGCTGCCCTTGACGAAGCTGATGACGTCTCACTCTGGTGGACGACGACGACGACGACGCGGACGCCGCGCCGCGAGCGGACGCACCCATCGCCGGCATCGCGCAAACAGACGACGACGCGGACATGGCGTCGCGCGAATGGATTCGTTCACTTCACGACGCGGTGCGCGTGCGTGCGTGTGTCGTCTTTGCCGGCAACCATCTTTATCCCATCACTTCGTTGGTCGCTTTTGTATGTGTATACAGTGTGGTACAGTGTGATACCAGCCAACAGCAGATCGGTCGTTGCCGCTGCATTACTCGACCCCTCGCGCGCGCGCCGACGACGGGACGCCGCGCCGACCGACGACGCGTTTGAATTTGAATTCCACGACGCGCTGGTGATTCGCGCATCGATCGATCGATCGACCCGTCGTGCGTCGCGTTTCGTTTCGCTTTGTTATTTTTGAAAAGAGTCGACCGACAGAAGACAGATGCCGGCGCTTCGTCGACGCGCGAACGGCGGTGGTGGCGGCGACGGCGATGGAACGAAGAGAAACGCGAACGGATTGGCGTTCGCGGCGCCGACGCGGGGGATACGGGTGGCGCGAGGAGGGACGAGACGGGTGAGAGGACATAAACCCGTGGCGAAGGAGTACTTGGACGCGCGAAACGCCGAGCGCGCGGCTAGCAAAAGCGGGAAGGAGACGTCGACGTCGGGTCGAGGGGGATACGACGCCGCGGATGTCGCGGCGGCAGATAGTTTGTTGGATGACTACGTCGAGGATGCGACGGCGTTAGCGGTGAGAGAGGCGCTCCAGGCGGCCGAGCGGGAAGAAGATTACGAGTCGGACGAGTTCGACGAGAATGGGAATAAAAAGCGGAGAAGAAAGACGAAAAACAAGGGGATAGGTTACATCGCTAGTAAAGGGAGAGGTACGGCTGTGCGTAAGGGTCAGGCAAACATGTTGGGGCTCTTGGACCTCGCGGATGAGGAAACGATTCGGGAACTTCTTGGTCACATTAAAGTCGGTCACGACAACGAGCGCGCTGCAATTGTCGTCCAACTCGAAAAGCAATACAGACGGTGGTTCCAGCTCTTGCGAGCGGGATTTAACGTTTTACTCTATGGATTTGGTTCGAAAAAAGCTCTTCTGGAAGATTTTGAGAAGCGTTTCTGCGTGGATGGCGGCGTCATCGTCGTGAATGGCTTCTTTCCGTCTCTCAAGCCGAAACAAGTCGTCGTCGCGGCGGCGGCGGCGCTCGCCGGAAAGGATGCCGCCAACACGAGCGCAAAGAGCGAGACGTCGAGCATGGAATCCCTCTTGGCACAGATTGAGAGCGCTACGAGAGGATCCGCGACGCGAGAGCCGAAACGTTTGTACATTATTTTGCACAATATAGATGGAACGCAGTTGAGAACGAGCGAAGCGCAGGCGCTTCTCGGAGAGCTCGCGTCGATGGATCGCGTGTACTTGATTGCGAGCATCGATCACGTCAACGCACCGTTGCTCTGGAGTAAGCGCGAAGCGGCTAGATTCAATTGGGTGTGGCAAGAAGCGGCGACGTTCGCGCCATACGCCCTCGAGACGGCCAACTTGCCCCAGCTTTTAGCCTCCAAGGGCGAGGAGCGTCACGTGCGCGGCGCCGCAAACGTATTACGTTCACTCACATCCAACGGCCGCGCCATCTTCCGTCTCTTGGCTGAACACCAGCTCGAAAACCAAGATTCACAAGGCATGCCTTTGGACATGTTTTACGCCGCGTGTCGCGAACAATTTCTCGTCTCTTCCGAAGTCACGTTGCGCGTGCACCTCACCGAGTTCACCGACCACGAGCTCGTTCGCAGCAAGCGAGGCGCCGACGGTCGCGACCTTCTCTCCGTCCCGCTCAACGCCGACGCGCTCAAGGAATTGCTCTCATCGTTCGATTAAACCACCGCTCGTAGTAGTTGTCACCAACACCAGTAATCGCGCACCAAACAACCCAAATGTGCCGAGCGCCATCGATACAAAATGTGCCGAGCGCCATCGATACAAAATGTGCCGAGCGCCATCGATGCCGCAGCTGCGATCGATCCCGAAACCCCAACATCAACGAGGGGGTAAATCGACGGTTCATGAACCGTCGAGTGATCGAGTGATCGATTTCCACGTGGCGCGCACCGATCGAACGATCGAAACGTCAAAACACGGCGCCGTCGTCGCGCGCGCCGCGGATCGGACGGACGCTCGGACGGAGAGACGAACGGAACGCGCGACTCGTGTGGTCAGGAAACATGATATCGAACGACGTCGCCTCGGCGCGCGATACGGATCTTACCTCGGGCGTCGGCGCGCTGAGGCGAGGACTCGAGAACCTGGGCGTGAGCGGCATGGTGCCGAGACCGAACTCGCCCGCGGGGGCGAACCAAGCGCCGATCGTGGTGGTAAAAGTTGGCACGTCGAGTCTTCTTAAAGGCGGGATCGGTGGACACTTGCACTTGAGTAACTTTGGTATGCTCGCGGAGACGTGCGCCGAGTTGCAGAGGAGCGGGATGCGCGTGGTGGTGGTCACGTCTGGTGCGGTTGGTGTCGGTTGTCAGGTGCTCAACACGAAGAAGCCGACGGATTTGGCGGGTAAACAAGCGCTCGCAGCGGTGGGGATGGTGCGATTGATGCGCATGTACGATGACTTTTTCCAGTCTGTCGGTCAACCGATCGCGCAAGTGTTGATTTCGTTGGACAACATCATGGATAGACAGCAGTACATGAACGCGCAGAGCACGTTCCGTGCCTTGCTCGCGCAAGACATCATTCCAATCGTGAATGAAAACGACACCGTCGCGGTTCAACACACCAAGTTTGGCGATAACGACACGCTCAGCGCTCACGTCGCCGCTCTCGTGGATGCCGACTACCTCTTCTTGCTCACAGACGTCGACGGATTGTATACCGCCAATCCTAACACGAATCCGGATGCGACGCGCATTCCGGTCGTTGAGAATATTGACGACTTGGAAGTGTCCACCGCGGATGCGGGTTCCAGTGGAAGCGGTCTCGGCACTGGGGGCATGACGACAAAGCTCGCCGCCGCTCGTCTCGCCGCGGCAAGCGGATGCAACACAATCATCATGCATGCCAACTCGTTGCCAGAGATGCCTGAAATCATAACACAAGGTAAATCGGTTGGTACTCTGTTCTTGGCCATGCCGAGGCCTCTGCGTGGCCGTAAACGTTGGATTTTGTTGTTGCCGCCATCGGGAGATTTGGTGGTCAACGCCAACTCTGCAAAGGCGATGGAAAACAACAAGTCCCTCTTCTCTACTGGAATCATCGCCTGCAGGGGTGAATTCCAACCTGAAGACGGTGTCCGTTTGATCACGATTGACCCAGAGACTGGTGACGAGCGCGATCTCGGTCGTGCCATCACAAATTATTCCTCTGAAGAGATTGAAACATTCATCGGGAAATCATCAGAAGAGTTCTATGAAATCGTGGGATACGCTGGCGCTGAAAGCATCGCTCATAGAAACAATATCTGCTGTTGGATTCCATTTGGACAAGAGCCGAGCTCTTGCAACCTAGTTGCTCTCGCAGGATCGGGTGACGATTAAGCTACAAACCGAACTGCCCTTAGTTACACACGCGTCTTGCCGCAGTCAAAACGCTAGTTACGAGTTGCTCTATTAGATACGAAGTCGAGAATACCGACTTCTTCAACGACACGATGACGAAAACAATCGCACCACATAACATTTATCACGCGGGTGCGCGTCACATCAATACTCAATCATCTGAAACAATATCTAGACATCCTCCTTCATTTAACAAGAATAATATAATAGTCCCTCTTCCACACAACCAACACCTGCGTCCTGAAAAATAAAGTTCACCTCTTCGCCGTCGCCACAACTCCTCCAGGCGACTTGATAAGGCGGTGTTCAACATGGGTGTCGTGACAACCGAGGCTTTGTCACCCTTCAACAACTGCTACAGATGGCTCGCGTTGGCGTACGCGCTCGTCGCGCTCGTGGCAACGGTGCAACTCGTTAGAATTACGAAGAGGGTGCCGCACATAAGTTTCACGACGCAAAAGGTGTTCCACGCGGCGAACGTCGTCACCTCCGGTGCGCGGGCGATCACGTTTTTCATGCGACGCTCTTTGGAACGCGAACGCACTCGCGCTTTCGTCAAGGCGCTTCTGATGGATGGACCTGGTTTGATTTTCCTGAGCACATACGCCACATTGGCGTTGTTCTGGGCGGAAATCTACCACAACGCGAGGAATGAGTCGACCAAGAAACCGAGAATGGCGTGCTACGCGTTGAACATTGGTGCATACGCGGCGGAGTTGATCATATGGATCGCGCTCGGGGTGTCGAAGAGTCCAAAGGCTTCGGTCAACTTGGAACGTGCTTCGAGCGGTACGCTGGCGTTAGCTAGCATCATCCTTGCGCTCGCGTTCGCGGTGTACGGGATCAAGTTGATAAAAATGCTGAGACTCTTTCCCGAAGCGAGTGCCGGGAGGACGAAAAAGCTGCGAGAAATAGCGGCGGTGACTGCGTGTTGCGTTTCTGCTTTTGCAGCCCGCTCAGTCATGTTGTTCTTCTCGGCTCGCGATTCAAAGTATGCCGTCGACATTTACGCCTCGAAAACTTTGAACATTGCTTACTACACATCGGTCGAGATTGTTCCGAGTGCCTTGGTTCTGTACATTTTGCGGAAGCTACCGCCGAAGCATCGCAACACAGATGCGGACGACGCCTCAGATAGTTCGACTCTGCACCATCCGTTGGTGCATGACAGCGACAGCGACAGCGGTACCGACGATGACGAATACAGCTTTGATGACGACGACCTTTAAACTGTCAGGGGACTGACGAAAACGCCAAATGTACGATGATTAGACTAGACTTGTAAACACTGAAAATCCATAGCAAAAGCGTAAAACGCTCTCTCGGTTGGTAGACCCGCAGAAGACGGCGTACCGAAGTCTAGCCGAGTCGAACGGGCGATGCCCTGCTGAAGAGGTAGACGAATTCAAGGGTGACTTCTTAAACTAGCGTATTACCCGGACTAGTGCTGATTCCGAGCGCCCGCGCGTGGTGTGAAAATGCGAATCCTCCTCACGGGTGGAGCAGGCTTTATCGGTTCACACGTTGTCGCCTCGCTCGCGGAGAAATATCCAGACTATCAGGTGCGCGGAACATGCTTGCGAGCGACGGATCAAACTAACCGAGTTTCTCTTTTCGTTTCGCAGATTGTCGTGCTCGACAAGTTGGATTACTGTTCCAGCAAGAAGAATTTAGAGGAGACTCTCCGCACGCGGTCAAACGTCAAGTTTGTCAAGGGAGACGTGCGCTCGATCGATTTGCTTCAATTCATACTAAACAGCGAGAAGATTGATACCATCTTGCACTTTGCAGCGCAAACGCACGTGGACAACTCGTTCGGAAACTCGTGCGAGTTTACGGCGAACAATATTGAGGGCACGCATAGTCTGCTCGAGGCGTGCAGAGGCGTGAAGAGAATAAAGCGTTTCCTTCATGTATCCACCGATGAGGTTTATGGAGAAAATTCGACTGGATCAAACACGGAGCATAGCTCGTTGTTGACTCCGACGAATCCGTATGCCGCTACTAAGGCGGGCGCAGAAATGCTGGTTCTCGCGTATGGGCGCTCCTACGGGCTGCCGTACGTCATCACGCGCGGGAACAACGTATATGGGCCTAATCAGCACCCAGAAAAGGCTGTTCCAAAGTTTTCAATCTTAGCGCAAAGGGGAGATATGATTCCGATTCATGGCGATGGGTCCGCCACTCGCTCGTACATGCACGTCAACGACGCGGCTGCTGCTTTTGACACCATCCTGCATCGCGGGGAGACGTCGCAAATTTATAACATTGGTGGTCGAGAGGAGAGAACTGTGTTGTCTGTAGCGGGTGATATCTGTAAATTACACAGCCGCAACCCGGAGGAGTCGATTACGTATGTCGATGACAGGGCGTTCAACGATAGACGGTACTACATTGATTGCACCAAATTATTGTCGCTCGGTTGGAGTCAAAAGGTGGCGTGGGAAGACGGCCTAAAAGAGACGATTGATTGGTATTCAAATAATGACTTGCAATCTTATTGGGGAGACTTCTCGGCGTCTCTCGCGCCGCATCCATCCATGTACACGTCAAAGTCTCTCCAGGCGGATGAAGAAGCCGACGGGAGCGACGCGGATGCTGATGCGTGAACGATGTGTGTGTGTGTCCAGTAGGCGCAGAATTAGTTCTTCATTGAGTTTGTCAGATCCAAGTGTAGTATCTTCGTCTTGTAATAGAGTGTGATTAGTATTGATATCAACGGCTGCATGCCTGCAACGCTCCTCAGCCGTCGCGGCGCACTTTTTGCTCGCACGCTGACCACGCACACGCTCCACAACGCGACGCCTCCGAAACGAAGAGGCGGCTCGAGGCTGAAGAAGCATCACCGCGCGCTATTTCGCGAGCCATGTCTCGCGGGAAAGAGCTCGATGCAGCCTTGGTGTCGTCCAGAACGATCGGCGATGCCGTTGTGCTGAAGGACTGTTCCCTCGCCACGGTCGCTCCTGACTGCCTCGCCGCGTCTGAACCGGGCGCGGACGGCGTCAAAAAGCTCGATGTGAGCGACAACTCACTTCGTTCGCTGAGTGGCATCGCCTCGACCTCTCTGACGTGGTTTAGCGCGGCGAACAACGCGCTCGAGTCGAACGCTCTGGCGGCGCTCGGCGCTTCGTGTCCGAGGATACGAACGCTCAACGTGAGCGGAAACGACGGTTTGAGAACCTTTGAAGGCGTGCAGCACATGAAGGCGCTAGCGGCACTCATCGCAAAGGAGTGCGGCATCGAAGACTTGCTACCGATTAAGGGACTAGCTGAACTCAACGCGCTCGTGTGCGCCGAGTGCCAACTGCACGACGTTGGCGATGCGCTGAGCTCGAGTCCGGCGCTGAGAAAGCTTAATTTGTCTAAAAATCACCTGAAAAAGTTGGGAAATGAGGCGTTAAAATCTTCTAGGGGATTGCGAGAGTTGCGATTGGCGCACAATATGCTGAAGACTATTCCAGCTTGCGTCGCATCGACGCCGAATTTAAGGATACTTGACGTGGGACACAATAGAATATCGGATTGGGGAGATCTTAGCGCTTTGCGAGATTTAGGTAGGCTCGAGCAGCTTAATCTCAAAGGGTGTCCGATCGCCGACGACCCGGACTACGAGATGAAGATCATGCGAATGTGCCCGGGGCTGAAAATTTTAGACGGCAGAAAAGCGCCAGACGCTCGCGGTCGAAGCAGAGAAGAAGTCCAAGCCAGAGCACAGACTGAGGAGGGGGATTCCGACGGCAACGAGGAGAGGGATGCCATCAGAGCAGAAGAGGTAGTTAGAAAGGAAAAGAAGGCAAAAAAAGAGAAGAAGGAGAAGAAGGAGAAGAAACAAAAGGACAAGGATGGAGGTACCGAAGGTGACCAGTCGTTTGTCGATCTTTTCATCTCGAAGAATAGCGGGCAATCGATGGGCGGTAGCGGTGCGCAAGAAGGTGCAGATGAACAGAAAGACGAAAACAAACGATCGGGCGTGATTGGAGTTTTTGAAAACAAGGAGCTCAAACGTAAAGGTCCGTGCGGCAGCGCGGCGTTCAAAGCGCTCTTGTCCGCCAATGACGCCGGATCGGGATTGAACGCTGGAACGTGGGACGATGACGACGATGCGCCCGCAAAGAAGAAGAAAACACAAACTCCTGCAAAGAAAAAGAAGGACTTGCGCGATATGACTCCGGAAGAGCGTAAAGAGCATCTTCGTCTGCAGCGAAAGCGTGGCTATTAATGAATCATCTCAGATATATGTGTGTGTGTTATACAAGCCATTTACTGTTTAAACCGAACGCATGTGGCATCCCACTAGTCCCCTTCCCGACCACGCCCTCGGAGTCACGCTAAGCGTCACGTGATCGCCTCTTCGGAGCACGACGACGCGCACAGCTGAATTTTCATTTACCCCAAACGTTCTCGCCGCATTCGGTATGAGCTCAGCTGGCGGCTCTGCGCTCGGATCGCTAAACGCCCATCTCACCTCTCCGACGGCGCACACACGGTCGCCGACTTGCAATCCATCTGTATACCCCGGCGAACCTTCGATGACTTCATCAATCACAGCAAACGCGCGACCAGCGTCCTCGTCTAGGACGTCGCCGCGAGCGTCGGTTTTTGCCTCCTCGGTTGACTGTTTCGTAGTCGTCGCCGCCAACTTTGTCGTCACGCGCTCCACCCGCCCTTCGCCAGACATTTGCTCTATCACTCGTTTCTGGATTTCATCCGTAATCCTTTCGTAATCGTTGCGAAGCGCTGCAAATCGTGTACGAAAATCAAATGCGCGTTCAGTCAGTCGACTCGTTTTCGGTTGTCCAGCGCTGCGAGGAACGCGAACTTCATCTTGCGCGAGAGCGAGTCTCATTCAGCCTTGCACGCACCGTTATACCGACCACGATCCGCGCGGACAGCGTAGAGATCACACCCAGCGATGGGAAACCCCTCTCGATCGACGAGAGACCCACGCAGACCGGGGGCGTTCGGCGCGCTCAACCGAGACCCGATTGCTTGCATCTCTGCTTCCATCGCTTCTCGTCGCGTCATGAGCTCATTCGTGGGTAGGTGCTCGTACGATTCCATGTCCAACGGCTCCACAACGATGTGACTCGTCACCTCTTTTCGATTCGCGGAGAGTCTCTCGCCACGTGATCGTCGCGAACGTCGCTTTGTGAAGTGTGCGAGTGCTGCGCTCAAGTCGTTCGAGTGCGTTGCTTAATGTAAACATGCATGCAATGAATCACAAATTCTCTACAAACGCGAACGCTACTACTCGTATGCGCGAGTTAATACTCTATAAGTCAGGGCGACGGCAAAGACGGTGACTAGGACGCCGCCAATGGTTGCGATGTCGTTTCTGGTGTCGCTTCGGACCGGACGCTCTTGCGGCACGTAATCGAGCAACTTTTCCGCCTCCGCCTCGGACACGGCGTTCACGGCGCACCAGCCGTCGTCCCATCGCGCGCGAATTTCATTATAAAAGTCCTCAAAGTCTGGATAGTCTTCGGCGCGAATCACCTCGCCAAAGTGAATCGGTAGCGCGACGTTTCGATTGGCACAAACCAAATGCGAAGAGAATACCTTTTCCTTTCTCGCCGTCATCATCACTTGCACCGCCAATTTCCTCGAGTGCGCGTACCTCAACATCCCTCGCTTCAACGGAAGGGAGTGCTCGCGCACGTTCCGGGTACCCTCCGGATAAATGACGATCCCGTTGTAATCGCCAAAAGTTTCAAAGTGCGCGTCGAGCGAAGAGTTCAACTTTTCCTTATCTCCCGAGTCTCTCTTGAACCCGAACACGGCGCCGCAATACATCGCCGGCACCATGAAGAGCGGAAACGCGTACGCCACGAGCATCCGGCTCATCGTGAACGCCTTTCCCTCTGTCGCGTACATGTCGAGGAAAAAATCACTCCACGCCCGATGATTCGACAAGTACACCGTTCGTCTATCTCTGCAAATCGTCGACGACCCGGGCGCGAGCTTGAGCCTCGACCGCATCACCGTCTTGGACATGAATCTCGCCCACTCAAACCCGGGGCTGAGTCTCGTCCGCTTGTCCAACCGAAGCGCCTCCTTACCGAAGAAGAGCGACAACTGAAACGACAGCGCAAACACTGGACAGATCGCCGCGAATCGAAACGCCTCGACGAGCGAGTTTTCCGTCCATCGCGTCGCCGGACCGTGCGTCGTCGTCGTCGTCGTCGTCACCGGACCGTGCGTCGTCATCGGTCGCGGGTCGTTCGGCATTCCTCCGGGTCGTTCGCGTCCGTCTCTGAAGTCGACTTTGAAATCTTTCACTCGCAGCGAGAGTGACAGTTGGCACAACCTCAGACGTTGCCGCGGCTAATGGACCGCGTGCGCGAGATTTTCATCGAGTACGTCGCTCGATGTCGCGCGTCTCCGTCGACTTCGCGCGGACACACGTCCGAGACGCTCCGAGGGGCGTCGCGGTGGGCGTCCGAAGCGCTCCAAGCGCTGACGACGCTGAGTGGGAGCGAACGGTTGGAGTGCGCGAGCGCGCTGTTTAGAGAGGTGACGACGTCGGCAAACCCCGCGGTGAGGTCCGGGGACGCTCCGAATTTGGCGTATAATTTTGTGTTTCTTCTCATACGGGATCCCGGGGCGAGGACGGCGCCGAGAGAGCGGGCGTGCGAGGCGTGGGAGGGAGCGCTGACGACGGGGCGGGCGTCGGCGGACGCGCGAGCGCGGGATTTCTTTGCGTACGTACGTACGAGAGATGACGTTCGGGGCATCACCGCGGACGTGTGGACGCAGACGTGTGTATTTATTGATTGTTTGAACGAACGCGGGGAGGATTTAAATTGGTACGACGATGCAGAGGCATGGCCTACGCTCTTTGACGAGTATGTGGAATTTTGTAGAGCGGCGAGTCGAGCAAACACACCGTCCATCGAGCTACAACAACACGCCGGCGGCGGCGTTTCCGGAGGCTATCATCAACGCACAGATACTGCCGGGGATTTCGTCGGGAATTTCGCCAGGGCGCTCGCGGCGGGAGGGATCGGCGTCTCGGGAGACATGGATATTATGGATTCGATGGAAACAGACACGTCGACGAGGAAGCGTCGACTCTCCGAACCGGACCCGGAAGTCATCGGACTCTCGCGCGAGTTCGCGCGCGAACTCGCCGTCGGACGAACGCCCAAACGCGTGTGTTCGGAAATGGATCTCAACGACGAGGATTGAGATTGAGTTGAGTCGACGCAGTGCGCGCGTCTTGGTTGGTTTTTAGACAGAGAGACGCGCTGGCCGCTCGCGCGTCTCGTAGTCAAACTCTTAGCGGGGCTAATCCTAGTAATGTAACACTACAGCAAACAACACGCGTTGGAATCGCACAAATCACCCGTCGTCGCCCTTTCGCGCGTTGTACCGTCGCTCAGCTTCGATCGCCAGTACCTTTGGGTAAAAGTCAGTGGCGAGCATCACGCTCTCGAACGCGGCACCGACGACGAAGGATACCGCAGCCACCTTGGCGTAAAATTTGCCATCAAAGACGTGCGCGGCGACGCGTCCACCGCGCGCGGACATTCGACCTGCGGACGTTCGCTAGGTGCGTTCGAGTGTGACGACGCGCACTCGTGCGTTGACTCGTGCCTTGGTTTTCACCTTTTCGCGCAAATGGAACTAATCAAAACGAGCGCGCTTGACGGGATTTCGAAGCGTGCGTGCGGATCGATGAATTTATGGTGTTGTTTTGTGTGTTAAAAATATTGTATTGTACCCCATCGACGCATCCGTCCGTTTCATTGGCTCACCTCTTACTTACCGATGCCCTTGCCGCGAAGCTTGACGCCCAAAACGCGCTCGAGCTTGCCGAGAATTTGTTGGTTCGGGATAGCCTTGCCTTGCTCGTACTCCTGAATAACCTGCGGCTTTTCGTTGATTTGTTGCGCCAACTGCGCTTGCGTGAGCTTCTTCGCCAATCGACCTTGAAGAATCGCCTTCTTCACGTCGGCGCTCACCGTCTTGTGCGTCAAGTTTTCGTCGTCGAGCTCGAGCTTGAGCGCGTTACGTCCCGCCCCAGAGTCTACGCGCGCGCGGTGAACAAGAAAAGTTCGAGTGTCAGTCAATCTCTCTGTCGATGCCTTCGGTCGGGGTTGCCTCGTTTTTTAAACCACCGTCGTCCGTCTAGTTTCGCGTTCCGCTTTCCCTAGTCGCCTCTCCCTCCTTCTTTCGTCGTCTCTCGTACCCTTCTTCACCGTTTGCACCGCCATACCAGCCCGAAGCGCCTGCGAACGCATCAAACATCGTTTTCATCGTCAGTCACGCACGCACTCACCCATCACCCACCACTTGTCGTCGTCCGTCCGTCCGTCCGTCGACACCCCGCGACTCTGCGGACGAAGAATCTCCAATCGTCACTCGCCCGGCATCGTCGTCGTCGTCGTCGTCGCGCACGCACCGCCGCGACCGCTTTCGGGTCCTTCGCCGCTTTCGCCGACCCGCCCCCGCTCGAGCTCGGTCGTTTCCCGATCGTGATCTCCTTCCAATCCTGGTGGTGCCCAGACATGTTCGATTCGATGACGACTCGATGGACGCGTCGGCGTGTGCGCCCGCCCGACTCGACTCGGCTCGACTCGACTCGATCTCGGACACACCTTCATGGCTATATTACCTACCTGTGTATTAATCATAAAACCATACAAAACACATCGTGAAACCCATTATGATACCGAACCGCCCGTGTATTTCGCATGTCGCATTTCACGAACCACGAACCACGAGTCACGAATCGCGAAAAAAGCCCCCTACCCCACCCACCGCGGTCGCGCTCGATCGCGCACCCGTTGAGGGGATCGGGTGACATCCCG
>Ga0181600_10001313_pt1 | contig 19306 bp, 17 predicted proteins | sample 041ome_2_FD_132982 | JGI IMG/M metagenome (GOLD analysis project Ga0181600, IMG submission 132982) | Coastal salt marsh microbial communities from the Groves Creek Marsh, Skidaway Island, Georgia - 041406US metaG (megahit assembly) | ecosystem: Environmental > Aquatic > Marine > Intertidal zone... | reverse complement strand
TTGGATGAATTTATCGGTCAGGCCGAGGCGCGGGCCAATTTGCGCGTGTTCATCCAATCGGCCCGTCAACGTGGCGAGGCGATGGATCACACCTTGTTTCATGGCCCCCCCGGCCTTGGCAAAACCACGCTGGCGCAGATCATGGCCAAGGAATTGGGCGTGGGGTTTCGCATGACCTCTGGCCCCGTTCTGGCCAAGGCGGGCGATCTGGCCGCGATTTTAACCAATCTAGAAGCGCGCGATGTGTTGTTTATCGATGAAATCCACCGCTTGAACCCGGCGGTGGAAGAGGTGCTTTACCCCGCGATGGAGGATTTCGAGCTGGATCTGGTGATCGGCGAAGGCCCCGCCGCGCGCACCGTGCGCATCGAGCTGCAGCCCTTTACGCTGGTTGGGGCCACCACCCGCATGGGCCTGCTGACCACGCCGCTGCGCGACCGCTTTGGCATTCCCACGCGGCTGCATTTTTATACCCAAGCCGAATTGCATCAAATCATCTCGCGCAATGCCCAGCTGATGGGGGCGCCTGCCGATGATGATGGCGCGGCAGAAATAGCTCGCCGCGCCCGTGGCACGCCGCGTATCGCGGGGCGGCTGCTGCGCCGTGTGGTCGATTTCGCGCTGGTCGAGGGCAATGGCCGGGTGACGCGGGCCATTGCCGATCATGCGCTGACGCGGCTGGGGGTGGATAAGCTGGGCCTTGATGGCGCCGACCGGCGATATTTAACGCTGATTGCCGAAAATTATCAGGGCGGGCCGGTGGGTATTGAAACCCTGTCTGCCGCCCTGTCGGAAAGCCGCGATAGTTTGGAAGAGGTGATCGAGCCGTTTTTGCTGCAACAGGGCCTGATCCAGCGCACCCCGCGGGGCCGGATGCTGGCGCAAAAGGGCTGGGCGCATTTGGGGCTGGCCGCGCCGCAGCCGCCTGCGCAGCAAGGATTGTTTGAATAATCCTGCGCCAACCCGCATAAGGGCCCGGCAAACGAGACCACCAAAGAGCTGCACCCATGATCGCCGACGAGATTACCCCGCTGTTCACCCGCGCCGATGGGCAATTTCTGTTTGCCCGTTGGGGCCGGCCCATCGCGCCGGTGGTGTTTGGCACCGAAGAAGGCACGCTGGGCGTGATCAAGGGCGCGTTCGAGGCGGTTTGCGCGCTGGCAGGCCATGAAATGGCCGAAACCGACCCCGAACTGGGCGCCAATCTGATGGTGTTTTTCCTGCGCGACTGGGCCGAATTGCCCGATGTGCCCAACCTTGACCGGCTGATCCCCGATCTGGGCCCGCTGGTGGCGCGGCTGGCCGCGGCCGATGCCAACCAATACCGTGCCTTTCGCTTCGATCCCAAGGGCGCGATCAAGGCGGCCTTTGTTTTTGTGCGCATGGATGAACAGCTTTCGAAAGTGTCGGCCGAGGTGGTCGCGCTGTCGCAGGCGGTGCAAACCATTTTGCTGTGGTCTGATCGCGCCTTTAGCGACCGATCTGCCTTGGCGCAGGCGGGGGGGCACACCGTGTTGCGCCCTGATATCGCGGCGCTGATCCGCGCCAGCTACGACCCGGTTTTGCCCGCGATCAGCCAAGACCCCAGCATCGCGTTGCGCTTGGCGGCCCGCATGGCAGCCGGGGCAAAGCCCAGCTGATGCGGGCCTTTCTGGCCATTGCGATGCCAGAGCACGTGGCCGAGGATTTGGCGGCTCTTGCGGCGCATTTGCGCGCAGGCCGCGCCGTGGCGCCAGAAGACCTGCACCTGACTTTGGCGTTTTTGGGCGATGTCAGCTTGGCGCAGTTAGACGCGCTGCATCTGGGGCTGCAAATGCTTCATGTTGCCCCTTTCCCGGTGCGTTTGGCCGGGCTTGATTTGCCCGATCCCAACGCCCCCCGCTCGGTCTATATCCGCGCCGATGGTGGCGCGCCCTTGGCCGATTTGCATGCCCGCGTTCAGCGTGCGGTGCGCGGCGCGGGGATCGATCTGGCGCGCAGCCGCTTTCGCCCGCATGTCACGCTGGCGCGCTTTGGCCGCCACCCGGGGCCGCAGGCGATGTCTTTGCTGGGGGGGTTTTTGGCCGCGCGCGCGGATGTGGCGCTGGCGCCTTTCACCGTGGCAGGGTTTGCGCTTTATCGCTCGATTTTGCATCAGGGTGGGGCGGAATACGAAATTTTGGAAACCTACCCGGCGCCCCTTGTTCCCGGGTCAAACTGGGCCTAGCGTGGCAGCATGAGCGAGACCACCGAAATTTTCACCCTGCCTGTGCGTGTCTACTACGAAGACACCGATATGGCGGGCATTGTCTATTACGCCAATTACCTGCGCTATATCGAACGCGGGCGCAGCGAATGGGTGCGTGCCGTGGGGCTGGACCAAAACCATATGAAAGACGTCGAAGGCATCGTTTTCGCGGTGCGTCGGGTCGAGGCCGATTATCTGGCGCCCGCGCGGCTGGATGACCAGCTAGAGGTGGCCACTTGGGTGGCAGAAAAGCGCCCCGCGCGCATGGTGATGGGCCAAGAAGTGCGGCGCGGTGCCGAGGTGCTGTTTCGCGCCATGGTAACGGTTGTGTGCATGACCACCGCCGGGCGCCCCGTGCGCCTGCCCCAGTGGTAGCCGGCGCACCCCACCAGCAGGAAACCGCCCGTGCCGGCAATGTGAACTGAAAGGGCGTGGCCTTCTGTGCCCAAATGGGCTAACCTGCCCTGCAAAAGCGCCGGAAAACCGGGCGAAACAACGAGCAGGCAGATGGAAGCACAAACACTTGCGCTGGCCCAAGAGATTGATTTCTCTATGTGGTCGCTTTTCGCGCGCGCCACGATTACCGTTAAACTTGTGATGCTCATGCTGGTGGGCGCCTCGTTTTGGTCGTGGTCGATCATTGTTCAAAAAACACTGGCCTATCGCCGTGCCCGCGCCGAGGCGGCGGTGTTTGACCGCGCCTTTTGGTCGGGCGAGCCGCTGGACGAGCTGTTTCAGCAGATCGGCCCAGAACCAGCAGGGGCCGCGCAGCGTGTGTTTGCGGCGGGCATGATCGAATGGCAGCGCAGTTTGCGCACCGATGGTGGGTTTATCGCCGGTGCTCAGGCGCGTATCGATCGATCGATGGATGTGGCCATCGCCAAAGAGGCGGACAGTTTGCAAAGCGGCCTGCCAGTTCTGGCCACGGTCGGATCGGTCACGCCATTTGTGGGGCTGTTTGGCACCGTGTGGGGCATCATGCACTCGTTTATTGGTATCGCCGAGCAGCAAAACACCAACCTTGCCGTTGTGGCCCCCGGCATTGCCGAGGCGCTGTTGGCCACGGGTCTGGGCCTGTTGGCTGCCATTCCTGCGGTGATCTTTTACAATAAATTATCAGCCGATAGCGACAAAATCGTCGCCGGATACGAGGCCTTCGCAGACGAGTTTGCCACCATCCTTAGCCGCCAGCTGGATGCCTAAGCCATGGGTGCGGGCGTGATGCAAAAAGAGGCGAGGGGCGGCACGCGCCGCCGCCGCCGCGGGGGCCGGGCGCGGCCGATGTCTGAAATCAACGTCACGCCCTTTGTGGATGTGATGTTGGTGTTGCTGATCATTTTCATGGTCGCGGCGCCCTTGATGGTGGTGGGCGTGCCGGTCGAGCTGCCCAAAACTGCAGCCAGCAGCCTGCCCGGCGAGCAGGAAGAGCCGCTGTCCGTCACGCTGACGGCCGATGGCAAGGTGATGATCCAAACCACCGAAGTGGCCCGCGATGCGCTTGTGGCCCGCTTGGCCGCCATTGCAGCAGAAAGGCAAGGCGACCGGGTGTTTTTGCGCGCCGATGGCATGGTGCCCTATTCCGCCGTGATGGAGGTGATGGGCGCGCTGAACCGCGGTGGATTTTCCAATATTGGGCTTGTCACCGATACCGGCGGTCCGCGGCTGGATGGGCAAGGTAACTAGGCTGCCATGAATACGGGCCATGTCATATCTGGTGCAGGCCATATCGGGCTGATCGGCTGGCTGTTTTTTGGCGCAAATTTCGCCACCACACCCGAGCCCTTTCAAGTCAACGAGGTGGCCGTTATTTCCAGCGCCGAATTCGATGCGCTGCTGGCCGGCACCACCCCGCGAGAGGCGGTAACAGACATGGTGCTGCCCGTGCCGCCCGAAACGCCGCCCCCCCCGCAACTGGCGCCAGCTGTCAGCCCCCCACCGGCCGAGGCGCCCGCGCCCGTGCCCAGCCCCGCGCCCAGCCCCGAACAGCCCCCCGCGCCGCCCCCGGCCCAGCCCTTGCCGCCCAGCGATGTGCAAGAAGAGCCGCCACAAATCGCCCCACCCCCGCAAGAGCAGGCGGTGCTGGCCCCCGAAATATCGGATCGCCCCAGCCCAAGGCCCGCCCCGCGCGTGGCCCCAGAACCCGTGGCCACCCCCGAGCCTGACACCAAGGTCGATGACATCGTGCAAGAGGCCGCCACCCCGGCCCCCAGCCCTGACCCGGCCCAGCAAAAGCAAGAGGCCACAGCGCCCGAAGCTGCCACAACAGAAATTGTGACCGAGGCGGCCGAAAAACCCAGCGCCGCGCCTGTCAGCTCGGTGCGCCCGCGTGCGCGCCCCAACCGCCCCGAGGCCGTGGCCGCCCCCACCCCCCCGGCGGCCCCCGCGCCCGTACCCGCGCCCGCCGCCACCCGCGATGCGGTGCAAGACGCGTTGCAACAGGCCTTGGCCGATGCCACCGCACCCAGCGTGCCGGCCTATTCCGGCCCGCCCATTTCCGCAGGCGAGCGCGATGCGCTGCGCGTTGCGGTGCAAAAATGTTGGAATGTCGGCTCGCTTTCCACCGATGCCTTGCGCACAACGGTTGTCGTTTCGGTTTCGATGACCGAAGATGGGAAACCAGTGGTGCCTAGTATTCGGATGCGGTCTTTTAGCGGCGGGTCGCAGGCATCGGCCCAGCAGGCCTTTGACAGCGCGCGCCGAGCCATCATTCGCTGCGGCACACGCGGATATGATCTGCCGGCAGAGAAATATGCCCTTTGGCAAGAGATCGAGATGACGTTTAATCCCGAGAAGATGAGGATCAAGTGATGCAACGCCTTCTGTCCCTTCTGTCCTTTTTGGCGCTGGTTGCTCTGGCCGCTGTGCCCGCGCAGGCCCAGCAGCAAAGCCGCCCGCTGCGGATTGAAATCACCGAAGGCGTGATCGAGCCTTTGCCCTTTGCATTGCCCAGTTTCGTGGCCGAAACTGCCGGGGCGCAGGATTTGGCCGATCAGATCTCGCGCGTGGTGGCGGCCGATTTGGTGGGCACGGGGCTGTTTCGGGAAATCCCTCAATCCGCCTTCATCAGCAGCCTCACCAGCTTTGCCAGCCCGGTACAATTTGCCGATTGGCGCGCCATCAACGCCCAAGCGCTGATTGCTGGCGCTGTGACCATCGGCAGCGGCGGGCGGCTCACGGTAAAATTCCGCCTTTATGACGTATTCGCAGGCCAAGAAATGGGCGATGGGTTGCAATTTGATGGCACGCAAGATGGCTGGCGCCGCATGGCGCATAAGGTGGCCGATGTGGTGTATGCCCGCATCACCGGCGAGGGCCCCTATTTCGACAGCCGCGTTGTTTTTGTGGCCGAGACAGGCACCAAGGGTGAGCGCAAAAAGCGCCTTGCCATCATGGATTACGACGGCTTTGGCGCCAGCTATTTGACCGACAGCTCGACAATCGTTTTGGCGCCACGGTTTTCCCCCACCGGCGACCGGGTGCTGTATACAAGCTATGAAACCGGTTTTCCGCGGATTTATCTGCTGGATGTGTCCAATGTCGGGCGGCGCGAATTGCCTATTCCTTCGGGTGAAATGGCCTTTAGCCCGCGCTTTAGCCCCGATGCGCGCACGGTTGTGTTCTCGCTGACCCAAGGCGGCAATACCGATATATGGCGCATGGATCTTAACGGTGCGAACCCACAGCGCCTAACCAATGCCCCCTCGATTGAAACCGCCCCCAGCTTTAGCCCCGATGGCAGCCAGATTGTCTTTGAATCTGACCGCTCGGGCACGCAACAGCTGTATATCATGCCGGCCACCGGCGGCGAGCCGCGCCGCATCAGTTTTGGCCAAGGGCGATACGGCTCGCCCGTTTGGTCACCGCGGGGCGATTTGATTGCCTTTACCAAGCAGTCCAAGGGCCGGTTCCACATTGGTGTGATGCGGCTGGATGGCTCGGAAGAGCGGCTTTTGACCGCCAGTTTCTTGGATGAAAGCCCCAGCTGGGCGCCAAATGGGCGGGTGATTATGTTTACCCGCGAAACCCAAGGGGCGGGGGGGATGGCCAGCCTTTATTCGGTCGATATCTCGGGGCGCAATCTGAAACGCGTGCGCACCGAAACCGGGGCCAGCGACCCGGCATGGTCGCCTTTGTTGCCATAGGCAAGGGCTTGCCTACGTGGGCCTGATCGCCCGAAGATTGATTAACAATGCTGCGCCCCTGTGTTAAGAAGGGCGTAGAAGAGCATAGAAAACACCAAATCCAGAACAGGCGGATTTAGAATGACACTTGCACTACGCACAGCGGGCCGGGCAGCCCTGTTTGGCACGATGATAGCACTGGCGGCATGCAGCAGCCCAAGCCGCTTTGGCGCCGATGGCGCAGGGTTGGGCGGGGCAGGGGCCATGCAGCCCGGCAGCGCCAGCGACCCAGCATCGCCGCTGTATTTCCAGCAAACCGTGGGTGACCGGGTGCTGTTTGCGGTGGATCAATCCACCCTTGATACGCAATCGCGCCTTGTGCTGGATGGGCAGGCCAATTGGTTGGCTGCCAACCTAGATTACACCGCCGTCATCGAAGGCCATGCCGACGAGCAGGGCACGCGCGAATACAACCTTGCCCTGGGCGCCCGCCGCGCCAACGCGGTGCAGGAATATCTGGTGGCGCGCGGCATCGATCCGAACCGTTTGCGCGTTGTCAGCTATGGCAAAGAGCGCCCGCTTGAACTGTGCTCGGACGAGGCATGCTATGCCAAGAACCGCCGCGCGGTTACGGTTTTGGCCGCAGGTCTTAGCGGCTAAGCTGGCGATTGGGGCATAGGGGCATGGCACAGTGTAGCAAAAAGGGCCGGATGATGCGTAATTTGGTGCGTAGCACTGTCTTGGTGCTGGCCTTGGCCATGCCCGCCCATGCCCAACAATCTGGCGATCAAACCTTGGCCGATATCCGCCAAGAATTAACCGTGCTTTATGTGGAGCTGCAGCGCTTGCAGCGGGAATTATCCACCACCGGTGCCCCCAGCACCAGCGTGGCGGGGCAAACCACACTGGCGCGCCTTGACGCTATCGAGGCGGAATTGCAGCGCCTGACCGCCAAAACCGAACAGCTAGAGTTTCGCGTGGGCAGCGTGGTGCGCGATGGCACCTCGCGCATTGGCGACCTAGAGTTTCGGCTTTGCGAGCTAGAGCCGGGCTGCGATATCGCCAGTTTGGGGGAAACCCCGCTTTTGGGTGGCGTGGCCTCGGCCGAGGTGGCCACCCCATCCCCCGGCCCTGTGGCACCGGCACCCACGGCCCCTGTTACCGAATTGGCCATTGGCGAACAGGCCGATTTTGACCGCGCCCGCGCCCTGCTGGATGCGCAAGATTATCAGGCGGCAGCCCAGCAATTTGCCACATTCGCCGAAACCTATCCCGGTGGGCCCTTGGCCGCCGAGGCCCATTTGCGCCGTGGCGAGGCCTTGGATGGGTTGGGCGAACCAACCCAAGCCGCGCGCGCCTATCTTGAGGCGTTCAGTTCGGATCAAACCGGGCCTTTCGCCCCCGAGGCCCTGTATCGTTTGGGTGAAAAGCTGGGGGCCTTGGGCCAAACCCAAGAGGCCTGCGTTACCTTGGGCGAGGTTGTGGCGCGCTTCCCGCAGGCGCCCGCCGTGGGCCATGCGCTGGAGGCCAGCAACCGCATCGGCTGCCCATGAGCGATATTCAGGCGCAGCTGGCCTGCGCTTTGACGGCCCTTTTGGGGCCAACCCCCCCGGAAAAACTGGGTGTGGCTGTTTCGGGCGGCAGCGATTCATTGGCCTTGATGCATGCCTTGGCCGATTGGGCCCAGCCCCGCGATGTGCGGCTTTATGTGGCAACCGTTGACCATGGCTTGCGCCCCACCTCTGCCGCCGAAGCGGCGGGTGTGGCCAAGGCCGCGGGCGCGCTGGGGTTGGCGCATGAAACGCTGCTTTGGCAGGGTTGGCAGGGGCAGGGCAATTTACAAGATCAGGCCCGCCAAGCCCGCTATGGGTTGCTGGCACAATGGGCCAAGGCGCGGGCCATTTCGGCTGTCGCCTTGGGCCATACCCAAGATGATCAGGCAGAAACCGTGCTGATGCAGATGTCGCGGGCGGCGGGCGTGGATGGCTTGGCGGCCATGCCCGCGCGCCACATCCGGCAGGGGGTGGTTTTTGTGCGCCCGCTATTGGGCATTGGCCGCGCCGCCCTGCAGCACTGGCTGGGCGCGCAGGGGGTGGGCTGGGTGGATGACCCCAGCAACGCTGATCCGCGGTTTCACCGAGTGCGGGTGCGACAGGCCTTGCCCAGCTTGGCGCCATTGGGCATCGATGCAGCGGGGCTGGCGCGGGTGGCGGGGCACATGGCCCAAGCCCGCCACGCGTTAGAGTGTTTTACATCGCAAGCGGCGCGGTCCGTGCTGCGGCCTTTGGCGGGCAATTTGGTATTTGACAGCGCGGCCTTTGCCGCCCTCCCCCCCGAGATCCAGCGCCGCCTGATGGCACGGGCTGTGGCCCATATCGGTCAGGCGCCCTATGGCGCGCGCGCCAGCTCTGCGCAGGCCATGGTGCAGGCCGTGCTGGCGGGGCAGGCCGGCGCCTTGCAAGGCTGTTTGCTGGTGGCCCATCGGGGGCGGATGCATCTATGCCGCGAATATCATCAGGTGGCGCAGCTGCGGGCCCAGCCGGGCCAGCCGTGGGATGGGCGCTGGAATTTTGCCGCAGATCTGGCGGCTGGAGCGGGCCAATATATTGCCGCCCACGGGCCCGACGGGCTGGCGCAAATTGCGGGCTGGCGCAAGGCGGGCCTGCCCCGTGCCGCGGCTTTGGCGGTGCCGGCGCTGTGGCAAAATGACAGTGTGCTGGCCAGCCCTTTGGCGGAAAATGGCCCGGAATGGGCGGAAATTCTGGCGCCTGCGCCCGATGTTTTTGCCGATCCGCAAGATCTGCGGTGATTGTCCATTGAAGAACTGGCCACGATGTCTATTTTAGGCCCATGCCGGTTCGTCATGAACCCGGCACCAAATTGTTAGGAGAATTTCCTTGGGCAACGCGAGAAACATCGCCTTTTGGGTGGTCCTGTTCCTGCTGATCCTTGCGCTTTTCAATCTGTTCAGCGGATCTGGCTCAACGATGCAAAGCACCAGCATCAGCTATTCCGATTTTGTGCAGCGCGTTGAGGCCGAGGAAGTCAGCCGCGTCACCCTAGATGGCGAGCGCGTGCGCTTTCGTGGCGAGGATGGCAAAGACTACGTAACCATCAAGCCGCAAGATGCCGCGATCACCGATTTGTTGCTGGATAAAAACATTCCAGTGACCGCCGAAAGCCAAGAGCAAAGCGGCTTTCAGGCCTTTATCTTATCGCTTTTGCCCTTTGTGCTGCTGATCGGGATCTGGATTTATTTCATGAACCGCATGCAGGGCGGTGGCCGCGGTGGCGCCATGGGTTTTGGCAAATCGCGGGCCAAGCTGCTGACTGAAAAACATGGGCGCGTCACCTTTGAAGACGTGGCCGGCATCGACGAGGCCAAAGACGAGCTGCAAGAAATCGTTGAATTCCTGCGCAATCCGCAGAAATTCAGCCGCTTGGGTGGTAAAATTCCCAAAGGCGCGCTGCTTGTTGGGCCCCCCGGTACGGGTAAAACCCTGTTGGCGCGCGCCATCGCTGGCGAGGCGGGCGTGCCCTTCTTCACCATTTCGGGTTCGGATTTTGTGGAAATGTTCGTGGGTGTTGGCGCCAGCCGTGTGCGTGACATGTTCGAACAGGCCAAGAAAAACGCCCCCTGCATCGTGTTTATCGACGAAATCGATGCCGTTGGGCGCCATCGTGGCGCCGGCTATGGTGGCGGCAATGACGAGCGCGAGCAAACGTTGAACCAGCTGCTGGTGGAAATGGACGGGTTCGAGGCCAACGAAGGCGTGATCATCGTGGCCGCAACCAACCGTCGCGACGTGCTAGACCCGGCGCTGCTGCGCCCGGGCCGGTTTGACCGCCAAGTCACGGTGCCCAACCCCGATATCAAAGGGCGCGAGAAAATCTTGGGCGTGCATGCGCGCAAAACCCCGCTGGGCCCCGATGTTGATCTGCGCATTATTGCGCGCGGCACGCCGGGCTTCTCGGGGGCGGATCTGGCCAACCTTGTGAACGAGGCGGCATTGATGGCCGCGCGTGTGGGCCGGCGTTTCGTGACCATGGAAGATTTTGAAAGCGCCAAGGACAAGGTGATGATGGGGGCCGAGCGCCGCTCGATGGTGCTGACGGCCGATCAAAAGGAAAAGACCGCCTATCACGAAGCTGGGCACGCGGTTGTGGGCCTGTCTTTGCCAAAATGCGATCCTGTTTACAAAGCCACCATCATTCCGCGTGGCGGGGCCTTGGGGATGGTTGTAAGCCTGCCCGAAATGGACCGGTTGAATTATCATAAATCGGAATGCGAGCAGCGGCTGGCCATGACCATGGCGGGTAAAGCGGCCGAAATTCTGAAATATGGCGAAGACGAGGTCTCGAACGGCCCGGCGGGCGACATTCAGCAGGCCAGCCAATTGGCACGCGCCATGGTGATGCGCTGGGGCATGTCCGACAAGGTGGGCAATATCGATTACGCCGAGGCGCATGAAGGCTATTCTGGCAATACGGCTGGCTTCTCGGTGTCGGCCCATACCAAAGAGCTGATCGAAGAAGAGGTAAAGCGCCTGATACAACATGGCTATGACGTGGCCCATAAAATTCTGGTCGAAAAGAAAGACGAATGGGAACGCCTGGCGCAAGGCCTGTTGGAATACGAAACCCTGACCGGCGAAGAAATCAAGCGTGTGATGAAGGGCGAACCGCCCCAATCTGGCCCCGGCGATGATGGCGAGGCGCAGCCGGTTGCTTCGGTAACTGCGATACCGAAAACCAAGCCAAAGTCCAAACCATCGGGAGATCTAAGCGCGGATCCAGCGTAATTTGGCCCAAAGAAACTGACTGCAAAACCCCCGCGGGCCTGTGCCACGCGGGGTTTTTTTGAACTTTGGCCGCCCGTAACAAGGGCCGATACCGGCACAAAAAAACGCGCCCCGTGGGGCGCGCTTTCTTTTTGGTGGGGCAGGCCTTAGGCGGCTTGCGCGGCGTTGGGGTTGAAGCGCTGGTAAAAGCTTTCGCCGTTTTCGGCCATCTCGCGCAGCAGCGGTGGGCAGGCGAAACGGTCGCCATAGGCGGCTTGCAGTTGATCGCAGCGCTCGGCGGCATATTCGGCGCCAAGCATATCGAGATAGGCAAACGGCCCCCCCGACCAAGGCGCAAAGCCCCATGCCAAAATGGCGCCCACATCTCCCTCGCGGATATCTTCCAGCACGCCCTCTTCCAGGGCGCGCACGGCCTCTAGCACTTGGGCAAACATCAGCCGGTCTTTCACGTCTTGCAAGGCCGGAAGCTGCTGGGCGGCGGGGAATTTATCGGTGACACCCTGCCAATAGCCAAGGCGTTTGCCGGTTTCGTCATAGTCGAAGAACCCAGCCTTTGACTTGCGCCCCAAACGGCCCTGTTCCTCCATCCAGAAAATCAGGTCGTCTGCGGGGCTGGCCGGATAGGCATTGCCCATGGCGGCCTTTGTCGCGCGGGCAATCTTGGCGCCCAGATCGATCGAGGTTTCGTCGGTCAGCTGAATGGGCCCCACAGGGAAACCCAGCTGTTGGGCGGCATGATCCACCATGGCGGCGGGTGTGCCTTCGGTGACGATGCGCATGGCCTCGTTCATGTAAGGAATGATGCAGCGATTGCAGTAGAAGAACCGTGCATCGTTCACAACGATCGGGGTTTTGCGGATCTGGCGCACGTAATCCAGCGCCTTGGCCACCGCCCGCGCGCCGGTTTCCTTGCCCTTGATGATTTCCACCAGCAGCATACGCTCGACCGGCGAGAAGAAGTGGATGCCGATAAACTGGTCTGGCTTGTCCGAGGCTTTGGCCAAATCGGTGATCGGCAATGTCGATGTGTTCGAGGCATAGATGCAGTCAGCCGGGATCACCGCCAACGCCTTTTTCGTGACCTCGGCTTTCACCCCCATATCTTCGAACACCGCCTCGATGATCAGGTCGCAGCCTGCCAAGGCGGCGTAATCGGTTGTGGCCGTAATCTGGCCCAAAACGGCGGCTTTCTTATCCGCCGTCACGCGGCCCCGCTTTATGCCTTTATCCAGATAGGCCTCGCTATAGGCGCGGCCCTTCTCGGCGGCCTCTTGGGTGGCGTCGATCAACACCACCTCGATACCAGCCATGGCGCTGACCAGCGCGATGCCAGCCCCCATCATGCCAGCCCCCAGCACGCCCAGCTTTTTCACCGATTGATCGGCAATTCCCTGCGGGCGAACGGCACCCTTTTCCAACGCCTCTTTGTTTAGGAAAAGCGACCGGATCATCGCCGCCGACGAGGGGTTCATCAAAACATGGGTGAACCAACGCGCCTCGATTTTCAGCGCGGTGTCAAAGGGAACCAAAGCCCCCTCGTATACCGCCGACAGCAGCGCCTTTGGTGCGGGGAAGGCACCCTTGGTTTTGCCATTCACCATGGCGCTGGCGCCAACAAATGTCATAAACCCGGCCGGGTGATAGGGGGCGCCACCGGGCATTTTATAGCCCTTTGCATCCCATGGCTTGACCAAATCGGCATCTGTGGCAGTCAAAACCCAAGCCCGCGCTGCCGCCACCGGGTCTGCGACCACCTCGTCGATGATGCCGGCAGATTTGGCTTTCTTCGGATCCACCATTTTGCCTTCCAGCAAAAAGCCAGACGCTGCCATCGCACCCAATTTGCGCACCAAACGCGTGGTGCCGCCGGCACCGGGGAAAATACCCACCAAAATTTCTGGCAGGCCCAGCTTGGCCTTGGGGTTATCGGCCACGAAAATGCGATGCGTGGCCAAAGGCAATTCCAACCCAATGCCCGCAGCCGCGCCGGGCAGGGCCGCAGCAATGGGTTTGCCGCCCTTTTTGGTTTTGAAATCCATACCCGCCAGCTCGATCTTGCGCAGCAGCGCATGCATTTGCATGATGCCGTCAAACAACCCCTGCGCCGGGTTGTCACCCGCCTGCGCGCGCATATTGGCCAATACGTTCAGGTCCATGCCCCCGGCAAAATCTTTCTTGCCCGAGGTGATCACAACGCCCTTCACCGACGCATCGGCCAATGCATCATCGATGCAGGCATCCAGCTGCAACAGCGCCTCGCCGCTCATCACATTCATGCTTTTGCCCGGACAATCCCAAGTGATCGTGGCAATGCCTTCGGCGTCTTTTGTAATGCTGAAATCGGTCATGATATCGCCCCTTACACCCGTTCGATGATTGTCGCGGCACCCATGCCCGACGCAATGCACAGCGTGGCCAGCCCAGTGCCCTTGCCGGTGCGCTCTAGCTCGTCCAGCAGCGTGCCGATAATGATGGCGCCCGTCGCCCCCAGCGGGTGACCCATGGCGATAGAGCCGCCATTCACATTCACCACCTCTGGCCCGACGTTGAAGGCCTGCATGAAGCGCAGCACCACCGCGGCAAAGGCCTCGTTCACCTCGAACAGATCAATGTCGCTGATGGCCATGCCGCTATCGGCCAATATTTTCTCGGTCACCGGCACCGGGCCCGTCAACATGATGGTTGGATCGGTGCCAATCTTTGCCGTGGCGCGAATGCGTGCGCGGGGTTTGATCCCCCATTTTTCACCAAATTCCTTGTTGCCAATCAGCACACCCGCAGCCCCATCGACAATGCCCGAGCTATTGCCAGCATGGTGGATATGCTTGATCCGCTCTAGATGGGGGTATTTCAACAAGGCCACCGCATCAAAGCCGGGCATCACCTCGCCCATATCCTTGAAACTGGCCTTCAACGCCCCAAGCGACTGCATGTCGGTCCCGGGGCGCATATATTCGTCATGGTCCAAAATGGTCAGGCCGTTCTGGTCCAAAACGGGCACCACAGATTTGGCAAAGCGGTTTTCTGCCCAAGCCTGCGCCGCACGCTGCTGCGATTGCACCGCCAAGGCATCGGCCTCGTCGCGGCTAAAGCCATATTCGGTGGCGATGATATCGGCAGAAATGCCTTGGGGAACGAAATACGTCTCCATGGCAAGGCTGGGGTCCACTGCGATGGCCGCGCCATCGCTGCCCATGGCCACACGCCCCATCATTTCCACGCCGCCGGCGATATAGGCGTGTCCCGCACCCCCCCGAATTTGGTTGGCCGCTAGGTTCACAGCCTCCATCCCGCTGGCGCAAAAACGGTTGATCGCCAAGCCGGGAATGCGCTCGTCTAGATCCGAGGCCAATACCGCACTGCGCGCCAAACACCCCCCTTGCTCCATCACTTGGGTCACATTGCCCCAAATCACGTCTTCCACCGCATGGCCGTGCAGGCCATTTCGGCTTTGTAACGCGTTCAAAACATGCGCAGACAGGCGCAATGATGTCACCTCATGCAGGCTGCCATCTGGGCGCCCCTTGCCGCGTGGCGTGCGCACAGTGTCGTAAATATAGGCCTCAGTCATAGTGTTCTCCTTGCTCAGGCACGATCAGATGGGTTGCCGGGCATCAAATCATAAGGGTGCGCCCAGCCTGGCATGGCGGCAATATTGTCCAGCCAGCGGTTGATATTGGGCCAGTCCTTTCGGTCAAAACCAAAGGGCTCTGGGTAAAACAAATAGCCGCAACAGGCGATATCGGCATGGGTGATCGCATCCCCCACCAGCCACTCACGCCCCGCAAGGGCCGCATCCAAAGTGGCAAACGCGGCCTTCAACCGACCTTGCGAAAAGGCAATCACCTCTTGCGGGCGCTTTTCGGGGGGCAGGAAATTCATCAAAAACCGGGTCATCCCAGCCTGCGAGGACATCTTGTGATTGTCCCAAAACATCCAGCGCATCACCTCGCGCGCCTCGGCCGGGCTTTGCCCGCCAAATTGCCCGGTTTTTTCGGTCACATAAAGTTGGATCACACCAGATTGCGTGAGCACGGTGTCGCCATCTTCCAGCACTGGCACCTCGCCCATCACGTTTTTTTGGCGAAAATCCCCGCCGCGGGTTTGGCCGCCGAAGAAATCAACATAGACAGCCTCCCACGCCAGCCCCGATAGCTGCAGCGCCAAAGCCGCCTTGTACGCATTTCCACTTTCGCCAAAACAATGCAGTTTCATCATCATCCTCTCCCTTGCTTTTTGGTGGTGCCAGCGGGGGTTTTGCACCCCCGCACCCCCGCAGAGTATTTTGGGCAAGATGAAGCTGTGATGTTCATCTGTCCTTAACCCCTTGTGGTGATCTTGTCTGTTGCGCAACAGGCTGGAGAGCCGATGGGCGCGCAAGGTGAAGCCCCACCGCCGGACTGATGCAAGCCTGCCCGTGCCGGTGGTGGGGTGCGTTGGTTTTCATCTTGCCCAAATACTCCCGCCGGAGGCATCCAACCTTTGCCCTTGACGCGGGCAGGCCAGTTTGTGGTGGGGTTTGGGGGGCACATCTGCTTAAAAGGCCTCGACGGGCAAATCCATCACCGGGGCTGCGCCACTGTTGATGCGGGTCAGGTGCAGCGCGGTGGCCGGGAGACGGCGTTGCATATAATAGCGCCCAGTGGCGAGTTTGGCTTGGTGAAACGCGGTGTCGCTGGTGCCAGTGGCCAATGCTGCAAATGAGGTTTTGGCCATTTGCGCCCACATGAGCCCCAGGCAGACGTGGCCGAAAAGGTGCATGAAATCATTAGAACCCGCGAGCGCTGCGTTGGGGGATTTCATGCCGTTTTGCATGAAGAACATGGCGGCGGATTGCAGGTCTTTGCTGGCCGATTTCAACGGTTCAAGGAACTGTGTCTTAAGCTCGGGGTGCGCGTCGTTTTCTTTGATAAAGGTTTTCACCAAGTCAAAGAACGCCATCACATGCTTTCCGCCATCGCTGGCCAGTTTGCGCCCCACCAGATCTAGGGCTTGAACGCCATTTGCGCCCTCGTAAATCATGGCGATGCGGGCGTCGCGGGTGAATTGGGACATGCCCCATTCTTCGATATAGCCGTGGCCACCGTAGATTTGCTGGGCTTTGACCGTCATGTCGTAGCCTTCATCGGTTAAAAAGCCTTTGATCACCGGGGTGAGCAGGCTGACCAACCCATCGGCTGCGGCATCATTGTTGCGGTGGGCGCGGTCGATCAGGGCGGCGCCCCAAAGCATGAAGGCGCGCGCAGCTTCGGTGAAGCTTTTTTGATCCATCAGCGAACGGCGGATGTCGGGGTGCACGATCAGCGGGTCGGCGGGGCCGTTGGGGTTTTCTGCGCCCGTGACGGCGCGGCCCTGCAGGCGGTCTTTGGCATAGGCCAGCGCGTTTTGATAGGCGACATCGGCTTGGGCCAAGCCCTGCATGCCGACGCCAAGGCGCGCTTCGTTCATCATGGTAAACATTGCGCGCATACCTTTATGGGCCTCGCCCAGCAAATAGCCGGTGGCGCCGTCGTAATTCATGACGCAGGTGGAATTGCCATGGATGCCCATTTTATGTTCGATCTTGCCGCAGCTTAGGCTGTTGCGCGGGCCAAGGCTGCCGTCATCATTGACCAAAAACTTGGGCACGATGAACAGCGAGACGCCTTTGATGCCTTCGGGCCCACCGGGGATTTTGGCCAACACCAGGTGGATGATGTTTTCGGCCATGTCATGTTCGCCCGAGGAGATAAAGATTTTCTGCCCGCTGATCTGGTAGCTGCCATCGGGTTGGGGTTCTGCGCGGGTGCGCATCATCCCCAGATCGGTGCCGCAATGGGGTTCGGTCAGGTTCATGGTGCCGGTCCATTGGCAGCTGACCATTTTGGGCAGGTAGGTATCTTTTTGCGTCTGCGTGCCATGGGCCAATATCGCCGAGGCCGCGCCATGGGTAAGGCCTTGGTACATGGTAAAGGCCTGATTGGCGGCGCTGAACATTTCGCCCACCGCTGTGCCAATCACATGGGGCATATCTTGGCCGCCATATTCGCTGGGCATGTCGAGGCCCGGCCACCCGCCTTCGCGCATTTGATCGAAAGCTTCTTTGAACCCTGTGGGGGTGCGCACCACACCGTTTTCCAGCCTGCACCCTTCGGCATCGCCCACGGCATTGAGGGGTGTGAGCACGTTTGAGGCAATTTTGCCCGCCTCTTCCAGCACGGCGGCGGTGAAATCCGGCTCTAGCTCGGCGTAGCCGGGAATATCCATTTGCGCGATGTTAAAAACCTCGTGCATCAGGAATTGCATGTCTTTCACAGGGGCGGAGTAACTGGGCATAGGTGCACCTCTTTTATGCGCGATCTTGGCAAGAAATAGGGTGAAGGGCCGGGTGTGGCCCAATGGGTTGGGTTATTCGGCGGCGCGTTTTTGCTGGTTGGCCGAGGCGATGATTTTCTCGCTCCATTTCATCTGCTCTTGCAGATCGGTGATGGCGGCGTTCAGTTCGTCGCGTTGGCGGATCAGATCATCAAGCCGTTTTTGGGCCAGTTCATAGGTGCGGGTCAGCTGGGTTTGTTGCTGGTCGCCCATATGGTAAAGGTCCAGCAACTGGCGGATTTCTTCCAAGCTAAAGCCGAAGCGTTTGCCGCGCAAAATCAGCTTCAAGCGGGCGCGATCGCGGCGGGTGAACAGGCGTTTTTGCCCCTCGCGGATGGGAAAAAGCAGCTCTTTCGCCTCGTAAAAGCGCAGGGTGCGGGGTGTGACGTCGAAGGCGTCGCACATCTCGCGGATGGTCATTGTTTTTTCGGTCATGCTTGGCCCCGTTGCAACTGGTCTGCCCCAAGAACTGGTGTCTGGGGACCGTATTACAATAGGCTGGCAAGTTGACGTATGTGCAACGTCGCGTCACTTTGTAGGTTGACGTTGGATCAACTTGCGTAAACCAAGGCGGCGGGGGTGGTTTTGCCTAGGACAGCTGATCAACCGTGTCATCGCGCAGCTTGCGCAACTCGGTTATCGCGTCTTCCAGCTGCGATTTTTGCTCGGCCAATTCAACCAATTGCCGATTGGCCATCTCAACCCATGCATGCATTTGCGCTTGGGTGCCTTCTTTTTCGTAGATCAGCAGCCATTGGCGGATTTCTTCCAGCGGGAAGCCAAATTTGCGGCCACGCAGAATCAAGGTCATGCGCGCGCATTCCTTGGCACCATAAAACCGGGCGCGCCCCTCGCGATGGGGGGAGAGCAATTCGATATATTCGTAGTAGCGCAAGGTCCGTGGTGTCACGTCGAACTTTGCGCACATCTCCTTGAACGATAGCCGTTTCTCTGCCATCTTTCCTCGCCCTTTTCCCATGGGCGACCTTACGCTTGTCTGCCCCGGCGTCAATGGCCCTGAACGGATCAGTTTAGAAAATTGGGAAAAAACAGATAAAACCCGTAGCTGGCCAGAACTGCGGGAATGCCCGAATAGAGCGTTGCCAATAACGCGGCGCGTGGGTTCAGCGCGATGGCGGGAAACAGGGCGTCGCCATCGTTTGAAATGGCATTACCTACCAATGCGGCAAAGGGCACAACGCCGTTCAGGTATAAGGTGGTCACCAAAACCTGCGGGCCGCAGCCCGGGATAAACCCGATCAAAACCGCGATCATGGGCACAAGCGGCGCGATGTTTTGGAATAGAACGGTCAATTCCAGCCCAAAAAATGCCGCGGCGTATTCATAGGCCAAGAACGCACCAATCACCCACACGGTGATAAACGAGGTTTCCTCGGCCACGCGGGTCAGCGGGCTGTCGTGGCGGTTGCTCATGGCGCTGAGCTGCGAGCTGGCCCAAATGGCCAGCCCCAGGAAAACGCCCCCCAAACAGATCGCCTGCACCAAGGTGGTGGGCAGCCAGCTGGGGTGGGCGATATTGGCCAGATCGGCCACGCCCAGCGCCAAACCGGGAATGGCCAACCCCAAATAGGCAATATCACGGCGGCGCAGGGCGCCCACGCGTGGGGTCATGTGGTCGGGGTGAATGCTGGCGGCGGCGGGCGGGGCAACGCGCAGCCCATCAACCGCCCAGCCCGAGGCAATACCCACGGCAAATGACAAAGGCAGCAGAACCATTGCCGCATCGGGGCGTGTGGCAATCAGCAAAAAGGCGGCATCGCCCATTGTCGCGGTCAGCGTGG
>Ga0181600_10001312_pt1 | contig 19307 bp, 8 predicted proteins | sample 041ome_2_FD_132982 | JGI IMG/M metagenome (GOLD analysis project Ga0181600, IMG submission 132982) | Coastal salt marsh microbial communities from the Groves Creek Marsh, Skidaway Island, Georgia - 041406US metaG (megahit assembly) | ecosystem: Environmental > Aquatic > Marine > Intertidal zone... | reverse complement strand
GAGACTGGGCAAGAGTTATATCTGCCAGAAGAACGAGTATACACCACTTGGCAAGAAATGATTCTTCAGGAAGCCCAACGCAAAGAAGGTGATCGTATGGATATTGTCTCTATTGTGACGCCTAATCACTTGCATGCTGCTCCTGCAATTATGTCTTTAGAGCATGGTTTTGCTGTTATTTGTGATAAACCCTTGTGTTTATCAACCAGAGAGGCATTAGAAATTAAAGAAGCGGTTAAAAAATCTGGTTTACCTTTTGCGCTAACCCATACGTATACGGGGTATCCAATGGTTAAACAGGCACGGCATATGATTGCATCGGGCGAGTTAGGGCCGGTTCGCAAGGTAGTAGTGGAATATCCACAAGGATGGCTAACGGAGAAACTAGAGGATGAGGGGCAAAAACAAGCCACTTGGAGATCTGATCCAACCAAAGCGGGTAAAGCTGGAGCTTATGGCGATATTGGCACGCATGCTGCTAATATGGCTGAATATGTCTCAGGTTTACCGATAATCAAGGTACTGTCTCAGATGTCCAAGGTGGTTGAAGGGCGTTTACTGGATGATGATTCCTCGGCACTCTTAGAGTTTGAGGGGGGCGTACCTGGTGTATTGATCTGTTCCCAGGTTTCTGCCGGTGAGGAGAATGCGCTGAAGGTTAAGGTGTATGGAACTAAGGGAGGTGTAGAGTGGTGTCAGGAAGACGAAAATACTCTCCTGGTAAAACGGTATGGAGCGCCGAACCAGATATACAGAACCGGGGTCGATAATTCTTATTTGGCAGAAGCAGCATTGGTGCATGCGCGAGTTCCTTCTGGGCATCCTGAGGGTTATCTCGAAGCTTTTGCCAATATTTATAGAAATTTTGCTATGGCAGTTCGAGCTCATTTTTCAGGGTCAGCACACAACCCTGTATACGATTTTCCAGATATTGATGACGGCGTTCATGGAATGGCCTTGGTAGATGCCATGGTGGAATCGACCAGTTCAGCTAATCAATGGATAGAGGTAGCTCATTAACGTTTCGAGGCATTGATTTCTTTAGACACTCTGCATTTAATTGTAACACGAATACATCGTTAAATCTATATGAAAACTATTAAAGGCCCAGCTATTTTTTTTGCACAGTTTATTGACTCAACAGCTCCATTTAATTCACTGGATGGTTTATGTCAATGGGCGGCTAATCTAGGGTACAAAGGAGTTCAGATCCCAAGTAACATAGACTTTATGATTGATTTGGATACTGCAGCAGAAAGTCAAGATTATTGCGACGATCTTAAGGGCAGAGTAGGCTCCTACGGCCTTGAAATCACTGAGTTATCAACCCACATACAAGGCCAATTGGTCGCAACCCATCCTGCTCACGACACTATGTTCGATGTATTTGCTCCCGAACCACTAAAAGGTAATGAACCCGCACGCCGAGAGTGGGCCGTAGACCAGGTTAAAAAGGCTGCGATAGCCAGCCGGCGCCTTGGCTTGAAAGCGCATGCCACCTTTTCTGGATCCTTACTTTGGCCAATGGTTCATCCATGGCCACAACAGCCTAAGGGACTGATTGATGAGGGGTTCGCTGAACTTGCTAAGCGCTGGATTCCCATTTTGGATGTGTTTGAAGATAATGGGGTGGCTTGTTGTTATGAGGTTCATCCAGTTGAGGATATACACGATGGGGTTACTTTCGAGCGCTTTTTAGCGGCAACAAACAACCACAAAGCGGTGAGTATATTGTATGATCCCTCGCATTTTGTATTGCAGCAACTCGATTATCTAGCATATATTGATCACTATCATGAATTTATAAAAGCGTTTCATGTAAAGGATTCTGAATTCAATCCAACAGGAAAAAAAGGAACCTTCGGAGGGTACGGCGACTGGAGAGATAGAGCGGGTCGTTACCGATCACCCGGAGATGGTCAGGTAGACTTTAAAGGAATTTTCACCAAACTAACGGAATATGGATTTGATGGTTGGGCTGTACTAGAATGGGAATGTTGTATTAAGTCCCCAGAGCAAGGCGCAAGAGAGGGCGCTTCCTTCATACAAGATCATATTATTGAAGCCACTGAAAAAGCTTTCGACGACTTTGCTGGTGGCGGTGGAGTAGATCGAACGCTTAATCGGCAAATATTAGGACTAAAAGATTAGCTCTTATTCTAAGATTTCTGCAGTTTCTTCTCGTAACAATACTTCTCGTCTATTGTCCATCGACTGGGTATCAATGAGTTTGTTATACGGATCTATGCCCACTGTAGATGGTTCGGCGCCAACCGTAAATCGTAAGGTATTTTCTATTTGGTCAAACCGATGTTTTTGTAAATAGATCACAGAATCTTGTCCTTGCGAATCCTTGGTGAAAATACCCACATCTATATAATCACGAAGGGGCAGGGATTGAATAGGTCTTCGAAGTTCTTCTTTTTCCAATAGTAAACTGTCTCCAGCAGCATCTTTATAGCGTCGTTTTCCTTTTTCGTCACTCTCATACTTAGCTGCTAGTAATGTAAACTCAACCTCGTAGGTACTGTCCGGATTTATCCACCATTCCGCTTTATCTACCCGATTATCGTAGAGAGTAATGGTTCGGAACAAATCATGAATAAGATAACTAAGGCTGTCTGGGGTGGCATTAGCGATTTCATCCACAAATTCCTCGGCAATGGTATAGGGAGCCTCTTGATAAGCCACTTTGTTAAGGTATCGTTGTATGGCTCTATTTAATGTTTCTTCCCCTAAATAATCACTAAGCGCATAAAGTACCAAGGATCCTTTATTATAATGTATGTATTGCTGGTTTTCATTATACATTAGGGGTCGTTCTTTTATACCTTCTAAAGCGCGTCCAACCAAATAACGATCCAAGGCGTCCTTCAAAAATATGCGCATTTTATCTTCACCATATTCGCGCTCAAGTACTTTTAGTGAGACATATTCTGACATACTCTCCGACATTAGTGTGGCTCCTTTTACATTTGCTCCTATGACCTGATGGGCCCACCATTGATGAGCTACTTCGTGAGCGGTAACACTAAAAGGATAATCCACTCCCGATTCATCTTCCTCATCCACTGCTGCAATAAACCCTATGGCTTCTGAATATGGAATAGTATTGGCAAACGACTGAGCAAAGCCACCGCTTGTTCGAGGGAACTCAATAATACGAACTTGACGGTGTTGATAGGGTGAAAATTCTTGGGTGCTGTAGTCCAATGCTTTTTTGATACCCTTGATCATTCGCTCGACATTGTAATCATGAGCGGGATGATGATAGATTTCAATGGTAACCGTATCACCATTTGTTCGGAGCCAGTAATCTTGTACGGTTGAAAATTCTGCAGAAATAAAGGAGTAAAAATTCAGAATCGGACTATCCATTTTATAATGGAAATAGCGGCGTTCATTATCCAACCATTCTCGCTCTAAGTAACCGGGGGCAATGGCGATTTGGTCGGAGTCGGTACTAATGATGGTTTCAAAATCAATCCAATCGGCATCATAAGAAATATAGTTGTTCATACGTGCCAAAGAATCCGTTGCATCGGGCATACGATCTTTAGGAGCTAAGCCAAACTTTTCTCTGGACTCGCTACCAATAAGTTCCCCCGCAGGGTTATACCCGATTCGTGGTAGAATACTGTTGTTTAGAAAGGTTCCGTTACCCAAAACCGGTGAATTATTACGTAGCCATTCATTGGGAGCATTAGATATTTCAAAGTCGAATCTAATCGAATCACCAGGCTCAAGAGCAGGATACACAGTAAAGATATCATAGTTAAACACACTGTCTTCCAGTACGCGTTCAAAGCCTCTGTCAAAGCTGAAATCTGTTTTCAAATTACCATGGTCAATATGAATGGAGTCAATCGTAGCAGTGGTCTTGTTTTTTAAGGTGTAACTCCCTCTCACTACCAAGTCTCGGGTTTTAGGATACAGATCCATTTCAATGTACGAAGCGGTAATCCTTGGTTGTGGAATGGAGCGGTATTTTCCATAGGTTTTTTCCCATTCAGCTGCAGATGCTTCTTGCTCTTTGGAGGATTGCCGATCATACTTAATATTATCTACATAATATATGTACGAACCCATACTTAAGAAAAACACCAAAAGACCGGCAACTATGCTCACATTTGCTGAATTGCTTCGTTGCTTTGCTATCTGCCAACGTTCTTTCCAAGAAGGATATGATCCCCGCGGAAATAACCAAAGCGCGATCATATATAAACTTAGCGCTAGAGCCAACCAATATATTTTATATCCAAAATAGCCCGATAAGTAATGCCCGTACCCATTCATATCTGAGTAGGGGGTTGCCGGTGCTTGATTGAACTTAAAGATCATTTGCTCTAAGCCAAATTGAGACGAAAAGCTAAGTCCAATGGATACCAAAAGAAGTATAAAAAAACCTACAAAATAGTTTTTAAACAGCGTATGAATGAATAATGCTAATAAACTCCAAATGAATAGGTGGATAAACTGAATCCCAAAGAGTTGGGTTAGATACAAACCAATTTCAAAGTGATAATAGCCGTGATAGGTCTGAATAGCCATTCCTAAGACCATTACTGTTGATAGCAATATAATTTGCATGACACTGATGGCCAATAATTTTGACCCTAGAAGTACCCAAGTGGGAATAGGAGTACTGTGCAATAAAGAAGCCATTCCTGTAGTGTGATCCCGTTGCAGTACCATGCCAGCATACAGAAAGGTCAATAAATTAATGAAAAGTCCAAAAAAAGTGCCCGGTAGTTCAAGCATTTGCCATGTCACAGGTAAGGTTTGTGTTCCATAAATTTCACTACCTGTGGTTATGCTTATGAGTGAAAATAACATGGCCAAAATGACGATAATGATAAACGGCCAACTTTTTACAATGTAGCTTACATCGTTCTTGGTCATTAACCAGAGACGCCTGAACAGTTCTTTATTGCTAAATTTCAATGATACAGAAGGTAATTGAACCCGACCAATGACTCCGAAATTGTTCTTTGTTTGTACTTTCCCTTCTTTCTTCCAAGGCCAACGGATGCTAAAAGCCTGTTGATGGAAGTTAAATTTAGCGAACACTCCCGCAAAAATACCAGCCCCGATAACCGACCATAATACCCGATTTAAAATAACCCATTTTTCCCAAGGCAGTGGGTTTTCATTTTGATCAAAGACGGTCCAATATTCGGTATAAATTAGATTGGCATTATATCCAAAAGGGTCCAGCATAGCCGCTAATACCTTATTATCTAAATTGGTCAATAAGGTATCAGCGATAGTTTGAACAATAATAAGACCTAAAATGGCTAAAAAGCCTACACTAATACTCCGCGTAAAGGTCACCACCGCAAATACAAAGGCTCCTAGAAAAAAAGTGTTGGGTATTAGGTATATCCAAAACGACTGTGCGTAGGCACTAAATGCAAAAGGGGCAATCAAGTCGGGATTGGTACCCGGTAGAAGGGTTCCGATAATAATCCCTAGTGTGGCGGCTGATAATACCCCCATCGTTGCCATATAACCGCCTAAAAACTTACCGAAAAGATACGACCCGATACCAAAAGGATACGAAAAAAGTACCGAGTGCATTTCATGCTTAAAATCCTTGTAAATGGTTCCACCGATTAATGCTGGAAGTAGGAAAAAAATAAAGACGTTCATCGAATTCAACAGCCCGTTAATAGCCGTGGGAGAATTAGCAATCGTGGCTGAATTCACAGAAACCGAAATAGCATCAAAAATACCAGCAGAGCTTGCCATCAAAAACATGGCCAGAAAAAACATCACCGATAGGTACACATAGTAACTCGGACGCTTAAACCACTGGGTTAGTTCAAAAAGAAAAATGGTAAAAAAAGAACCCATCAGCCCACTTCCTCGTTTATATTTTCCAGTGCGTTATGTGGTTCGAGCTGCTTCAAAGCAACAAAATAGGCATCTTCTAAATTTGGTTGTTTTGCCTCAAAAGCCTCTGAAGGTTGTTCGGTAGCAAATACACGAACAAAAAGACTGTTGTCGTCATTAAAGCCAGAGGAGATTACGGAAAACTGTTCTTCATAGCGTTCTAACTCGTCCCGGTCAATACGGCTTCCCCAAATGCATCCTTCGATGGATGAAACAGCTTTTTTGGGAGTATTATGGAGTAAGATTTCTCCCCCATTCATGATGGCCATATCGGTGCATAATTCTTTTACATCATCTACAATGTGAGTGGAGAAAATCACAATGTTGTCGGTGCCAATTTCCCGGAGAACGTTCAAAAAACGTTGCCGCTCTGCAGGGTCTAAACCTGCAGTAGGTTCATCTACTATGATTAGCTTGGGTTTATTTAGTAATAATTGAGCTATACCAAATCGTTGCTTCATTCCTCCAGAATAACCAGCCACTTCTTTGAATCTAACGTCGTATAAATTGGTGAGTTCAAGAGCAGAAGCGACTATATGATCCCGCTCTTTCTTATTTGAAATACCTTTAAGCTCTCCCATATAATGCAACAGATCATAGGCGTTCATTTTAGGATAAACCCCAAAGCTCTGTGGTAGATAGCCTAGTATCTTACGTAATTCTATGGGCTCACTAAATAAATCAATATCTCCTAGTCGTGCCTCCCCCATATCCGCTTCCTGCAGAGTTGCAATGGTCCGCATAAGAGTGGATTTACCAGCTCCGTTAGGACCAAGTAATCCAAACATACCATTGGAAATAGTAATGGAGACATCCTTTAGTGCCTGAACTCCATTTGAATAGGTTTTAGATAAATGTGAAAGATGTAATTCCATAGTTGCGTATAAATATCATGGCAGTTGTAGAAGCTCTTTAAAATACTATTTTCTTTGTATAGAACGAATAATTACGTCGTCAATCTGTGCTTGTCACAGTAGGTTTATTTCTATTTAGAAAATGAGTAAAAAAAAGCCTCATCGGTTTCAACCAAGATGAGGCCTGGGGTACAATTAAAAATGGGTACAAATAAAAAAAGTTGGGTCTCTAAGAAGGTGGTCGTTCTTATGCGGTGTTGATTTTTGAATTTCGGGTTGAGTGAGGTAGTAATAGTAGTTAAATCGGACTCTGAACTGACTGCTTTACAGATAAGGAGTCGATATATGGCTATTTGTTACAAAAAAAGTATGATTTTTTTGATTTCATCGAATTCTCATTTTAGAAAAAACAGTATGAATACTAAAATCAAGGATTTGCAGTGACAAGTAAATAGCTTAATTTGCTGACTCCATTTTAAATAGTTAATTTGGAGTAAGAGTTTGAAGCACAGGCTTTTTAGCCATTAGAAACACTATTTATTTACTATTTGATTTATCCTTGGGGTTTTATGCGCAACCTTTTTGCACAATATATTTGGGTTTGTATCGCTTTGATTATGAGTTTTGGCATGCTTATGGACACGGTCTATGCTCAGAGCATGATTTTAAAACCACCAACAGCCCAGGATTCAGATGGGGATTACGAAGTAAAACTACTCTTGAAACAGGATGCTGAATTCCGCTTGGAATGGGCTAATTTAGATGCTTCTGCACTGAATTTAACAGGTAGGAATGCAAAATTAATCATTGGTAGGGCATCTAATACCTATCAGACCTTAGCACTTGACGTCAATGGAAACCGAGCCGATTTGGTCCCTAATAACATAGGTCTTAGTGTAGGTCGATATTTTGCCCGAATCACCAATTCAACGGCTCGTACAGCTGGGGAAATTCAACAGGATTACACCGCTAATCCTGGAAGCATCTTTTATTCTAATGAAGTACAGATTATAGTCGAGGCAGACGAGGCTCCATCTATTATTGCCCCACGGGGAAATACCACTAACGCCACCCCTACTTTTCAATGGACGGCGGTTTCTGGAGTTCCGTCCTACTGGTTAATTGTGTCCAGCACACCCTTCGATATAGTAGAGGATGATGAAGGAGGAATTACCATTGAGGGCGCAACCGTAGTCTGGCAATATATCACTAAAACGACGACAGCTGATTATGGTGACATTAATCGGGAATCTCCTTTTACGGATGAGGCACCGCCTTTAAATGCAAATCAAGAGTATAGTTACACGGTTTTAAATGTGTATGAGGAGAATAACCCAGTATATACTAGCCCGGTATTTGGAGGAATTGTTCCTTTCATTTACGTTGACCCAAATGCGGTACCAAAAACAACACTTGTACGACCGAATAACAACGTAGAACTATTTGCGGAAGAGACCATTACTTTTGAGTGGACCGATGTTCCTGAGGCTTCTAATTATACGGTCAATCTTTTTCAAGTGATGAAACAGCAAGGTATTGACGTCACGGTTCCTATCTGGTCAGGGACTACGACTAATAACCTGATTGAGTTTCCTGCCCTACAAACACTAAAGAGTGGTCGGTATCAATGGAATGTGGTTTCCAATAATACCAAAGGTGGTGGAACCACATCCAGTAATCGCTTTTTTCAGTATAATGTTGAAACGGGTGAATTTAGCGTTCGAGTAATAAGCGCGTCTGATAATTCCAGCTTATTAGGAGTCGAGCTTTCAGCGCGCGCGATATCCGGCGGGGTGACTCCTTCCCTTCCTTATTTCGTTCAATCGGACAGTTATTCGGATAGTTTGGTAGCCGGAACCTATGAGTTTACAGCTGAAAAACAAGGCTTTGAAACTACTACCACTACATCGGTAATTCGAGATCAACGTACGACTTATGTGCAGATGAAAATGAACCCCTTACCTTCCTCGGTATCTGGAGTAGTGAAAGATAACACAGGACAAACCGTGGAAGATGCGGTAGTACGCACGGTTAAATCTGATGATGGAACTATAAAAACTACGACTACAGGGGTTAACGGAGATTATTCGTTATCACTAAATCAGGGAAGCTACACCCTATCCGTTTCGAAATCAGGCTTCATTAGCCCAAGTAATCGCTCGGTTACCCTTGGCTTAGACGAGCAAAAGAATCTTTCGGATCCATTTATTTTAACTAATGACCAAGCGACGGTATCCGGTACTATATTTAATGAAGACGGCGATGCGGTTTCCCGGGCAACGGTACGTATTGATAATGGAAGCCAACAGTATGAAGCCCAAAGTAATGGGTCCGGAGCCTATCAATTTACGGTATCCAGTGGAAATTGGACTATTTCAGTAGAAAAAATTGGGTTTGTTAAACCTGAAGATGCTACTGTATCTCTTTCAACCGGTGATGTTTTACAGAGTCAAGACTTTACGTTAACAGGGAATGCAAACCAGGTAACTGGATTTGTGCGAGAGCGAATAACTAACGAAGATGGCTCTACGGGCTTAAGTCCTTTTGGAAATGTAGAGGTGCGTGCAGTACCTAGTGTTGGAACGGCTATTAGCACTACTACAACAGGAAATGGACAATATACACTCTCACTGAAAAGTGGTTCGTATTCTATTGTGGCGATAGAGGAGAATTATGCTTCTAATCAAGAAAGGGAGTTGGTTATTGGTATCGCTGTGGGTGAAACTATTTCGGGTATGGATTTTGAAATGGTACCAAATGCGAGCTCGGTTTCAGGGACCGTGAGTTTACCTAATGGAAATGGAGTTTCCAGTGCAACCGTTTCGGTGTTGAATGTGGGTACTACTCAAACCAATAGTAGTGGTTATTATTCGATGAGTGTGCCAAACGGTAGTCATCGGGTTTCGGTAAGTAAGACAGGATTGGTATCTCCTTCTCCAAAAACAGTCAGTTTATCCGCTGGTCAAGATCTAACCGGTATTAATTTTGAAATGACACCGAACGCAGGCTCCATTTCAGGGAAGGTAAGTTCGAGTGGTTTAGCTCTAACCAATACTCAACTACGAGCAAGAAATACATCAACCAGTCAGGTGGTTTCCCTAACCAATGGAGATGATGGGAGTTATACGTTTAACTTACAGTCGGGTAGCTGGGTTATTTTGGCACAAAAAACAGGTTTTTTGTCTGATTCAAGCTCTACCGTCACCATTGGACCGGGTCAATCGGTGATTAATCAGAATTTTTCGCTGGTGGAAAATACCTTTACGCTTAGGGGTACGGTGACTGATGGAACTAATGCGATTAGAAACGCTAGTGTATCGATTAATGATGGTGATGGGTTTAGCCAGTTAACTCAAACGCAGATTAATGGAACCTATGCCTTTAGTATTCCTGCGGGGGTAGATTATACGATATTGGTCGAAAAAGATGGGTATAAAAGCGCGAGTGGCACTTCAGGAGTTCAGTCAGCTGGATCTACCAAAGTGAGTGATTTTACCCTAAGTTCGAACCCATCTTCTGTAGCTGGTACGGTGAATGTGTCGGGTGGAGGAATTTTGGCGGGTGCAAAAATTTATGCGCTAAATGGTTCGGGTCAAAAAGTAGATTCGACTACTAGTAAATCAGATGGAACCTATGTGCTGGGTTTGAGCCCAAATAGTTATACCCTAAGGGTTCAGAAGGCCGGCTATACCACTGCCCAAAAGGCGACCACCTTGAGTATTGGACAGAATCTTACAGGAGTTAATTTTTTGGTTAGCGAAAATTTTGTTTTCATATCTGGAACCATCACTGACTCGGAGGGAAATGCATTGAACCAAGTGTTGGTAAATGCGAGTAAGTTGAATGGAGGGGGTGCGACAGTTGTGTCGGATGCAGAGGGCGCCTACAGTTTTGAGGGTTTAGTTGGGGGTAGCTACGTGATTAGCTATTCGAAAACTGGTTATGTCAGTAAAGAAGTGGCTCAAACAGCATCGGATGGGGCGACAATTCGTCTAGATCAGCAACTCACGATTAAGGATGGTCGGGTATCGGGCCTTGTTCAGGATCTTGGTGGGGCACGACTTGCTGAGGCTACGGTTACCGCTACACATAGCAATGGGACTACGTATACCGGTATTACGAATGCGCAAGGAGAGTACAGTCTCAATAGCTTGGAATTAGGAAGTTTTTCGGTTAATGCTACTAAAACCGGCTATAGCTCTCCTGCGGATGAAACATTTACACTAAGCGAAGAAGAAACGGAGTTAACGCAGCTTAATGTAGATGGCTTAGTTCTCAATAATGCGGGTATTACGGGCACTGTTTCACAAGCTGTAAGCGGCGTGGGTATTAAAGGGGCTGAAATATCCTTGATTGGTAGAGAAGGCAATGGGTCTAGTTTTACCGTATCGGATGCAAGTGGGGCGTATAGTATATCTGGAATGAGCCAAGGAAGCTTTTTGCTAATAACTTCTAAGGAAGGGTTTGAGAGTGATACTGTAGGAGTGGTTTTAACTGCTGGATCGACAATCTCAGAAGAGGTACAGTTGTCCCCAAACATTGGTTCCCTTGCCGGGAAAGTTACCGATAAGAGTGGGGCTGCCTTAGGATTTAATGTGACGGTAATCGCCTCAAATGACGTCAATTCCTACACTACAAAAAGCGATGCGTCTGGAAATTTCCAGTTCAACGAAATTGAGAATGGCGCTACCTATACCCTTGAAACAGATATTTATCGGGAGGGCTATGAAAATGGAAGTCTGACCGAAACCGTTGCTGCAGGAGAGTCTGCCGCCACACTGAGTGACAATGTGGAGGTTACTGTAAGGCAGGCTTCAATTACTGGAGCCGCTGGTGTGGCAGGGGCTACCATGCGCTTAATCAATGCCGATACTCAAGAAATTATTGAGTTGGTTCAGTCAAATCCTTCGGGGAATTATAGTTTCACTTTCCTTCCTGCGGGCAATTACCTAGTTCAAGCACAACTCCTTGGATATGAGTTTAGCCCTGCGCAAAGAGGCCCTATTTCTTTGGGTAATAAAACCGCTGCAACGGCAAATTTCACCGCTCAGGCTAATATTGCTACCTTGGACGTGAAGGTCTCAAAGGAGGGTGAAGCCTTATCAAATGTAGATGTAAGTATTATCTCCGCGGACACTGCAATCGTACTATCTCAAAAATCGGGAAGTGATGGTATTGCTAGATTTTCCCGTATAAAAGCCACCTCCTACACGATACGAGCATCTAAATCAGACTTTAGTTCCGATCCTGCGCAGCGAGTTCAAGTATTGCAAACGGGTGATTCAACCACGGTTAGTTTCAACATGGTTTCCAATAATGCGCAGTTTTCCGGACGTGTCGTCAATTCCACAGGAAATGGGCTTTCTGGTGTCAACATCCAAGCCACTCTGGAAAGCACGGGACAGAGTTTTACCGCATTATCAAATAATTCTGGACAGTACAGCTTTGACGGAGTCGCCTCTGGTATATATAAATTAAAGGCCGAGCGCGAAGGATTTACCCAAGACAGCGTAGAAGTCACACTGGTTGATGGAGACAACAAAACGGTGGATAATTTAGTGCTAGCACCACGTTATGTTGATGTGCGAGGGAAAGTGTTGTTGAGGTCGGATGGATTCGAGGGTGCAAGCATCAGGGCGCAATCATCAACCAGTTTGACTACACTCTCAGATGCAAATGGGAATTATCGTTTTGGGACATTGCCGATTTCAATTGAAGAAGGGGATTCTACAACCTATCAGTTTACGGTGAGTTCAGGGGTCTTTTCGAAAACCTATACTCGGGTGATTAAGCCGGATCAGGTTACTCAGCAAATTGTGCTACCGGATACCTATGTTCCCAGTGGTCAGATTACGATTCGAGTGAACGATGGCAAGGATCCCTTAGCCGGTACGGAATTGGTCTTTGGCGTTTCGGGTGGGCAATCACAGAAAATTATTACGGGTAGTGACGGGACCTATGCTTCTCAGTCGAATCTGAAACAAGCGGAGTATACCTTAAGTTTGTTTAAAGAAGGCTATTTATACCCGGAAAATACCATTCGAATTTCTCTTGATTCCGATACAACGGTATTAGATAGCACTTTCAGTTTACCTTATGTACAATTACCGGTGGGAGATATTTTGGCCGATCAATCTACTGCTGTTTCGGTAGTTAGTCCTGCAGGCTTAGAACTGGATAATGCAACTGTCTCGGCGCAGCTATACTACCGTGTTGGGTCAACGGGCTCTTTTCAGTCCCTAACCATGCAAATAATAGATGGTGGGTCAGCGGGAGTTGATACCCTTCGCGCAACCATCCCCGTTCAAGGTACCGTTGAACCGATTACCTTGTATACTTCTGTACAAAATATCGAAACGGAGATAAGCTATCAAAGCAATCAGGAAACGATTACCCCATTGGCCAGTGGTATACTTAGTACGGTACGTATAACACCAGGGCTAAAAGGAAAAAAAATACGCCTAGGTGATACCTATGATCTCAAGGTAGAGCTGCGCGATGGAATTAATGAATCCCTTCAAGATAAATTTGAAGGAGACATGTCGGAAGGAACTGTTCGATGGTCACTAATTAATAATTCGTCGGGTATTCGACTTAGTACATTAGAGGGCACTCAAGCCACCTTGGAAACCCTAGCAGCGGGCACGTATCAATTTAGAGTAACCACCGAATATAATGGGACGAGTATTAGTGAAACAATAGATGTTGAAATTCAAAGTATGCCAATCGACAGTATGGTCGTGAGTAGGCCAGCTAAGCAGATTTCAAACGCTAGTACACATCTTTTTGGTTATACTGCCATAGACACATCGGGTAGCAGTGTAGTTTTAGGGAATAGCTTAGAGTGGAAGGTGAATCCAAGCACGGTAGGCACCGTGGATAGCAGAGGTGTTTTTACCCCAACTAATAACAGCACTATAGGATCATTCACCGTGGAGGTAACCGATCCGGTGAGTGGTATTCAATCCAAATCGGATGTGGTAGAATTAGTAGCTCGAATACTTCCGGAAGAAACCTACACTCTGACTAATGGGAGTGGTATGCAACTTAGTTTACCGGAAGGGTCTGTGGAAATTCCTTCTCAGTTGTCTTTGGGTGAAACCGTACCTCCAAAAACGAAGAAGTTTGTGTTTGCCCAAGGAACGGACATCTCATATACCGTCTCGGATTTGATTTATATTCTATCTTTCTCGGGCAGTCCTCTCATGAAAGAGGCCATTTTAACCTTACCAGATGACACCACAATGACTTTTAATACAGGCATACGGGAGATAGGGAGGTTTAATTTTACTACTTTGCAGTGGGAATTAATGGAAGCGACTCAGGCTAAGTACTCCAAGTCTTCTGAGCTGCGAAATAATGTTGAGACAGCAGGAACGGTTAGTATTTCAAAGCTAGGGCAGTTTGCTGTAATGGCAGAAAATGAACCCTTGGGTATAAAGTATGCAGCCGTTCTACCTAGTCCGTTTAGTCCTGAAATCGCACCTTTACGCATAGGTTATTGGCTGGATTCGGCCTATCCACCAGTGAAAGTGGACATCCAAATAGTCAATATGAAGGGCGAGTTAGTACGAACTTTGCTAGAGGATGATTTACAACAACCAGGGCGTTATGGCTCGGCTTCCTCTCAAAAAGAATTATTATGGGATGGGAAAACAGATAGTGGTGCATGGGCTCGAAATGGACGCTATATCATACAAATAAAAGCGAAAGATCAGTCAGCTGAAGTAGTGAAGCTGTTACCGGTGGTACTCATTAAATAGGATATCATGATTAGCCTTAGACAACAAAATAGTGATGTTTTAAGAAGGTTTAGGACTTCAATTACCCATGCTACTTTGGTAAGCTTCCTTGGTATGTGCATAAGTTTGCTCCTTATTGGGAAGGCACCCGCATTATTCGCTCAACAGATATCTACCATTCCAGGGTCTTTCGTCGATGTGGGTTTTGGAACTAGGCCGGTTGCCATGGGTTATGCTTTTGTTGGCTTAGCGGATGATGAAAATGCGACCTATTGGAACCCAGCAGGGTTAACTAAAGCAGATGGATTTCAAGTGGGTTTATCACAGCTAGACCACTGGGGCTTGGTTACCTACAATTATGCAGCAATTACGGTTCCTTCATTTGGCCAAAACCAAGCGTTAGGGATTGCAGTGATTTCTTCAGGAGACGATATGATGAGTGAATTATCTGTGCATGCTGCGTATGGATTTCGCGTACAATTTGTCTCTTTAGGTGCTTCAATTAAATATCGAAGTGCTTCTTTTGGTAAGAACACTCTTTCTGAAAATTCCTATCTAGTGTTCGATCCAGAAGAAATATCTATTGGAATGGGGCAGCAGGTTACAGGTAATGCGTTTGGTTTAGGATTAGATCTTGGATTATTGGTCCACATAAATGAGTCTATTCAAATTGGAATGATGGCTCGCGACTATAAGGCCCCTATGCAATGGAGTTCCTCTGCTGTCGAAAGTAGTGTGTATTCTGCAAAGGGTGATTATGCCGAAGATTTGCCCTTGGAACTTTTGTTTGGTGTATCAGGGAGAATTGGGGATGAATTAACCTTAGTCGCCGATTATGTGCCTGCTTTAGAGAATGATCGAACTACTTGGGTGCGCGCAGGTTTTGAAAAGCGCTTAGCTAAGGTCTTAATGATTCGAGGAGGAACCGAACAAGGCATCAATAATTTGGAGGACGATAAAATCACATTGGGCACCGGACTCGACATTTCTATTCAACAGGCTCTACGCATAAAAGCCGACTTCACCTATGTAATGGACCCAATCAAAGACTCTCAACGGTTTAGTTTTTCAATCCACTTCTGATGAAACAACGTTTATTCTTTTTATTCACTTATTTATTTGTCTTGTTAGCCATTTCTAGTCCTGAGCTTTATGCACAAAGTGGAGGGGAAGAAGATGACGCAGAACCCAGTGAATTGCATCTATTCCGAGGTGGATACATGGACGTTTCTTTTGGGCTTAATCTCAATACCATTGGTGGAAGCCTAGGATCTAGCGGAATGGGGGGGCTACTGTCCTCGAAAGTATATAATGGAGCACTGAATGTTAATCTGAATCCGGCTATGTTAGCCTTTAATACCAGTGGGCATATGGTATTTGATAGTCGGATTGGTCTTGGAACAGACATGAATGCTGGATTGAACAAACGTATCATAAATTCACTTAACACCAGTTTTGATAGCTCAATTACGGATACATTTAGTGATACCGATACATGGACTCAGTTTCCAGAGACCTATATCCAGCCAACCAAAATGCGGAACCTCGATGTAGGGCTTACTCCAAATATAGGTTTGATGGCCTTTTCGATACCTATTACAGAAGAATTGACCTTGGCAGCATCGTATAATTACCCTATGAGTATGAACCTTGACATGGGTATAACTGGAATTTCAGCCAAGCTAGCACAAGAACAAGGAACCGACGAGGTAGCCATACGTTTCGACGTACTCATGAATATTTCCTTGCTCATGCAAATGCAACTTCAAATGAGTAATCTCACTATTGGCGGTGGTTATACCATCGTTGATACTCCAGCAAAAAAGATATCAGCTGGGTTTTCCATGAGTAGGTATCAGGTAGATAATGTACGGCGCCTACAGGCCGATTTATCGGGTATGGTAGTCGTTGGTGGTGCAGACGAACGGTATTTCAACAATCCTTTAGATCCTAACCTTAATAGTGAATTAGGTGAGATTAACACCTTTTCAATGAATGCGTATGCTAATTATAATTCTGTTGGGTATGGGTACACCCTTGGCTTTGTTTACCAAACCTACCAAGGTATTAATGCCTCTTTGGTCTACAAAAATATGCCTAATTTTAATTTGATTGCCGAGGAAGGAGCCTATGCAAATGCATTTTTACCCATCTTTGTTACGGGTACAGGGGATGAGTTATTACAAGGAGAAATCGGGGTTGCCTTAGATAGTTTACAAGCAAATAAGCCAAATTTAACCACCGAACGTAACATAGGTTCTCTTGTGAGTAATGGAAGTTTAAATCTACCCTCTTCATTAAGTTTAGGCTTAGACTTTAACGTAGGTCTACATACCATTGTTTTCAATTATAGTTATTATAATGGTCAGTTAAGTTATGGGCATGGAAGTAATGTAATAGGTAAGCAGGCTAATCATGGTATTGGTTTTGGTATGGACATTCGATTAGAAGACCGTTTTGGGTCTATTGTATCATATGCAACTATTCCATTACGATTACTGCTATTGGATATTGATGGTATGCTATTTCAAGCTTTTGGGAATACTACAGGGTACTCAAATAGTCATTTTCGATTTGGTGGAAAGATGATGACGGGTGTAGGGATAGATACACGTGAAGATGTAGATGGCTATGCTGAGCTTTTAGGCAAGACAATCCCACAATCCTTTAGTCTTGGGCGACAGTATAGCATTTTTGATCAGGTTGATGTGGGGGTTACCGTTTTAGCCATCCCTGATCTTATGGTCAAATATTCTATTGGCATACGATTTTAGAAACAGCTAGTCATTCTAATTATTTGTCTCTCGTTTTAGCTAGAACGCTTCATAAATACTTTATTATACCTTCAAAGTACTTTTTAATGAGACATTGATTTGTTCGTAATTACTTAATAATCATTTCAAAAGTATCTGATAATTATTAATACCCGATAAACCTTTATGTTTGTATTAGTGAAGAACGTAGTTAATACAACATTTCGGGTTATTATTCTCGTACAATAACTGACCACCCTAATTAAGTTTGAGGCTTGATTAGGGTTTTTTTTATCTTCATGCCTATCACAATTAATAATAGTCATGAATTATCTGAATTCAACTGGTACAACTTTTATTGCATTTTGTATAACTGTCTTATGCATTAGCTGTACAGATGTTAACATGAAGAATAAACCCGCCCACAGTTTTGAATCTCGAGAGGTGTTTGAAGAGAACGATATTTATCTCGTAGCCTTTGAAATAGTGAATGCCAATCGTGTTAATCTTTTGACAGAAGCTTTGAAGGAGCAAGCTCGCGCATATAGTCAGGAATACACTGATAGCTTGCAACTAAACGATCGCGAATTACATTACTATTTCTATTCTTCAGGTGCAAAAATTCCACCTTTTTCTAAAGTAAGCGACTATACAATGGTAGAGGATTTACTCTGGGTAAATGTTAAAAGCTTTGATAGCCCTCTGCTAGAATGGACTAATAGTTTCGATTCTGTAGGAGCTGTGTACGAGTGGAAATTAGATTAGGTAGGACGCTTCGTTGGCATTTGAAAAGTAAGCTTTTTCATAGATGTCACTCCACAATTTAAACAGCTCTTAATAGGTTACTATTTTTTATACATCTGAGCGGTTAATGGACATGTACCCCATTTAGGCTGAAATTTGTCAAGTAACCCTGAACCCTCAGAAAAATTCACCGGGGTAGTAGCAAGATTCGAAACACACCAGCTTGATAAATCCTGGTTAAATAACTTTGCATCATACAGCATGTAGCTCATATCGTATACACTTGATACATCCCAATGGGTAATGTCTTCATTGAACGAACTTTGTGAATAGAAAACGTAGGATAGATCAAATACTCCTGAAGTACAGGTCGTTGAGGCGTTATTTACCGTAATATCTTGTTTATTACGTTTGGTATAGGTAACACCATTGACCTCTCCACTTTCATTAAACTCAGCGCTTGAGCAAATGATGGTTCGACCGTTTGAACTTAGAAAGAAGCTTTGTTCTAAAGTATTCACACTAGAATGTAAACTGGAATCAGCTTGCATTGTTTGGGCAGAAACTGGAAATGAATAAATTGCTAACATAAGTAATAACAATTTTAATCTTACTAAATGAAACATAAACTGATTATTGAAAGTATGCGCTAGCCTTTTAACTATCGCTTTAACTCTTTTAATAGGACTTGTTTGATAATTAGTTATGCAACTTCAAACTTTATGCATTTATTAGCTGACTAAACTTAACCAGAACAGTGCATTAAAAATGTCTCATGATTTAAAGTTAATTGTCCTAATTCAATTAAGCAACTGATTTTATATAGGATACGATCTTTTTATTTATACGATTTTGTATAAAATGTAGCGCGGTACTAAAATTTTATGACACAAATTGCTAATTTTATACTGTTTCTTTTGGTTCTTTGGTCAACAATGAGATTTTAAGTACTGTATGATTCTACGTACCAAATTTAATTACTTGTAACTATTTATTAACTAATTACAAACAATATCAACTAAGATAAGCTATTGAAAATCGGAGAAGGATTGGTATAGTTGATTTTCTAAGAAATAAGATGGTGCAATGGTATAGCTTATTTCGGAGTCTTCTGTAGAAATACGAATAGGATTTTGAGAATCAAACTTAAACTCGCTCAGTATTTTTCTTTTCCTTTTGGCATACACTGTTTCATAGTTAACAATATAACTCAATGTAGTGCTACTAAGATTTTCACGAGAAAGTTGGATATGAATACTACACGTTAAGGTAGATTTGAAATCATCAGTAGGTAGAATTAGCTCTAGTAGGTCTCCTTC
>Ga0181600_10001309_pt1 | contig 19329 bp, 15 predicted proteins | sample 041ome_2_FD_132982 | JGI IMG/M metagenome (GOLD analysis project Ga0181600, IMG submission 132982) | Coastal salt marsh microbial communities from the Groves Creek Marsh, Skidaway Island, Georgia - 041406US metaG (megahit assembly) | ecosystem: Environmental > Aquatic > Marine > Intertidal zone... | reverse complement strand
TTTGGTTTTTTGCTCTGTTTTTTCCAATGCCTTTAGAGAATCGAGTTTTTTGTTTTCCAGGTAGGTATTCACATCGTCGAGATAGAGTTTGGTTTGACCTTCTTTAAATTCCAATACCTGATCACATAGACCGGAGAGGAAATCTCGATCGTGAGAAACCAAGAGTAAAGTTCCTTCAAAATTTACCAATGCCTCCTTTAAAATTTTTTTGGATTGAATGTCCAAGTGGTTGGTAGGTTCGTCCATCACTAAGACGTTGAAAGGTTGCAGTAATAATTTACAAAGTGCCAATCGATTGCGCTCCCCTCCAGAGAGTACACTTACTTTTTTTTCTACTGCATCCCCTTTAAACAAAAAAGCACCCAATAGATCCCGAACCCTAGTTCTATTTTCTTCCGTAGCTGCATCTTGAACTACATCCAAAACCGTTTTGTTAACCTCAAGGGTTTCCGACTGGTTTTGGGCAAAATAACCTATTTTGACATTGTGCCCCAAGCGGAGATCGCCCGAACTTTCAATAGCTGATACCAATATCTTGGCTAAGGTAGATTTCCCCTGTCCGTTCTGCCCAACAAAAGCCAGCTTGGTGCCTCTTTCAATGAAAAGATTAACCTCATTAAGTACTTTTTTATCTCCGTAGCTTTTGGCCAATCCCTTGGTTTCAAAAATCATTTTTCCAGGTTGAAGTGCAACTGGAAATTTAAGTTTCATTGCTTCTGTTTGCTCGTCATCAATTTCGATGCGTTCTACTTTGTCCAATTTTTTGATTAACGATTGGGCCATACTGGCCTTTGAAGCTTTTGCCCTGAAACGTTCGATGAGTTTTTCGGTTTGTTGGATTTGCTTTTCCTGATTTTTTTGGGCTGCCTGTTGTTGGATTCGCATTTCCTCCCGCAGCTTCATAAATTGGGTGTAAGGTTTTTTTAAATCAAAGTGTCGTTTGTTGACGATTTCTATGGTACGATTGGTGACTTGATCCAAAAACATGACGTCGTGAGAAACTAAAACCACGGATCCTTTGTACCGCATCAGGAATTGTTCCAACCATTCAATCGAATCAATATCCAAATGATTGGTGGGCTCATCCAAAAGTAAAAGATCATGTGATTTGAGAAGAATTTTTGCCAGTTCAATCCGCATGCGCCATCCCCCTGAGAAAGTTGCTGTGGGTTGGTTAAAATCGTGAGTAGTAAAACCAAGCCCTGCCAGTATTTTTTCCGACTGGGCCTTGTATTGATACCCTCCAAGTACCTCAAATTCACTCCCGAGATCGCTCAGTTCTTGAATGAGTTCCTGATAAGCATCACTTTCGTAATCGGTTCGCGTATTGAGTAATTCACTTAGCTTATCTTGTCTGTCCTGATTTTCTAGTAGTTCTGGAAAAGCTTGAAATGTTTCCTCCAATACTGTTCGATGGTTTTCTACTTCTAGTTCTTGAGGTAAATAGCCAAGGCTAGCATTTTTTTCAAGGGCCATAGTCCCCTTCGAAGGACTATTTTCACCAGCCAATAATTTGAGAAAGGTACTTTTTCCAGCTCCATTTTTCCCAATGAGACCAATGCGATCCCCACGACCAATTCTAAAGGAAAGGTTTTCAAAAAGCACCTCTCCACCGAAAGAAACCTCCAAATTTTGAACATCTAGCATGTTTCAATTTTTCAGTTGCGAAAATACTGTTTTTCAAAACGTTTAATATCGGCTTCCTCTGGAAGATTGACTTTATTTTCAATAAAATCAAATAGCCATTGGGACAGAAGGGGTGACATCAGTACCCCCCGAGTACCCACACCATTTAATAGATATACGTTGTGATATTTGGGATGACGACCCAACAATGGCCGTCTATCGATGACCGTAGCCCTTATTTGTGCTTTGTGCTCAAGAATTTGATAAGGTAGTTTTAAAAACTGTTTAAGTTTTATGAGTAACCATTCTTTTCCTTTGGAGGTGATTTGGGTGGTTTTGTCAGTTCTTTCAAAAGTTGCCCCCACCCAAAACCGATGATTTCCCATAGGCGAAAGAAAAATAGGCCCTTTAAAGATGACTTCTTCGACAAGTGAATCACATTGAATGATCAGTATTTCCCCTTTGGAACCCACCAATGGTAAATATTTAAAAAATGGATTTTTTACACTGTGATACCCCTCACAAAAAACAATTTTGTGAGCTTTGATGTTTTTGTATTGGATAAAATCATCTTTAATTTCAATGGCTTGGTGATCTATTTTTTCAGTAATCGACTGATTGGGAATCACAGAATCTCGATAGTGAGTAATTAAGGATTGGTTATCAACCCTAGCGCTTTTAGTTACCTCTCCATAGTGAAAAGGTGCCTTTATCCCATTGTACTTTTGGCTTAAAATCAATTTTTTGTTTAAATACTTTTTGAGTGGAATACTGGAAGCGGCAACACTCCAGTTGTTTTGCTCCACTACGTTATTGAAAATTCTGTAAATGGGAAGAGGATGAAAAATATTGGTTTTAACCAATCCCTCTAAATCGATATAAAAATCCAAAGCATAATTCAAGAAAGCTTCGGACCTCCATACAGGATTAATTCTTTTTAAGACCGTTGGGTTAATAATCCCTGCAGCCAAATGAGAGGCACTCTCAGAGACAGGTGCAATAACAATAAAGCTTTTCTTACGTTTGCGCAATTGTTCAGCATAATTAAGTCCAGCAATACCAAAGCCAACAATTATTGTATCTACCTTCATTAATAAAAAAAGCGTTATCATAGGATAACGCTTAAAATTTAATGGAATTTTAAATTAGTTGTTCCACATGTCTTGTTCGAAATCCCGAATCACAGATTTGATCCTTTCAGACTCCAATAACATTCTTAGCGCATCTTCATAGATGTAATCTTTCACCTCTCGATCCTCGTAGACATTTTCTTCCTTATAGATGACTGAGCTGAATCTTCTTGAATTAAGCATATGATCATAGGTTATCGGTTGGGATGAGTTTCTGGTATTAAATACCTTATTTTTATTCAACGAAGAACGGGCATCAGGAAACCATACCCAAAAGAGCTCGACGAGATCCTCTTCCTCTCCTGGTTGCGTTTTGACAGCCACATCGGGTGCAACGGGACAAACTGCCAAAAGACGATATTTGAGTTCCCCCAAACGCTTGTCAAAATACCAAGTCCCTTTGATCTTGTATTGTCTTATTTCGGCTGCTGTAATTCTTCTGCGCTCTATGAACTGAGGATCAACAAATCCATCAGCGTTATACTGCTCAAAACCTGCATCAGTGGTGTCAACGGCTACTAATCTTTCTATAATCTCATCATAGGTAAGTTTTTCTTGAAAGTATGCAGACTTATAAACTTCTTTAATGTTACTATTGCTGAGGTTTTTTTTGAGAACATCAAAAAGAGACCTCCTGTCAGGACCAAGGTTGAGGGTATCGGTTGGATAATAATATGGAAAATTCACCCTTTCATCCAAATCGATAATCTCCCAAACGGTCTTTGACCACAGCACATCACGATCATCCACAAACCCATAAGCGAGAGGCTTTTCGTCATTGGCTTCCTTTTGTTGATCATTAAGGGCTCCAACATCCTGTGGTACTCTGGCATTTAGGAGATTGGCTTGAGCATTGATGGAAATGATCCCACCAATGGTTAAGACGATTAATGAACAAAATTTAAAGGCTCGGCACATGACGATAGGTTATTAGTTGACCAACTCACAAATTACAGGTGAAATTTTCTTGAATTTATAGGATGGATTTTTAGGGTTAACCACCTTGATATCAAAAACTTGAACAGATTGACCTGCCTTGGCTCTTCTTAAAGCACTTTTGGCTCTTGAATCCAATCTATCTCCGTTGATACTGATGGTGGGTTGTCCCGGTACCTTGAATTTGAAACTTACCGTTTTAAGGGTAATATCAAAATCAAAATCCTCCAATACTGCACCAATAGATGATATTTCCAAACTTGACTTTGGAATGGTGATGGAACCTGTCTGTTTTCTGACGGTTCCTTGCGGTGCAGGGATGTCTTTAATTCTAAAGGTTGTCGTTGTTGAAACCCTTTGTCCGTCGGGTAATGATCCACTTGCGGAGATCTTCACCTCTCGGCCTTTACCGGGTATCATATTGTATTTACTTCCTCTGGCTTTTTTGAGTCCAGGAGCAGAAGCACTCACTTTGTTGTCTGGAATACCAGGTATAGAAATGGTCATGGGATTTTCAACACCACGATATACCACGTTCATTTTGTCTGCTGAAATTACGGCAGCATTGGGCTTGGATATTACAGCAAAAGATTGATTTACAGGTATCTTAGACTCCACACCGTCGTTGAGGAAAACCAAATCTCCACTGATTTCGTGATCTCCAGGATTACCAGCACCGACTTTCAGCTTAATCCCGCCAGCAATAAGTTCATAATCATTTTCAGTGAGTGGCGTACCATCTAATTTTAAATCAACTCGGTTGGGATTTTGTGCCCCACCTTTTCTACCCAACACAATACTTCCGTCAAAAGTTTCACCCTGATAATAAGCGCCTTTTTCCGTTTTTAAAAGACTGATATAGTTGGATTCGTTTACGTTGGATGACATCTTGAGTTCTTTACCCATCAGGGTTGCATAAACATCGTGTTCCGTTTGGCGGATGTCATTTTGCATCATGGCGAATTTTGCCAATGAAGAAACCAATGGGAATCCCTGGAAATTTGCATTGAACCATGGTTCATCCAATCCATCTCTATTTTGAATATTACCATTTTCGTCTCCCGTAAAAAAGCGGGCTTCAACCATTTCAATGTACTCTGGATATTGACTACCGAAAACTTGAATCACACGCATCTTGTAATTATTAATCATCTCCAAAAACTGAGAATAGTTATTGGCCGCATCTGAGGAACCTTCCTTGAAAAAAATAACGTCAAGGGCCTCACCCTTGTCCATCTGAGCATATTCTTTTAGCTCGGGATCTTTTTCTCTTTGCTTCTCAGTGATCTGATTCATAATTTCAGCAATTCGATTGTAAAATTCATCGGAATCCTTTTTTATTTCAGTAGCTGTTCTGAGGTGTCCAATCCATTTTCCACCTTTCTCGTCCGCATTTACCTTAATATTTTCGAAAATATTTTCGTTACTTTCATCGACCCTATCGTTGGCATCACTTATCTTTTCATACATCTGGCCAAATCCATCCAACACTTCCTTGCTTACATTCAAAGCAAGCATGGTGATGAACACCAAATACATCAAACTAATCAGTTTCTGCCTAGGGGTTTCTTTAGCTCCAGCCATTTTCTAATCTAATTTTTATTCATTGCATTGAGCATACCGTTGTATACTTGATTCAATGCGGCTAAATTGGAAGACAAAGCCTCCATTTGCTGTTTTAATTTCTCGGCATTTTCGGCAACTTTTTCGTTAAAGGCCGAATTATTTCCAGCAGAGTTTACTTGTTCTGCATACACCTTGTTGAGTTGCTCCAGTTTTTGAGAAGCTACTGCCAATTGCTGGCCATATGACTCAGATGAAGCAGCAGCGTCTGCTGCAGGAGACAATGCTTGAGCAGATGCTTCAAGGTTTTTAATGCTTTTAGTAAGATTATTCATCAATGCAACATCGAGTTTAGCTTCTTTAAGCATTTCATCAATTTTAGAGGAGAGGCCTTGCTCACCACCACCCGATGGTTTTGAGCCGCCTCCTTTAATTTTCTTAACGAAATCTTCATGTTCTTCTTTAATTTCTCCTGTGTTCAAGGCAGCAACAGTAAAAATTAATGCTTCTGTTCCCAATCCCAAACCGAGAACTAAACCTCCAGTGATCGGACCTATTTCTAAGTGTAAAATTTTAAATAAAGCTCCGATAATAACAACGGCACCCCCAAGTCCAAAGAGCATGTGCATTGCTACTTTACCTCTTAATCTTTTCTTTAATAATTTGTCGTCCATTTTATATTGTATTTACAGTTAATAATGTCTTAAAAATATAAATTTATTTAATTTTAATTTTAGATGTTCCAAGATAATCTTGAACCGTTCGGAAACCAATATAACTTCTTGCGGTATCTGAATATTCATAATCTCTAGAACTCACCCTCAGATAATAAGCCACATCCTTCCAAGACCCCCCTCTTACCACTTTTCTTGATTCTGTCCTTACAGACATATTTGGATTTAAAGAAGCAACGTATTCGTATGCGCCAGAATCGTATGATGAATTGGTCCACTCGGCAACATTTCCAGCCATATTATACAAATTGAAATCGTTGGGTAGATAAGATTTTGCTTCAACGGTATAAACCGCTTGATCTGCAGCATAATCTCCTCTCAATGGTTTAAAATTGGCAAGGAAACATGCTCTATCATTCAACAAATAGGGTCCTCCCCATGGATAGGTTCCCGAGGGAACTCCTCCTCGAGCAGCATACTCCCATTCAGCCTCGCTGGGGAGTCGAAAATTATTTACAAGTGGTTTTCCTTTGGATTTTTGATAACTGTTTTTGTAGTGTGTTCTCCAATTACAGAAGGCAATGGCCTGCTTCCATGAAATACCGACTACGGGATAATCTTGGAAAGCCGGATGAGAGAAATACTCATTGTGCATGGGTTCATTGTAGGAGTATATAAAGTCCTTGATCCACACCGTTGTATCTGGGTAAATTTCTATTTCTTCTTGTTTAATGTAGGGCTTCCGATCAATGAATTTTTGTCGAGTACTTTTGGATTCTGCAGCAGCAGCATCAGCATCAAACCAGGTGTATTTGTATATCAGTTTGCTTACGTCTATTTTCATTTCACCATTGTACCATAAATCAGGAGGTAAATACATAGAATCCAAAACTTCTGAATAAGCTTGGTCGGGATAATCTCCTGTTTCCCAATAAATATCATTTTCCCAGTTCAATGGTCTACCAGCATACATGTCCTCACTCAAATCGTAATAATTGGCACGCATGTATTTTTGAAATTCACTCAACTTAGAGGTATCGGCGTCTTTAAATGAAAACTCTCCAATACCATCTTTGTTTTCCTCTCCCAATTCTAATTCATCAGCCTTTCGGGCTAATAGAGCCATGGTCACGGAATCTTTTACCCAATGAACAAATTGTCGGTATTCAGAATTGGTAATTTCAGTCTCATCCATATAAAAAGAGGGAACCGTAACTGTTCTTGCTGCAGCGTTGTTAAGGCGAGCAACATCTTCATCAGATTTACCCATAATGAAAGCACCACCTTCTATGAGGGTCATTCCATATGGCTTTTCAGGGAACCATTTTTTTTGACGTACCCCGATCAATTCCCCTCTGTTTTTCTTTCCACAACTGAAAACAGTGAGCAATACTATTACCACCAAAAATAGTCTTCTACTAGACATAGGAGTTTTAAAACTCTTTTTATATGGGTGTAAATCTAAATATTTTTTCACTATATATATGTTTCTCAATCAAAAACTATATGCTTAGGGGGTTAGATAGAAATAAAAATTGAACCATTCTAGAATCTTTTTATAGCTTTCCACCACCTATCAGGTATTTTATCATTGCAAGCATCCAAATAATCTTGTTGCGTGCATGGTAATAACGCAGTTGTTTTGGTTTTATTATCCAAATAGCTTTGATTTGTGATTTCCATCCACCAACGTCCGCTTTTTTCACTTTGGAAAAACACCATTTCAAAATCAGATAATGCAACGGTAAACCTTTTAAATCCTGAGCTGGTATGAACGGGATACTCTCCAAACCTGGCGCTAAAACCTTCAATGAAGTACCAAATAATTTGTGCTAATAATTGATGAGATACAACCGTATTTACCAGTTCAAAAACTCCAAAAATATTCATTCGGTCGCTAATTCCTGCATAGCGAGCCAAAGCACATATGCTTCTTGCATCGATCCCATTAGGGATGCCAGAGGGATGGTTGACTGCCTGCCAGCGCATGGATTTCATGTCCAATCCGGTAATGTCAGCATCCCTTAAAAAAGGCTCTGATTGAGACAGATCATCCAACAAGGTGCCCAAACGCATTGAGTCAAAATGTAATTTTTCGACCAGGTCAAGCTCTTCTTGAGATATGTAAAAACTTTGATAACCCAGATTGGTATAATTGTGTAAAAAATTGGGTTGCTCCATGATGATCCTACTCATATATGATCTACCAGAAATCAACTCCTCCTCCTGAGAAAAATCGAATTGATTGTCCACAGAAACCAAGTTGACCAACTGTTTGGAGGCTTGATAAGATTGATACATTGGAAAAATAAGGTCATGACTCCCCCCAACAAAAATGGAGACAATATTGAGTTGCCTGAGGTGTAAGCAAATCTCTTTAATAGCAAAATAGGTATCCTCTGCTGCTTCACCATTGGGTAGATTCCCCAGATCAGCTATTTTAAAGTTCCAATTTCCAGGAAAAAGCGGATAAAAGAATTTTCTAAAATTATCCAATTGATAAGCAACTGTTGGAAAGAAGGCGTTCCGGTTCTCCGAGAGGCCAATGATGGCTATGCTACAATCTTTTAGATCAGGAAATCCATGAGGCTCAGTGTGAATTAGGATGTTTTTACCTAAAACCTGTTTGGGATGTAATATCATTGATGAAAGCACCTCCTCCGATACAGGAACTAGAGACTCTAGACTCATTTTTTCTTTTTGGCAGATTTAGGATTGAGATATTTTTTTGCAGCCTCCAAGCTAATTTTAGTGGGGTCTATTTCTTTGCCCAATTCTACCTTTTTATTGCCCTTTATGATGTTAGATCTCCCCCATCTCGCTTTTTCAATTCTAATGGCTTCCTCTGGCCAATCTATGATAAGCTTATCTTTTTCCTTTTGGATTTTTTCTTTAATCAACGTTTCAATATCATCATTAGTAAGATTATCGAAATCGTATTTTTTATTGACATTGATAAATAAACCGTTCCATTTCAAAAAAGGACCAAAACGGCCTTTACCTTTGGTGACGGGAAACTTATCAAAAGTATAAATAGGGGCATCCGCAACAAGTTTTTCTTTAATGAGTACAATGGCTCGATCCAATTCAACGCTCATAGGGTCTTCACCCTTTGGAAGAGACACATAAATCTCTTTGAATTTGATGTATGGACCAAATCTGCCATTGTTTACAGTCACTTCCTGATCCTCATAAGTACCAATCGATTTTGGAAGCTTAAACAATTCCAAAGCCTCCTCAAGTTCAATAGACTCTAATTGTTGGCTCGGAGCCAAACTCACAAAAATAGGTTTTTCGGTATCATCAGATTCACCAATTTGTGCAATGGGACCAAATCGTCCCAACCTTACTTTTAGAACCCTCCCAGTATTGGGGTCCTTGCCCAATACTCGCTCTCCTGATTCTCTCTCAGCATTTTCTTTAACAAAGTCGACCGTTTTGTGGAAACTGTCATAGAAGCCTCGAATCATGCTGGTCCAGTTCTCAGAGCCTTCAGCAATCTGATCAAAACTCTCTTCCACCTTTGCGGTAAAACTGTAATCCAATATGTTTTTAAAGTTGGCAACAAGAAAATCATTGACAATCACACCGACATCCGTAGGGATCAATTTACCTTTATTGGCTCCAACTTTTTCTTTTATTTTCTTTGAAACAACTTTATCATCTATCAGTTTCATTTGTATGAAATTCCTGTATTCGCCCTCTGAAGTTCCCTTTTCAATATATTTTCTGTTTTGTATGGTTGAAATGGTGGGCGCATAAGTTGATGGGCGACCAATTCCTAACTCTTCTAATTTTTTAACCAAAGACGCTTCTGTGTAGCGATAAGGTGGTCGCGAAAACCTTTGATTGGCTTCTATGGATTTCAAATCAAGTAACTCACCTTCTTTTACTGCGGGCAATAAATCATTCTTTTCATCCATATCATCATCAACACCCTCCAAATAGACTTTTAGAAAGCCATCAAACTTGATGACTTCACCCCTACTCACGAAAGTTTCCTGATGGGTATTGGCTGAAATTTTTAATTGGGTACGTTCCAATTGGGCATCACTCATTTGAGAGGCAATAGCACGCTTCCATATCAATTCATACAATCGGGCTTGATCATATTCTAAATTTACTTTTGCCCTTTTGAAATCTGTGGGACGTATGGCTTCGTGGGCCTCTTGAGCCCCCTTGTTTTTAACTTTATACTTCCTTGGTTTTAAGTAAGATGCTCCATAACGTTCTTCAATTTGCTGCAGCGCTCCTTGTTGTGCTTCATTGGATAAATTGACGCTGTCGGTTCTCATGTAAGTGATCAAACCTGCTTCATACAGCCTTTGGGCTAAATTCATGGTTTTACTTACAGAAAAATAAAGCTTTCTGGCTGCCTCTTGCTGAAGCGTTGAGGTGGTGAACGGAGCAGTTGGGCTTTTTGTCGCTGGTTTTTTTTCTATTGCCGCCACCTTAAAAACCGCGGATATATTAAGGTTTAAAAATGCCTCTGTCGTTTCTACAGTATCAAATGTCTTGGATAAGTAACCCTCTAATTTTTGGTTTTTTTCTGTTACAAAAGTGGCTTGGGTTTTAAAACTATGTTCAGGTTTGAAAGCATTGATCTCGCGCTCGCGCTCCACGATGAGCCTAACCGAAACGGACTGAACCCTTCCAGCAGATAACCCTCCTTTTACTTTTTGCCACAAAACGGGTGACAATTCATATCCAACCAGTCGATCAAGAACCCTTCGGGCTTGCTGAGCATTGACCAAGTTGTAGTTGATGTCTCTGGGCTTATCAATTGCATCCAGGATTGCTGTTTTTGTGATTTCGTTAAAAACAATTCTTTTGGTATTGTCAGCTTTTAGTTCCAAAGTGTTGGCCAGATGCCAAGCAATGGCCTCCCCTTCTCGATCTTCATCACTGGCCAACCATATAGTATTCATGTTCTTAGCTAATGATTTGAGCTCATTGACGACTTTCTTTTTTTCAGAAGAAACTATGTATTTAGGAGAAAAATCTTTTTCAATATCGACTCCCAACTCATTCGAGGGAAGATCTGCGATATGACCATAACTGGAGGCAACCTTAAAATCTTTCCCCAAAAATTTCTCTATCGTTTTTGCTTTTGCAGGGGATTCAACAATTACAAGATTATTGGCCATGAATTGATTTTTTTGAAAAACAAAATTATGTAGTTTTTTTTTAACACTCTTAATCAATTTAAATACAGCTTGAAAAATTCTAATTAATTAGCCAAGGGATTTTAAAATTAATTGGCCTTTAAAACATGACAAAATGACGTGTTTTTTTATATTTGTAGCCTATTTGGTGACTTAGCTTGGTATGACAAAACCCTTAACAAAAAATCCATATGCCTTTAATGGTGATCCTTTAACCGTGGTTAAAATGGACACAGATAGTAGAGTCTATGCGGAACCAAAAGAAAGAAATTCAGAAAACTGCAAACACTTTTATATAGAATCTTATGGTTGTCAGATGAACTTTTCTGACAGCGAAATCGTTGCCTCAATTCTCAACAAGGAAGGTTATGAACTCACCAACACCCCAGAAAATGCAAATTTGGTTTTAATTAATACTTGCTCTATAAGAGAAAAAGCTGAGCAGACCGTTAGAAAAAGATTGGAATTATTTAATGGAATCAAACGAAAGAAAAAAGAGCTAAAAATAGGGGTATTGGGTTGCATGGCAGAACGGCTAAAACACAAATTTCTTGAGGAAGAAAAAATGGTGGATATGGTCGTTGGACCAGATGCCTACAAAGATTTACCCAATCTCTTAAGGGAGGTTGATGCATCTCGAGAGGCCGTGAATGTGATCCTCTCTAAAGAGGAAACTTATGGAGACATTGCTCCAGTGAGATTGGCCTCCAATGGTGTCAGTGCTTTTGTAACCATCACAAGAGGCTGTGACAATATGTGTACTTTTTGTGTGGTTCCTTTTACCAGAGGGAGAGAAAGAAGTCGGGATCCCAAAAGTGTTTTGGAGGAAATTGCTCAATTGAAAAACAAGGGATATAAAGAGATTACTTTGTTGGGACAAAACGTTGACAGTTATTTGTGGTTTGGGGGTGGCCTCAAAAAAGACTTCAAAAAAGCAAGTGCACTTCAACAAAAAACTGCTGTAAATTTTGCTAATCTCCTCGATTTGGTTGCTACCGCTTATCCCAATATGCGAATTCGTTTTTCAACATCCAATCCTCAAGACATGTCTTTGGAAGTGATCAATACAATGGCCAAACATGACAATATTTGCAATTACATTCACCTCCCGGTGCAATCTGGTAGTAACACCATATTGAAAAAAATGAACCGTCAACATACTCGTGAGGACTATTTTGAGTTGATTGATAACATCTATAAAACAATACCCGATTGTGGGATTTCACACGACATGATCGCGGGTTTCCCAACCGAGACAGAAAAGGATCATCAAGATACTTTGAGTCTTATGGAATATGTGAAATATGACTTCGGATTCATGTTCGCCTACTCTGAAAGGCCGGGAACCATGGCCGCAAAAAATATTGAAGATGATATTCCTGAACCCATAAAAAAAAGACGGTTACAAGAGATCATTGAACTACAGAGAGAACACAGTGAATTCAGAACCAAACAATTCATTGGGAAAACGGTATGCGTATTGATCGATAAAAGTTCCAAAAGATCTAATGATTATTGGAGTGGAAGAACAGGACAGAATACAGTTGCTGTTTTTCCTAAGGAAAATTTTAAACTTGGAGATTTTGTTGACGTGAAAATTGAAGAAGTAACTTCTGCGACACTGATTGGAAAAGCAGTAGGTATCTCCCAATCAATATAATCATATGGAGTCAATTCAACACATCAAACAGCGTTTTGGAATCATAGGAAATGACAACGGACTCAACAGAGCTTTAGAAAAGGCATTGCGGGTTTCAGCAACCGAGATCACTGTTTTGGTGACCGGTGAAAGTGGAGTTGGAAAGGAAAACATTCCCAAAATCATTCATCAATTTTCACCTAGAAAACATGCCAAATATATAGCAGTCAATTGTGGAGCCATCCCTGAGGGGACCATTGACAGTGAGCTTTTTGGACATGAAAAAGGAGCATTTACTGGGGCCACATCCAACAGAAGTGGCTATTTCGAAGTTGCCGATGGGGGAACAATTTTTTTGGATGAAGTTGGAGAACTACCCCTACCCACTCAAGTCAGGCTTTTAAGGGTTTTGGAAAATGGTGAATTTATCAAAGTAGGCTCCTCAAAAGTCCAAAAAACAAATGTTAGAATAGTTGCTGCCACCAACCTAAAAATGGTTGAAGCCATTAAAAGAGGGAAATTCAGAGAAGATCTTTACTACCGCCTAAGCACCGTAGAAATTCATCTCCCTCCTCTTCGAGAGCGAAAAGAAGACATTCCTTTATTGTTCAGAAAATTTGCCTCTGATTTTGCTCAAAAATATAAAATGCCGACCCTAAAGTTGAACGATGCCGCTCAAAAAGTTTTGGAACAATATCAGTGGAATGGGAACATAAGACAATTGAGAAATGTAGCGGAACAAATTTCCGTTTTGGAAAAAAACAGGGTGCTTGATGCCAATACATTGAGAAATTACCTTCCCAGCATGGGATCACAGCTTCCAGCAGTGATCAATGATAGCAAACAAGAGGCTAATTTTTCTTCAGAAAGAGAAATTCTCTACAAAGTGCTCTTTGACATGAAGAATGATCTTAATGATTTAAAAAAGCTTACCCATGAATTGATGCAAAATGATAACGCGAATTCGGTACAAAAAAACAATACCGAGCTCATCAAAAAGATTTATGGTGATAATGAGGAAGAAACTGAGGCTTTGGCCTTAATCAGATCGGAAGATCAATCTAGTGTTCACAATACCCCACCACAGATCAATCAGTACGATTATGCCGAAACCGTTATAGAAGAAGAACCCTTATCTTTATTGGAGAAAGAAATAGAGATGATCAAACAGGCTTTAAAGAGAAGCAATGGGAAAAGGAAAATGGCCGCCGAAGAATTAGGAATTTCTGAAAGAACACTTTATCGTAAAATCAAACAATTCGATTTACAAGATGATGAAAATGCATAAAGAGCTATCCATTCTATTGATCCTTTCTTTATTCTTGGAGGGTTGTGGTATTTACTCTTTTACAGGAGCTTCCATACCTAGCGGTGCCAATACCTTTCAAGTGAATTTTTTTGAAAATCAGGCGGGCAGTCGACCGGGGTCTACAGTAGAACCTGGATTGGATCGCGATTTTACCTTGGCTCTTCAAGACCTAATTTTGGGTCAGACCAATCTGAATCTTGTGAGCTCTGGCGGTGATTTGGTTTATGAAGGAGAAATTACGCAATACAGCGTAACTCCAATGACCTCAACCGCCAATTTGACGGCTGCACAAAACCGCCTTACCATGACAATAAATCTTCGCTATTACAATACCAATAATGAAGAAGATAATTTCGAAAGGAGTTTTAATTTTTTCTACGATTTCCCAGGAGATAAACAACTCTACGACATCCAGGGGCCAGCTCATGAAGAAATTTTCGAAAGAATCACCCAAGATATTTTTAACGAGACATTAGCCAAATGGTGAGCCTAATGAACAAGACAAAATTCAACAAATTGATCGAGAATTTTGACCCTAAAGAGCAATCATGGGAGGGTGACATTAAAATACTGATAGAAAAGTATCCCTACTTTCAACTGCCCCGTTTTTTTCATACCAAGTCACTAAAAGATCAAAACAATGCGACCTATGACACTCAGTTGAATCGGTTGGCATTATACACCCATGATAGAGGAATATTAAAAAAATACATGGAATCTGACTTTAGTTTTCAAAAAAAGAAGCTGGATTTTGATCTCCCTGACGATGAAATTCTCGAAAAACCAAATGCTACAGATAAAGATGTTATAGATGAAGCTATGGTTTTGGAGGAATCAAAAACGAAAAAAAAATCAACCCTCTTAAAAAATAAATCAAAGGATTTAAATCTATCTACAAAAAATTCGAAAACCAAAGATTCAACCCTCTCTATTACTCCAAATAAGAAAAAATCCAAGAAAAAAAGTTCCAAGAAAAATATTTCTCAATCAATAGAAACAAAATCATCGGAACAAAAGTACCCCATAATACCAACTGAAGATTTAAAATTAAGTTTTACAGATTGGATAAGTTTCATAGAAAAAAAACAAGATCATACTACCCCTAATCAAAAGGAAGAGAATATCCCATTGAGTGATAAACTAACTATTATTGATAAGTTTATTGAAGCTGACCCAAAGATCAGCCCAGTGGGCAAAAATAAAAAGTCTGACTCCTTTGAGATGGAAGACCACTACTCTGATCAATTAATGACAGAAACTTTGGCAAAACTTTTGATCAAACAAAAAAAGTACAAAAAAGCAATGAGAGCTTACAAAATTTTAAGTTTGAAATATCCAGAAAAAAATGTTTTCTTTGCAGAGCAAATTCAAGAAATAAAGAATTTGTTACAACAATAAATAATCATGGGTAGTTTTTCGATTTTCATTGGTTTGATCATCATCGTTAGTTTCCTGCTTGTACTGGTAGTAATGGTTCAGAATCCTAAAGGCGGGGGGCTTTCCTCCTCATTTGGTGGTGGAGGTCAACAAATGGGAGGTGTTCAAAAAACATCTGATTTTTTAGATCGCAGTACATGGATTTTGGCCAGTCTACTACTCCTTCTTATTTTGCTATCAAACATATCTCTTGGAACTGGCAGTAGCAGTTCCAATTCACGCCTTTTACAAGATGATGCTCTGGAGACGCCCATTCCTGAGGTAATACCAGAAAGTATTCCTGAAACCATTCCTGAAGTTCCCCAGGATAACTCTCAAGAATAAGCTCATGCCATGCTGTCAGTAATTTGGACTAACCAATTACAATTTGTCAGTCTATCCACCACTGGCATGATTTATGAAAATTCAATAATTAAAACATTTAACAATGAGTAAAGTAAATATTAAACCCCTAGCAGACCGCGTTTTGATTGAACCCGCTGCTGCCGAAACAAAAACTTCCTCTGGAATCATCATTCCTGATTCTGCAAAAGAAAAACCGCAGAAAGGTACAGTTGTTGCTATTGGTCCAGGGACAAAAGAACATCCAATAACCGTAAAAGTAGGAGATAGCGTTCTGTATGGAAAATACTCCGGTACAGAGTTACAGCATGATGGTCATGATTATCTGATCATGAGAGAAAGTGATATACTAGCAATTGTTTAATAGAAAAAATCATATAAAATGGCAAAAAAAATAGAATTCGATTTAGAGGCACGGGATGGCATCAAACGAGGTGTTGATGCACTGGCAAATGCCGTAAAAGTCACCCTGGGTCCTAAAGGAAGAAATGTAATCATTGGTAAATCTTTCGGTGCACCCCAAGTAACCAAAGATGGTGTAACTGTAGCCAAAGAAATAGAGCTTGAAGATCCTTTGGAAAACATGGGGGCACAAATGGTAAAAGAAGTTGCTTCAAAAACGAATGACCTGGCTGGAGACGGTACTACTACTGCCACTATTTTAGCTCAAGCCATCGTTAAAGAAGGGCTGAAAAATGTTGCTGCTGGTGCCAATCCATTAGATCTAAAAAGAGGAATTGACAAAGCGGTCAATGATATCGTAAATTCTTTAGGAAAGCAGTCGGTTGAGGTCGGTAATGCTTCCGAAAAAATCAAACAAGTAGCCAGTATTTCAGCCAATAATGATGAAACCATAGGTAGCCTGATCACAGAAGCCTTTGAAAAAGTAGGCAAGGAAGGAGTTATCACCGTAGAGGAAGCCAAAGGAACTGACACCTATGTAGATGTGGTGGAAGGAATGCAATTTGATCGTGGATACCTCTCCCCATACTTTGTGACAGATTCTGAAAAAATGGAGGCCGATCTTGAATCCCCCTACATTTTATTGTATGACAAGAAGATTTCTGCCATGAAAGACCTTTTGCCAGTTCTAGAGCCTGTTGCTCAATCTGGAAAGCCTTTATTGGTTATCGCAGAAGATGTTGACGGTGAGGCCTTGGCAACATTGGTCGTAAACAAACTCCGTGGTGCATTGAAAATCGCAGCTGTTAAGGCTCCAGGTTTTGGCGATCGTAGAAAAGCCATGTTGGAAGATATCGCCATCTTAACTGGTGGTACTGTTATTTCTGAAGAGAGAGGATTTACACTTGAAAATACTACCATTGATATGTTAGGCTCTGCTGAAAAAGTTACTATTGACAAAGACAACACAACAGTAGTAAATGGTGCCGGGGACAGTAAAATGATTCAAGGAAGAGTCAATCAAATCAAATCTCAGATTGAAACAACCACATCAGATTACGACAGAGAAAAGCTACAAGAACGCTTGGCCAAATTATCTGGTGGGGTAGCTGTGCTATATGTTGGAGCACCCTCAGAGGTAGAAATGAAAGAAAAGAAAGATCGTGTTGACGATGCACTTCATGCCACAAGGGCTGCGGTTGAGGAAGGAATTGTTGCTGGAGGTGGAGTTGCTTTATTGAATACCCAAAAAAGCCTTGCAAAATTGAAATCTGATAATGCGGATGAGGCTACAGGTATACAAATCATTCACAAAGCCATTGAATCTCCATTGAGAACCATTGTTGAAAACTCCGGTGGAGAAGGATCGGTGGTTGTTTCTAAAGTCCTTGAAGGAGGAGAAAACTTCGGCTTCAATGCAAAAGAAGGTACTTTTGTGGATATGCTCAAGGAAGGTATCATTGATCCCAAAAAAGTAACTCGTGTTGCATTAGAAAATGCCGCTTCGGTAGCTGGAATGATCCTAACTACAGAATGCGCTTTGATCGACATCAAAGAAGAGGCTCCAGCCATGCCTCCTATGGGCGGTGGCGGAATGCCAGGAATGATGTAATCCATTATTTATCTAAAAAAAAACCTGCTTTTTCAAGCAGGTTTTTTTTATTACTCTCTGTCATACTTACAACAATTGGGTAGAGCATCATAATCTTCCTCCTTGGCTTTGGCCTCTGAAGTATCATGCCCTTTGGCTGCAATTGCCGTATGAATGGCCTCTAGATTTACTTTAGCAGGATTATAAATCAGCGAGATTTGATTGGAAGGAATATCCCAATCTGCTGACTTAACTCCCTTAATGGATAAAGCTGCTTTTTCGATTCTCTTTTCACAAATTTCGCAGTTTCCATGAACTTTAAAGTCTGCTTTTGTACTCTTTTTTTGATTGTCTTGGGCGACCATTCCCAATGGTAACGCCAATAAAATAATAAGGATTTTTTTCATGATTTTTATAATTAATAATTAACACTAAATTTTGAATCTTAAACCGGAATAAACCATCCCTCCAAAAATAGGGGCATAAACCTGAGCCGCATCAAAATCGGCTCCAAAAGGGTCATCTGATCCTATAATCGGAGAGGATTGTCGATAATTCCCAATATTTTCACCTCCCAAATATATTTCAATTTTTTTTGAGAATACATGGGTCAACTGTGTATTCCACAATGAATAATTAGGAGAAAAACCTCCTGGACCATCTATGAGATTGTGAACCAATCGCTGTGCTCCCACATAATGATAGGTCAGATCATACCGCCACTGTTTACCCCCCGCAGTGGTTTTACTTTCCCAACCCAAATTGGCAAAAAAGCGATTTTTGGCCAATAAGGGTTTTTGTAAAAGTCCACTTTTATAGTCCATTTGTACATCGTAATTTTTATAGGCTGCTCTAAAATTCAGATGGTTCCTGAAATTGTAATCCAATTCTACTTGAAAACTTTTTGCAGTACTCTCACCCTCTAAGTTATAAAAAGAAACCTCACGCGGCTTTTCAAAATCAACTACGACTTGATTCGTGAATTGAGTGATGTAGTAATCTACAGAAAGGGAGATTTGATGTGGATCTCCAATGTAAAATGACTTGGAAAGTCCCATCCCATAATTCCAAGCTCTTTCAGGATTAAGCCCATAAATTTTACCTTGAGAAGATTGAATTTTTATGGACCTGTTGGTGTCAAATAGGGTTTGATTTTCTGCAAAAATATTGGCTGCTTTTCTGCCACTACCTGCCGATAACCTTATGACAAATTTCTCCAAAGGAACATATCTAAAATGTAGCCTAGGCGTCAAAAAATTACCGAAATTGTTATGGAAATCCACTCGGACACCCGCTATCAAACTAAAATTGTCATTGTTGTCGTGGGTGAACTCAAAAAAGCTGCCCACATTTTGATCTGTCCTATTGTAGGCATCACCATTTACCAACTCCACATAATCATCAAAACTATAATTTAAACCTACTTTAAATTTGTTAAGGGTATTGCCTATGATAGAGTTGAAAATTAAATTGGTATAAAAACTATCTTGGTTGATGTCATAGGTTCGCAATCCA
>Ga0181600_10001301_pt1 | contig 19403 bp, 14 predicted proteins | sample 041ome_2_FD_132982 | JGI IMG/M metagenome (GOLD analysis project Ga0181600, IMG submission 132982) | Coastal salt marsh microbial communities from the Groves Creek Marsh, Skidaway Island, Georgia - 041406US metaG (megahit assembly) | ecosystem: Environmental > Aquatic > Marine > Intertidal zone... | reverse complement strand
AGAGGAAGAGGATAAGCTCCTCGGCGTGCGAGCTCCCTGATCCGAAACTCCACTCCTCACGATCCACACGCACCAGGGCTCGGGGCCACCCCCGAGCCCTGGTTGCGTTTCATAGACCGCGAGTGGGAGCCCGGTGCTGATGAGCCGGCGTTGCTGGCAAGCGAAGCCCGGAGGGCGAAAGCACCGCCAGCATCGAGCGAGACGAGGCCACGGATGGCCGAGGAGAGCGGCCGGCGAAACAGCACCGGGCTCCCGCGAGCGTCCCCTGCTCGACACCCCCCAACGCCACCCGCTATCCTTGCGAGCATGAAACTCTGGATCCTCAGCGGTGCACTTCTCGGAGGTCTGGCGGTCGCCATGGGCTCGTTCGGAGCCCATGGACTCAAGGCCACGCTCGAAGCCAACGGCCAGGCCGCCAACTGGGAAACTGCGGTCCGTTACGCGGTTTTTCACGCCCTTGCTCTGCTCGTGGTCGGCCTGCTCTCGGGCATGCCGCAGGCCGCTGGAGCCCGCGGCTGGCTGACGGTATCAGGCTGGTCCTTCCTCGTCGGAACAGCGATCTTTAGCGGATTCCTGGGCGTGCTCGCCCTGACAGGCACTCGCTGGCTGGGAGCGATCGTGCCGATCGGCGGTGTGCTGTTTCTGGTGGGCTGGGCCTGCCTAGCGATTGCTGGCTGGTCATGCGGAAGCGGTCAGACAGACCCGTCGTAGAACACCCGTCGCGGGTTTCGCACGAGCACATCGAGACCAAGGTCGACCGCAGCCTCCTCTGACCAGCCTCGTTCAACCACAAACCGTTTCGCGAGCACCCGCGCGAGCACCTGCCGGTACATCGCAAACTTGGGATAGCCAAACTCCAGTTTGTACATGTCGCTGTAGTAGCCGAGGAGTTTCGAGCGAGGCACCGCCTCCAGCCGCTGCTCCAGATCCCTCTCAATCACCGCAGGGGTGTTGGCGTACCACCAGTGGCCAAATGGCAGCACATTGGGAAAGATCCAGGCAAAGCTCACCAGTTCATGGTTGAGCGGGTGCGAGAGCACGGAAACCGGAAAGGTGACGTCTGGAAAAGCGTTGAACAAGTCGGCGTAATCCGCCAGTGAAAGCCGCCCATCGAGGAGATCCTGACCCTGAAACACGCCGCTGGGATAGACGCCTCGGCGAACGCCAATCATCAGGTCAAAGGGCAGCTGTTGTTGACGACAGCAACGGGCCACATGCCAGAACACGCCCTGGGACACGATCGCACGATCGCCAGCATCCGCGTCGAGCCCACGAGTACGGACCGCCTCAAAACTGCGAGCAAAATCTGCTGGTTCAACAAACGCGGGCCGAAAACTCGGTGGCAGTGAGATTGCTGCCGCTTTTGCGCCACGCTCGCGGAAACGGGCGGCCGTCTTCCCCAAGGCCTCCTCGAAGTCTGCCGCCGAGCTGATCGCCAGCCCAGCAGACCCTGCCAACCGGTCAAGAACACCCGGTTTTCCCGTGTGAAACACCAGTTCATCGACTCGCAAGCAGGGGACGTACCTCTCGGTATCGAAGCCTTCAAGCGGATCGTCAAAATCGTTGGTGAGAAACACCGCCTCGATCCGACTCTCAGCCAGCACCCGGTTCTCCCAACTCGCATCAGCGGTCAACCGGCGAATGGAGGCGTCCAGCTCGCGCCAGTTTTCCAGAGTGACCGCGGCATGCTCGAAACCGAACAGATCTCGGGCAATTTTCAGCAGCCAGGAATGCTGCACCGTGTTCGAGAACTTCGAGAGCCCTCCCACGACGGCGTCGAGCCGCGACTCAGCAGGCACTCCTTCTCCCTCGATCTGCTCACGTGGCACACCGGCGGAATGGGCAAGCTCGGTGAAATAGTGATAGCCGAGAATGTCTTCCAGACCACGTGCCGCGGCTGCCTTGGGCTCGATATGCGAGTGGGGATCGATGTGGGGATGGCGAGAGAGTTCGCCATGGATGCGATCAATCAAGGATTCGGTCATGACAGCTGACGGGGCTGGAGGCAAACTCACACAACTGGGCAGCCGACCTCACGGCTGCCAACGCGTTGCGAGAAGCCTACCCCATGCTGCCTGCAGTCGCCGAAACCATCACTCGACAATCGCAACCCGTGACGCGGTCGTGAGGATGTCGATCAGATCCGCCAGATGAGCCCGCGACACAATCAGATGCGTCGCCGGAGGCTCATGAGCCATCGCAGCGGGATCCTCAGCCGCGAGCAGCAGGAGATCCCCCTCCAGGCGAATCAGCGGGGATGCCGGCGTCCCTGCAGGCATTTCAAACGAGGCCTGCTGCACGCCGCCAGGAGTGGCATCCACCCCACGCTCAACCGAGAGCACCGCCAGCGATTCGCCGGCCCGGGCGGCGACGGCCGCACCGACGGCCATCGGAAAACTACCGGCGTAGTTGCCTGTCAACCGAAGCGTCACCCGACGGCGTGCCAGGCTCACATCGGCATCGAATGGCCCACGGAGGACCTTCAGTGATTCCCCCGGATAGAGGTCATCCGGGGCAGGAATACCGTTGATTTTGGCCAAAAGCTGCCAGTTCACGCCGAGTGGTGCGGCAATCGTGGGCAGCGTTTCCCCCGCTCCGACAACGTATGGCGGCATCAGCAGGTCTTCCTGCGAATAGATCACAGTGCCCGCCAACTGCCCAAGCAGGTCTTGGAGCCGCTGGCTCTCTTCGACGGCGAGACTCGCATCGTCATACCAGGTGGAGAGGAGCGCCAACGCTTCGGCATATCGACCTGCTGCCAGCTGGCTGTGGGCTTCTTCCCAGTCTGCGGTAAAAGCAGCAAGTTTCGAGTCACTGGCGGCTTCATCCGCAGCCATGCTGACGGCCAACGGCTGAGGCTCAAGACCGGGGAACGACGCCGGAGGTGGCACCTCAGATGCCGCCAGCTGAGCCTGCGGTGGTGAACTCATTTCTGTAAAATCGGGCGTCGGATCGAGATCCGCACTCTCGGCCGTCGGAGGAGCACCTTCGCGACCAGCGACATAGGTCGGACCAGCGGCTGGGGTTGGCACGAACGGTGGCGGCGCGGCGGTCGCGACAGCCTCTGCCGGCAGCGATGCCGCAGGCTCCGTAGCGAGCTCAACCACAGGAGGCATGGCTGGGGCTGCCGGATCGAACGGAGGTGCCTCGCTCAGCCCAGCAGCCTCATTTTCTGGGGCTTTTTTGCCACCTTTCTGAATCACCGAGTAGCCACCGTAGAGAATGGTGCCCAGCAGAATGAGCACGATCAAAGGCTTCACGGCCTCTGCCGAGTCTGCCTTGGACGCCTTGCGCTGTTTTCGACCAGCCATGGATGTTCCTCATCTACGTGCCTACCGCGGAAAGCCCTGCTGTGGGCCTCTCGGGCGGCAAACCCTAGGAAACCGACGGCTCGCACACCAGACCGCTTACGGCCAAAAGGGTGCCTTCGAGAAGTCCTTCGGCGGCACTGCGTCTTCGGCGGCACTGCGTCTCTCGGAAGCACTGCGTCTTCAGGCAGCTCAGGATGCCAGGTGAGACGGATCGGCCAGCAGCATGGCCCGCACCTCGGCTGCCAGGAAGAAACTCCCGGCGATACAGACCATTCCCCCAGGTCCCGCACGGTGACAGGCCTCTCGCGTAGCAACAAGAGGATCCGCCTGCTCAAGGCAGCCCGGCAGGAGGTGAGGCACCGCCTGCGTGGCCGCCCCCCGAAGCTCCTCAAGCGACGCAGCTCGAACGCTTGTGGAATACCGGGTCAGCACCAGCTGATCGGCCCAGCCTGCGGCAGCGGCCAGCATCTCAGGGAGCTGCTTGTCGGCGCTGGCGGCAAACACGAGCACACGGGAGCCCCCCTGCTCCACCTCCGCTGGAAGTGTCTGAAACAGCGACTGCATTGAGGCGGCATTGTGAGCAGCATCGACAATCAGCCGCGGCTGTGTGCCAAACTGCTCGATCCGGGCAGGGAGCTGGACGGTCTGCAATGCCTGCCGAACTCCCCGCCACGACACGGGATAGCCCGACTGATGCAGCACCGCTGCAGCCGCCATGGCCAAAGCCGCATTTTCGGCCTGATGCCGCCCTATCATCCGCAGCTCGTAGACGTCATTGTCTCCCAGAGCGTCGTCAGGGAGCTGAAATCGCGACGTTGGGCTGGGGGCGATACGGATGCGATGACGAGGAAGATGACGAGGAAATCGGTCAGCGGTCTCGGGCTCTAATGCCGCCTCAACGGCGAAATCCCGATCGATCATCACCAGCGGGGCCTGCTGCTGGGCAGCCACTTCCTCGATCACGGTTCTAGCATCCCGAGCACGAACCCCGCAGAGCACGGGGCGATGGGGTTTGATGATGCCCGCTTTCTCACGTGCGATGTCGGGGACCGTGCCCCCCAGTTCCCGCATGTGGTCGAGGCTGATGCTCGTGATCACCGACAGCAACGGTTCACAGACATTCGTGGCGTCCAGCCGGCCGCCAAGTCCCGTCTCTAAGACCGCCAGATCGACCTGTTGACGACGAAAATGGAGCAGTGCCATCGCCGTCAAAATCTCAAACCAGGTCGGGCCGCGTCTGCCCTCAGTGGCCGAATCCGCATCCATCTGCTCAACCGCCTGCCGGACTGGTCTCCAGACACTCACCAGTTCAAAGGCAGTGATCTGTTCACCGCTGACCGCGATCCGCTCTTCGAGCTGATGGACATGAGGCGACATGTAGCAGCCCACCCGGTATCCCGACGCGTCGAGCATCGCCGCGAGCATCGCGACCGTGGATCCCTTTCCCTTCGTACCGGCGACATGCACGACAGGCAGGTCGTGCTGGGGATTGTCGAGCAGTTCCAGCAGTCGCCGCATCCGCTCGAGCCCCCAGTGACCGGGAGTCGCCGTCCGCTCGTGATTGATCCTGCCGTCCAGCCAGAGCTCGACCGCACCTCGATCGGCGGCCTCGCGGCCAGCCGAGAGGGACGAGGTAACACGGGAAGGGTTGGGAAGTGGTGTCATCGCTGGGGTTCTACGGACCTCTTTGAGTCTAGGCGGGCGGTGGTAATCCCGCAGCACACCTGCCTCGGTTTGGGCTTGACCTGTTGGCAGCAAGGCCCGAACGTCCCCCCACTCCAACAGTCCGGTCCCCCTGTCCTCATCGGCGACATCACCGAATGGCCACCGCTTTTCACGGCACATCTTGCTCGTCGGGCACTCGTCTCGCCTGCCTCTTCGCAGTGATCACGATGAGTATCGCCGCTGCCGCTCCAACAGGCCTGGCGGACGAACCAGCCGAGTTAGTGGCCCCGACCGTTGGCTCGGCAGACATCGGCTCGACAGAACTGCTCGGGGAGCACCTGCTTACCACCGACGGTGGCCTTGTATGTCCTCCGTTGTATGTCACCGACCCAGGCCCCCAGCTACCAATGATGGGGCCTGTCTACTCAGACGCCGTTCTGCCGTGGCAGACAGGATGTGCCGACTGCTGTTCGAAGCAGGGATGCGGCAGCTGCTGGCCTCGCTGGTTTGCCTCTGCCAGTGGTCTCGTGATGACCCGCACGCTGCCCGGAGGTGCTCCTGTCTCCACGCGACCTGGAAGTGTTGTGCTGACAACAGCCGATGCGTCTGCTAACTGGCCGGGCGGTGTCGACTTCCGGCTTGGCCGCTGGTTCGGCCCACAGCAGCGACACGGCGTCGAAGGGATCTACTGGGGCCTCTACAACATTGGCACCGCAGCGACGGTCGGCGGTGGTGGGCTCAACGCGGTGCCCACGCTCGCTCCATCGATTGTGGTGGATGCAACTGCCGCCAACACCCTTTTCGAGAATGCCTCTGAGCAGCGAGTCGCTCGAAACGATCTCGTCAACGACGCAGAGGTCAACTGGCTCTACGCTCCAGGTTGGCATCCGGAGCGGCTCAATAAGGAGCATCGGTGGTCGCTGGTCTGGCTGGCGGGCTTTCGCTTCTTCCAGCTCCTCGACACCGTCACCCTCACCAGCCCAGAGACTGCAGCGGATCCCCTCATTCTCGATGTCACGGGCAACAACAACCTACTCGGTGGCCAGGTGGGGGCCCGGGTGGACTGGCGGATCGCGCCGCGGGTTCGACTGGCGACGATCAAGAAGTTCATGATCGCCGGCAACTCCGTTTCCAACCTCTCCACACTGCAAACTGCAGACGGGATCAATGCAACTTTCGCCGATGGCAGCACGGTCAACAGCAGGACGACCGGCAGCACCTTTGCCTATCTCGGCTCGCTCGACGGCCTCGTCGCCTGGGATGTGACCGACCACTGGAGTCTCTGGGTCGGCTATCGGCTTGTCGGCGTGGGCAACATCCTCCAGGCCGACACAGTCTGGCCCTCAAGCATCTCGGCCCCTGGCTCGTTGGCTCTGATCAACACCAACGGCAGCACACTGATTCATGGCGGCTTTGCCGGCTTTGAGAGCCGCTATTAATCGCACCGCCGCAGACGAATCCGGCTACGAGCTCGCCGAATCTTTTGACCAGCCACTGCAGCAGTAGTCGATCGCACGTGCAATCTCGCTCTTGAGATCTTTGCGAGCCACGATTCGATCGATGAAGCCGTGCTCCAGCAGAAACTCGCTGGTCTGAAACTCCTTGGGGAGTTCGATGCGGATCGTCGCCTTGATCGTCCGAGGTCCAGCGAAGCCAATCAGTGCCTTTGGCTCCGCAAACACGAGATCGCCGAGGCTTGCAAAGCTCGCCGCCACGCCACCCATCGTCGGATTGGTAAGCACTGAGATGAAGAGTCCTCCCGCCTCTGAGTAGCGGGCGAGGGCTGCCGAGACCTTCGCCATCTGCATCAGCGAGAGAATCCCCTCGTGCATTCGGGCGCCGCCGCCCGAGGCGCTCACGATGATCAGAGGCAGTTTGTCGTGGGTTGCCCGTTCGACGAGTCGCGTCAGCCGTTCTCCGACCACGCTCCCCATACTCCCCATGATGAACGCAGAGTCGGTGACGCCGCAGGCGACCCGTCTGGCCCGGATCATGCCCGTACCTGTGAGGACCGCATCGGTGAGCCCTGTGCGTCGCTGCTCCGCGACGAGACGTTCGGCATACGGCTTGCGATCCCGAAAGCCGAGGGGATCAGTCGGCGCGAGTTCGGCGTCCCATTCTTCAAAGGTGCCTTCGTCGAGCAGCTGAGCGACCCGCTGACGGGCGGAAACGTACCAGTGGTGTCCGCACTTTGGGCAGACGTTGAGCATTGCCTCCGCTTCTTTGCGGAAGATGGTGTCGAGGCATCCCCCACACTTGAGCCAGAGCCCTTCGGGAACACCGCGTTTGGGCCGTACCGTTGTCACAGGTTGCTCGTCTCCCTCACTGGCCAAACCACCGACATCCGCGGAGGCTGGTACTCTCGCCCGACTGCCGAGGACTGGGGTTTGTGGGCTCTCCATCTGATGACGCTCCTCTGCTGGCACAGCTCACCATGCGGGGCCTCATCGCCGACCCTCGTCGTCTTTGTCGTCTTTGTCGAACCGCAGTTCCACCATGCTGGCAGAGCCGGCGGGCCGGCAGAAATCGCACCTCCGCTGTATCGGCTGATTCTAGCCCGAGGCCGACAACGATGCTGCGCTGAAACGCCTTCCTGCGGCTCCCTGCAGTCCATCGAGCCTTGGGAGCAGAGTGGTTAGATCGGGATCGATCGGCTTTCGCCTGTGGTGGAATCGAGACGACGCGGCTGAGGACCACCCTCCCACTGCTGATCAAGCGGAATGGCGGTAAACCCCGGGTCGTGTGGATCGCGTCGCCAGAGATCGCCAACCGGCTGGCCCATCGTCAGCCACCGCACCACGCGATCAAGCGGATCTGGCAGCACGATCGCCACCCGCTCCGCTGTCGTCTTCCTAAGAAGCCGCTCAAGGGCTGCCTCCACTCGTCGACAGGCGTCGTCCAGCGTTTCTCCCTCTGGCGGGGCAACACTCCACGGGCTGGACTGCCAGAGCTTGTGCAGCCATGGCTGGCGGCGACGGATGTCGTCTGCCTCCGATCCCTGCCAGAGCCCCAGGTCCAGATTCTCAAAACCCACCAGCAGCTTGGGCTCGAGGCCACATCGCTTGCCGATGATCCGAGCGGTTTCCTGAGCAGCAGGATCCGCTGACGTTGCCAGCAGTTCGGGTGGCATCGCAGCCACGTGGGCCGCAACCTGTTCCACCTCTGCGATGCCCTGCTCGCACAGGGGCACCTCCAGAGTTCCACGGATCCGGCCCTGGCGTTCGTAGTCGGTCGCGCCCGAGCGGATCACGACCAGTGTGTCAGCCATCGCGAGAGATGACTCCTCGAGAAATAGATGCGACGGGCAGATGCTGCATCACAACACAGCCTCCCGTGCATATCGCTCAAGCTCATGGATCGCGTGAGCGTAATCGTTTGTTCGCAGCACCGAACTCCCCGCCACCATCAGCTCAGCGCCAGCAGCAGCCGCTGGCCCAATGGTCAACGATGAGATGCCGCCATCGATCCCGAGTCGCAACGGCCGCGTTCGTCCTTCTCGGAGCAAGGCGAGGGCCGCGAGTTTCTCAAGCGACTGAGGCTGAAATGCCTGTCCGCCGAAGCCGGGTTCGACGCTCATCACGAGTACCCCATCACAGAGTTCGCGGTCGCTCCCCATCAGCAGCGGCTCCAATGCCGCGACTGGGGTGCCCGGGCTGATTGCCAACTGGCCAATCACTCCGGCATTTCGCAGCTGTTCCAGCGGCCTGCGGGGATCATCGACCGCCTCGACATGCAGCGTGACGATCTCCACGCCGGCGGCGATGTAGGCATCGAGCGTTGCCAGCGGCTCCTCGATCATAAGATGGGCTTCGACAGGCACCCGGGCCGCACGACAGACCGCCTCCACGACCACCGGGCCGTAGGTCAGCTGTGGCACAAAACGGCCGTCCATCACGTCGAGATGAAGCCCCCGGGCTCCAGCTGCTTCTAGTCGCTCAACCTCATATTGAAGGTGCCCAAAATCGCACAGCAACAGCGAGGGCAACACAGCCGGACCATCAGCCAGCATCGAGGTCACCAGATCCGGGGCGATCGACTCTTCCCGAATCACCGCCGGGCGAGCGGCGGCGCAGTTCTTTTGCGCAGCAGGCTGAGGTGAAGAAGAGCCAGCCTCAACGGACGGCTCAACGCGATGCAAAGGTTCTGGTGACACGGCTTTCAGTGAGGCGGGCGCTCCTTGCGACCACGCCGTGCGGTGAGTCTAGCATGTCACCCACCCCCGGCCGTCAAGTGCCGGGCTTTTCCCCGCCAAAACCGCGCCAAACCAGTCGCTCACAAAACGCTCACGAAACGCTCACAATTCTCTGGCACGGTGCCGTGGGATGCGTGGAGAGCGGCCACGCCGCTTTTTTCGCGTAAACGGGTTTCTTCACGCCCCTTCCCTGGAAAGCCTGAGATGTTTGCTTCCCTTCGTAGCATTGGTGCCTTGCTGGTTGCCGCGGTGCTTGCTGGCGGTTTTGCCAGCCAGATCGGTGCAGCCCCACCAGAGCTCGACAGCAGACTGCCCGCCTACGAGCGGTCCAGCGGCGAGGTCTCCGGTGCGTTGAAGTGCGTTGGCTCCGACACGATGAACAACCTGGTGGCCCTTTGGGCCGAGGGGTTCAAGCGGTCGTATCCGAGCGTGCGGGAGGCCATCGAAGGGAAAGGCTCGTCATCGGGCCCAACAGCCCTGATTGAAGGCACGAGCACCTTCGGCCCGATGAGCCGCGACTGGAAGCCGACCGAAATCGATGAGTTCAAAAAGAAGTTTGGCTACGCTCCGACGGTCGCGCCGACCGCGATCGACATGCTCGCCGTGTTCGTCCACAAGGACAATCCAATCGAATCACTGACCCTTCAGCAGGTCGATGCGATGTTTTCCAAGAATCGCAACGGTGGCCTGCAAAGTGAGATCCGCACCTGGGGCGACCTCGGCCTTGAGGGCGAGTGGAAAAACCGGCCGATCAGCCTCTATGGCCGCAACTCTGCGAGTGGCACGTACAGTTACTTTAAGGAGTACGCCCTGTTTAAGGGCGATTTCAAGTCAACTGTGAAGGAACAGCCAGGCAGCTCGGCAGTCGTTCAGGCGATCGCCAACGATAAGTTTGCAATCGGCTACAGCGGAATCGGCTACAGCACCGCAGACGTTCGTCCGGTGCCACTCGCGGTCCGAGCAGGCCAGGCTGCTGTGGCTGCAGAGGCTGAAAATGCCTACTCCGGCGAGTATCCTTTGGCTCGGTTTTTGTACTTGAGCGTCAACTACAAGCCCGGCACGAGCCTCGACCCGTTGCGGGGCGAGTTCTTGCGGTACGTTTTCAGTGCCGATGGACAGTCCGCCGTGTTGAAGGACAGCTACCTGCCAGTGACGGCACCGATCGCCACCCGGGCACTCGTGAGCGTTGGTCTCTCCGGCGACTAAACCAGTCCCTTGCAGCCCTCGACCCCATTTACCGGCAGGACGCGGCGTCGCACCACCCATCCCTGGGCGCGTGCCGCTGATGCTGTTGCCCGCTTCGTCATCACTGCCGGTGGAATCGGCGCGATCGTCGCGGTGCTTGGGGTGTTGGTGTTTCTCGTCGCGGTGACCGCACCGTTGTTCCGCTCAGCAACGCTCTCAGCTACACGGCAGGCCCCGCTTGCGGCTGAGAGCGACGCGTCTGTTGTTGCTGTGGGATGCGACGAGTCGGGGCTTGTTGCCTGGACGCTTTTTCGCGACGGCCGATTTGATGTCTTCTCCACAGCGTCCGGCTCCCTGCTGACATCACGGTCCGCCGCAGAAACCGGACTGGCCGACATTCAGCTGGCCCGGCCGTACGCAGCAGATCTCAGCACCGTGCTCGCCTTTGAGAACGGCTTCGCCCTTGGACGCCTGGGCCTTGAGTCGTCGTTTGTCGCCCTCGACGAGCTCCCTGAGGAGTTTCAGCAACTCGGTGATGATCAGGCTGCCTGGGATGGCGAGTCGATCATTCTTCACCATGCTGATGGCCATTTCGGACGACTCCGCCCAGTCACTGAAATGGGCGAACTCCAGGCTGTCGGGGATGCCCGCCTGATCGATGTCGATGCGACACAGCTTGCAAGCGGCCCACTGGTGGCAGCCCTGACCGCTGACGGCTCGGTACGGATTGAGACGATCTCACAACGCCGCAACCTGCTGACCGATGAGCTGATCACCGAGGCGACAGGCACGACGTTGAAGACGAGCGACAGTGACGATCCGGCAGAGGCTCTGCGGTTTGTTCGGGTGTCTGAACTCGGTGACCAGGTATTTCTGATTCGGGCTGACGGGCGGGGCACCCGCTACGAGATTCGCACGATTGAGACGCCCCAGGAGATGGAACAGTTCGCTCTCGTCAGTGACGGAGCAGAACTCACCGCCATCACACGCCTGTTTGGTGGAAACACGCTGGTCGTTGGCGAGAGCAGCGGCGCGATCTCCACCTGGTTTCTCAGCCGAGAACAGGCCGCCACAGAGGACGACCAGCTCCCTGCAGACGGACTTCAACTCGCCAAGGCAGCCACCTTCTCTGCCGTTCCAAGCGAGGGTGCACCGGCGGCCATCACGAGCCTGGCGGGATCCCCGAGATCTCGCCTGTTTGCCGCTGCCGACACGAGCGGCCGAGTACGACTGCTCCACAGCACGACCAGCCGCGAGCTGGGCAGGACAACTGCCGATGACGAGCCCTTGCAGCTGGTGATTGCCCCTCGTGAAGACGCACTGCTTGCCTCGTCGCAGCGGACGCTACAGACCTGGTCGCTGGCATCAGGCTATCCAGCGGTGTCGTTTGCCTCGCTCTTCGGCAAGGTCTGGTACGAGAACTACCCCGCCGCGTCTCATGTCTGGGAAACCACCGGACACGAATCGTTCGAGCCCAAGTTTGGCCTGGTGCCGCTGATCTTTGGCACGATCAAAGCCACGCTTTACTCGATGCTGTTCGCAGTTCCGATTGCGATTCTCGCGGCCATCTACTCCAGCCAGTTCATGCGGCCGGAACTCAAGGCGACCGTCAAGCCGACGATTGAAATGATGGCGAGTCTTCCCAGCGTCGTGCTGGGGTTCATCGCTGGTCTCGTCTTCGCACCTGTTCTTGAGCAGCACCTCTCTGTCTTTCTCACCAGCTGCTTCACGGTGCCTCTGGCGTTGTTGACTGGCGCACATCTCTGGCAGCTGATGCCTTCCTCTGCTCGCACCGTCTATCAGAGGCTGCGGTTTCCAGTGGTGCTGCTGGTGACGATTCCAGGAGGCATCCTCGCTGGCGTGCTCCTCGGACCACAAGCAGAGGGCTTTCTGTTTGATGGCGACCTGCTCGCCTGGCTTGATGGCCAGGGAGGCAACAGCCGTGCCGGCTGGACGATCGCAACGCTCCCCCTGTCGGGCCTGGTTGCAGCTTATGCCTCGCAACGGTTTGTCTCGCCTGTGCTTCGCGAACGCTCTGCCGGCTGGAGTGGATTCCAAGCAGGGCTCGTCTCGCTCGTCACCTTCATCGCCGCAGTCGCAGTAGCACTATCGCTTGCCGGAGCCCTCGGGGGCGTCCTCGACTCACTCCGCATCGACACGCGGGGTGGCATCTTCGGAACCTACGTACAACGGAATGCGATGGTGGTGGGGATCGGGATGAGCTTTGCGATCATCCCGCTGATCTTCACAATCGCTGACGACGCCCTTTCCAGCGTGCCAGAACATCTTCGCAGCGCCTCACTCGGTGCCGGAGCAACGCCTTGGCAGACCGTTATGCGGGTGATCGTTCCGGCAGCGAGCGGCGGCATCTTTTCGGCGGTCATGATCGGACTGGGCCGCGCAGTTGGCGAAACGATGATTGTGCTGATGGCTGCCGGCAACACGCCCTTGCTGAAGTGGAATATCTTCAATGGCTTCCAGACGCTCTCCGCCGCGTTGGCCACCGAACTTCCGGAGGCGGCCCGTGGCACCGCCCACTACCGCGTGCTGTTCCTCGCGGCTTTCACCCTGTTCGCAATGACCTTCGTGGTGAACACCGCCGCAGAAGTCGTCCGTCAGCGTGTTCGTCGGAGGTCTCATGAACTCTGACACAGCACCACATCGTCGCTCATCACGACGCCGCGTTCGCAGCAGCTACACCAACCTCGCTGCGCATGGCGAGCCATGGGTCTGGCTCACCGCCGGCTCCCTCGGGACAGCGCTGGCGATGATCATCGGCCTGCTGCTGTTCATCACAGCCCGCGGCCTTGCCACCTTCTGGCCTCTTCCGCTTGAGCAGGTCCAGCTCGCCGATGGGCGGGCACTGCTTGGTGAGGTCACCGACCGAGAGCAGCAGGTGGACGAGTCCTCCGGAGAAACGGTTTCGCGAAGGCTCATCCGTACCGCCAACTACGAACTCACTGGGCAACACTATCAGTGGATCGACGATGCAGACATCATCGCTTTCGCAAAGCCAGACTGGGCCACCGCAGTCGAGCGACTCGAAGGTGGTCGTTTCCACGGCACGCCGCAGTACTTCTACAAAGATGGCGATGTTGTCGCCACTGGCTCAGCAGCGACCTGGCAGGAGTTTCTCGAGATTCATCCAGCCGTCCGCCAGCGGGCAGCGAAGGCGAAGTCGATCGATCGACATGAACGAGGCCATGTGCAGCGTGAGCTTCGCGCGGCACGGCTTGCGGTGGCCCAGGCCGAGCTCGACTTTGGCGTTGAAAGCCCTGAACACGCTTCGGCGATGGCGGCAGAAGCTGATGTGCAGGAGCGTGCGTCTGAAGTGATGCAACAGTTTGATGAACAGACTGCCCAACTCCGCGATGAGAACGCTCGCTACGAGATTGGTTTTCTGACGGCGGATGGAATTGACGTCCGCATGCCTGTCGGCGAAGTCGTGCGAGGCTGGCAGCCAAACATGCTCACCTGGCCTGGCAAACTCGCGGTCTATCTCGATCGCTGGCAGGAGTTTCTCACCGATGATCCTCGCGAGGCCAACAGTGCCGGCGGCGTATTTCCTGCCATCTGGGGCACTGTCGCGATGACGCTGATCATGGCGATCTTCGTGGCACCCTTCGGCGTCCTCGCCGCGCTCTATCTGCGTGAGTATGCATCGAGCGGACCGATCACCTCTGCAGTGCGGATCGCGATCAACAATCTCGCCGGTGTGCCCAGCATTGTGTATGGGGCCTTCGGCCTCGGGTTTTTCTGCTATGTGGTTGGTGCTGGCATCGACGAACTCTTCTTCGAGGCGAGCCTGGTGGCAGACAACCAGCCCGTCTTCGGCACCGGCGGCCTGCTCTGGGCCTCGCTCACGCTAGCCCTGCTGACATTGCCGGTCGTGATCGTGGCCACCGAAGAGGCGTTGGCCTCTGTGCCCAACTCGATGCGGGAAGGCTCGTATGCCTGCGGAGCTGGCAAATGGCAGACGATTCGACGTATCGTGTTGCCGAGAGCGCTTCCCGGCATCATGACCGGGCTGATCCTTGCCATGGCCCGTGGTGCGGGCGAGGTGGCCCCGCTGATGCTCGTCGGTGTGAAGAAGCTGGCCTCTGAGCTTCCCATTGACGGTGTGTTCCCGTTCATCCATCCGGAGCGGGAGTTCATGCACCTTGCCTACCTGATCTACGACGTGGGCTTCCAAAGTCCCAACAGCCAGGCGGCCCAGCCGATGGTTTTCACGATCACGTTTCTCTTGGTCGCGATCATTGCGGTGCTCAACATTGCCGCAATCTGGATCCGTGGCCGCCTGCGGCGTCGCTTCGAGACCCAACAGTTTTGAAGTATGATCCGCGGGGTCCACGCACTTTGGCGGTTCTCAGCATGACCAGCTCATCGTCAGCCAAGACAGACCCAACGACCACAGCCTTCCAAGAAGATCGTCTCGTTGCCGTTGCTGCCGGCATCGATGTGCCGTCAGAGGTGCACGAACAGGTTGCCGAAGAGCAGCCGGTTCTCGAGATCGATTCGTTCAACCTGTGGTACGGCAGCAAACAGGCGTTGCACGGCATCTCGATGCCGATTCCAGAGCGGCAGGTGACGGCCCTCGTCGGGCCGAGCGGCTGTGGAAAATCGACACTGCTGAGAAGCGTCAACCGACTCAACGACCTCGTCCAGAGTGTGAAAATCACCGGCGACATGCGGCTCAATGGCGACTCGATCTACGACCGTCGCACCGATGTGATTGAGCTTCGCAAGCGGATGGGCATGGTGTTCCAAAAGCCCAACCCCTTCCCGATGAGCATCTATGAAAATGTCGTCTACGCGTTGCGGATCGACGGCGAACGCAACCGTGGCGTGCTCGACGAGGTCTGCGAACGGAGCCTACGTGGGGCCGCTCTCTGGGATGAGGTAAAAGACCGACTTGCAGACAGTGCCCTTGGGCTCTCCGGCGGCCAGCAGCAGCGGCTCTGCATCGCCCGGGCCATCGCCGCGGAACCAGAAGTGCTGCTGCTCGACGAACCCTGCAGCGCTCTCGACCCGATTGCGACAGGAAAGGTGGAAGATCTGATCCAAGAACTTCGTGGCACGTATTCCGTCTTGATGGTCACCCACAATATGCAGCAGGCAAGCCGCACGAGTGACTACACCGCCTTCATGTATCTCGGCAGACTAATTGAGTACGGGCCGACAACTGAGATCTTCACAAAACCGATCCTTCGCGAGACCGAGGCGTACGTCACCGGTCGGTTCGGCTGATCGCCGACAGAGGAAGCACGGGCAGGCATTCCATGACACGACATATCGAACGCCAGATCGACCATCTGAAGCAGAGGGTTCTGATCATCGGAACCTTGGTTGAAGAGGCGATCTCGAAGGCGATCACTGCCCTGATCAACCTCGACGTGCCGCTCGCCCAACGGGTGATCGAATCAGATGCCGAGATTGACCGCATGGAGGTTGAGGTTGAGGAGGAGTGCCTCAAGATCCTGGCTCTCTACCAGCCGGTCGCAGCTGACCTGCGATATGTGGTTGCTGCCCTCAAGATGAACAACGACCTGGAACGCATGGGCGACCTGGCCAAGAACATTGCAAAGCGTGTAGGCCAGCTCGCACAGGGAGACCAGGCAGACCTGCCACCACAGATCCGACCGATGGCGATTAAGACGCAGGAGATGGTGAAGCAATGCCTGGAGGCTGTGATCAACGCCGATCCAGCCCTCGCCCGCTACGTGCGAGAACAGGACGACATCGTTGACAACGCCCGCCAAGAGATCCGAGATCAGGTGCTTGAAGGCATCAAGGCGAATCCGGAAAACACCGATAACCTGCTCCGAATTAACGCGGTTTCGAAGCATTTCGAACGTCTCGCAGACATGGCCACCAATGTCGCCGAAGACGTGATCTATATGGTTGAGGGCGACATCGTTCGCCATCGTGCGAACGACTAGTCGATCCGGCGAGCGATCAGCGGCTCGCGGTCATCCACAGGCAGTCCACTCCCCGCTCTCCGGCGTGCTACGATTGGCAATTGTGTCGCGGCTGGCCCGATCCCAAGAGGCTTTCCGAGGCGACGGTCACTCGTGCGTTGCGGACCCGGGCCCCCTCCCGGCAGGAAGCTGGCGCGAGTGCATACAGGGGCTGACTGTCTGGCGAGGAGCGTGGCATGTACACCGTCAATTTCACCAACGCAGTTTTTCTACAACGACATACCGGCTGCATGGGCACAGGTACCGCTGAGCCTGGATTCTTTGCTGGCTCCCTCGGGTCTGGCTCCCCCTGGCGATTTGCCGTTGCCTTCGTCGCAATGGGTATCTGCCTGCACACGACGGTGACACACGCTGAAGACAGCGTTGGCGTCTTGGTGACGGGCCCGCTGGCGGCCACCGTTGGTGAGAAACTTAGCTTTGAAGTCGAACTGGTGAACCGTGCAGGGGCTGCGCTGAGCGGCCTGCGAATCGTCGACTACTTTGACGCGGGCTTCCGGCACGAGGCGTCCGAGAGCCCGATCGAACAGAAGGGCACGATCGACCTCGCCACGGGCACGTCACGCCGACTGACACTGGAGTTCATCGCTGCAGCTCCAGGCCGGCAGTGCCATCGCGTTGAGATTCTCGACACCGCCCATCAGTTTGTCGGAGGCGCCACCGCATGCGTGGAGGTGTCAGCCCCTCCTGACGCGACCGCCTCCACAGCGCCCCCTTCAGCACCCCCCACAGCGGCAGCCAGCCCACCAGCTGCAGGCCTCACCCCACCCTCAGTGATGGTTCCGCCGCTCGCTTCAGGAACACCAGCTGCTGTCACGACGCCGCCATCTGTTGAGACTCCTGCGGCTGCCACGCCGCCTGCAACCCCTCCAGCCTCATCGCCGCCAGCAACGCCTGCCCCTCCTGGCCTGCTCTCCCCCAGCCCCACAGCTTCAGCTGGATCACCAGCAGCAGGCCCCCCCGCACTTGAGATGGAAATTACCGGTCCCACCGAACGGAAACCGGGGGGACTCGTCGAGTTCATCACCACCGTTCACAACACTGGACAAGTGACCTCCACCGGCGGCACGCTCGAACTCTCGTGGGATCGTGGCTTCATCGCCGCCGAAGCTTCCGACGGCTATGTGATGGGCACCGACAAGGTCTCCTGGGACATTCCCGATGTCGATCCGGGCGGCAAACTGCGTCGGCAGATCAACCTACGGCTTCCCGCCTCACCGCCGGCCTCGCTGGGCTTTCGCCAGCCACGCATGTGCATTCGAGGCGTCCTCTCAGGGGTCGTCGGAGGTGTGCTCGTTGCCGACGAGTGCTGTGTTGCCGTGACTGCCGACGAATCGCCACGGAAAACGATGGTGGATGCCGGGCTGCATCTGTCGCTCGCTGACTGTGACGACCCGATTCAGGTGGGAAGCAGCACCACACTGATCTGTACGATCCGCAATGACGGGGCAAGTCCAAGCGGACTACTCAATGCCATGATCATGCTGCCAGAACAGGCGAGACTCGTGGGTGACCCCACGCCATCGCGGGTCAGAATCGACGGCCGCACCGTGAGCTTTGATGGGATTCCGTCACTCGCTCCTGGTGCGATGACCACACTCGAACTGGCCTTTCGGATGCCGACCGCAGGCCGCTGGAAAAGTGAGGCGATCCTCACCGGTGATGATCTCGACGGTTCACTTGCTGCTGTTGCCGAGACAACGGCACTGAGTCCGTAGCACGCCGGGCCACTCGCAAACCGGGGCCACTCACATCCGAGGTCCGGTACGCGACGGCCGTTTTCCCAACGACAGCCAGCAACCAGGCGAGCTGGGTCCTCCGCACAAACGGGGAAAACTATGCGTTGCTCGCGATCTGTGTAGAGGTTGTGCATGTTGTTGTGCCGACCACGTTCTCAAAGTGCTGCATACCAGCCGAGGGAACGGCATGCTTGTCTGCTCTGCGAACTGGCTGCTTCCGGACGGGAGCGTCTCGCTGCCACCGACTGCCCGTGAACTGGCCACGTTCCAGCGTGGACTGCAGACAGTGTCAGGCCGGGCGGGCTTTCGTTCGGACGGACGATATCAGCCCATCAGCCGGGTTGATCTCGTCTTTGCCGGAGACATGCTCGATACGCTCTCGAGCACACGCTGGCTCGGCGCCACGCGACCCTGGCAGGGCACGCCAGCGTCGTGTCAGCTGCACACGGAAATCGCCGTCGCCAGCCTGCGGCGCGGTCAACGAGCGTTGGCCCTGCTCCGACGCCTCCACCGCGACGGCATCGCGGTCCCCGAAGCGACCCGGCTGGGGCGTCCGTCACCCAGTCACTTCTCGCGTGTACCTGTGCGGCTGATCACACTCGCCGGTGACCACGACCTGCCGTGGCCAACCGCTCCTACGAGTCGTGACACACCGGAGTTTGCCTGGTCACCAGCGGTTTCTACTCGCTGGGGCGACAACAGCGATGTGTTCATCTCTCATGGGCAGCAGCTCGACCCCACAGCCGCATCCGCTGCTCCTGGTGAAGATCGGCCGCCAAGCGTGCGTGAAAGCGTGGGAATCGACCTGGTGACAAGGTTTTTGCAACGCCTCGGACAGCTGCTGCCAGAGATCCCCCTGCAGCGGTTCGGCCGATCGCTTGCGGCCGCCCATCCACTTAGTCTCCCGCAGCGGATCCAGGCCTGGCTCGATCGCCATCAGGCAGCCGCCGCCTCACGGACCACGCTGCGGTCGTGCTGGCAACGCTGTGTTGCAGACTGGCACCGCAGCACTCGTAGAGAAACCCCAGTGGTCCGCGACCTCGGGATCGATGTCTGCGATCGGCTGGCTGGCTGGTTAAGCGATAGCCTCCATCCCAATGCCTCACCGACTGCTCCCCAAGATCTATCGTCCGTGCTCCAGCCTGAACCCTCAGCGGTTGTTGCCGCCGTCTGCCAAGAGGGCATTCACACGGCCGTCCTTGGCCACCTTCCGCTGCATGAAAGCATCCCAGCCCGCGAGCAGTCGCAGATCAGGCAGCCGTTTTTCGTGCACGCGGCGGTGCCCCCACCGGAGGTGCTCGGACTTGTGCCACGCCAGCCGCAGCCAGACTGCTGT
>Ga0181600_10001294_pt1 | contig 19441 bp, 11 predicted proteins | sample 041ome_2_FD_132982 | JGI IMG/M metagenome (GOLD analysis project Ga0181600, IMG submission 132982) | Coastal salt marsh microbial communities from the Groves Creek Marsh, Skidaway Island, Georgia - 041406US metaG (megahit assembly) | ecosystem: Environmental > Aquatic > Marine > Intertidal zone... | reverse complement strand
TCAGAGAGGCACATCTCCGGCAAAATCCAACGCGCGTTCACATGTTTAGGACCCTATTTAGGACCCTAAACCACCGTGTCGCCCTAGACCGACCGACCGACCGACCGTCCGACCGACCGACCGACCGACCGACCGACCGACCGATCGCGTTTCGTTCATTTTAGTGCGCGTTTACGCGTTGGTGCGTCTTTTCGTCTCGCTGGATAATTTGTGCCTTCAGTATGAGCTTCTCTAAACCCTAAAAAATGTGTTTCTCTAACGAAACCCGCTGGGGGGAAGAGGGGGAAGAGGGGGTCTCGACGGACAACAGACTCAGGCGCGCCGAGAACGGCGGACGCGCGTCGAGAATGCGGTTCGCCTCGCTCGTGGGCGCGATTGCGTGCGCGACGACGGCGCTGTTGCCCGGCGCGCTCGCGGGGTCGCCGTTCACCGATGCTACGTTGCCATCCGCGGTGAACGCCTGTTTGGCGAGCGACAACACCGGGGTGACGTGCGTCGACGACAGCACGCCGGGCGTGCCCATCGCCGACTGGGACGTCAGCGCGGTGACAAATATGGTAAATATGTTCTTGGGCGCTACTGCGTTTAATCAAGACATCTCTGGCTGGGACGTCAGCGCGGTGACAGATATGGTTAGTATGTTCTTGGGCGCTACTGCGTTTAATCAAGACATCTCTGGCTGGGACGTGCGTGCGGTGACAAATATGGGAGAGATGTTCCACGACGCTACCGCGTTTACTCAAAACATCACGGGCTGGAACACGGCGGCGCTGGATGCACAACACCTCTCTGGAGCCTCCTTTATGTTCAAGGGCGCCACTGCGTGGAACGCTGCCTACAATCCCCGATATCTCTGGGTCCGCGATGCCGGTCCGCCGAGTTTGTGGACCAGTGACTCGGTGTCGTCGACGGGCGCTGGATCTGCGGGCGCTGGATCTGCGGGCGCTCCCGGCGCTCCCGGCGCTCCCGGCGCTCCCGGCGCTCCCGGCGCATCCGGCGCCGCCATCGAAGACTTCCCCGATTGGGGCATCGCCCTCGTCGCTCTCTCGCTCGCGCTCTCCACGGTGACGTCCATCGTCGTCATCTTGCGCGTGTTGTGCGCCCCCAGAGTCGCGTACTCCGCCGCGCGCGGCCGCGTGCTCGCTTGAATCGTATTCGTATGGATCGCCTATGATTTACCGATGTTAAAAGACAATTTTGGTGAAAATGTCTACATTGTGAAGACGCAGAGTGGCGGTTTTCACGTCCACTCGATTTATGCGTCGATGAGCTTTTTCTTTTTCAGTTTTTTAAGGAACCTGATCTTTTCGTCGTAATGTTCGAGCATGGTTTTACGAGAGTTTTTCACCTCGTTTCGAACGTCATACATGGAAAACGATTTGGCTTTTGTGTTAAAAAAATCGTACAGGTTCGTCTTATTGACTGGTCTTCTCGCAGAGTTGGCGTGGTGTACGTAGTTGTTGTAATTCTTGATTTCAACGTTTCTGTTTTGGATGTAGTTTACGAGACGCATCATCTCTTCGTACTTGACTCGACCGGGCTTGTCGATACGTTCGTTCCAGAGTTTGTTTAGCTTGGCGAGCTTTTTCGCCTTGGTCGTAGTGGCCGCTTTAGCTTTCGCGAGGAAGTGAAGTGAAGTGAAGGGCATCGTTCGCTTGTGACAGACGAAGCGATAGAGAGGCGCGAGCGATCTGCAATACTATCTGTTCGCTTCTTACAACTCGTACACGTGTAAACACTTGAGACGTTTTACAAATTTACGCCATCCAACGGCCAAGAAGTCCTTCGAACGCAATCTTCGTTTCCTTCTTTCTAAATCCAGCCTCTCGCCCTCGACGGCCCGCTTGTATGCAGGACGGACAGCCGCTCGCGCACTGACAAGCCTCGACTAGTTGAAGCGCTTTTTCCCAAAGATCCTCGACGCGTGCGAATACCTTTTCGCTGATCCCGATGCCGTTTGGCGTCGTATCATACAAATAAACGCGAACATTTGTGTCGCCGTCGACCAAATTTGGGAAAACCACCGCTGGCGCGACGTCTCGCGTGTCGCACATCGCAATCGAGCCGATGAGGCCGGCGCACACGTTTGCAACGCCGATGGTCATCTCGCGAAGCGCATCCTGTGCGACGCGTCGGTGCACGACCTCATCGGGCAGGTCAAACCAAACTGCGCGAGTGCGATACTCGGCCGCGACGACGGGGGCGCGCCAAAGCTCTTCGTGGACAACCTTTCCCGAATAATAATCTGTCCGCTGAAAGCCGAGCATCTTTTCGAGCACATGGACGCATCCCAAATGAACGCGCACGGTTTTTGCAGTTTTGCTCTGGATATCTTCGATGCCTTCAAAAGGGTCGGGTTGGACGACGCTGACGTCCGTGCGTTCGCGCCCTGCAGTGATTTCTAGTCGCTCATACGGCGCCGCGTAGGCGACGCGAGCGTCGTGATCGAGTCGGCGCACCATAAACTGGCCAAGCCGGGACAAGTGTAGACAGCCGACGTACAAGCGCGAGAGCGCTCGATGACCTTCGATTTCTTCAATGTCACTGCCGTCAAGAGTCATCAACTTCCAAGGATCGCCGGATTGAACACCGCGAAGCATGACGTTGCGATGCGGAAAGTTACCTGGCGCGCACTCAATCGTCTTTGCCGCGCCGTTAAACACGCACGAACGCACGCCATCTTTTCTCTTCTGAAGCGTGCGCTTGACTGCAAGATGGAGCGAAGCTTTGAAATTTGCAGGAACCGTCTTTGTCGTCGCGTTGGCATCCACCGGCGCAGTGAAGAGCAACGAATCTACGCCGCGCAAGTCGAGAGGCAATTCCTTTGCAGCGCACGGCAAGTGTATTTCGAGAATCGAAGCGTTGAAGGGATCGACCAGCGCTTCTTCTGGTCGACGACCAAAGAGTTCACTCGCTTTCGAAACGTAATAGTGATCCAAGGGACGTTCCGCCGCGACGACGATGGCGACGGATGCGCCCCGCCTACGGCCGGCTCGGCCAGCTTGCTGCCACATCGATGACGCCGTCTCGGGAACTCCGACGTGAATCGTCGCGTCTAAAGCGCCGACATCGATTCCCATCTCCAACGCGCTCGTACAGACGAGCGCTCGAATGTCGCCTCTCTGAAGCCTCGATTCCAAATATCGTCGCTCCGACTGACTGTAGCCTGCGCGATAGCTATCCACTTGTTTTGCCAAGTCGCCGCGATCCATTTTGCACAGGATGGACTTAGCGTCGCGAGCGACAGTTTCTGCGATTTTCCTGGCGCTGACAAAAGCGAGACAACGAATTCCGCGTTGCACCAAATTAACTATGATATCTGCCGCTTCTGCGTAGGCGCTGCGACGTTGACGCTCGGCGAGTCCGTGATTGTCGTCGTCAACTGCGGGTCCGTGAGAGCTCGCCGCGCCATCAGCTTCGGGTGGTTGCCACAAAATCATCGCCTTGTCTCCGCTCGGTGCGCCAGATTCATGAATGCACACCGGCATGCGCGTGGTGAGCCTTCGGATGTGATCCTCTGGATTCGAAATGGTGGCTGATGTACAAATGAATTCGGGACGATTAGAGGCGTCCCACGAAGAGCACACCCGAAGCAGCCGCCGTATGACGTTTGCCACGTGGCTTCCCGCCACGCCGGTGTGCGTGTGCGCCTCATCGATGACGATGTATTTAAGACATCCCCAGAACCTCTTGCCCCAAGCCTTGTGACCGGGCAACATTGCGTGATGCAAGGAATCTGGATTCGTTAAAATGATTTGAGTTCCGTGACGCTTGATTTCAGCCTTTACCGAATCAGCTGTGTCTCCGTCGCATACGGCTATTTTGACGTCTGCCAATCTCGTCAACTTTTGCACATCGACGACGCCTCGATAATCTTCCAAGTTGGTATTAGACGACGCTTCTTCTATTTCCCTCTTCAATTCTTGCGCCGCGAGGACGTAACGTTGCATCTTCTTGAGCTGATCGTTTGCGAGCGCCTTGAGCGGGAACATTAAAAGCGCCTTTGATTTTGACTTGGCGTCGCGCATAATCTCTTCAAAAATCGGAACGACGTAACACATCGACTTGCCAGACGCAGTCGGTGTCGACACAACCACGGAACGACCAGCACGCGTAGCTTTTATCGCTTCGTTTTGATGCTTGTAAAGCGTAGAAGTACCGCATCTTTCCAACACGGCGCGTAACGTCGGCTCCATCTCAAAACCAGGCGGCGCCGAGGAATCACATTCGCGTCCTTCTAGCCAAGTCACGCCGACACACTGCGGCCTCGTCTGCGCAAACTCCACAAACGCGCGAACGGGGTCGATATCCTCTGTCTCACAGCCCGCGCTAGAGTGCACGTGCACTCTCGTCTTTTTCGTCTTTGCGCCGCTACTCAAGCGAGGAGGCGGTGCTCGCTTTGCCGAAGACGTCGAAGCCGGGGTGTCGGCCGTGGCGATTCGTCGCGCCTGGTCGAGACGATCGACGGCGGCGCACGCTAAGGAATAAAACTCGTCGTCGTACTCCACCAAGTCGTCTTCCGCGCCCTCATTCTCGTCGTCGTCAAGCCTCGGGAGCGGTGTCAACGCCGTCGCTGCTGCGCTCATCTTTTCTTTTGCTCCCCCTCAAGCAACGACTTGTTTCGTTCGCGCGAGCGCGACGCCTTCTAGACGCACGAGAGGAGATGCGACTGATCGAACGCGACGATCGACGTGACCAAAACTAAATGCGATGTGTATCCTCGACCCGAGCCCGGGTCTGCGCGTCGGTCGTCTCGCTCTGAAGTTGAACGGTCTGTGCTCTGCAAGTTCAACGGTGTGTGTCGGTTTTCACGTCACAACCACCCTCCCTCCCTCGTCGTTGTACAACACGCAACACCACGTCAAACGTCGACATGGCGGGGGGAACTGCATCGGGATTACACGTATTCGTCTGTGGTGGCACTGGGCTCGTTGGATCTGCGCTCGTGACGCAGCTCCAAAACGCTGAGACGTCGTCGTCGTCAACGAGAGTGCGATTAGTTGGATTTTGTTCGAGCAAATTGATCACAGCCACTGACAGCGCGAAACAGTGGCGCCAGTGGCCGATCGAGGGGGATGTGATAACGGACGCGGATATTGAGATGTGCGTCGGCGCGCAGCACGCTCGCGTTTGCGTCGTCGATTGCACCTCATCGCAGAGCATTACGGATCGGTATGCTACTTGGCTCGAGCGCGGCTGGCATGTCGTGACGTGCAACAAGAAGGGCAACAGCGGTGATTTGACCTATTATCAGCGATGCATCGACGCGACTCATCGCGTCGGAGGAGGTAAATGGTTCGTCGAAGCAACCTGTGGCGCTGGATTGCCAACCATTAGCTCGATGCGGACGCTCGTCGCGACTGGCGACAACATAGAGAGCGTGCAAGGAATCTTCTCAGGCACCATGTCCTTTCTTTTCAACACGTGGGACGGCGTCAGCCCTTTTTCAGAGATTGTCACGCAAGCCAAGGCTGCGGGTTATACCGAACCCGATCCCCGTGAAGACTTGAACGGCCTCGATGTGGCGAGAAAAGTGGTCATTTGTGCCAGAGAATGCGGCATGAAAATTTCCCTCGCCGATGTTCAGGTGGAATCGATGGTTCCGAAAGAGTTGGAATCCTGTTCGTCGGATGAATTCATGGTCAAGTTTGCAGAGCACGACGAGAATCTGGCTAAAGTCGCGCGAAGTGCCGACGCCGAAGGGTGCGTGCTGCGCTTCGTCGGCGCCGTCGACGTCAAGAATGGCGTCGCGTCTGTGTCGCTCTCTAAATTTCCAAAGTCGCATCCATTCGCGACGCTCACTGGCGCCGACAATATCTTCGAGATCAAGTCTTCTCGTTACGGACCAACTGGTGGCTCTACGCCTTTGATCATTCGCGGACCGGGTGCAGGTGCTGAAGTCACCGCTGGAGGCGTTTACGGCGACATCGTGGCCCTCGCCAGACAAATTTGATCCAGACAACTCTAAGTTAGTACTCATCACGAAACGCCCTAAAGCAGAAAGACTAGACGCACAGTACGAAGAGGCCGTCGAACCCTAGGACAAAAAGGCGCGCGGCCCTAGGAGATAGCGCACAAAAACCTAAAAAAATAAACTCCTTAAACCATAAATGTATCGTTACAACAAGATGTGCAGTCGCCGCGCATATTCACGCGTACACACCTAAAGTGCTAATTTGCGCAACCGTATGCTGCATGCTTACGCTCGCTTCTTCGGCTTCGCGGCGGCGTGATGCCTTTTCGCCTTCTCCTTTCCTTTCGGCACCTTTGTTTTGTCGGCCCGTCTCGCTGTGGCGTACGTGACCTTCATGCATCTCCCACCGATGAGCTCCTCGCCGTTCTTCGCCAACGCGCGCTCCAACGCTTCATCGGTCGCAAACTCGACGTGCGCGTATCCTCTAAAATCGCCTGTTTCCTTGTCCGTGCCCATGCGGATATCGGTAATATCTTCAAACGTTTCCCGCAGCACGTCGTCGGTCACGCTGTAATCGAGGTTGGCGACGAACGCCAAGTGCTGCCCTTCGACTTTACTCACGTCGCCCGCAGGCTTCACCGACGTCGTCGCACCTGCTTGCTTGGGTTCGTACGGTTTCACGACGAGGGTCATTCCGTCCCATTCGCTGTCGTGCCATCTAAGAGCTTCGGCGGCGATGGATGCGGAAGCAAACGTCACAATGGCGATACCTCTGAAACGCCCGGTATCCGGAAACGTCATGCAATCGACGCTATCGACCGTCAACATATCATCCATAAACGCTTCTTCAATCTCCTCGGCCGTCTTGGTGAAAGGTATACCGCCAACAAAGACTTGTTTCGATCGAAGTTCCCGCTCTTCGCTCGTCAAACCGTCGTCAGTCGTTGTGGCGGGTTCCTTTTCATCCTCTGAAGACGAAGACGAATCGGTATCATCGTCGCTCGCATCGTCGGCGGTGGTTGGGTCGTATCTATTGGTGGAAGTGAAGCCTTCTCGGCTATCGTCCTTCTTGCCAGGAAGTGCGTCATCCCCATCCGTAGCAACATCGGCGGCAGTTTCCACGGCACGCTCAGCCTTTTTCTTCTTTCGCAACTCGATCGCTTCGGCTAACTTTTCTCGCTTCGTCAGCTTGCGCTTGCGCTCCACATTCGGTGCGTCTGCGTCAGCTTGCGCCGAGCAGCACGCCGAGCAGGCACTTCGAGCCTTTCTCAATTGACGCGCGGGAAACGCGTCGAGCAGTTTGTTTGCGCCGCAGAGTTTGCACTCTCTCGTCGTCGCCTCGCTCTCACCGCGATTCGCGGGCGCGGCGTCCCGCGATCGTCTCGCCGCGCGCGCCGCTTTCTTTCTCGCCGCGCGCTCCTCTTTCGTTTCGCTCGCCAAGCCCGACGCGTCCCCGCTTGAGTTACCAATGCCGCCGCCGCCATCAGCGTTCTGTCGTCGCACATCGTCGTCGTCGTCGTCGTTGTCATCCTCGCTATCGCTCTCAGGCTTGGCGATCGGTCGCCCTCGCTCCGGAGCCATCGCGCGAGGGTGTAGAAACGAATCTCTGCGCCAAGGCGCGCGCCTCGAGTAGTCGAATTCGCGCGCGGCGTTGTTTGGTTGTTTGGTTGATGCGCAAAAGCGTACACACGAGTCACCTCGACGCTTTACAACGCGAAGCGCACCTCCCCATGGTGAGTTTTAACGCGGACGCGCGCGCCGAGTCGCGGGCGCTCAAGCGAGCGAGAGAAGCGCTGGATCAGGCCCCGATACCAAACGGCGTGCGAGCCGCGGTGTTCGTCGCTCCCGGCGATGAAATCCCCGGAGTCTCGATAGAAGGCGGCGGGTTCCTGAGAGGACACGGAACGCGCAGCGTGACGATTGCGAACAGTGACGACAATGACGACGACGAGACCCCGCGCACGCTCGTCTCGACGACGGCTGGTGTGGTGGAACGAGTAAATAAGCTCGTGTCCGTGCGTCCTCTGCGTTCTCGCTACGGACCCGAAACGGGAGACGTCGTACTCGGCAGAGTAAAATCCATCGCTGGGAAACGGTGGAAGCTCGACATCAATGCCAGACAAGAGGGCGTGCTTCAATTGAGCGCCGTACATCTACCGGGCAACGTTCAACGAAGACGAAACGATGTGGATGAGCTCAACATGCGAGGACTATACGCGGAAGACGACGTCGTGAGCGCCGAGGTGCAGAGCGTCTACTCTGACGGCGCCGCCGCTTTGCACACTCGTAGCTTGAAGTATGGCGCATTGAAGCGCGGCCAGTTGGTGTGTGTAACGGCAAATCTCATCAAGAGATTACCGCAGCACTTTCACCGATTGAAAATGGATGAATTCGATGGCGACGCCGGCGACGTTTTGGTATCGGGTGCAAACGATGTCGAGGTGCTGCTCGGATGCAACGGTTTCGTATGGGTCGGCGCGCCCAGCGCAGCGACGGCGCCGAGAGAAACTGAAATACGACGCGAACCTAGCGCCGCGCCGGACAACGCGCCAGACGACGTTTCGGCAATGCACCCGGCGCAGAGGGAAAACGTCTCGCGGATCGCAAACGCGATTCGAGCGTTGGCAGAGTTATTCTTAACGATTTCGCCCACGAGCATTCTCGACGTATTCAAAGCGTCGAAAGAGTGGGGCGTCGAGGTGAAGGATATGCTCAGTCAAGGATTTTTGACGCGCGTTCTCGAGCGCGAGGTAGAGCGACGGGTGGCGGAAGAGGCGTGAGAATGGAGACCGAGCGAGAGGCTAGATTTAGAAAGAAGGAAACGAACACGTGTACGAGTTGTAAAAAGCGAACAGATAGTATTGCAGATCGCTCGCGCCTCTCTATCGCTTCGTCTGTCACAAACGAATGCCGAGCGCGAATCCCGCCGATTGCGCTAACGGTAATTCTTGGTCGCTAAAAAATCTCTTGGCGTGCAACTTGTTGTTTGTGTTGTTGGATGTATATTTCAAATGTGTGAAACCCAGGAATATGGTACTAAAAACGCTCGCAAATATGTGCTTAAGCCGCCTTGGCGTCCGTCATCGCCGCCGCGGTGGCTGCCGCAATCTCCCTTTCGGTACCGTTCGGCAGGTAGTAGTACTTGCCGCCGGCGCTTTGAGCCAACTTTTCGGCGGTTCCCGAAGACACAAACTTGTTTTCAGTGTCAATGACGAGCACAGACATGCCGGCACCGTTGATGCGAGCAGCCATGTCGGCAACCTCTTCTTCGAGCTCCTCCGCAGTAGCCTTCTTCGCATCCGGACCGAGCCACTCCGGATCGCGTTGCGACTTGTTGATGGAGACATTTGCGCGACCGTCGGTGAGACAAACAATCATGACGCGACCGACGTCACCCGTAGACATGGCGTTCAAGCCGACGCGCGCCGCGACGGATAACCCGTGAGCGAGCGGAGAACCCCCACCGCACGCCATGGTGTCGAGTCTGTTTCTCGCCATGGCGATAGAACGAGACGGCGGCAACAGTACCTCGGCTTCATCTCCGCGGAACGGCACAATGGAAACCATGTCACGGCTCTGGTAAGAGCTTTCAAGGATGGACAAAGCAGCCCCCTTAGCCCCTTGCATTCTGTTCAAGGCCATCGAACCCGAAGCGTCGACTAAGAAGATGACCAACGCACCAGATTTACGAGCCAACTTCTTGGCGCGCATATCACCCTTTTCGACGTACACCTTCTTCTTTTCAGTGTTTGGATCGCGTTCGCGGCGCGCTCTTTGGTAAGGCGCAGCGGCGCGCAGCGTGGCGTCGACAGCCAATCGAATCGTTTTACCCTTGGGCAAAATCGGCTTGATGTAGCGACCACGATCGGTGGAGAAGATGACGCTCTTCGAGCGACCAGATCTACCGCCTTGTCTGTTGGTTTGTTGCGCGAACTGCGTGACATCCTTGTCCAAAATCACACCTTCTGCGTCGAAAATGAACTCTTCGGGCAAGTCCGGCACGTCATCCTCCTCTTCTTCGTTATCTTCCTCGTTTTCTTCGTCTTGATCTTCTTCTTGGTCCTCGTCATCCATGTTATCTTGCGGCGGAGGCGGTGGAGGCGGAGGTTGATCGTCGTCGGGTTGCTCCTCTGGCGGGTTGTCTTGGAGAATGTCAGATCTGGGCACGATGACCAACCGGACGGCCTCCTTCAAGTCATCGGCGTTCACCTTGGAACGACCGTCGAGCGCCGCGAGAGCCTTGGCAGCCTTGACGGCGAAAAGCTCGGCTCTGTGGCCTTGAATTCTACCTCTGCAAGATTCGCGAACGAGATATTCGACTTGCTCCTTGGAAATGACGCAGTCCTTCAACCATTCGCGCGCCAAGACAATGTTCGTCTTGATGCCTTCGGTCGCTTCTTCCACGCTCTTGACGGACATTTCCGCGGCGTTTTGGAAGTTCATCGCTTGGTTGACAGCCTCGACGCGATCCTCAAAGGTGAGCATCTGGTCGGCGCTGAGAGTGACGGCGATGCGATCCAACAGGTGTTCGCGCAAAGTTCCCTCTTCCGGGTTAAACGTGGCGATAAGGAGCGGCTTGCACGGGTGTCTAAGCGTGATACCCTCGCGCTCAACCACGTTTTCACCCTCGGCGAGAACAGAGAGCAACAAGTTGGCGACACCATCGTCCAAGAGGTTAATCTCATCGACGTAGAGGATGCCTCTGTGCGCCTGGGCGAGCAAACCTGGTTGGAACACCGTCTTACCCTGCTTCATCGACTCTTCGATATCAACCGTACCGATGAGGCGATCTTCCGTCACCCCCAACGGAAGCTGCACAAACGGCGCGTCGCGAATGATCGTTTCGATGCTGCCGTCCTCGTTGCGAGTCAGCTTATCCGCCAAGCCTTCCTCCCACTCGTCTGGCTTGTTCGGGTCGGCGTTGCAGTAAGAACTCTTGACGCACTCGATCGGCGGCAAGAGGGCGTGCAAGCCGCGAGCCATGATGGACTTGGCCGTACCTCGACGTCCGGAGATGGCGATACCCCCCAAGGTGGGGTCGATGCCTCCGAGCAACAACGCAGACTTGATCTTTTCTTGACCAATCACCGCGGCGAGCGGAAACGTCTGCCTCATCGTGCTCTCCTCCTTTTCAATCTTCGCGTCCGCGTCCATTTGCATCACCTCGCGCATGCGCGCTTCGAGCTCAGACTCATCCGCGACCGCGGCGCGGATCGTCGCTCGTCGCGCGCTCACCCGGCCCGCGACGCCCCCTCGCCGCGCCCCAACCTTGGACTCTATCCTCTTTCCACGAATCGACCCCGAGCGCTCGAGCGCTCGGCACAGGGCTGCCTGCTGCGTCGCGGCGAGCATGTTTTCTCTGCGTGTTCACGACGACGAGGGTCTGGTCTGGTGTTTCGCCACCGTCGCAGTCGGTGAGTTTCGAACGCGTGACCTCGGCCGTCGCGCGACGGTCGTCGTATGACGCCCCGACCCGACGGATGGGTCTACGTCCCGGTCCGGGTCTCGGTCTCGCCCCGTCCCCGTCCCCGTCGTCCTATCCACAACGGGGATCCCGCGGGATGCGTGTTGTATTAAATTTACATTTTATGAATATGGATCATTGATTTATTGGTTCACGAATCGTCATTTACCCCCTCTGTATGTGTAAGGACGCCACCACACAGCCGCGACCGACCAGAACGGAGGGGCGATGTCGACTCTTTCGGTTTGGATTTCGGTTTCGCCGCTCCTCGTCGTCGTCGTCGTCGGCACGAGCGGGGCTCGGCGGTCGAACCCGAACCGGCGAGTCTTCAAACACGAACGCAGAGGACGACGACGAAGACGACGACGGAGAGGAATCGTCGCCGAAGACGTCGAATGAAGACAGTCGACTCTCGCCGAGCGTGGATCCGTCGTCGAGACTGTGCAGACGAAGGATGAGAGCGCGAGACGCGTCATCGGCTTTGGCTCGGTTGGTGGACGTCTCTGCGGCGACGGAGAGAAAGGCATCCGAATCGGAACCGTTTTGCGATGATGAGAGCACGCATCGACGACAGTTTGGGGCGTCGACGACGTATAAGATTGTCCGAGATGTGGCACCGACGGCGAAGACGGAATCATCGACGACGACGAGATGTGTCTCTTCGTCTTCATCGTCCGCGGGCGGAGCCGTGACGCAGTCCGCGATGGATCCGGTAAAGGTTTCGCTTTCGCCGGGAAACGCGGCGGAAAAGCCGTGCACGGTGTTGTTCACCCCTCTTCTCAGAATGGTCCACTCCAAGACGCGAGACTGCTTCGTGCTGGGATTGTTGAACGCGGTAATCAATCGCAGCGTTTCATCATTCGGCGCGAAGGCGAGAGCGCACGACGAGACGCCGCCGAAACCAGACCAAGCGACGACGTTCGTGAGAGGTGACACCTCTATGCGATTTGTCGTTGAATTATTCAACACGTTCCAAAGTCGAAACTTGCCAGCGGTATCGGCGACAACGAGTACGCCTTGACTAACGCTCGTCGCGAGGACGTCGAGAGCGACGCACGCTCGAAACTCTTTGGACGCCGCCGCCTCGATGGCGATCAAGGGCGAGCTAAAACTTCTCAGAAACACGGCACCGTCGATTGAACCGGTGGCGAAGACGTCATTTATACCTTGAACGGAGTCTTCATCGTGTTCAAACCATTTAGCAGCCGTGATTCTACCGACGTGTCCGTCACGCGTTTGCGTTGGCGACGAAACGCTACACTCGTCAAAGTTGACTCGACACACTCTGGGCTTTGTCGTCACGTACGTGATACCCAGACGACCTGAGGCACCGAATCGCAAGATGGACACCGCATCGTTTGTTTTCACATCGTCGCGAAGCGGAGAGTCAAAGCGCGCGACAAGAGATCCATCTTCGCGCCACACCTGGACGCGTCCGTTCCTCTCGCCCGTGGCGACAAACCCGAGCCGAGACGTCAGTACTGTTACTTTTGACTCGTGCACGAACCTCGCTTTGACGCGCGCGAGCGCCTCTTCCTCTTTCATTTTGGATTTCCCATGCACGTAAGCCCGGACATCGTCCAGATTCTTCATCGTCGTCGTCCTCTCTGTTTCTTCATCAGCCGAGTCGTCGCCCGCGCGCCGAGGACGAGCGCCCAAATCTTCTCCTCGTCCTTCGCGCGGCGTTGACTTTCTCCTCGACGCTCGCCAGTCGTACCTCGACGCGCACGCCAGCAAATCCCGTTCATCAATCAGCGCGTACGCGGCGTCTCTCGCCTCTATCAACGTCTCGTACGCCTCCGATCGACCCCCGTTGCGATCCGGGTGCGCTCGCAAGAGTAACCGTCGGTACGCCCGTCGCACATCTTCTCGCTCAACCGCTGAAACGACCGTCTCTTCCTCCCCCGTCTCCCCGCGTCGGACGGTGCCCCAAGTCCCCGGTGAGGCCAATCCGAGGTGTGCGAACGCGCACTCGAAGCGTTTATCGACCGCGCGGCGATCCATCGTCGCGGCTTCGACGAACCGATAAGACGGCGTCACCGACTCGCGCGCGGTGTCGTCGGTTACGGCGTTGTAACAAAAAAAAAACGCACGCATCCAAAAAAGCGCCCGGGGTCGATAAACATTCCCTTTGATACCTCTAAATGTATCCACAGTGTGAGATATATGTAGTATAGCCTAACTAGTCAAAACCCTAGGTTTCAACACCGACGCATCGCACCGGTTTTCGACTCGACTCGAACCGCGTTTTTGAACGACACACGGGCGCACGCGTCTTGTTTGTTTGTCTCGTCTGTTTGTTTGGTTGTTTGTTTGGTTGTTTGTCGACGACGACGGTAACGACGACGGTAACGACGGTAACGACGAGCGTTCTATCGATCGAAAAGACACTCATAGAGGACATCACACGCCGCGAGGGGTGACGGACGCAGCGACAGACTGCAGCGCGCGACGGACGACGACGCGACCGAGGCAAAAATCGCGTTTTTCAAAGTTTGACTTTGTGACGGAACGGAAAAGAAGAGATGTCTGACAAGAAGAACTCGCTCTCCGGAAGCGCGAAGCGCATCCAGAAGGAATTGGCGGAGATTTCACTCGAACCTCCGACAAACTGCAGCGCCGGACCGAAGGGCGATAACTTGTATGAATGGGTGTCGACGATTGTTGGGCCGAGCGGTGAGTAGTCGCGTTTCGGGAGCGAGTCACGTCGAGCCTAGACGAACGAACGGCGACGCCACGCAAGGCGAACGGGCGATGGCGATAAAAACTATCTGACGTGTATGATTTGTTCGCGTCAACGCAGGGTCGCCGTACAGCGGTGGAGTTTTCTTCCTCGATATCCAGTTTCCGGTTGATTATCCGTTCAAACCGCCGAAGGTTACGTTTCGAACTAGAATCTACCACTGCAACGTGAACAGCTCGGGTCAAATCTGTCTCGACATCTTGAAGGAACAATGGAGTCCGGCGCTTACGATTTCCAAGGTGTTGCTGTCCATTTGCTCTCTCTTGACGGATGCGAATCCGCACGACCCACTAGTCGGGAGCATCGCGAAACAGGTGAGAGTTTTTTATTTTTTCGACGCGTCTCGAGGCTCGGTGTGCGCGCTCTGTTGAATGGCGCACTGACGTACCAAACTTTCTTTACTGCGCGTAACAGTACTTAAATGACCGCGAAGAACACGACAAGGTGGCCACCGAATGGACGAAACGCTACGCTCAAGGGTAATAAAGCGCCACCGGCTGTGTAGAGATTTTGGTCAGCGTCTGCGAGAGCGCCGCGCACTTCTTTGAGACAATAGCTAAGTGATGATCCATGTTTGCAAACGGGGTTTGAACCCAAATAGGACGAGACGAGACAAGGCTTTTAATTAGAACGTACAAATCAAATTCACAAATCCACTTCACTGATCCGATCATCAAAGGCTGCCAGAGTTCCCTCAGCGACGAGAGAGAGAGGGCGCCGCGACCGGGGTCGCTCACTCTGGAGGAGCGACGTACACGGGCAACGCTACCGAATCGGGCGTCTTGATGTAAATGCTCTGTATGTTGCCCCACTTTCGCGGGATTTTGTTCACGGCACCGCCAATCGCCGCCACGGCGTTTTCTACAATCTCTTCCACCTCCATAGTGCTCTTACCAACCTTGACGTTGACGCACGTACCTCCGGCAATGTGGAGGTACGTGGCGCTCACCGCCCTGTGAACCTGCGCGACCCAATCCTTCTTGGTGAGGTCCACCGCAACCGGCTGCTTCTTCTTTTTGAAAAAGTTCTTACCCAAAAGCTTCGGAAGCAACGGAAGCACGCGATCATCCGCCAAGAACATGTCGTACGAATCGCAGAGCTTCCTCTTCTGCTCGTGCGCCTTGTAGTTGGCTCGCAACTTGGAAATCCCTAAAACCTTCGCCACGCCACACTTTGCCATCTCTGCCACCTTTTGTTTCGCTTCCTTGTGTCCCTCACCTTGATGATCCTTCACGATGAGACAGAGTTCCGCGTTCTCCAAGTCGAGGAGCGGGTGCGGAATCGCCACGGGCACGAGTCGCGCGCTCGTCGCCTCTTTCGGCGTTTTCCTCAGCGATATGAGCGCCGAGTACGTCTCCGCCTCGTCATCGAATAGCGCAGCCGTCGACTTTTCATTCGCCACCTTTTCCAAGTGCTTAGCGAGCGCGCTGACCGCGGCGCGAACCTGTTCGACATCGATGCGTTCGCTCACAGCCGCCGCCGCCGCCGCTCCAGAATCGCTCGCTTTCCCGGCGCTCTTCTTAGCCGCCTTGGCCGCCCCGGCGCTGGCACTGGCGCCGGTGGCGGATTTCTTAGACTTGACCGTCTTCGTCGGCGCTTTCGCCATCGATCGCCTTTCGTTAGCGTCGCGTGTCGAGCGTCGCGCGTCGTCGAGTGTGGACGACGACGAAGGACGACAAACGCGAAGACGCCCCGCAGCGTGTTTGTATAAAAAACCGGTGATACGACTGCATTTCTGACTTGAGTAAGTTTCGATTTGTTTTACACACACACACCACAACTCGAACGATCGAGGTTGCGATGATTGGAAAAATTGAGAAAGAACATTCTATTGCTGGCTACAAGTTTGCTGCGTTGCGCGCGGCGTCGACGTCGCAGTAGAGCGCTCCACTGCTCACGCCTTTAAAGCTCATGACGTCGGTGAAGAGCTTGCTCAAGCTTTCATCAAGACTCTTCAGAGAGGCTCCGTTTCTGAGCTCGTTGTCGTCAAAATGTACGGCAAAGTTCATCTTGAAACAATTTTCCGCAATTTTCACCCCAGTGTAGGAGTCGATGTTCGCTCCGCTCGCCGTGATGGCTGAGCTCACTGTGGCGAGAAGGCCCGTTCTATCAGCGGCGATGAGTTCAAACATGCACGCGCAGTATGATACCGTTCGGGGCCCAGGGCCGAGCTTTTCCGGAACCGAGTCTCCACAGAGCGTCAGGGCTTCAATTTGTAGCGACTCTCGGAGCTCTTTGATGTCGCCACTACCGAGACGAGCGAGTTGCTTTTGGATTTTGGCTCTCGCAGATCTCGTCGACGCCGACAAGCGAAAGCCTCGAAGTCGACGCATCAGCATGTGATTCGGTAACTCGCTCGTTTCCGTGAAAATTTCCACAACTTCAGCGTTAGAGAGGACGTAGTCGAAACCCACCTGAACGCCGTTCACCTTGGCATATTTCATCGCGATGCCAGTGTCGGTGTAAAAGGCGTAATCCACGACGGTTGCGCCGTGAGGCAAATTGGTCACTCGACCTTGCGGGGTGAAGACGAACACGCGACGCCCGAGCAAGTCAGAGGTGATGGTATCAACGAATTCGCTCGCGCTGAGCACATCTATAAACTCTGTTTGCCACGCTTGAATATTTTTCAACCAAGCGACTTGTCTCAACGTGGCTTTCGCCGAATCTTCTTGCCCCTTGTCAGCTGCGGCTGCGGCAGCGTCGAGTGCCGCTTCCCTCTCCAGAGCCTTGATGTCAGTTTGTGTTCCATTCTGCGCGGCGGCAAGCATTAACTCTTCGCGGCGGCGAGAACGCAGCATGCGGCTCGTGCGTCGAGCTTCGGCTCGCCACGACTGACGAATCTCGGCGTCCGCAGCGATGCCGTTTTCGGCGAGTATATGCATCGCCTCCGTGCGGATAATAATTTCCATGGGAAACACAGCGCCAGTACCGTCTTCGTTCGCGCCGTTCTGCTGCTCAGATGAATCTTCCGAGTTGATCGGCAAGACAACGGTGTGCAAAGCCTTGTACCCGTTCAATTTTGGCGTCGCAATGTAATCCTTCATGTTGCCCGGAACCGGCGGCCACATGGCATGCACGATGCCCAGGACGTGGTAGCACACGCGACTCGCCTGCAAACGTCTCGCCTCGGCACTAAGCCCCGCCATCGCACCCGTATCATGCAGAATGACTCGCAGTTGGGCCACTTCAAAGATGTCCTCAATCTTTGTCTCTCCATTCTTGGCGAACGCGCTCCCATTCTGTCGCTCGTTGTGTAATTTACGATACAAGCCGTACATTTCCTTGGATTTCGCCTGAATCGTAACCCCGACGGTGTTTCCACGCAGGAAATCGTCCCCTTGCATGGTTTGTTGGAGCGTCATCGCGGCTTGCTGAATGAGTCCCTCCTGCTGCTTGCTGAGTTCGTCGCACCGTCGCGACAAGTCTGCGTAAGCCTCTGGGTTGGCATAACGGAACGCTAAATCCTCGAGCTCGTTCTTCACCTTGTACATGCCCAAAAGCTTTGCCAGAGGAGCAAAGACGAGTAGCGTCTCGTTTGCAATCTTAACTCTCTTTGCCGGTTTCAACCCTTCGAGCGTGCGCATGTTGTGTAATCGATCAGCGAGCTTGACGATGATGATGCGCACCTCCTCTGTCATGGCGAGGAACATTTGCGCGAGATCTTCAGACTTGATGTCCTCCGCCGTCGGGGTCGCCGCCCCGTCGCCAACCTTTGCGCCCACGCCCTCTTTGCTTAGCGAGGAACTCACTTTGCTCACCTTGGTTTCGCCTTCGACAATTCTGCGGACCGCCTTCCCGTAACGCTTCTCCAACGATTCGAACGTCACCGCCTCTGTGTCCTCCACCGTGTCGTGCAATAGCCCGGCGACGAGCGATTCGTGATCCAGTTCCATTTCTGCCAATATCGCCGCGACGGCGACGGGATGCGTAATGTACGGTTCTCCGCTCTTTCTCGCCTGTCCATCGTGCGCGTTAAACGCCACCTCCAGCGCGTCCCTCACCTCGGCCCTCTCAAACTCATCCAAGTATCGCACTCGTCTAGCCAGCTCTGTTTTCCATAGGTAATCCGCCGTGATATGCTCCCATCCCGTCACCTCTGCTTCCAGCGGGTCGTCGCTCGATCTCGGCGCCACCGCGTTTGCATTCCGCGCCTTCCACCGCCTTCCGTTCGCGTTCGCGCCGTATTTCCACCCCGTCCATCTCGTCGAGCGAGTCGTCGCCGCTCGCGCAGTCGCCGACGAGGACGCCACGGACGAGGACGCGTACCCGACGCGAGGCGTCATCCTCCGTCTAGCCTCTGCTTCCTTCCGCTGTTGTAAGAGAACGCTGACCGGTAGGTTTCTCGCGCGCGCGCGCGCGCGGGCGTCGTATCCAGACGTGGATCACCCACGCCCACCACTCGGTGCGTTTACCCGTCGATCGCGCGCGCGAACACGGAACACGGAACACGGAACACGACGACGGGACGGCGCGATCCTCCAATCCTCCAATCCTCCAATCCTCCAACCAACAATCGTTGGAGCGGCGAACGAACGAATCGGACGAACGAATCGGACGAACGAACGAATCGGACGTCGCGCGCGCGACGCGCCGTTCTTCGTTTCGCGACGACCGCGGAGTCCTCGTCCTCGGCGCGACGAGGGATGCCGACGACGACAGAGAACGACGACGACGATCAAATCAAATCAAATCAAAGTAACGTCCCGGGCGAAGCGAAGCGATCGATCGTCGCTCCCGAGAGACGCGACGCGTCGTGCGTGCGTCGACAACGTACGGACGGACGGACTCTCGCCCGTGGGGGAAGGGGGGTGTGGGTGTGGGTGTCAAAATGAATGGCCCGTTGTGTAAAATCAATACTACTGTACGGACCGCGCGGACGACGACGACGACGACGAGGATCTGACCGACCGACCGACCGACCGATCGACCGACCGACCGATCGACGTCGTCCGCGCGCCGGGCGTTCGAGACCGAGCGAAGGACGAAGGACGACGACAGAGAACGACGACGTCAGAGAACGACGACGACGCGAGCGCGCGCGGGGTCGAAGAGCGCGGGAGAGGATAAACGATGGCATCGTTCGCGCGCTCGGCGCTCGCGTCGACGTCCGTGAGGACGACGACGACGACGACGACGACGACGACGATTCGAGGAGGTCGCGCGGGCACGTCGTCGACGTCGATGATGCGTGGGACCCCGCGTGGTTACCGCGGAGGATTCGCGGGGAGACTCGGGCGAGGGAACGCGCGGGGGTCGAGTTTTCGGGTGGTGCCACCACCGAGAGAGTCTTCGTCGTCGTCGTCGTCGACGTCGTCGG
>Ga0181600_10001272_pt1 | contig 19634 bp, 26 predicted proteins | sample 041ome_2_FD_132982 | JGI IMG/M metagenome (GOLD analysis project Ga0181600, IMG submission 132982) | Coastal salt marsh microbial communities from the Groves Creek Marsh, Skidaway Island, Georgia - 041406US metaG (megahit assembly) | ecosystem: Environmental > Aquatic > Marine > Intertidal zone... | reverse complement strand
TGGGAGAAAAAACTGTCTGAACGCATCGGGCGGGCGATTGCCGATGGGCTAGATGAGATTGAACTCGAAATGAACCCGCGAAATTTGGGCCGTGTCCATGTTCAATTGAATTTGGATGGACAAGAGGTTCGCGTGCGGCTACTTGCTGATAATGGGCTCGCGGCCAATCTTTTGAATGATAGTGAGCACCGCCTTTACCAGCAGATGGAATCGATGGGGATGCGGCTATCTTATTTTTACTCAGGTCAAGATCGATCGAATGGCGGCCAGTCTGGTCAGCCGAGAAATGGTTCAGCATCCTCAAAGTTACAAAAGCAAGCGAGTGGAACTGGCCAGGAAACAGAGGATTTGGTAAAAACGGCACGGAATGTGCATTCCTACGGAATAAATGTAACCGCATAGAGTTCTATGCAGCAGTAAATGTGAGAGTTTTCAATGGCAGATGAAGCTGAAGAAAATGGCAAAAAAAGCAATGTACTGTTAATTGCGTTGATCGCAGTGGGTGGTTTATTGCTGCTCGTTGTTGGCTTACTGGTCGGGTATTTCCTATTCGGCGGTAATAATGCTGATCCGTCCGCAGAGGTCGAGCAGATTATTCAACGTCAAGACACGTCCCAATCGGCCGCTCCCACTGAAGCTGAAGAGCCGGAGAGTGAAGAGGGCGCCGAAGGTGAGGGCGCAGAGGGCGAAGAGGGTGGCATTTCAAAAAATGTGAAAGCGGTTCCAGATGTCGAAACCTTTCAAACCACCTATTACGAATTTTCAGGAAATTTGACGACCAACCTGAAGAATTCGAGAAAATTCTTACAAGTCTCCATCGGCGTGTCCACTCAATATGATGACACTGTCATGGCCAATGTTGATACGCACCAGGTGGCTTTACGATCAGAGATTTTGGGCATTATGAGCGAATTCACAGCGGAAGATATCCAGGGGATTGAAGGGCGCAATAAATTGGCCTTGGCCATCCGCGATGCCATCAATGCAAAACTCGAAGAGGTCGAAGGCTTCGGCGGCGTCGAGCATGTGCATTTCACTTCCTTTGTGCTGCAATAATCGGTCGGGGCGGGAATGACGTCTTCGCGAAAACTATCGACCGAAGAGGTCAGTGCCCTCATCGAGGGATTGGAAGAGCGCGGCCCGCAAGGCTCGGCTCCCATTGATCTATCCGAGTCCGTCGATGTTCGCCCGTTTTCCTTTGGATCGGATGATTTATCCGTATTGGGCGATTATTATGCCTTACGGATGATTAATGAACGGTTTGCCCGTCATTCGCGCGCGACATTTTTACCGATGCTGCGAATTCAACCCCGTATTTCATCGTTTCCGCCTGAGGTGAAAACCTTTGATGAATATTGCGAGGGTATTGAAGGCTTTATGAGCCTCACCACAGTTCGGATCGATGAGCTGCGCGGGTCAATGATGATGACAATGGCTCCCAGCTTTATCTCAATATTGACGAATTCATATTATGGCGGAAATGTCATTTCCATCGACAGCAAGAAAAGCGAGTTTACGGCCACGGAAGAGCGGGTCATTGAATTGGTGACAAATGGCCTGTGCCGGACGCTCGAAGCCTCATGGCGCGATTTAATGCGTGTGAATATGCATGAAATCGGTCGTGAAGTGAATCCGCAATTTGCCTCCTTTGTGGATGGCGGGGATTTGGTCATTATTTGCTCTTTTGTGGTGCAGCTCCCTAACTTCGATCCTGCGACCTTCGATATTATTTATCCGTTGCAAACCCTCAAGCCCATTGCGTCGCAATTGCGTTCACGGGTGCAATCTGAGATTGCTGAGGAGGATGCCAGCTGGCGCGATCGGTTGGAGCACGCTGTTCTCAGCATTCCTCTTCATTTATCTGCACAGTTAGGCACACCGACGGTTCCGCTGACGAAGCTGATTTATCTGCAACCGGGTGATGTCGTGCCAATGACGCTGAATGATAATGTTGAACTATTTCTTAAAGAACAGCCCTTTTATGAAGGTGAAATGGGCGAAGTGGGTGGCCAGGCCGCAATTAATTTACTGCGACGCATGGAACTGGATGCGTAATAAGGGGATCGATAATGTCTGAAGAAGATCAAATGGACGAAACCGCAGCAACGGCAGCAACATCTGGCAGAAGCGATCGTGTGGGTGTCGAAAATCTGCGCGTTCTCGAGAATATTGATGTGACCCTCACTGTCGTGGTGGGGAATGCCGAAATTAAGATTCGCGATTTGCTCAGGCTGAACGAAGGCTCGGTGATTGAGCTCGACCGGTTGGCTGGAGATCCGCTGGATATTATGGCGAACGGGACCATGATTGCCCGCGGCGAGGTGGTGATGGTTGGTGAACGCTTCGGCATTCGCTTCACAGAGATCGTTGATCCGGAAAAGCGCGTCGAAAACCTTTAGCGCTGTTATAGCTCTGTCAGAAAACTGACAATCTAACGCGCTTTATGGGCGGTGGCGGTCAAACCCCAGCTTGGACACGGATGAGATCGGGCTGCGCATTAAAAAACACAATAATAACAATATATTAAATTTTATTATCTACCCCAACCAGTTTGGCACTCTTTTTGCCTCTGTATCGTCAGAGGTTGAGGAGATGTTTGTCAATGCACACGATTTCTACATTCCAAGTGATCACCGTCGTTCTGTTCTTGGGAACGATGTTGGGCTTGTTGGTTTTAATCAAACGCCACAAGGAGCCCCTAACGCGGGCCTTGCATGCTGAACGGCGCGCCCAAATTGTGAGTGATTTACGGTTAGGTGTTCAAGAGCGTCTCCAAATTGTTCGTATCGATACTATTGATTACGTGGTGATTACGGGAAAAGGCGTACAGCCCGTTCTCCATGCGCTGCCTCCCCAAGCGGCAACGTCCGTCGATCAAGACAATGCGACGACATCACCCGCTCCTCAGCCTGCGCCGCAGCTTGCGGGAGCCCGCCCATGACCCGATTGACATCCCAAATTCTATCCCGCGTGACTTGGATTGGCGGCCTTGTGGCCGCTTTATCGATCACCGCAACAGTGCCGAGTGTTGCCCAGAATATCGTCACAAATATCGGGGCTGGCTTGCCGGCTGTGACGACTGTTTCGGATGCAGCGGGCGGAACCACTTATTCGCTATCGTTGCAAATTCTCGCACTGATGGCAGCGCTGACGATTTTGCCGTCTTTGGTTCTCGGTATGACGTCGTTTACCCGAATTATTATCGTTTTGTCGATATTGCGGCAGGCAATGGGCACTCAGCAAACCCCTCCAAACCAAGTGCTCATTGCCATCGCATTATTTTTGTCCCTCTTCATCATGACCCCAACGCTCACTGCGGTCTATGAAGACTCTGTCTCGCCCTATCTTGATGGCACCATGCCAGCAGAAACGGCCATGACCACCGGGGCCGATATTATGAAAAACTTTATGGTCAAAAATACGCGCGAGAAAGAGCTCACCTTATTTGCCGATCTTGCCGGGGATACGGCCTATGAAACCACGTCGGACGTGCCGCTTACGGTTCTTTTACCGGCTTTTATCACGTCGGAGCTGAAGACGGCTTTTCAAATCGGTTTCCTTTTATTCTTGCCATTTCTGGTCATTGATATGGTGATTGCCTCCATTTTGATGTCGCTCGGTATGATGATGTTGAGCCCGATGCTGGTGGCTTTGCCCTTTAAACTTCTTCTCTTTGTCCTCGTCGATGGATGGGCCATGACCGTTGGGTCATTGGTGGCCACCTATCAAGCTATTTAGGAGCCGCCCGTGGAATTTGATACAAATGTAGAATTTCTTCGCCAAGCTTTTTGGCAAATTTTGATGGCAGCGGGGCCAATTTTGGGCGTTGCCCTGGCGATCGGTCTTTTAATTGGGATCATTCAAGCAGCGACTTCTATTAACGAGATGACCCTGAGTTTCGTGCCCAAGCTGGTTTTGGTTCTGGGCACCTTTGGCTTGCTCGCAAATTTTATTATGCTGTCTTTAACCGATTATTTCGCTTTCATTTTCGACACCATTCAACATTTGAACTGAGCCGTTCATGGACAGCCCCAACGTCATTTTGCCTGGTATTGAGCTCAACCTGCTGATCGAGCAGTTGACGCAATATTTTGTGGCATCCTTACGAATGAGTGCCTTTATGATCGCCGCGCCGTTTTTTGGGACGCGCTATGTGATGCCTCAGGTGCGCATCATATTGGGCATGGTGTTGACGGTTTTAATCGCCACCATCACACCGCTGCCAGATAGTGAGTTGATCGGGTCGCCCATGGGCATTGCACTTATTTTTAAAGAGATCGCGATTGGGTTGTCAGCCGGAATGATTATGAATATTTGGTTTTCGGCGGTTGGTTTGGCGGGCGAGAAAATAGCCGCGACCTCGGGCTTAGGTTTTGCCGCTCAAGTAGACCCGGACTCGGGCGGTCAGACCCCGGTTATTAGTCAGCTCTTAACGCTTTTCTTGATCGTGAGCTTTCTTGCATTGGATGGACATTTGGTGATCATCGCGATGATGATGCGTTCTTTTGAGCTGTCCCCCATTGATCAGATTCCCTCTTTGGCGGTGTTCATTGAGGGTGGAATTGCTGCCGCAGGGTGGATGTTTCTCGCGGCCAGTATGATCATGCTACCCATTGCGGCGCTGATGTTGATGATTAATGTCAGCATTGGCGTGATTACGCGTTCCGCCCCCCAATTAAATTTATTTTCATTCGGCTTTCCGATCTCGATGATCGGCATTTTTATCATTTTGTTCATGTCAACGTCAGTGCTCGGCTATGCCTTCACGGATCTGATCGAGGCGACATTGGGCGACATTGAATCGTTACTCGGAGGTCTCGCCAATGGCTGAAGAATCCGGCGACGGTCAGGAGAAAACCGAAGAACCGTCCCAGCGAAAGCTGGACAAAGCGAAAGAAGATGGCAAGGTCGTCTCCTCAAAAGAGATGTTTGTTTTCACGACGCTGTTTGGCGGTCTGTTAATTTTAATGGCCATGATCAATTACGGTCGTGATTTGTTAATGCATTGGTCGGGTCTTTTTTCAATCGCTCCGTATTCCGAGCTCGATACATTGCTCTCTCTCAATTTCCGAGAAGGCGTTTTATTTATCATTCAAATGACCCTGATTTTCGGGGTTCCGCTCATGGTCATTGTGCTGGCGACGCAGGCGGCGGTGGGCGGATTTGTGTTTGCGCCAAAAGCCATGTCGTTTAAAGGCAGTCGGATTAACCCGATATCGGGGTTGAAGCGCATGTTCTCGATGAAATCATTGGTCGAACTCGGAAAATCAATCCTGAAAGTGGTCCTGCTATTCGGGATTGGTTTTGTGGTTATTCGCTATGTGATGCCGCAAGCCATTCGGATGCCCGATTTGTCCTTGGCGGCGGCGCTCGGCTTATTTCAAACCTATATTCCGCAATTAATCGGCGCCATGTTGATCGCGCTCTTGGTGATTGCCGCCATCGACTATGCGTGGCAACGCCATAGCTTCATGAAAGAGATGCGGATGAGCCGGCAAGATCAGAAAGATGAGTATAAGCAAACAGAGGGCTCGCCGGAGGTCAAATCAAAAATCCGGCGTATGCAAATGGAAGCCAGCCAGCGCGCATCGGCTCAGCGTGAAGCGCTCGATCAAGTGCCCGACGCAACGGCCGTCATTACCAACCCAACCCATTTTGCAGTGGCATTGAAATATGATGTTGGTTCGCCCGGCGCGCCGGTCATTTTGGCGATGGGTCGCGGGCACATGGCACAGCAAATCATTGAGCGCGCACAACAGGCGCAGGTCACTGTGTTCCGAAGCCCCTTATTGGCACGGGCGCTGTATTATACAGGTGAGCTGGGTCAGGAAATATCGGAGCGCCTTTATAATGCGGTGGCCGTTGTGTTGGCTTATATTTTCCGCGTTGATCAAGGAGACCAAATCGAGCAACCTGATTTTGAGCTACCCGACGATCTGAAATTTGATGAAACGGGTCGTCTGTTGGGAGAGGCGAATGGCTAAGTATGACAAGAAATATCAGCAATCCCTGGGCGAGATGATCAGCTCGGTGACCTTTGTCGCAATGGGCATTTATTTTCTGCTGATCGGTTTTGGCTTTTGGTATGACGCCGATATTTGGCGAGCCATCGGCATTTGGTGTTGCTCCGCAGTCATGGTGGCCGCAGGGTTTCGCTTCACGCTGGCACGCTGGTACTATCTTTTGCGGAGATCATAATGGCCAATGATCCGCGTCTCACATGTCAGCAATGTCGCTATCTCTTTGTCACCCATGACCGCCATAAACCTTGGGGATGCCGTATTTTTGGGTTCAAGTCACCCTATCTGCCGGGGCAGGTGGTAGCGACCACTTCTGGCACGAAATGTGCAAACTATTTACGACGAAATGCGCCCTCTGAGGGGCCACAAATTGAAAAACCAAAGGGAATTTGGGCATGACACAAGATATTGATGCTGTGCAGGAGAGTGTAAAGCTTGCCTTAGATGCGGCCGAAGCGGCTGCGGATGTCACGGCAGAGTATAATAAGCTCAGAAACGAAAATCAGAAACTCGTTCAGTCGGTCTCGGCCGTCTACAAACATGCACGCACTGTTGCCATTGTGGCCGGCGTTGCTGTGAGCGCGGTCTTAATTCTCGCAATGGCCATGCATTTTCGTTCAGTTGGCTCGTTAGAAACCATCGCAAAGACCAGCCGGGAAGCATTGGTTGTCTTTGCTGAAAATGTCGATGACATGAACAAATCGGTCAAGCAATTGCAGCAGACTTTGGTCAAGCAAGAAGAGCTGCTCGATATTAATCGAACTTTAAAAGACGAAATCGTCGCGCTGCGTGAAACCAGCGATAAACCCTTTATAGCCTTGGATGAGAAAATGAACGCATCATTTGCACAAATTCAAAAAGATAATGAGCGCCTTGAAAAAGAGATTCAAGCGCAACTCGGTAAAGTGTCAGAGCGATTGGAAGCATCGCAAAAAGCGTCAGCTGATCGTATCGTGAAATCGACCACTTCCGTCCAATCCGAAAATCGGAAGGGGAGTGAGGCAACAGCAGGCCTATCCAAGGCAATTGATGCCGTGGCGGCTATGCAAAAGCGCACGCTTGAACACCTCCAAACCTTAGTTCAAGAGAATGCCCGTCTGATGACGGCCATTCAGGAAAATGCGCGTCAAATTACCTATCCGTAACCCGCGTGAACTGAACCTTTTCAGTCGCCTTTAGTCGAGAGCCCCATGTCACAAACGGTCACGGATCCATCAACCCCTCAAACAATTGGCGTAGCCTCGCCAATGGCTGAGACAATGCCCGAGACAATTCCCGAGACACTGTCTGAGACACTGCCTGGGGAAGCGAGTAACGCGGCTAATACGCGTGCAGATGGCGATCTCGACGTAACCGGCGATGAAGCCCTCGGGGCGGCCCTGTCGCGCAAAACCCTTCTGCGTGTGCGCGGGCTTGGACGTCGCTCGCGCGCAATTGGTTTGCGCCTGCGGGTCGGCGATATTATCGTGGCGGTGAATGGCGAGGTGTTTCACGGAAATCCTGGAGAGTTGTCTGATCGCCTATTCATTCAGCCTGCTGACGACGAGGAATATGATGATGAGCCGCAAGGCGAGCGTGTTGAGCGCCATGTCGTGACCATATCGCGCGGCGGCGTTTTCTTTGAGGTCTTCACATATGGCCCCTTGGGCGGCGATCTTGATTTTGTACTGCCGGAAGAAAGTCGGCAGGTCATAGAGCAATTTGAGAAGCGCCCCGCGCTTAAGCTGGATGAACTCAAAGCCTTTGAGGTGTATCGCGATATAAACCGTCACTGCTCAATGTTCGAACAAGCTGAGAGCGCGACGGCAACGATCACGCCCATCCTATGGTTGTTGGAACGGCGAATGTGGGAGCCGCTAATGGCAACCCTGTCAATCTATGGCCTAACCTTTGCTATCAGTCCTTGGGTCTTTATTCTCACCTATATTTTAACAGCTTTGTATTTTAGACGGGGTCAATTGGCCTTTCAAAGAAGCTATGCCATGTTTCACGAGCGCCATATGTGGATGTTTGTGGTTGCCCCATCTGCCTATGAGGCGCAAGTGACTTGCCGAATGCTCGATCCTAAATGTAGCTTCGAGTTCTCGCTGATCCCTCCGCCCAAAAAGCAGCGCCCAAAAGCGGCCTGATCTCTCATTTAACACCTCGCCTATAACGGAGCTCACGGATGTGCACTGCGCAGCTGTGTGCTGTGGCGGGTGCGTCTCTTTGGCGGGTGTGTCTCTATGCCGACCCTGTGCGGGGGTGTGGGCTGCTTCTCGCTCTTCATTTTCCCGATCGTTTACCACAATGATGGTGCGCCCAGCGCCTCTGCGGACCATCATCATTCCTCCATGGCTGTTCACGCGAGGCAGACTGGGTAGCCTATTCCGCGCTATCGCGCATGATCGAGAGCACGGCGAAGACAGAGGGAAGACAGAGGGAAGACAGAGGGAAGACAGAGGGAAGCCAAATTATGCTGGCAGACAATGCTAAGAGCACCGTTAAGAGCACCGTTAAGAGCAATGCCAAGACCAATGCCAAAAGGAGTTCCAAAAGCGCAGAGAGTGGCCGTTTGTCAGAGGCTGCTAGATAAAGCGCGTTGGAAGGGAGAGGGCCGAGCAGGGTAGCATCGTAAGCCGAACTGGGATCAGCCCCACATAAGGGCGCGAGAGCGGATTAAACCCATCACGGGGTGCGGGCGGATTTAGCCCGGCCATACTTCAGCGCGCGTCAGCTCCATCTTAGGCCGCATTTCACTCAGGCCTATCTCAGGCCCATTTCAGATTGAGCCAAAGGTCATCCCTAGTCCAGCGCAGTCCCATTGGGACGCGACGCATGTCGGTTAATAATTAATTTCGATTTCGATGCGGCGGTTTTTGCTGCGCCCTTGGGGGGTTTTGTTATCGGCAACCGGCTTCGACTCGCCGAAGCTAATGGCCTGCATACGACCGCTTTTAATCTTGCCGGTGCTCTCAAGCGCTTGCACGACACTTGCGGAACGCGCCGCGGCTAAATCCCAATTGTCGCGATATTGTGACCCAAAGACCAGAGGCACATCATCGGTATGTCCGGAGACGTTAATACGGCTTGAGCCTTTCGCATTGACTTGCGCAATCTGATCCATGATCGCAATGGCTTGAGGCGTTAGTGTGGCCGAGCCAGACCGGAACGCGCCGCCCGAGCCCACAGTAACAATTACGCGATCCTCCTCGCGCTGAACGTCCACGAGGCCCTGGCCAATTTCTTGCTTCAAGGCAACTTTCAACTCGTCTTCCGCGATGACAGCTTTCTCAATCCGATCGCCCTTGGAGGTTTGGTTACCATCGACACCGGCGCCTCCTTTGACTTGTTCTTGTTGCTGTTGCGACATGGCCTCGGCAAATTTTGCAAGCTGCTGTTCAAGGCCGCCAAACAAAACTTCTTGCTCGGATTTACCGGCGGCTTTTTTCACTTGCTCAATCGCATCGAGCGTTTGTTGCAACATTTCCGGCAAATCTTTTTCGGGCGCTTGGCTGTTGGTAAAGTTCACAACAACCTTCTCTCCCAGCATTTCAATTTCCACATCACCCCGGGCAATCGCTTCTTCGAGCGCTTTCACCATGTCCTCAGACTGCTCATTACTGCCATCATCATCCTTGGTTTTATTTTGCGTCTCAAGGCGAGGCTGGTTGAGCTCGGTCGTTTGTTGCGTCATCTCGTCGGTAACGGATGGGCTGGGCGATGGGCTGAAATTCATCGAGATCACGGTTGTCCCCATTGGCTGTTCAACCACCGGGGTGATCCGTTGCACACCAAAGGCATTTTTCAATGAGCCGGAAATTTGTTTAAACTTCGGAACGTTAAATTCGGCAAATGACAAAATCAGAACGAAGAACGCCATCAACAGTGTGGCCATGTCGGCGAATGTTGCCATCCATGCCGGCGCGCCAACAGGCGGGCAGGTGGGGCATTCTTCGCATACGTGTTCTTCTTCTGCTTCTTCTGCCATGATATCTCTCTATCCGATGCCGCTCATGCCGCTGGCTTATTCGCTAGCCTATTGCCGGCCTTAGGCTGCCGCTAATGCTTCTTGAAGTTTCGGAGGCAAGTTTGCGACCATTTGATCTTGAATATTCCGGGGCGATTCACCTCGGGCAATATTGCGCAGACCCAACACCACCATTTCGCGATAGACCACTTCATAATCGGTATAGCCTTCGAGTTTGGTGATCATCGGTGCGAACAACACGTTCGCGATATACGCGCCATAAAGTGTCGTCAACAACGCCACCGCCATTGCCGGGCCGATCGCTTTCGGGTCGGCCATATTACCAAGCATCAACACCAGGCCAATGAGGGTTCCGATCATGCCCATGGCCGGCCCAATATCCACCCAGGCTTTCAACACGCCACAATTTTTGGCATGGCGGTCCTTCATCGCTGTGATTTCTTGATTCAGTTGCGAGGTCAACTTCGCTTCATCAGCGCCATCGACCAGCATTTGCATGCCTTTCGCAAAAAACTTATCGGGCACTTCTTGGCCTTCCAAGGCCATCATGCCATCTTTCCGCGCGATACCGGCGAGTTCAACCATGCGCTCCACAAGTTCTTCTTGTTTTTTGATGGGCGGCAGGAATACTTTCCCCATTGCACCGAAGCTGCCTAGAAATGTTCCGAGCGGGGTGGTCGCCATAACGGCAAAAAACGTACCGCCAAACACGATCAACAGCGACGGAACGTCAATAAATGGCCCGACGCCGCCCCCTGAAATCATGGCGGCGACAATAAAGCCATTGGCTCCTAAAAATCCGATTAAAGACGCAATATCCATTGGTTAATCCACGCTACTTACTATTTTGTATGATCAAGAATGCAAGTTTGATACCAGTTTTGAACCGATTAACGTAAAATAAAGAGATCTCACTGCATAAGTTGACCATAGCAAAAAGAATAAAAAATTTCTATCCTAGAAGGTGAGAAAGGTTAATCGTCACACCCATGCATATATTTCGGTCTCATCTCTTCATCTGCAAATCAGTTCGTGGCGGGCTCTTCGCGCTCAGCCTATTCTTCGCGCCCTATTCAGCTCTGGCAGGTGACACATTCATCATCAGCGATCATTTTGTGATCGATATCAGCCAAGGGCTCGAATGGCGGCGATGTAGCCTCGGCCAAGACTGGGATGGGGCGCAATGTCGGGGTAAGGTTGGGCATTATTCTATTCCTATGGCTGAAGAAATTTTGGCTGAGATGAATGAAAGCGATGGCACGTCCTGGCGTTTGCCCACACGCGATGAGCTGGAGGGGTTGGTCTGCGAGAGCTGTGAGATCCCCAAGATTGATAGCGAGGCTTTCCCCCAAACGTCGCCCGAGCCGTATTGGACGGGGGAAGCCAATTTATATGCTTCTAGTCATAACTGGTCGGTTAATTTCTATACGGGCCATAGCTATGGACGGTTTTTCCCTAATCAGGAGCTGGCGGTTCGCCCCGTCCGGTCGCGAGGCTCATCGGAAGATCGTTGAGCGATCAAAGAAGGCTAAGAGCGCTGAGCAAATGCTAGGAGCGCTGCTCGTCGGAAGGGCGCTGAGCACGCAGCTCCAACCAAACCTTAACACCCGCAATGAGCGCGAGCAGGCAAATGACCCCAATCGCGAAATGCATGGGCGTGAGCTCAGAAATAACCTGCAGTGCATCACCTGCGGCCAGGCCTAGCAAAGCAATCGCCAAAACACACATTAAAAAATAGCGGATATAGAGACAGCGCACACAAACAGGTGCCTCACCATTGACTTCTTCGGCACTCACCTTGGTCTTGCTCAAAATCATCTGTGTACTCTCACTGCACGCTTTACTGCGTCGGTCCCGCAAATCTAATGCCAAATCGGGGTATCTGTACAGAAGACCTGTCTATTTTTTGACACGCTTCGAAAACGGCCAATTTTATTTTCATTAACGATATGATTTCATTAATTAATTAGTAAAAAAACCTGACACAGGGTGACGTCAAATTGTTTTTTTGCGCCGGCCAGGGGGATCCGACAATTTAGCATCACGCCACAAACAAGGGGAGGGCGTTATGCAGTTAAACCAATCTGTTCGGCTCAAGCAAAAGCAAAGCATGGTGATGACGCCACGTTTGCAACAGGCGATCCGCATGTTGCAAATGTCGAATATCGATCTGGCGGCTTATCTGGAAGATCAAGCGCTCGAAAATCCATTTTTGGATTTGGCCGATCAAAAAAACGAAGCGGCTGAGACGCGTACCGAAAAAGCGAGCGATCAAGAAGCGCTGGATAAGGCGCTGGAAAATGGCACGGGTCTAAAAGATGATCCCGGCGCCGCCGGCGATTATGACAATCGCCTAGAGAGCGGCGAAAGTGATGCGGTTTGGCGTGCTGAGTTAACCCAATCCTCCTCCGGTTCCGATTGGGATATGATTGCCATGAATATTGCGGATCGACGTGGGTCGCTTTATGCCCATGTGCAAGATCAGATGGCGCTTATTTTACTCGACAGCCGCGATCGCATCTTGGCGCAGCCACTGATTGAGGCCTTGCTGCCATCTGGATGGCTAGGCCGTGAGATAAAGGACATTGCGGATGAGCATGGATGTCGTGTTGAAGAGCTCGAACGTGTGCTCGGTCAGCTGCAAACCATGGAGCCGTCCGGGTTATTCGCTCGGAATTTGTCGGAGTGCTTAACCCTTCAAGCCGCAGATCAAAATCTATTAACGCCCATGCTCGAGACATTCTTGGCACATCTGCCCCTATTGGCCAGTGGCGAGTTGCGGACGCTTCAACGCAAATGCGCTTGCTCGCCGGAAGATTTGCAAAATATGCTGCGTCTCATCCGCAGCTTCAACCCAAAGCCAGGCGAAGAGTTTATGTTTGGCGATGATATGATCAATACGCCAGACTTAATCACCTATAAAGGAAAAGAGGGTTGGGTTGTTGAGTTGAACCATTCAACGCTCCCCGCGATCACCATAAATGAAAAATACGCCGAGGAATTGGCCAAAAAGAAGGCCGCGCGCGAAGCGGAAGAATTCACTCAAAATGCGCTCTCATCAGCACGGTGGTTAAAACGGGCCCTTGAACAACGCAATGCCACCACCTTAACGATTTCTGCCGAGATCGTTCGTCGTCAACAAGACTTTCTCGAAAATGGCATTGATGCGCTGAAACCCTTGCTGCTGCGCGATGTGGCCTCTGCTATTGGCATGCATGAAAGCACGGTTAGCCGTGTGACGACAGGATTAATGATCACCACCCCCCGGGGCAGCTTTTCTTTAAAAGCATTTTTCAGCACCGCATTGGCCAATAATGATGAGGATGATGACGATATGGCCTCAACGGCATCCGTGCGCAATATGATCAGCAAGCTGGTTGCGGCGGAAGATCCCCGTCGGCCGCTGAGCGATGAACTAATCGCCGAAAAAGTGAGCGGTCAGGGGATCAAGCTCGCCCGCCGAACGGTGGCTAAATATCGGCAAATGCTCAAAATCCCATCATCAGCCGAGCGCCGCCGTCGGGCAAAACTCGACCAACTGACACGATAGATACCGCATAAATAAAAAACGCCGCGAGATGCGGCGTTTTTTTTAGGCAGAACAAGCCGAGATTAGGCGTTCATCGTTGGTGCCAGTGGCGGTCCAATGAAATCATCGGGCAGACCATAGCGTAGAGGGTCGCAAAACGATGCAAGCGGCGTTGTAAATGTCGCTTCGACGGTTCCATTTTCGTCGAAAAACACGCATTCAATTGCCGGCTCAAGCTCGGTCGTTTGGCTTGCATAAGCGTGGTTAGTCCGGTCCATAATTAATCCTTCTTTAAACATTAGACGCTAAGTCATCGGTTAGAACTGACCTAGCTGTCGTGACGTAAGAAGAGTGCAGTTTTTGTGCCAGTGTTCCGTATCTGTGTAACTTTGTAGAAATGAGTTTTCTCGGCGGATCTTGGTTCTTGAGAATATTGACAGCGCGAAGGGCTGGATGGACGGTGGCCATGACGATGGAATTCTCGGTCGCGGATCCAACACTTCTGCAAGGTCTTAAAAAAGGGGATCTGGTCAAGTTTCGCATTAATCCAGATCGGGTGATCACGCAGATCGCCGTCAAATAAATCGCGTGGGCTCGGTTGCTGCCGTCCACTCTAGGCGCACAGCTTCGCCAGCTCAGAAATGAAGGCACGGGGACGCGGATCCATTTCATCGATCCGCGCACGGACACGCTCTGCTGGAAAAACCCGAATATCGGTGATGCCGCGAGCAATCGCCGACACGCTCCAGCACTCATCCGCCAGCACCTCGGGAATGCCGATTAATTCATTTTGACTATACCGACGAAGCGGTGTGTCCTCGAGCAAATCAACGATGAGCAAAGACCCGCGTTCGACTAGGAAAATATGATCAGCCTTCTGGCCTGCCTTGAATAAAATTTCTCCGTCGATCAGACGGCAGCAGTCGCCGGATAAGCTCGCTTGGTGGATGATATTCATGCGTGGCCCCATGGCGATATGCCGCGCTTTGTAATGTCGATGGCCAGCATGCATGATAAAGGCCAGGTTAATTGATCGCGATGCATGCACAGATCCTGCATCTGCTCGCGGGACATCACATAGGCACTCAATTTTTGTTTGGCCTTCACGGGGGTCAAATAGCTATCAAGCGCCAGAAATTCGATCACATTCAACAAATCGCCAGGGCCATAGGTCCGACGCGGCGCTTGGGCGTGGCCATCAATGATGATATAGGCACGGTCCGTGGGTTGGTCCGGAGCAATAATGCGCGCTCCGGCCGCGAAGTGCTGTTGCGGCCAGGCCTGCTGGAACTCTCCAATAATATCAAGTGCTTTCATCTGACATCCCCGTGTCTATAAGGACGACACAGGAGACAGATTTTTAGGGATTTCGAAAATAAAATCAGTCGGGTTTGGCATCTCGCTCGGAGACAACCGCAATAATCGCTCTTGCGTGATCTTCGGAGAGATTAAAGCGTCGGCGGAGCGCTTCAATTTTGTCATTTTCCTCTTCGCTGATCACCCCATCGCTTAACGCATCAGTGATTTCGGCTTCAAAAATCGCACGCTGGCGATCGAGCTGACTGGCGAAAGCATTGGCAATAATACCCGTCATCAAAGCAACGGTGCACACACCCATAAGGGCTGTCATGGCGCCAATAATCTTGCCCAGCGGGGTCACAGGGGATACGTCGCCATATCCCACAGTGGTGAGGGTGATGAGGGCCCACCACATGGCCTCTGGAATAGAAGAGAATGTGTCGGGTTGCGCCTCTTGCTCAGCAAGATACATGAGGGCACTCGCAATGAATAAAGCAATGGTGAATAAGTAGAGCGCGGCCATAAATGAGCGCCGCTCTTCATATATTGCCGAAAACAGATCTTCGAGCGCTGAAGAATAGTTTGAAATCTTGAATAAACGGAGCAGCCGTATGACCCGCACCCACCTCAAATCCATATTGCCCACGACCAAGGACAGAATACTGGGCAATATGGCGATTAAGTCCACTAGGCCATTAAAGCTGAAAATATATTCGAGCCTGCGGCCGAGAGATGTCGTATATTTGCTGGTTTCCCTGACTGAACTCGACCAAACGCGCAGGAGATATTCAATGCCGAATATCAAGGTTGAAACAATTTCAAACCCTTCAAAGTAAATGCGGTAGGGAGTGCCAATGCTATCCACCGACTCTAGGCTGATAGCGATCACATTTGCGACAATCAAAAGAGCCAAAAGATTGTCGACACGGCGGCTCACCAAGTCATCGACCCGACCGCGGTCGAGTATTTCCATAACCCGTTTTTTTAGCTGAACTCGGCGCGACACTGACACAACACTCCCTCAACACTCCCTCAACACTCCCTCAATGAGCATAAAATAAGGGGTTAGTTGGGCTCGCACAAGCTCTAAAGGAGACTAGGATTCGAGAAGCAAGATTTGAGAAGCAAGATTTGAGAAGCAAGATTTGAGGGCTCACGTTTAAAGGGCCCGAGATTTCAGACCGAGCCGCTTACTCGCTTCCAAACATGTCTTGGTTAATTTCGACCGTCTCAATACATTGGTCCATAAACGCCATAGTCGATGCGCGGCCTTGCAATTGGAAAAGACGCATGGCTGCGAAACGACCGGCGGCAAACGCAATCGCAGCCGGGTCGCGATGTTCAGCTGTCAAGCGATCCAGCACCCCTTCAACCGTGTCGCGGATGGTTTCAAGGCGCTTAATTTCTGCAGGGGAGAGGCGGGTCGGTTCCGGAGCGATGCAGTTTTGTGTTTCTCGATAGTGAGAAAAATCGATAATATTGTTGTCCATGATATGCTCCGGTGAATGAGTTATCTCTATCAACGACGAAACCCCCCAAATTTTAGCGGCCCTCCCCAAATTTCCCAAAAATTGTGGGGCGTTAACACTGGCACGGCAGTTCCGCTAAGCCGATCAGCTGATAAAAAGCGGTAGGGGAGACCGGAGCGATCAGACTTGCAAAAATATCCACCTGTGCTAAATCATCGCCAGTTCGGCGGAGTAGCTCAGCTGGTTAGAGCAGCGGAATCATAATCCGCGTGTCGGGGGTTCGAGTCCCTCCTCCGCTACCAATTCCGTCGGAATTGCCAGCTCCTTAGCGCAAGGCGCACATAAGGCAGCAAGCTACCAAGTGCTTTTAGCGTCCGCTACCAAATTTCCACTTCATTACTGACGACTTTTCTGCTCCGCCTTCGGCGTGAGCGTGCGCTTGCTTAAGGTCTGAGGGCAGGGTCTGAGGGCAGGGGCTGAGGAGCAGGAAAATCATATTATCTCTCTTTTTTGTCGCTCGTGGTTTTGCCTATAGCGAGACGGGTGGAGCTGGCGCATCCGTCGCCCAGTTCAAGTTTTGTAATCACCTATGGATAAAATGCTCAGAACTGTGGTACCCGAAGGACATCATATTATAATCGCTAAGATGTAAGGGGCGAGCTTAAGGGGTGATATAACATGACCGATCTTCCTCTCGCGATTGATCTGGCGCGAGCGCAATTTGCCTTCACCGTATCTTTCCATATCATCTTTCCAGCATTTTCAATTGGGCTTGCATCCTATTTGGCGGTGTTGGAGGCGCTTTGGCTTAAAACCGGCCAGCAGGTCTATATGGACCTTTTCCAATATTGGATAAAAATATTTGCCCTTGCCTTCGGCATGGGGGTCGTCTCCGGCATTGTCATGAGCTATCAGTTTGGCACAAATTGGTCGGTCTTCTCAGATCGCACTGGCCCTGTGCTCGGTCCTTTAATGGGGTATGAGGTTTTATCGGCCTTCTTCCTTGAGGCTGGGTTTCTGGGCGTGATGTTGTTCGGGATAAATAAGGTCGGGCGAGGGTTGCATTTCTTTGCCACATTTATGGTTGCGGTGGGAACCTTGTTCTCGGCGTTCTGGATTTTATCGGTCAATAGTTGGATGCAAACGCCCGCAGGATATGGGTTTAATGATGTCGGCCAGTTTATTCCGCTCGACTGGTGGGAGATCATCTTTAACCCATCATTTCCCTATCGTTTGGTGCATATGGTGTTGGCGGCTTATCTCACCACGGCATTCGTCGTCGGCGGCGTGGGCGGCTTTCATTTGTTAAAAAATAAAACCAATAAGGCAGCTCAAGTGATGTTTTCGATGGCCATGTGGATGGCGGCCATTGTCGCCCCTGCGCAGATTGTGGCCGGGGATATTCATGGTCTGAATACGCTCGAACATCAGCCCGCCAAAGTGGCGGCGATGGAGGGTCATTTTGAAACCCAAAAAGGGGCGCCGCTCATCTTGTTCGGGATCCCCGATATGGCGGCCGAAGAAACAAAATATGCGGTTGAAATTCCTAAACTCGGCTCGATGATTTTGACCCATGACTGGGATGGAGAGGTCAAGGGCCTGAAAGAATGGGCGCCCGAGGATCGACCTAATGCGATGATTGTTTTTTGGTCGTTCCGCGTGATGGTCGGCATCGGCATTGCTATGATGTTGCTCGGCGTCTGGTCCCTGTGGCTACGGATCAAGGGGACGCTGTTTGATGCGCCCAAAACGTATATTTTGGCGATGCTCATGGGGCCATCCGGTTTTATCGCCGTTCTTGCGGGTTGGGTAACAACCGAAGTCGGACGTCAGCCTTACACCGTTTATGGCATTTTAAGAACTGTGGACTCCGCCTCGCCGCTCGATGCGCCGGCGGTAGCGGTTTCCTTGGCGGTCTTTGCTGGCGTCTATTTCATCGTGTTTGGGGCAGGCCTTTTTTATATCCTGCGTTTGATGCGCCAGCCCCCGCATGAGGGGGAAACGGGTGTGGAAACGGGGCTTCCTATTCGCGCCGCGAGCGGGATGGCGCTGGGCGAGGATCATCGACCCCAGACAGCAGGTTAGGGGAGAGGGGTATGATATTTGATCTCGCATTTATTTGGGCTGGGCTGATTGCGATCGCCATTCTTGCCTATGTTATTTTGGATGGCTTCGACCTTGGGATTGGCATTTTATTCCCCTTGCTCCGAGGCGAACACCAACGCGATCAAGCTGTCAATACTGTGGCCCCTGTATGGGATGGCAATGAGACATGGCTCATTTTGGGCGGTGGCGGGCTTTTCGCTGTCTTTCCCCTTGCTTATGCCATTATTTTACCGGCCCTCTATGCGCCCATTATTGCCATGCTTATTGGTCTTATTTTCCGCGGTGTGGCGTTTGAGTTCCGGTGGCGTACCGTGCGTTGGAAGCCCCTCTGGGACGCCTCCTTTTTTGGCGGATCAATATGTGCCGCATTGTCGCAAGGCATTATTCTCGGCGCCTTGATCCAAGGGATCAATGTTTCGGGGCGCGCTTATGCTGGCGGTTGGTGGGATTGGTTGACGCCCTTTAGCCTGATGTGCGGCATTGCTTTAGTGGTGGGTTATGCGCTGCTTGGGGCCTGCTGGCTGATTATGAAGACCGACAAGGAACTGAACAGCCGGGCCTATAATCTCGCTTGGGTTCTGATGATGGCCATGGCCATCGTGATGGGCATTGTGAGTTTATGGACGCCGTTTCTCGATCCGAAATTCATGGCGCGTTGGTTCTCGGTTCCGTCGATTTATTATGTGAGCATCGTGCCCATACTGACCTTGGCTTTGTTTGTCGGTCTGGCCTACAACCTCAAGAAGCGACGGGATAATCTCCCCTTTGTTTTGACCCTCGGATTATTCTTCGCTAGCTATATTGGGCTTGGGATTAGCATTTACCCCTATATGATCCCGCCCTCGATCACAATTTGGCAAGCGGCAGCCCCCGATGAAAGTTTACGTTTTCTGCTGGTCGGGACGGTCGTCTTATTACCGATGATTATTGGGTACACGGCGTATAGCTACTGGGTATTTTGGGGGAAAACCCGCTCCGGTGAGGGCTATCACTAATGCCCGGCACACGCGCTAAACAAATCATGGGGCAGATCATGTGGTTTGTTGGGCTGTGGGCTGCGGGCGTTCTGTGCGTCACCCTGGTCGGGGTGATGATTAAGGCCGTACTGTGAACTATAGGGTAGGTAGCAGCGCAAGCTGGTCTGAAGCGGTGGAGAGAAACTAAAGGCGGACCTCGCCCCCATTGATTTTGGCATGCACGTCGGCGGTCAAAACTTCCACCGCCTCGGCATCGCGCGCCAG
>Ga0181600_10001269_pt1 | contig 19641 bp, 14 predicted proteins | sample 041ome_2_FD_132982 | JGI IMG/M metagenome (GOLD analysis project Ga0181600, IMG submission 132982) | Coastal salt marsh microbial communities from the Groves Creek Marsh, Skidaway Island, Georgia - 041406US metaG (megahit assembly) | ecosystem: Environmental > Aquatic > Marine > Intertidal zone... | reverse complement strand
TTCACACTTATCCGTCATCGCCGTCAGGTGCGTCTCCAGCGCCGCGTCTCGCGCCGCGCCGTCGGGTATTCCGCTCGCGATCCAACGCGTGAGGAAACCCATTGCGCGTCGAATTGTGACGTACATTCGTATGGGTTTTTAGTGTACCTGTAGTACCCGGTTGTTCATCGATGCATCGATGCGCGCATCACGCGATAAGACGCGTCGCTCGCGAGACGCCGACGCGCGCGCGCGATCGCGCGGACGATGGAGACGGCGTTATCGCCGTCGGTGTCGCGGGACGTTCGCGCGCGGGCGCTGCGGACGCTCGCGGGAGGCGCGAGCGGGAGTCGTCAACAACATGGCGAAGACGCATCGACCGCTCGAGACGCTTCCGCCATCGTCGTCGACGCGGACGTCGACGCGATACGGCGGACGTTTCTGACGCCCCCGAACGGGTGGGTGGACGAAGCGTGCGCGGGCGCGGCGGTGGACGCGCTGCGCGCGGTCGGTGGGGCGCGGGGGGAGGACGCGGCGAGACGCGCGTTGGACGCGTTGGGCGAAGAGAGCGCGTCGCGCGCGAGCGGTTCGGAAGAGGTTCGGACGCGCGCGTTGGATGCGCTGAGTCGCGTCGAGACGTTGACGGTGGAGGAACGAAGGCGGTGCGTGGTGGATCCGGGTTTGGAGTGCGTGCGGGAGGGCGCGGAGCGGGGGGGTGGGAGGTTGTGGGCGACGGCGTGTAGCGCGTGTTGTCGAGCGGCGAGCGCCGAACGAGGCGAGGCGTACGACGAGGCGCGCGTCGGGGTCGTCGTGGGGATGCTGGGGGCGTCGACGAGCGAGTCCGATGATGGCGATGCGACGACGACGACGACGACGAGCGCGGCGGAGCGTACGAAGATGTTGTTGCGATTGGCGGGCGCGCGCGTGTGCGGCCGATTGGGCCGACGCGCTCAAAGCGCCAAGAACGCGTTGATAGAGTCGTGCTCCAAGGATAAGGCGGTGAGCGTGCGGTGCGCGTCGGCGACGGCGCTCGGGAACATGGGTCCGCTCAAGGCGCAAGATCTTCGATGTTTCGCGAGAATGCTGGGTGATAAGAGCGACGCCGTGTGCGTGGCGACGACGCGCGCCGTCGGATCGCTCGGCGGCTCTGCTAAATCCTTGATTGAAAAGCTCGCGATGAACGCGACGCGCGACGACCCAGAGCTTCGACAAGCGACGTGCGAGGCGTTTGAGGCGATTTGGAAGGGTAAACAAGGCGAGCCCGCGCCAGACGGTTCGGACGACGTTCGATTATTCCAAACCGCTGAAATCGCTGGCGCGTTAACCGTCGATTCCGACGGGGGCGTTCGCGCCGCCGCGACCAGCTGTCTCGGTCACCTCCGCGGCGCCGCCGCCGCGAAAGTCAGCTTGATCAACAAGCGCATCGAGGACACGGACGAGGGCGTGCGCGACGCCGCGGTGGAGACGCTCACAAGGCTTGGGTTTTTCAATCCAAACACCGGGGCGCTCAAGCTCAAGGGTAACTATCGCACGACGAAATTCCAAGCAAACAAGACGCTCTTCGCCGCGCTCACCACGGCTGGCGCCGCCGGCGCGATGAAAGGCGGCACCGGCGACGCCCGACCAGTGGTGATTAAAGTCCCCGTCGGCTCCGTCGTTCGCGTGTGGTGGCCCTTGGATGAGTGTTGGTACGAAGCCAAAGTGACGGATGCGTCTTCGGCTCGATCGCGATTGTTTACGCTCGTCTACGCGGAGGACGGCGTCGAAGAGCTCGTAGATTTCAAAAAGGAAAAGGTGGAGCTTCGACACAAACCGAGCAAAAAAGGACCGACGACGTGGATTCCGTGCGGGGCGGTGCCGCGTAAACCGCGCGCGTTGGATGCGAAAAAGGAACGAGCGAAAAAGGCAAAGCGGGAAGAACGCGAACGCGAGCGACGAATGAAACGCGAAGAGCGAGAGCGGTCGAAACGGGCGAAGAGAACGCCGGGGTCGAAGAAGAACCGCCCGGGGGACTGGGTGAAATACGCCTTCGACGCAAACGATCCCGACCCACAAAGTCTCGTCGGTCGTCGGGTCAAGGTTTGGTGGCCGTTGGACAAGGCGTGGTACGCGGGCGAAGTGCGTCGATACGACGCCGAATCGTCGCGACACGTCGTGTATTACTTTGAAGACGACGAGGAAGAATCGCTCGATTTCGCGCAGGAAGAAGTGCAAGTCTACGTTCCGAACGACCAAGTCAGCGTGCCGACGATTCACGGGCTAGAACCGAAGCGATTACCCGTGTACTGCGGTAAAACAAAGGGTCTGTTTGAACCCGGATGCGTTCGCGGGTCGGAATGCGTCACGGTTGTCGGCGGTAAAACTCTCCTCGCGTCAGAATTTGAAAAGAAATTCAGCGACGTTCAGCAAACGACGCGACGTTGGAGGCGCAACGTATTCGTCAAGGGTGAGAAATCCAGCGATGGATCGCCTTTACCCATCGCGAAGTGGCTCTCGCGACGGGGCGAGCGATGGGGCGTAGCCATCGTCGGCGCCGAGTGTCGAATGGATGTCAACGTCGACATGCGCGACGACGACGAAAAGGATACCGAAAACGGGGCCGACGCGTCCGAGCCCGTCACTCCGGTGTGGCAACGCGTCAAGATTGTCGATTACAACCCCACGAGCGGCGAACACATGGTGGTCGACGTCGACGAAGACACCGGCGTTCCAGATCCGTCGCGCTACAGTTGGCTTCCGCTCTGCATGCAACGCACGAGAGCGGAGTGAACGAACGAACGAACGAACGAACGAACGAACGAACAAAACAAACGTTTCATTCAATACCACACCGAACCTGTACTTAGCTAAATCAAGACCCGCTCGCGACGTCGACCCGATCCATCCATCCGTCTGAAACCGTCGCTCCGCGCGCAAACGCGCCAACCGCACACGCGGGCGCCCTGCCCTCTCTCTCCACGGACGCGATCCGTCCCCTCGTCCGTCGACGCGCGTCGACGACATGACGACCGCGATCGCCGCGTCCCGTTTCGCCCTCGTTCGTCTCTGTCGTCCGCCGTCGTCGTCGTTGCGTCCGCATCGGCATCGGCATCGGCATCGGCATCGCGATGCCCCCGTCGTGGCGGCGGCGGCGCAGCGCCGGTCATCGCACCGTAAAATCGACGGAAACGGCGGGTGCGATTACACGGACGTCCGCCACCAACCCGACGCGCGCGCGCACCCGTCGCACGCCATCCCGGACGACGCGCGCGCGCCGGCGAAGGACCCGAAGAGGAAGAAGAAACCGGTGGCGTTGTTGCTCGCGTACGTCGGTCGCGCGTACCGCGGGAACACGCACAACGCGCAAATCGAACGCGGGTCCACGGTGGACGACGTCGTCGAGGACGCGATGTTCCGCTGGGGGGGGATACTGATGCCGAATTATCGCAGTCGCGGCCTGCAGAGGCTAAAGTGGAGCCGGAGCAGCCGAACGGATAAAGGGGTGAGTTCGTTGTGCACCGTGGTGAGCGCGCGATGCGAAATCGATCCGGATTCGTGGAACGAAGACGCCGAAGGACGAGCGGTGGCGAGGGAGATTTCGGCGCACTTGCCAGAGGACGTGCGGTGCTTCGCGGTGTACAACACGCCGAAATCGTTTCAGGCGAGACGGGAGTGCGTGATGCGGACGTACGAGTACTTATTACCGGCGAGAGTGTTGGATTTGATGGACGACGACGGGGCGACGGAGCGATTGGAACGGTTTCGTACAGCGTTGAAAGCGTTCGAGGGTGCGCACCCGTTTCATAATTACACCAAGCGGGCGCAGTATTCGAGAAAAGCCAAGAGGAATTTTAGCGCGAAACTGCGCGACGCGCGAGGGAAATTGGCGTGGGAGGGACAGGAGGGCGCGGTGATGGACGACGCGAGCGAAGAGGAAGAGGAAGAGGAAGAGGAGGAGGAGGACGAGGAGGAGCGAGTCGAAGTCGAAGTCGAAGTCGACGAAACGTCGTCATCGTCTGGAATTCCTTCCGATGATTCCTTCCCGAAACACGTCGGCCGACGGGACAGAGGCACGTATTGGCTATTCGAAACGGACCCGAACGATCGCATCGGACAGTCTCACTTTCGAAAGATTCACAATTTCACGTGCGGAGACGCCGTCGAACGCATGGATTTCGTCGACGAATCGACCGGGTCCGTCGTCGCGAGCGAACCGTTCATTCGAGTCTCCGTTCGGGGCGAGTCGTTCATGCTCCACCAGATTCGTAAGATGATCGCCACCGCCGTCGCGGTGAGCCTCGGGCACATCGATTTGGAGTTTTTACCCGCGTCGCTCGCTCGACCGTGTCGGGCGGCGATGCCCCTCGCTCCGGCGTCCACGCTGTACCTCTACGACGTCGAATTCATGAAGTTTAGAAAGAACCTCGAGCCCAACCAGCCCAACAGGCTCGAGCGACTCGTCCCGTCCGAAGCCGTTCGCGCAGACCTCGACGCGTTCAGGCGAGAAAAGCTCGAACCGGCGCTGGCGCCGGCGTTATTAGACGAAGAATGGGACGCGTTCAAGGAGAATTTGGCGCGAAACGACGGAACGGACGCGACGGTTTACGCCGAAATCATCGACGCGTACGCGACGTACAAGGCGAATCGAGACGAGGCGCGGGCGGAACAAGACCGTTTAGAGCGCGAAGCGGCGGCGGCGGCGGCGGCGACGACGACGACGACGATAACGACGACGACGTAATCTTCCGAGTAGACGGACCGGTAGCGAGCGACAGACAGATTTGTAACAACAACGATGAGACTACGACGTTTACACGAGGACGGAATCCAGCGAGTGGTTATCCGTGACGCACACGTACGTCGCCCCGAGCGCGGCTAAAAAAATGATCCCCTCCAGCCACGCGGGAATCTCCTGCCTTAAAGCCTTGGTGACGCACCAGTACGCCACGAGCGGACTCGCGAGATCGACGGCGAGATCGGGGGTTCGGTACGCGTACTCGTCCGACGCGAAATCCGGCGCCCCAAACGCGCCGGACGCCGCGCCCCCGCCGACGACGAACCCTCCGACCGCGTCGGACACCGCGTTCGCCGCGTCCGGGAAAGACGCCAGCGCGGTCATCGCGACGGCGGTGGTCGTCGTCGCGAGCGTGAACAGACGTCGGCGGTCGTCAAACGTCGCTTTCAATGTAACATCGTCATCGTCATCGTGAAGACGACCGCGACGACGACGAACGCCCGCCCGCGCGACCGAACCCGACGCGCGCGACGGCGAACACCCACCCGCGCGACCGACGGACGCCGCCGTTGCCGCCGTCGTCGTCGCCGACGCCGACGAAGACGATCTCGTAAGCATTCCTCGAACCCGCGTCAGTTTTTGACGCCGAACCATCCATCCATCTCGTCGCGTCGCATGGCGTCGACGCAGACCGAGCTCGCGCGACGCGCGCGCGAGGAAATCGAACGACTCGAGCGCGCGGCGACGCGAACGCTCAGGGAGGAGGCGCCGACGACGCACCGGGCGCGGTTGGAACAAAACCGACTCGTGGATGCGTTTCTGCGCGCGAGCGTTGAGCGCGCGAAACGATTGGTACGTGTGTCGAGACCGCGCGCGCGGACGGACGAACGAACGGACGGACGGATGTCGACGACGACGACGCGTTCGGTGGTGGTGGTCGTCGCGGGACGTCGCGCGTCGATGGGACGAAGCGCGGGGATCGACGGCGTTCGCGCGAATTTAGGGCAACGACGGACGGGACGGACGCGCGCGTAAATAACGACCACCTCTCTCGCGATGACGTTTAAAAGGAGACTGACGAAAGAGAAACCACCCGCGTTATCGCGTGGGTGCTCGCGCGAACGCACAGAAAACGACGTACGAGGATGCGGACGGATCGCTCAAGGAGGAACTGGAATCCATGGGCGACGGGGAGGATGTAGAAAAAGCGATGCGAGCGTTTTACAAGGCGGTGAAATCGGTGCGGGAGGCGCACGCAAAGTTCCCGGGCGCCGTCGCGAGGGATGGTGGGGAGTTTATCGAGGAACTCGTCGCGGAGAGCGTCGCGGGAGCGGAGCGCGGGGCTGTGTTTAGCGGTGAAGAGGGTAACGGGAGGTATTTGGATTTACACGAGGCGCATCAGACGTACGCCAACTCGGCGTTTGGCGGCGTGTGCGATTACGGCACCTACCTCGAGAGATGCGGGGATTTCTCCGCGGTGCCGAGGGCGAAAAAGTTTAGTCCGGCGTACGGGGCGTATCTAGACGCCCTCGTCGCGTACCTGCGTTCCTTTCACGAACGCGCGATTCCTCTGCAGTTTGTAGACAAGGCGTTGGCCAAGGATGCGGAGGAATTCGAGAGCCGATGGAAGAAAGGAGAGTGTCCGGGATGGGAAGACAAGGGCGTGCGCTCGGTCGATGACGCGACGCTCAAGTCGAACGCTGCCGTCGATTTGTCCGCGTTTGGGTCGTTAGACGATCTCACCGCGGCGCTCGACGCCGTCGCCATCAAATCGGCGCTCGAGTCTATGGGTCTCAAAGCCGGCGGTACGCCCGAGCAACGCGCCGAGCGGCTTTGGAGCGTCAAGGGTAAGAAACTCGCGGATATCGACCGTAAACTTTTCGCCAAGGGGGTGGTTGTCGGCGCTAAGAGCGCCAAGAGCTCCAAGGAGGAGGCCAAGGCGAAGGAGGCCAGGGCGAAATCCATCGCCGTCAAGGAGAGCCAGTGCGCGTGCGCGCTCAAGTTGCTCTCAAAGCAGCTCGACGCGACGCGCACCAACGTGGAGAAGAAATCCACGCTCTCCCTCGCCGAGCTTCAGGCGGAAGCGGACGAGGATGACGATTTCTCCGACGCCGAATCCGAGGAGGATGAAGAAATTTACAACCCGCTCAAGCTTCCGCTCGGATGGGACGGCAAGCCCATTCCGTATTGGTTGTACAAGCTTCACGGGTTAAACATGGAGTTTACGTGCGAAATTTGCGGCAACTACTCCTACTGGGGTCGGCGCGCGTTCGAGCGTCACTTCACCGAGTGGAGACACCAACACGGCATGCGGTGCTTGAAGATTCCCTACTCGAAGGCGTTCAACGAAGTGACGTCCATCGCCGACGCGCACTCGCTGCACAAAAACCTCTCGAGCCGGGAAATCGGTGCGTTCAACAAAACCACCGACGAAGAGGTGGAAGACGCCCACGGCAACGTGTACAACAAAAAGACGTACGAGGATCTTCAGAGACAAGGGTTGATTCAAAAATGATGGACGTCTTTGCGCTCGGATGGACGGATCGATGGATGTTCAACATCCGACGACGTCAACGCCGGCAACGTTGACACGGCTGAAGACGATTAGCAAAATCTGACACACTCTGACAATGTCCACACTTCAATTTCTCAGGTGTAATATAACGACAAATAGCACGATGACGCTTTGCTTTATCTTGACGCGTCGGCCCCTCGTGTGCCTCACAAGTGGCCTCGCGCGCGCGAACGAGAATTGCGATCGAACAACAATGGTCGAAACCCGTCGCGGCGCTCGCGCGAGGACGACGCGTCGGACGTACACTAATCGTACCGTCAACATCATCGATCGCGCCATCCGCGCCGCGGCTACCGCGGCTGTCGCGTCGACACCGACGACGTCACACATTGTCGAGGATGAAAAAGCGCACGAACTTGACGACGACGTGACGTCCGCTCAAAAGACGAAGACAAACGTAGGACGCACCGCGAACGTCGACGACGACGAGCCGACGACGTCGCAGACGATCGACCACGCGGCGATCGCGGACGCGCTGACGTGCGTCATCACGGGAAGAACCTTTGAGGATCCCGTGACGACGCCGTGCGGACACACGTTTGAGAGAGAAGCGTTAGCGAAGTGGATGACGCGCGGTGACGGGGAAAGAGAGACCCGTGCGGGGTACGGGAGAGATATCGGAGGCGGGGCGAGCTGTCCGCAGTGTCGATGCGCGCTGTATCACGAGCTTCCGCACGAATGGCCGGTGAATACGACGGTTCGGGCGTGCGTGGAGGCAACGTTTGGGAAGAGCGGGACAGAGCGGAGCGCGATACGGGCGGTCGGTGATGGCGTAGACGACGACGGTGGGGTTAGACCGTCGATGGGGGATGTCGAAGACGCGAACTCGAGGGATGTCGGCGAGCGGAAGGCGCCTGGGACGGATGTGCCCATCGTCGGGCCGACGTATCGGTTACCCATGTTCTTCTTAGACGCGTTGGTACCCGGACAAGAGGTGACGCTCAACGTGTTTGAGATGCGATACAAGGTGCTCGTGCGGCGGTGTTTGATGGGATCGAGAAAGTTTTTAATGATGAGCAGCGAAGACATGAACGAGGAAGAGTTTTTGCACGCGTTGCAGGAGGATGGGGAGCTTCCAGAGTTTTCCCAAGCGGTGCAATACGGCTGCCGAGCGATGAACATGTCGTTGAATCATTTCGGAAGGTTTTGCGTCGAATGCCACATCGTCACGTGCCAGGAACTCGTCGATGGGAGGTTTTTGGTGCGCATCAGAGCGATGAAACACGTCTACTTGCACGGGGCAACGAGGGACCCCGCCGGGTACTGCGTGGCGTCATGTACTGAGGTGAACAGTCTGGTGGAGGACACGTCGGATCCGGATGATTCCGCAGACCTTCGTGCAAGACGCGCCGACATAAAGCTCATGCTTCGCGTCGAGCGTGCGATGGAGATTTTCGATACCTGGGCCGCCATGACGAGCGGCCCCCGTTGGCTGTACAACTACGGAGGGAAAATGTCGGCATTGCTGCAAGCCGTCGGCGTGCAGCCGGATAAAAACCGATCCGTCGATCTCGCGTGGTGGATCGTTCGCGTGCTGAACCCACTTCCGACGATCGACGGGACGATTGAGATGCGAGCCATCTGTCTCAACGCGTGGCAATTGGACGTCCGCTATCGTGTCATCGCGCAGATGCTCGTGTACTCGCTCGTTCTCGTGCAGCACATCGGCATTCGAGATTGGGTCAAGCGAGAGCACGTCATCGCGATTACGATTTGCGACAAGTTGTACGATGAGTTGGAGTCTGAGTCAGGGAGCGCGATATACGAGAAAATCCGGTCGGATTTGATGGAGCTACTGCGAAACGCCGAGTATCATCCGTCGGTGGAGAGCGCGATTGAAGGGGCCAATCTGATGCTCGCCGATCCTGAGGAACGCCACAGAGGCGTGGTCCCCGACCACACGTACCACGAGGCGAGTGATGTGTTCTTCGAAGACGTCGTCAACGCCATGACGTACTCCTACGGCCGAAGCTCGATTGCTTTTGCGGCTTGGCGAGTGCTCTCAAACTTTGAGCACGACAGCGAAAACTTGCGACGCTGGAATGCTCGTCTGCTCAAACACTTTGACTCGTCCGAGCTGACCTCGCTCTTCGAAGTCACGGGTCCGTTCAGCGATCTCTTGCGACGAGACATGAGAAGTGGGATGTATAAGCTCTTGTACTTTTACGACATCGTGCGATTGGTCCTGTATCTAGTCTACAGAATTCTCGTCTTGCTCATTTTTGGATTGGGATTTTTGTTTGAAATGTTGTTCGATCGCGAGTTCGCGGGCGGTCCACGAACAGCCATGCGAGGCTTCATCATGACTGTCATGATTGGCGCGCTATGCGGCATCTTCGCGCGCTCCTCCGTCGACGCGTACATAGCGCAATCAGCGCCGGCGTAAACTGAGGGCGAGTTGCAACAGTTGTGATTTTACGTACATCATTAGTATTTCATTTCACGCGGCTATCATCGCCTCATTCTCTTTGCGTCTTGAATAACCTTGCTCGCCTCAACCTTGGTATCGCGACCGTACCTCCATCGCTCGTAATCGAGCTGTGGCGCTCTCCCAGCTTCCCAAACGACGCGTTCCTCTCTCGTCAACAAGCGCTCCAACTTGGACCCGTCGTCCGACCGCCCGCACGACTCCAAAAGCAATTCCTGCCACCTCTTCGTCAACGCCCTGTTTAACCCCTGACTCGTCTCCACCGCGCCGTCCTCATCACCTTGTCTCACGAGCGCATCCACGAACGCCGCGCCAAACCCAAAGTACGACTCGTTCACCGAACGCAAGTCGGCAATCTTCGCCCCGTCCTCCGCCTCGAGCGTCTTCCAAAACTCCTCCGTCAAGCATCCAGGCGCGTCAGCGATAAACGCGTGATCCGTCAACGCGCCATCCATCCACCACAGCGGCACGTTCGCTCGGTGTTTCTCCGGCGCGTCCGCGTCGCTCGCACCGAGCTCCCGTCCCAAATCCTTGGCACCGTATTCAAATTCCACAGACACGGCGTGTTCGCGCGCGAGGAAATCATTCATGTCGTAGTAATTCGTCCCGGCGAGACCTCGCATTTTGACGTCGTTCGCGTGGCGTTCTTTGCGTCCCTCTCAAGTCGTCGGCGTCGGCGTCGGCGTCGGCGGCGAACAGTGAAGTCGTGCGTCTGGTTCAGCTGTCGCAACGTTTGAAAAAACTAGTTGTGTTCTCTATTGTATGTGTAAACAGTGAGTAGGTTTTAGATTTTGTACTTTAGTAGCCACGCGAACGCGCCCCGCGTCACTCGACGACCGCCGGAAACGACGCGCCGAGCGCGGGGCGAGCGCGCGGACGTTCTCTCGTACACACGCATTCGTCTGCGCTCGATCGGTCGATCGACCGCGCGGGGTCGAGACGCGAATCAAAGACGAAAACTTTCGACACGAGTGCGGCGAACAAGATGCCGGCGGCGAACGAAACAGTGAAGATGACGCTCGCGGACGCGTCGGCGCGAGACTTGAGCGGCGTCGACGCGTGCGTGTTCGATTGCGATGGAACGTTGATCGATACCATGGGGTTATTTTACGCCGCGGACGTGCGGGCGTGCGAGGAGGTTGGGGTGAAGATGAGCAAGGAGGTTTTCTACGCGCTCGCGGGGGTTCCCATTCGAGACATTTTCGAGCGATTGTGTGCGGAACAAGGGGTGGAAATGACGCCGGAAGCGCTCGATGCGATGGTGGATAGCTGCGGGGAACACGCGCGAAATTTGGGAACACCGGCGGCGATCGAGTGCGTCATAGACATCGCCAAGGAGGCCAAGTCTCGCGGGCTGAAAGTCGCCGTCGCTTCATCCGGCGTCGGCTCGACGGTGACGCGACACTTAAAGGAACACGGTTTGTACAATCTCTTTGACGTCGTCGTGACGTGTGAGGACGTGAAGAAGGGTAAACCCGCGCCAGATCTCTACGCGCTCGCCGCGGAGCGACTCGGAGTGGATCCAGGGAGATGCGTCGCGTACGAGGACGCCGAATTGGGCATGCAGAGCGCGCGCGCCGCCGGATACGCCCGAGTCATCGACGTACGCGACATGTCGGGGTACCACCCGAAGGATTATCTGTGCGAGTCAAACGAACCGTAGGTGAGAGCGCGAGCGTGGGGCGCGCGGCTCGATTAGATCCGTTGCCGACGACTCACGTTTAGAATAGAGTTGTTATTGGACGCGCGCGGCGCGTAGAAGACTACAAACAAAAACCAACTCGACGTCACTATCCGCCGATGCGAACCGCGCCGAGACTCGCCTCGGTCGTCGCGCGAGGACGACCGGGCGCGCGCGCACCGACGCACCGCGGAGCGGAGTCGATGCGAGCGCTCGCGGTCGGTGCTGCGACGATGGGCGGCGATAAGAAACTCGGCTACGTCGACACGCACACGCACCTCAACCTCGTCTTGCCGAAATTGGAAATGACTTTGCACGATTACATGTCGACGGCAGACGCTACGTGCGCGGATTCGATCGCGACGTTGGATGCGTGCGTCTCGGTCGGATGCTCGTCGAGCTCGTTGGAGCCGACGGCGGCGATCGTAGCGGCGAGGGAGAATGTGTTCGGAGCCTACGGAGTGCACCCGCTGTCGGCGAAGGAGTGGTTCGACGATGACGTGCGACGGAGAGTGCGAGAGCTGTTGTCGACGCCGCGGTGCGTCGCGGTAGGGGAGACTGGGTTGGATTATCACCGGTTGCCGGAAGGGGAGAACGAGGAGGAGGTGAAGAAGATGCAGCGGACGGCGTTTACGGAGCAGATGAAACTCGCTGGCGAGCTCGATTTGCCCCTCGTCGTGCACACGAGAGAGGCGGAGGAGGATACGCTCGAGCTCATGAAGATGCATCTCAAGCGCGAACACAAGGTTCACGTGCACTGCTTCACGTCGAGTGTCCATTTGGCGCGCGAATTGCTTGATGCGTTTCCGAACCTGTGTTTGGGTTTCACCGGCGTGGCGACGTTTAAAAACGGTGACGACGTGCGAGGGGTGATTGAAACGGTCGATTTGGACAGGATTCTCTTAGAAACGGACGCGCCATACATGGCTCCGACGCCGTTCCGCGGACAAACGTGTCACCCGGGAATGGTACCTAAAATTGCTGAGGCTATCGCGCGCGTGAAAAACGTCGACGTTTCCACCGTGTTCGAGACCACGCGCGAGAATACGCGACGTCTGTACGGCATTTAGACCACCAGCCAACATGGTCGCATTTATTCATTGATTTAGCTCGCGGCCGCGATGCGCAGACGTTTTATATTATTACCGGTAGATTGATTGTATACCCGGCGTCGCCGGCGCGCTAGAAAAATGACAGTTGAAGCCCGCGCGCTCTAAGTGCCCAACCGCAGAGTTCGACCGCTCGCAGGTTCGCGTCGACCGAACCAAAGGTTCGCGCGCCGGGACTCGACGAATAAAAGCGCGCCTCTTCGGAAACGCAGTCATCGCGCGCGATTCAAACGCCGATCATGCCGCCGCGCGCGACGAGTACGGTTGGACGAGCGCCAAGACTCGTTGAAACCATGAACGACGCCGCCAACGCGTCGACGCGCGCCGAGGCCTTCGCGACCGGGAGTCGGGCGCAACCAGAATACGATTCATCGTCTTGGTTGCGCACGTCGGTGCTCGCGTGGCGCCTGCGCGGCGCGAGAGGGTTCGTGTGGCCGTGGGTCGTCATCAACGCGGTGAGTTTGATTTGGACGGCGCTCTACGAGACAGTTCTTCCGCAGCGTACCGCGTCGCTCGCGGAGTTTGAGATTATTTATCAGCTCGTGTTTACGACGATGGGGTTTTTGTTAGTTTTTCGTCTCAGCCGAGCGGCTGTGCGGTTCTGGGATTGCCGAACCGCGTTTGGCAACTTTAACGTCGGCGTGCGAAATTTGGTGGATACGGCGCTCGTGTACGGAGAAGGACGAGATTCGGCAGCGATGGATGACATTTGCGCGTGGAGCTGCGCGTTTTGCGTGGCGTCGAAACAATATTTACGCGGTTTGAAGACGATTCCAGAGGAGGAATTGAGAGGAATATTGAGCGACGACGACCGCAAACGAGTTGAAAATTCGAGACATCCGCCGATGTATTGTGTATCCATGATTCGTAGAGGTATTTTCCGCGCCTTTGGCCGGGATACGAATCAGTGCAGCGTGAATGACACCCTGCGATCGGAGTCGAGAGTCCGAGAGCTTCACGCGCACTGTGACTTTTTAATTCTTAACGAGGGAGCGCTGGAGCGGCTCAGAGCGACGAAATTGCCGGCTATTTACGTCATCCATTTGAGAACCTTCTTGCTCGTGTACTGTTTGAGTTTGCCGTTCGTCTTCGTGAACAGTTGGCACTGGGGGACCATCATAGCTGTGGCGGCGGTGTCTTTCGCACTCTTGGGAATCGAGGGCGCGGCGACTTCCTGCGAGATACCTTTCCAGGTTGATCAGCCGAACCATTTGCGCATGGATCAGTACACGCAAGCGTGCTTGCTATCTGTCTCCGCGCTTTTGATTTGGAACGATAGAAAAGATGGGATGAACACTTTTGGTACGCGAGAAGGGAACGTTTCGTGCGCGTCCTTAGACGAGCTCGTCATCAACGTGGACGAGAATGTGTAATTACTTGAACGAATTAACTCTTTTTTAAGCTGCAAATAGGATGGGATTACAAACACAAGAGTGCTCTCTATACATAGATGAGTGATGAGCGTCGGCGCTCCTCATTTTGCGAAACCGCCGTACACTTCCTTCACCGATTGCGGTTCGATCGCGTACATTTCGCCGTGTTCTGGATGCACGCCGAATTGCAAATCAAAGGAGACGACGCCGCAGTTGACAATCTTCTTCGTCTTACCCGCGCACGTGGAATCAAAGGGCAAATGCGCCTTGAAGAACTCGCGGAACCAGATGGAGTGACCTCCAGCGATGATGACATCTGCATCTTGGTTCATCGCCCACGCGGCAAACTCGCGCATAGAGTCGATACCCTTGCGGTTGATTTTCTTTTGTCCGGCGTTGGCCGAAGCGTCAAACAACGCGCTCGCGTCAATCTTCTTCACGCCCAACTCCTTGGCCAACGTCGACGTCGGGACGACGTCGCCCTTGTTCGAGGCGAGAGCGTACGTGTCCACGTTTCTAGCCATCTCTTGGAGCGCGCTGTGAATCAAAACCTTTTCCGTTCCGGCGGTGTTGGACAGTCGGCACCAAAGCGCGTGCACCGTCGTGTTCACCGCGCGTCGCAAGTTGCTCGAGACGATGATACTGCGTCCTTGCAAACCAACAATGGTATCAATAATGCCGCGCTCGCGTCCACCGACTCCAGTCTCTCGCAACCGCTTCTCATTGTTAAAAAACTCGCGCAACGCCTTGGCTTGCTCGACGCCCTTTTCGCTCAACGGCGAATCCAAAAAGAAGGAATCATTCGTAAAAAACCGCAAAATCTCCGTCAAAACCCCTCCGATGATTCTTCCCGGAAACGTGTGATCAAACTTTCGGTTAAACACCTCGTTCCACGTGCTCTCCCCGTGTCGAATGAAAACGATCGTCTTTGTCTTTGTCGCTCGAAGCGCCAACTCTTTTGGATCCGCCTTTGACTTTTTCCACTTCTTCTCGCTCGACCGCACCAAGTGCGCGTTCGCTCGTGCGCCATCGTGAATTTTCTTCACCCCTCGTTTCGCCGTCGGGCTCACGAGCGAGGCGCACAGCAGCGCGCCGTACGCCGTGACGATCAATCGAAGCATCAATCGAGCCGTTTCCAACCGAGTCAGTCGTCCACGCGTCGCCGCGTCGAAGAGCGGCGCGACGGCGTCGATGAGGTGCGCGCGGAGAAAGCCTCGCGCGATGTCAACGGGCGTTTGCGGCGGCGGCGGCGGCGCGCGTCCGAACATTCGACGTCCTTCGCGGGCGCGTTCGTTGACGCGCGGCGAACTGTGGGGCGAAGGAGAGAGAGAGAGCTCGCTGACGCGCGCGCGGTTTCGCTTCAGTCGACGACCGACGACGACGACGTTCGTCAGTCGCGGCGCCATGGTGGAAGACAGAGGCGGTGACGACGACGACGAGGAGGAGGAGGACGAGCGGTGGCGATCGTCGCGCGTACCGTCGACGTCGTCGTCGCGAGTCATGTCTTTCGTGAGAGGTACAAGATGGATGGCGTCGCTCTCGCGCTTCACGCGACGCGTCGTCACGCGCGTTTTGCGCGCCGGGGCGATCCCGCGACACGTCGCGGTGATCATGGATGGGAACAGGCGGTACGCGGTGCACGCCGGGGCGGAATTGGGGCTCGGACACGAGCGAGGGGCGGACGTTTTGATGCGCGCGTGCGAGTGGTGCTTCGAACTGGGCGTGGAGACGCTGAGCGTGTACGCGCTGAGCACGGAGAACTTTAAGCGGTCGGAGCGAGAGTTGGAGGCGTTGTTTGACCTCGCGTGCGGGAGGCTCGGGTCGCTGTCGACGAGCGGGGTGGTTGAGAGACACGACGCGAGGATACACGTCAGCGGGGACTTGGCGGCTGTGCCGGCGAGAGTGAGAGCAAAGGCGATGGAGGTGATGCAGAAGACGTGGGATCATCGCGGTCCGCTGTTGAATGTGTGTTTGGCGTACACGGGACGGGAAGACGCGACGCGAGCGGTGTTGCGCGCGAGAGAAGGTGTTCGATCGGGAGAGTTGAAACCGGAGGACGTGGACGAGACGACGCTGCAGTCGTTACTGCACGGAGGCGAACGACCGCCGTTTCCGACGTCAACGGGGATGCCAGAGGTGGATTTAGTCATTCGTACGAGCGGTGAGACGCGTCTGAGTGATTACATGCTCGTCAACGCGCGGTTCGCCAAGCTTGTCTTCGCGGAAGTATTGTGGCCGGATTTCACGTTTATGGACATGGTGCACGCGATTTGGCAGTACCAACGCGGGTACGCCGATATCACCGCGGCACGGCGCGCCTACGACGACGCGAGAGAGCGAGAGGGGAAAGACGAAAGCGGTTCCCCCGTTCACGTCCTCGCCACCGACGTCACGATTGCTGAATTGACTCTGGCCTCTTCAAAGACGGGCGGCGACGCGCAGACTACGAAAGTCGAATCGGCTTCGTCGGCGCGCGCTTTTCTCGAAAAGACGAGACGCGAGGCAGAGACAGCCATCGCGTTCACCGGCGACGAACGCGCGCGATGATGCCCGCGGCATCACACTGGCTATGGGGGCGCAGACGTCGCGAGGGTGATAGAATACTAGGAATAGCATTGTTAATAGCGCGACTCGATTTGTATCAACGAGACTCGCGACGATGAACCTCGCGCATCCATCCACACAATGGCACATGCGGCGAATCACCCTCGCGTCGTGCCTATTGCTTTGCTCGATACCTCGCGCGTGCGCGTTCGGCGGTCGCCTCGGAAACGTACGCGATGCGGGATACGCCGTCTTTGATTCCCCGGGGAGGTACGGGGAAAGCGCCGCGACGCTCACTGTCAACGTACCAGGCGGGAACGCGTACGAAGGCGGGGAACTCGTCATCAATCACCCATTCGCGGCCGTCGCCGGTGAACGCTTCCCGGTGGTCTTTTTCATGTTCCCCGTGCACGGCTTCCCGTTTACCGTGTGGCGAACGCTCCTCGCGCCCGTGATACGATCATTGACATCCCACGGATTCGCCGTCGCGACGCCAAACGTCATCGGCGCCGAATCGCGCCGAGTAATCACCGGCGGAATCTTTCCGGGCGCGCAGACGACCGTCTCTGGGATAGACCTCCGCGAAATCGCGACGCGATACGTCAATTTCATGACGCACGCCGTGCGGTACGTCGACGACCTCGCCTCGCGCGACCGCGCGACGGTTGATTTCATCGATCCGCGTCGCGTCGGCTTGATGGGGTACTCGGTGGGCGGCGCGTTGGCGCATTACGTCGCTTTACGACTCGAGCACGCGCTTCCGAGAAAAGTGGCGTGCGTCATCGCGTTCGCGCCAACCATCGGAAGCGACGACCCTTTCGATCCATCGTCGGATGACATCGGCGCCGAGCTCTTTCGTGAATTGATCGACGCGCCTCCGGCGGGCGTTCCGACGATTTACGTCGCCGGAGAGAAGGACGGAATGGGCGGTCTTCGAGATTCCGGCGTTTACTTCTCCCACATTCGCGCGCCGCGCGTGCGCGTCATCGCCGGTGAAGACGCGACGCACTGTCACGCCATCGCACCGATGTCGGAGTGCGATGTCGTCGCCGGCACTCGCGGGCTTCAGCGGTTGGATTCGATCGTCGCGCTCGCCGCGTTGACGCTGTACGCTCGACCGCCGACGGATGACCCGAACCGCCGCGAGCTCGCGAAGCGGATCCTCTGGTACGACGAAGGTTTACGAGCTCTCCAATCGCAAATCTCACCCGCGACGCCGGCGAGCAGGAGATGGTCCGTGCGTCGCGTGGAGCGCCAAGCAGAGATTAGCCTTCGCGCCGACGCGTATTCAATCGTCGCTCCGCTCGCGCCTCGGGAGACGACATTTAGCGTTTCGGCGCGCGCGTCAACGCACGCCGACGACTGCGTCGTCTCAGATTTGCGCGTGGAATCACCCGTCGAGCTCGGTGCCGCGGTCGAGAGGGTTGGCGACGGGGAATTCGTCGTGGGCGTGTCGTGGATGACGACGCCGACGCGAAATCGACCGTCGAACTCGTTGGGATCGTCGGCGCTGAGACGACTCTTCAATAGCGTGTGGACGCGCGTCGCGTCCGCGTCGTCGGGATCGCGCGACGCCGGCGACGACGAGGACGAAGACGTGCCTCGAGTGGAGAGCGAGTTCGGCGCGCGCGCGACGTCACCGGCGAGAAGTTCAATCGCGATTGAAGCGTCGTCGGCGTGCGAGCGAACGGGTTACGCTTCGGTGAGCGTCTTTGTCAATCAACCGTACTAAAAAGCGCTCTGTTACAACACACACAATAATCTTCACGAATCGACGCCGACGCGCCCGTCGAACCCATCGAGGGCACCGCCCCAGGAGTCCACCGGTGGGAGCTCGACGGCGAAACGGTTAAAAGGCACGCGACCTTTGCCGCTGCTTCGAACGCGACCATCCATTCGAAGGCCGACGTACACCCCGGACGCGTCGTCCACCTTGGCCATTTCCTTTTGTTCATCCACCCACTCGATCCACTCGTTGACGCGCAACGGCGTCGCGCGAAATTTCCTGTCTCCCTCGCCCGGGGCGTCGACGCTCCCGACGTTGGACGGGGATAAAACCGGCACGATGAGCACTCCGCGTTTGACCAAATCCTCGCGCACCGCTTCGGCGTCCTCGATCGCCGTCTTGACGTACTCCTCATCACCACACACGACGACGACGCGCGAGAACCCTCTCAAATCCTCCAAACGCACGCTCTTCCCGCCCGCGAGTTCACATCGAAGCCTCCCGAGCCGTTCCTCACGTCCAATCCGCGCCATTTGTTTCTCCCTCGCCGCGTCTTCGCGCTTGTACAAAAACGCAAAGAGCGCCAACGCCGTAAAATCAACCGCCATGTTTTGCAAGCTTCCCTCCAAAGGCGGCGCCGCCGGCGCCCCCATCGCTTTCGTCGCCGCCTGTATGCTCGCGATGCCGGCTCCGATCGTCGCCGAGGCTCCGCACGCGCCGTATATGAACTGCCGCGCGACTCTAAACGGCGCCTGCGCTTCGCTGCGAAGCTTTGTTTCGTTCGAGTACTTTTCCTGCTTCTTATCCCCGCCCCCGGATGCGCCGGACGCGCGCGGGCGCGCGGACGCGCGAAGAGAATGTCGTCGGTACCGAGACGCGTCGTGCGTTCGCGCGCGTCTCGACGCGCGCGCGCCTTGAAACGTCGAACGCGCCGACGCGGGAGACGCATACGTCACCATCATCATCTTTTTGTTGACTCACGTCCGTCGCTCGCGCGCTCGCTCAGACGCGCGCGCGGTTTGCTGCGTGCGTGCGCGCGAAAAGTAGGCGCGTCGTTCGATCGCGTCGTTCGATCGGTGGCTCTCGAAGGATGCGCGACGATTTGTGAAGAAGCGCAGTCGCTGAGGGAGCAGCTCGCTCCCTCAGTCGCTCGCCCGAGTCGTTAGAGGCGCGAGGCGCGTAAACCCTAAACCCTAAACACGTTTTTGGTCGTCGATGGCCTTCTCGGTGTGTTCACTACGACGGGTGAAGTCAGGTCCCGAAGCGATTGAAAAACGATAAAAACGTCGCGCTTCAGGGACGCGCGCTAAACCCTACTAAGTAAACCCTACGTTAAACCCTACTAAACCCTACGTGCTGACGCGGATGATGCACCAACCGACCCCGAGAGGCGGTTCGGCGACGCGACGCCCGACACACGTCGTCGACCGGGACGGGACGAGCGAGCGAACGACGACGACGATGACGATGACGACGACGATGTCGACCGCGATGGCGGGCGGGAGGCACGCG
>Ga0181600_10001264_pt1 | contig 19689 bp, 16 predicted proteins | sample 041ome_2_FD_132982 | JGI IMG/M metagenome (GOLD analysis project Ga0181600, IMG submission 132982) | Coastal salt marsh microbial communities from the Groves Creek Marsh, Skidaway Island, Georgia - 041406US metaG (megahit assembly) | ecosystem: Environmental > Aquatic > Marine > Intertidal zone... | reverse complement strand
TCATGCGGATGGCCAGCCACGCAAACAACGCTGACAACATTGCGACTAGGGCCGCATCAAATCCAAGCTGTGCATTGCCGGTTTCGATAAGGTCAATGGTTTTTAGAAGGCCGGCCCCGGCAATTGCTGGCAGCGAAAGTAACAGCGAAAATCGCGCCACCGTTACCCGGTCAAAACCAAAAAACCGCGCTGCTGTCATGGTCACACCGGATCGTGATGCGCCCGGCACCAGCGCGCAAATTTGCATGAGGCCAATGCCTATAGCGGCGGACCAGCGCATGTCAGCGAGGCGCAGATTTTGGGCGCCCACGCGGTCTGCGGCAAATAATAACGCCGCAAAAATAACATTGGCCCAGGCCAGCGTTGTGACCAATGTCAGAACATGCCAATGAGCGTAATTGACGAAATAGCCAACAATTACCACGGGCAATGTGGCGCCCAGCACCATAAAGCCAAGCCGGCGATGGGTGTGTGCGGCCGCGCTCTGCCCCCAGCCAAGTATGGCTTGAAGAATGTCGATGATGTCACGGTGCAGATACACCATAACCGCGATGAGTGTGCCAACATGCGCGGCAACATCAATAATTTGGCCCTGATAGGGAAGCGTGGTGAAAACCGGTATCAGCACCAAATGCCCGGACGAAGACACCGGCAAAAACTCGGTCAGGCCTTGGACCGCCGCAACCAATAGTATTAAGCCAATCGGCATCGCTTGCTCTCCCAATACTAGACTATGGCTACAGCTAAATATGCTGTGAGGCAAGTGACGAGTTATGGCGAGGGACGGGTTGCCGCAAGTGGCCGGCGTTTTGGTAACGCAATATATGTCCGAAACGGACCTAATTTTAAGAGCTATCGTCAGAAACATTTGCTAGTACAGGATTTTATTTGCGTTTTTGCTGAAAAAAGGGTAACGATTGTTGACTAATTAACGTGAGGGTGACTGCCGTACGGTGCGATAAGGCCGAAATGGCAGATGAAAAAACCCCATATGAATCAACGGTCTTAAGCCGGAAAGAGACGTAAATGTCATCTAAAATGCTGCAATTTGTGACCACCAAAAAAGCTATGCCAGCAAAACGCGCGGCGGCGAATCGGGTGGCTGATTTTAATGAAATTTATAATGATTTTGATGCCGTCGCGGCGGAAACGCAGGCTTCACGATGTTCGCAATGCGGTGTGCCGTTTTGTCAGGTGAACTGCCCGTTGCATAATAATATTCCCGATTGGTTGATGATGACCGCCGAAGGCCGGTTGAAAGAAGCCTATGAATTATCTGCGCAAACCAATAATTTTCCGGAAATTTGCGGCCGTATTTGTCCGCAGGACCGGTTGTGCGAAGGCAGCTGTGTTATCGAAAAAGGTTTTGAGTCGGTAACCATTGGGGCTGTTGAAAAACACATCACCGAAACCGCTTTTGCCGAGGGCTGGGTAAAGCCGGCGGCGCCGCGCCAAGAGCGCAGTGAATCGATTGGCATCATTGGTGCTGGGCCGGCTGGTTTGGCGGCGGCGGAAATGCTGCGTCACCGGGGTTATCAGGTGCATGTCTATGACCGCTATGACCGCATTGGCGGGTTGCTCATTTATGGCATTCCCGGCTTCAAGCTGGAAAAAGAAGTTGTTGAACGCCGCGGCCAGTTGCTGCGCGATGGCGGCGTGACGTTTCATCTGGGGGTTGATGTGGGAAGCGGCGCCCACAGTTTTGACAAATTGCGTGCTAAGCACACGGCGATTTTGATTGCCACCGGCGTCTACAAGGCACGCGACATCGCGCTGCCAGGGGTTGGTCTTGGCGGCATTGTGCCGGCGTTGGATTATTTGACAGCCTCTAACCGCAAAAGTTTGGGCGATGCGGTGCCGGCATTTGATGCAGGCACGCTTGATGCGGCTGGCAAAGATGTTGTGGTCATCGGCGGCGGTGATACCGCGATGGATTGCGTGCGTACCGCGATCCGCCAAAATGCAAAATCGGTTAGCTGCCTGTATCGGCGTGATCGCGCCAACATGCCCGGCTCACAGCGTGAAGTCCAAAATGCCGAAGAAGAAGGCGTGGTCTTCAAATGGCTGTCAGCGCCACAAGCCTTTATCGGCGATGATCAGGTGCGGGCTGTGCGGGCACAGCGTATTCACCTTGGCCAGCCAGATGCCACCGGCCGGCAGGTGCCTGAAGTGATTGACGGCTCAGCCCATGAAATGCCGGCAGATTTGGTCATAAAGGCGCTGGGATTTGACCCGGAAGATTTGCCAAAAATGTTTGGGCAGGATGCGTTGGAAGTCACCCGTTGGGGGACATTAAAAATTGACTGGCAAACTATGATGACCGCGATGGATGGGGTTTTTGCAGCCGGTGATGTTGTCCGTGGGGCATCACTGGTGGTGTGGGGCGTTCGTGATGGGCGTGACGCCGCCGAACAAATTGATAGCTGGATCAATGCAGCGGCTGATGCGCCGCGCGTTGCTAAGGCAGGGAGCTAAAGCCATGACGAAAACATTTGACGCAAAATCATATCTGGCACGACGCGCTGCCAATGAAGCCAAGCTTATTGCGGCTGGGGTCTATGGCCCGGAAATGGAACATGATGCGTGCGGCGTTGGTTTTGTTGCGGCGCGCGATGGCATCCCAAATCGTGCGGTCGTGGAATCAGCCATTGAGGCATTGCAGGCCATTTGGCATCGCGGCGCTGTTGACGCGGATGGCATGACCGGTGATGGCGCCGGTATCCATATCCAGATTCCCCGCGATTTCTTTATCGAACACATCGCCCACACTGGCCATGATGATGATGGTGGACGGCTGGCGGTCGGCATGGTGTTTTTGCCACGCACTGATCTGGCAGCGCAGGAACGGTGCCGCTGTATTGTTGAAGAAGAAATTCTGGCTTTTGGTCATTTTATTTATGGCTGGCGGCAGGTGCCGGTTGACATTAGTGCGTTGGGGCAAAAGGCCATCGCCACGCGGCCGGAAATTGAACAAATTATGTTCTCAATGCCAAATGATATGGATGACAACGAGGTCGAGCGTCAGCTTTATCTGGTGCGCCGCCGCATCGAAAAAGCCGTTATGCGTGACCTCATTACCGACTTTTATATCTGTTCGCTATCAACCCGGTCGATCATCTACAAGGGTATGTTTTTGGCCGAACAGGTGACCGCCTTTTTCCCGGATTTGCTAGACAAACGCTTTGTATCGTCCTTTGCGATCTATCACCAGCGCTATTCGACCAATACCAAACCAACTTGGAAATTGGCGCAGCCTTTCCGGGTGTTGGCGCATAATGGCGAGATCAACACCATTCGCGGCAACCAAAATTGGATGAATTGTCATGAAGACCGTATGGCATCAGCATTATTTGACAATCACATTGAAGATCTAAAGCCAGTGATTGGTAAAGGCGGTTCAGACTCAGCGGCCTTGGATGCGGTTTTTGAATTATTGGTGCATGGCGGCCGCGCCTTGCCAATGGTAAAAACCATGATGATTCCTGAAGCCATTGATGTCAGTGCCGATAACCCGCGCGCCAACCTGTATGCCTATTGCAATTCGGTGATGGAACCATGGGATGGTCCGGCGGCAATTGCGGCGTATGCGGGTGATTGGGTGGTGGCTGGTCTGGACCGGAACGGTTTGCGGCCTTTGCGCTATGTGGTCACGCATGACGGTCTGGTGATCGCTGGTTCGGAAACCGGCATGGTGGTGGTGCCGGATACCAAGATTGCTGAACGTGGCCGACTTGGGCCGGGCGAAATGATTGGCATCAATTTGGCCGAAGGTCGGCTTTATAAGGACGATGAGCTAAAAGACGCTTTGGTCAATAAATGTGATTGGAGCCAATGGATTGGCCGTGCCAAACAAATGGATGCATTATTGGCCAACGCCACGGGCAAGACCAGTGCGCCGATGTCTGCCGATGATGCGCGCCGCCGCCAGTTTATGGCGGGCTGGACCATGGAAGATGCTGAACTGGTGTTGCAGCCAATGGCGCAAACCGGCAAAGAAGCCATTGGGTCTATGGGGGACGATACGCCGCTGGCGGTGTTGTCCAGCCATTATCGCGGGCTGCATCATTTTTTCCGGCAAAATTTCTCACAGGTCACTAACCCGCCCATCGACTCATTGCGTGAACGCCATGTCATGACCTTGCGGACACGGCTAGGTAACCTTGGCAATATTCTGGATGAAGCCCCTGAACAATGCGATCATCTGTTATTGCATTCGCCAGTTCTGACAGTGCCAGAATGGGACGCCTTATGTTTATATCTTGGTGACAAAGCTGCTACCATTGATTGTACGTTTGTTGACGATGGCAGTGATGATGCCCTCATTGCGGCGTTAGAGCGCATTCAAGCCGAGGCCGAAGAAGCGGTGCGGTCGGGGTGTGAACATGTCATGCTGACAGATCGCAATGTGTCTGCGACGCGCGTGCCGCTGCCAATGATTTTGGCGACCGGGGCGGTTCATTCACATCTGGTGCGCCAGCAATTGCGGACCTTTGCGTCGGTCAATGTGGCCACTGGTGAATGTCTGGATGTGCATCATTTTGCGGTGCTTATCGGGGTTGGTGCGACAACGGTAAATGCCTATGTTGCCGAAGCGGCGATTGCTGACCGGCATGCACGCGGCCTGTTATCAGGGCTTGAGGTTGGCGATGCCATTGCCAACTACCGCAAGGCTGTTGAAGACGGGCTTTTGAAAATCATGTCGAAAATGGGCATTTCGGTTATTGCGTCCTATCGTGGGGGCTATAATTTTGAGGCGCTTGGTTTGTCACGCTCGCTTGTCGCAAACTATTTTCCGTCAATGTCATCACGTATTTCGGGCCTTGGGCTTAAAGGTATTGCTGCCCGGGTGGTGGCGATGCACCGCAAGGCCTATGTGGCAGATACCGTGCATTTGCCAGTTGGTGGGTTTTTCCGCTATCGCAAATCAGGCGAGCGCCATGCCTTTGACGGGCAGTTGATCCATGCCATGCAGCATGCCTGCGATACCGGGTCCTATGAAAGCTGGAAGAAATATTCATCATTGGTTGGCTTGCAAGACCCGATCAACCTTCGTGATCTGCTTGATTTCAAATCACCGCATGAAGCTATTAATATTGATCGTGTGGAATCGATTACCGGTATTCGCAAGCGGTTGGTATCGCCAGGCATTTCGCTTGGCGCATTAAGCCCAGAGGCACACGAAACATTGTCGATTGCGATGAATCGCATTGGTGCTAAGTCAGACTCGGGTGAGGGCGGCGAAGATCCGGCGCGTTTTAAATTGCGCGAAAATGGCGACAATCCGTCAAGTGCCATCAAACAGATTGCGTCTGGCCGGTTTGGTGTAACGGCTGAATATCTCAATAATTGTCAGGAAATTGAAATCAAGGTGGCGCAGGGCGCAAAGCCTGGCGAAGGCGGCCAGCTGCCCGGCATTAAAGTCGATAGCCTGATCGCCCGACTGCGCCATTCAACGCCGGGGGTTACCTTAATTTCTCCGCCGCCGCATCATGACATCTATTCGATCGAAGATTTGGCGCAGCTCATTTATGACCTAAAGCAGATCAACCCTGACGCGAAAGTTTGTGTAAAGCTGGTGGCATCAACCGGCATCGGTACGATTGCCGCAGGTGTGGCTAAAGCCAAAGCCGACTCCATTCTGGTCTCAGGCCATGGCGGCGGCACCGGGGCCAGCCCGCAATCATCTATCAAACATGCCGGCATGCCATGGGAAATGGGTTTGTCTGAAGCGCACCAAGTGTTGTCGATGAATGATCTTCGTGACAAGGTTGTGCTGCGTACCGATGGTGGGTTGAAAACCGGTCGGGACATTGTGATGGCGGCAATGCTGGGGGCGGATGAATATGGCATTGGCACCTCATCATTGATCGCTATGGGCTGTATTATGGTGCGCCAGTGCCATTCAAACACCTGTCCGGTCGGGGTCTGCACACAGCGAGATGATTTGCGGGCAAAATTTGAAGGCACCCCAGAAAAAGTTGTACAGCTATTCACCCATCTTGCCGAAGAGGTCAGAGAAATTCTGGCGGAGCTCGGGTTTACCACTTTACAGCAAGTGATCGGCAGAACGGATTTATTGACACAGGTTAGCCGCGGTGACGCTGCGCTTGATGATCTTGACCTTAACCCAATTCTGGTTCGGGTAGATGGCGCCACTGATTTGGTCAGCAGCCGTGACAAACCGCGTGTGGAAGTGCCTGATACGCTTGATTCGCTGATGGTGAATGATGCCAAGCTGGCGCTGGAAAATGGGGCCAAAATGCAGCTGTCCTACAATGTCGAAAACACCCAGCGTGCCATTGGCACACGGCTGTCATCGCATATTGTGCGCCGTTTCGGCATGACCGGGCTGCGCGAGGGACATATTTCGGTACGGCTCCGTGGCTCAGCCGGTCAATCGCTTGGCGCTTTTGCGACACAAGGCCTCTGTCTTGAGGTCATTGGTGATGCCAATGACTATGTCGGCAAGGGGTTGTCTGGCGGTGTTATTGTGGTCCGTCCGTCTGCTGCGGCAGTATTTAATGCCAGCGATAATACGATTATCGGCAACACGGTTCTTTACGGCGCGACATCAGGCAAATTATTTGCCGCTGGGCAGGCTGGCGAGCGTATGTGTGTGCGTAATTCAGGCGCCACAGCGGTTGTTGAAGGTGCCGGCTCAAACGCATGTGAATATATGACTGGCGGTAGGGTTGTCGTGCTTGGCGAGGTTGGGCAAAATTTTGGTGCGGGTATGACTGGCGGGATGGCGTTCATTTATGACCCAAGCGATACATTTGTGGCACGGGCAAACTCCGAAACCCTGCAGATAGGTCGCATTCAACACCCGCATTGGGAAAGCGTTCTGCGTGATCTGGTGATCGAACATGCGGCGATGACCGACAGTGTTTTAGCGGCGCGGCTATTGAATCAATGGACCTCGGCAGTACAACATTTTTGGCAGGTGGTGCCGACTGAAATTATCCCAGTTCTTGAGGTGCCGATCACAATTGGCGATGCGGTGCCGCAATCTGCCTAGACATGGTGGTTGCCGCACCGCCGCTGGCGGGCATATGAAAAGCTGATTGCGTCGGTTCGGGCTTTGGTGTAAGTCACCAAAATGGTTGAGATTTCACAGCAAACAGCAGCTGATGAGGCGGCGATTGACGCATTGATGGTCGAGGCGTTTGGCGCTGGTGGTCATGCGCGTTCGGTATGGTTGTTAAGAACCGTGCCGCCGGTCGCGGATCTGTGTCTAGTGATGCATGATGCGGGCACTATGCTGGCGTCATTACGGTTTTGGGAAGTGCGGCTGAACGAACAGATCGTGTTATTGCTTGGCCCGCTTGCTGTACAACCGGATTTACGCGGGCAGGGCTATGGCCGGCAAATTGTTGCTGCCGGGCTGGCTCGGGCCAAGGCACTTGGCAAATGGCCGTTGGTGTTGGTCTCGGGTGAGCCTGACTATTACCCAAAATTTGGCTTTGTGCCGGCTGCGCCATACCAGTTGCAATGGCCCGGCTTTGTCGAACCAGAAAGATTGCAATTTTTGGAATTGCAGGATGGCGCTTTGGCTGGCTTGATGCCACCATTAAAGGTGCAAGGCATGACGGCTGCGGTATGAATGTAAAGGGTGGGTAAGTAAATGCGTGTGCTGCATCATTATCAGCTGTCGGCGTCGGCTCGGTTCATTCGTCTTGTTTTAGCTGAGCGCGGTCTGATGTTTTTGCCAAAAGTTGAAATCCCGTGGGAGCGTAATGAGGCGTTTTTGTCACTGAATCCAGCTGGTGATGTGCCGGTGTTGGTGGCAGAAGACGGGCTGGTGGTTTCGGGCGGCAGCGTGATTGCGGAATATATCGAGGAAACTGAACCATCGGCAAATGGTGACTTGCTGTGGGGCGAGGCGCCAATGCGGGCGGAAATTCGCCGTTTGGTGCATTGGTTTGAATATAAGTTCCAGCGTGAAGTTGGCGGGCCGCTGGTGTCAGAACGGGTGATCAAAAGGTTTTCCGGGTCTGGCAGTATTTCCTCGGCGGTGATCCGGGTAGCGCTTAGTAACTTGCAAATTCATATGGATTATATTGATTGGCTGTCAGAACAAGGCAATTGGCTGGCCGGCAAACGATTGTCATTGGCCGATTTAGCCGCCGCCGCGCATCTGTCGGTGTTGGATTTTTTAGGTGACATTGACTGGAGCCGTCACCCTGAAGCCAAAAACTGGTACGCAAAAATGAAATCGCGGCCGTCTTTTCGTGACCTTCTTGGCGATCAGGTCATCGGCCTTATCCCGCCGCCGCATTATAGCGATATGGATTTTTAAGGCCTGCCAAAAGTCACTGCGGGTGTTGAATGCTGGTGTTAAATATTGGGGCCAGTGCTAGCAATGATTGAAACCAACTCATCTAGTACGCGCCCTAATCGCGCCAATTGACGCGGTTCAGAAAAGCGATGCGTGGCGGTATTATCCAAACTTACCTCAACATCATCTGATTGCAGGCAAGCGGCCAGCCTTGTCGCCGTTTGCCACGGCACTTCGGCATCTTGCATGCCATGTAACAGCCTTACCGGCACATCAATAGCCAGGCTGCCTCTCAGGCGCAGATGACGTCGCCCATCTTCCACTAAATGAAAGGGGTAGATTACCGGCGTATCCTCATAGGGATTTTCAAGCGTGATAAGACCGGTGGTCTCAAAATCGGCTTTGGCGGCGGCATCTAGAGGGTCCCAAAGAAGCTCTTCGGTAAAATCTGGGGCCGCGGCAATGCCAACCAGCGCCGCGATGCGTGCCGGCCGAGCTAACGCCGCGTTCAGCATAATCCAGCCGCCTAATGATGAGCCAACCAGGATTTGCGGACCTTCGGTATGGGCGTCAATCATTTTGATGGTGTCGCGGGTCCAGTCCGAAATGTTGGTTTTCAAAAAGTTGCCGTCAGATTGGCCGTGACCGCTATAGTCAAATCGTAAAAATGACTGGCCGTGTCGTTCGGCCCACTCATGCAGATATTCTGCTTTGCTGCCCTGCATATCAGAGCCGAGGCCACATAGAAATACAATGCCAGGTTGATTACCCTTATGTCGGCTATAGGCGATGGCGCCAGCTTGGTCTATGCTATGTTTTAAGACATCTTTCATGCTACTTAACCTATCTTTTTCCCCCGTGGCGCCTACCAACCTTTGGCATATTTTGCACATAATGACAAAACCAACATTTAAATTCAAACGCACAGCTGGCAAACAGCCGGTTATTGTCCAAATCCTGCCGGCGCTGGTCCGTGGCGGGGTTGAACGCGGCACTGTTGAAATGGCACAGGCCATCCAAGCCGCCGGTGGGCGCGCTATCGTCATCTCGAATGGTGGTCCGATGGTGCGCCATGTTGAGCGGTGCGGGGGGCGGCATGTCCGGCTGCCGGTGCACAGCAAAAACCCGTTGCACTGGTGGCGGGTGCGGCGTCAGGTCAAAGCGGTTTTAGAAGAGGAATCTGCGCATATTGTGCATGTGCGATCGCGGGTGCCAGCCTGGATTGCGTTGCCAGCCGCAAAGGCGCTGAATATTGCCACAATCAGCACGGTTCACAGCCGCTTTACCGCAACCTCATTTTTTAAGCGGCGTTATAATGCAAAGCTTCTTGATGTCGGGCAGGTTATTGCTATTTCAGATTATGTGAAATCACTTATTGCCAAGCAATATAATGATGTCACCGCAAGACTGACCGTGGTGCATCGCGGCGTTGATACGGCGCTTTTTGATCCGGCTGCGGTAAACCAGTCACGCATCATTACCTTTGCCGAGTCAGTAGCGCTTCCGGAAGATGTGCCGGTGGTAATGTTGCCAGCGCGTGCGACCTTGTGGAAAGGCCATCATATTTTGCTTGATGCTCTGGCCAAGCTGGGCGATATGCGATTTATCTGTTTGCTGGTTGGGGCTGGTGATGGCAAGCCTAGTTTTGTGCGTGAGCTTACCAATTATGCCCTTGCGTGCGGCTTAGAGGGACGCTTTCGGCTAACCCCGGTGGTTGATGATATGCCGGCGGCGTTAATGGTGGCCGATGTCGTGGTGATGCCGTCGGTGACGCCGGAACCGTTTGGCCGGGTGGCGCTTGAGGCGCAGGCCATGGGGCGCCCTATTGTGGCATTCGCGCATGGCGGCGCGATGGAGTCTATTCAGCATGGCGAAACCGGCTGGCTGGCAACGCCGGGTGATAGTGACAGTTTGGCTGAACATATCAAAACCGCACTGTCGCTGACGCCGGCAGCGCGCAAGCGCTATGTTAAAGCATCGCGGGCCCATATTGAGGCGCATTTTTCGACTGCTGAAATGTGCTACAAAACCCTAAAAATCTATCAGAAGGTGTTATCAAAACCCCAAAAGCGCGCCACCGCGCGCTAAGGCTTGAGTTTTCAGCAGCTAACGACTATTTTCGTGGCGGCGTTCGATGGATTTTGGGGCAGGCCGCGCCCTCGTAGTAACAAAGGTGACTCGATACAATGCCAAATATCACGCTTCCGGATGGTTCGGTTCGATCTTATGATGGGCCTGTGACCGCCGCTGACATTGCCAGCGACATCGGACCAGGTTTGGCAAAAGCCGCCTTGATTGCCGTGGTCGATGATGCGGAATGGGATTTGTCGCGGCCAATTGAAAGCGATGCCAAGGTGGCGTTGGTCACCACCAAGGATGATGCGGCGCTGGCGTTGCTGCGCCATGATTGCGCACATGTTATGGCCGAAGCTGTTTTAGAGCTTTTTCCAGAAACCCAGGTGACAATCGGCCCCTCAATCGAAAATGGCTTTTATTATGATTTTTATCGTGAAACGGCGTTTTCTGAAAACGATCTGGCGACCATCGAAAAACGCATGCATGACATTGTTGACCGTGATGAGGCTATTGTGCGCAGCGTTTGGTCACGTGATGAGGCGGTGGCCTTTTACAGGAAAAATAACGAACCTTTTAAGGTTGAACTTGTTGAAGCCATTCCTGACGATCAAGCCCTGACATTCTACCAGCAAGGTAATTTTATCGATCTGTGTCGCGGCCCGCATGCGCCATCGACCGGCAGGATTGGTCATGCTTTCAAGCTGATGAAAGTGGCGGGTGCCTATTGGCGCGGTGATTCAAACCGGCCGATGCTGCAACGTATTTACGGCACCGCCTGGACATCAGAGAAAGATTTGAATGCCTATCTAACGATGCTGGAAGAAGCTGAAAAGCGCGACCACCGTAAACTTGGCAAACAGCTTGGCCTGTTTCACCTGCAAGAAGAGGCCGCCGGATCAGTGTTTTGGCACGCCAAAGGCTGGGTGATGTATCGCGAGATTGAGGCCTATGTGCGTCGCCGCCTTGATGCGGCTGGTTATAGTGAGGTCAAAACACCCCAATTGGTTGACCGGTCATTGTGGGAAGCGTCTGGCCATTGGGAAAAATTTGGCGAGAATATGTTTACGGCGCAATCTGAGGATGAGCGCACGCTGGCGTTAAAGCCGATGAATTGCCCGTGCCATGTGCAGATTTTCCGGCAGGGCATCAAATCCTACCGTGATTTGCCGCTGCGTATGGCCGAGTTTGGATCGTGCCACCGCAATGAACCATCTGGCGCTTTGCATGGCATTATGCGGGTGCGTGCCTTTACCCAAGATGATGCGCATATTTTCTGCACTGAAAGTCAAATTACCGAAGAGTCAGTCAAATTCTGTAGCTTGCTACAATCAATATACGCTGATTTTGGATTTACTGAAATTCGTGTCAAATTTTCTGACCGGCCAGAGGTGCGGGCGGGGGATGACGCCACATGGGATCGCGCCGAAGCGGCGTTGACCGATGCGACCAAGGCGGCCCAGCTTGATACGGTTTTGAACCCAGGGGAAGGCGCCTTTTATGGGCCAAAGCTGGAATTTGTGCTGCGCGATGCTATTGGCCGTGACTGGCAATGCGGCACCCTGCAGGTAGATTTTGTGCTTCCTGATCGATTGGATGCTGAATATGTTGGTGAAGATGGCAACCGGCACCGCCCGGTGATGTTGCACCGCGCCATATTGGGGTCAATGGAACGCTGGATCGGCATTCTTATTGAGCAATATGCCGGCCGTATGCCGGCTTGGCTGGCACCCGTGCAGATTGTGGTGGCATCAATTACCGATAGTGCCAATGAATACGCACGCGAAGTGGCCGCCGCCGCCGCCGCCGCCGGGCTGCGTGTTGAAACTGATCTTCGCAACGAAAAAATCAGCTATAAAGTGCGCGAGCATAGTGTGATGAAGGTGCCGTTCATTTTGGCGGTTGGCGGGCGTGAGGCTGAAGCCAGCACTGTGGCGCTCCGTCGTCTTGGGTCAAATGACCAAAAAGTGCTTGGTTTGCAGGAGGCTATCGCGATGCTGCGAGACGAAAGTCTTGCACCGGACATGCAAAGCCGCTAAAAAGCCGATTAAAGCTAATAAACTGGCAATTCTGGGCTGGTTTTGCTACTAAAAATAAAGCCTTCGCCTGGTGGGTACACCGCTTGGGTTCGACCCGCCGGCGCAGGTGTGAATAATGACAGCTATAGGAGAGTTACATAGCACGCCCACATAGTAATACGCCGCCTACCATGGACGGCCCACGTATCAATGGTGCAATCCGTGTCCCAAAGGTACGCTGTATTGACCCTGATGGTGAACAATTAGGGGTATTAGATACCGCTGAGGCGATCCGTAAAGCAGAAGAGTTCGGCCTTGATCTGGTTGAAGTCCAGCCAAATGCAGATCCGCCTGTATGCAAAATACTTGATTACGGCAAATTCAAATATGAAGCGCAGAAACGCGCTAATGAAGCCCGTAAAAAACAGAAAATCATCGAAGTTAAAGAGATCAAGCTGCGCCCCAATATTGACGAGCATGACTATCAGGTGAAAATGCGCAATGTGCAGAAATTCCTGAATGGTGGTGATAAAGTCAAGGTGACGTTGCGGTTTCGTGGCCGCGAAATGGCGCACCAAGATTTGGGCGCTAATGTGCTGACCCGGGTGCGTGAAGAAACCGATGAGTTTGCCAAGGTAGAGGCAATGCCTAAGATGGAAGGCCGGCAGATGATTATGGTGCTGGCGCCAAAATAAACAAAACCGCAGTTAGGTTACTAACTGCGGCCATGTGATGTGGGCTTTAGGGATGCTGGTTTTTAAAATAGGCCAGGGTTCAGGAGCGTGGCTTTTCAAGACCTCAGCGTTTCAGGGCTTGATTCTGGATTGATATCACTTTATAACCGCGGACACGTCAAATCTATCGCGACCGGGCCTGAAAAAACAGGGCATGCCCGGCCGGTATTCGCCAATAGCTTTATTGGCTCCCTTTTAAGAAGAAAGAGGTCAAAATGCCCAAGATGAAGACCAAAAGCGGTGCGAAAAAGCGTTTTCGCCTCACCGCCAGTGGCAAGGTTCGTGGCTCAGCTGCCTTCCTTAGTCACAACCTAAGACGCCGTTCCCAGAAAATGAAACGTCAAGCACGTGGCACCATGATTTTGAATGATGCCGACGCCCGCATTGTAAAACGTTTCCTTCCATACGCTTAACGGAGGCTGGAACATGGCACGCGTTAAAAGAGGTACTACGACTCACGCCCGTCACGCCAAGGTTATCAAGGCGGCAAAAGGCTATTACGGACGTCGTAAAAACACATTCAGAACAGCAACCCAGGCGGTCGATAAGGCGCGCCAATATGCTTATCGTGACCGCCGTGTCCGGAAGCGCGAATTTCGTGCTTTGTGGATCCAGCGTATCAATGCGGCAGCCCGTTTGCATGGCTTGACCTATTCGCAAATGATGGGTGGGCTTATTAAAGCTGGAATCGAAATTGACCGGAAGATGTTAGCTGACCTGGCGGTAAATGAGCCGCGGGCGTTTGAGGCCTTGGTTGAACGGTCAAGAGCGGCGAGCTAGGGATTTTCCCGTCACATAAAGCCTAAAAAACAAGCCGTTGCTTTGACCTGTGCTAGCCTGATAAAAGGTGAAGCGCGCGCCAGCAGCGGCTTTTTCATTTGAACGGCCGATGGCTGTAATCTGCGACCAAAAGGGTGAAAAGATATGCAAGGCCTTGATTCCCAAAGCCTGAATTCTGTCTCAGCTGAGATTTTGCAGGCTGTTGAAACAGCAAAAAATCTTGATGAACTTGATGCTGTGCGCGTAAATGCGCTTGGCAAAAAAGGCCAAATTTCAATGCTGATGCGGGAATTAGGCGGTATGGACGCCGAAACACGCAAAGCCGCCGGTCAATCGCTGAACACCGTCAAAGAAGCCGTCACCGCGGCGCTTGAAGCCAAACAATCGGTGCTAGCACAGGCGGCCCTCAATGCAAAATTAGCCAATGAAGCCATCGATGTGAGCTTGCCAACGCGTCCAGATACCGAGGCACGGTTGCACCCGCTATCGCGCACCATCGAAGAAGTGCTAGCGATTTTCGCTGAGATGGGGTTTCAGGTTGCCGAAGGCCCGGATATCGAGTCTGACTATTATAATTTTACCGCATTGAATATCCCGCCAGAACATCCGGCCCGCCAGGAGCATGATACTTTCTATCTGCCTGCCGATGCCAACGGCCAGCGGAAAGTTTTGCGCACGCACACATCGCCAGTGCAGATCCGCACGATGGAGGCCAAAGAGCCGCCAATCCGCATCATCGTGCCGGGCCGCACCTATCGGTCTGATCATGATGCCACGCATTCGCCGATGTTCCACCAATGCGAAGGGCTGGTGATCGGCGATGGCATCCATATGGGGCACTTAAAGGGCTGTCTTATTGATTTTTGCCGGGCATTTTTTGGTGTCGATGATTTGCCGGTACGGTTTCGGCCAAGCTATTTTCCGTTTACCGAGCCTTCAGCCGAAGTAGACATTGGCTGCACGCGTGATGGTGGCGGCTTAAAAATTGGGGCTGGTGATGACTGGCTGGAAATTTTGGGGTCCGGCATGGTAAACCCACGGGTGTTGGCCAATTGCGGCTATGACCCAGAAAAATATCAGGGCTTTGCCTTTGGTATGGGCATAGAGCGCATTGCCATGTTGAAATATGGCATCCCCGATTTGCGCACCTTTTATGATAGCGATTTAAGATGGATGCGCCATTACGGCTTTTTGCCATTTGACGCGCCGTCGGTGCATGCTGGATTGGTCGGGGGAGCAAGCTAATGAAATTTACCCGTGACTGGCTTTTTGATCATCTTGACACAGACCGGCCCTTAGCCGAAATCCTCGAAGCCTTGCCGATGTTGGGGCTAGAGGTCGAATCGGTTGTCGACCGGGCGGCCGCCTTGGCGCCGTTTGTGATTGCCGAAGTGTTATCTGCCGCGCCGCATCCCAATGCAGACAAACTGCGGGTGTGCATGGTGACGACTGGCGCCGGTGACCCGGTGCAAGTGGTATGCGGTGCGCCGAATGCACGGGCCGGTATGAAAGGTGTGTTTGCGCCAGTTGGTGCCTATGTGCCGGGCATTGATTTGACCCTGAAAGCTGGCGAAATTCGGGGTGAAGCGTCGAATGGCATGTTGTGTTCTGAGCGGGAAATGCAGCTATCTGATGAGCATGACGGGATTATTGATCTTGCGGGTGATGCCCCGGTTGGTGCCGCATTTGCACCTTATGCTGGTCTTGATGATCCGATTATTGAAATTGCGATAACCCCGAACCGGGCCGATTGTCTTGGGGTGCGCGGTGTTGCTCGTGATTTGGCAGCGGCGGGCTATGGCACTTTAAAACCGCTCGACACAAGCCCGCATGACGGCCAGTTTGATAGCCCACTGGAATGGCAGTTGGAACTGGCTGGGCAAGATCATCTGTGCCCATCCATCACTGGTATTGCCTTTAGGAATCTGGAAAATGCGGCCAGCCCAGACTGGATGGCGCGGCGGTTAACAGCCATTGGCCAGCGTCCTATCAGCGCCCTGGTTGATATTACCAATTATGTGATGATTGACCTTGGCCGCCCGCTTCATGCTTATGATATCGATAAGATCAATGGCGATAAGCTCATTGTCAGGCTGGCCAAGGACGGCGAGACATTTGCGGCCTTAAACGAAAAAACTTATGCGCTGACCAATGACATGCTTGTTATTGGCGATGCTGATGGTGCTGATGACCTAGCCGGCGTTATGGGCGGTGAGCGCACCGGCGTCAGTGCTGGCACCAGTAATATGTTTCTTGAAATTGCGATCTTTGATCCAATTTCGGTGGCCACTACCGGACGCCAGCTAAACCTCCATTCAGATGCGCGCTATCGCTTTGAGCGCGGCTTAGATGCCACCGCGCCGGAACAGCTAGCAGGGCATATTGCACGGTTGGTAACAATGATTTGCGGCGGTGAGGCGAGCCGCCCGGTAAACGCCGGGTGCGGCGTTGACTGGCAGCGCCAGATTGTCCTGTCAAATGATAAATTACGGCGATTGACAGGTATTGATCTGCCAGCTGAACGCCAGCAGAAAATTCTTGAAACGCTTGGTTTTATTTTGGTTGGTGATGCAGACGGCTGGCAGGTTACGCCGCCATCATGGCGCGGTGATATTGATGGCGCTGCAGATTTGGTTGAGGAAATTGCCCGTATTCACGGCTTTGACCATCTGCCAGTAATGGCATTACCGCGCACCCATGTGGTGTCGCAGCCTGCGGTTAATGCGACCCAAGCGCGGCCCCTGCGGTTGCGGCGCGCGCTTGCCGAGCGCGGGCTGATGGAAGCGGTAACCTTTTCGTTTTTGGCGGCAAAAGAGGCCCGGCTTTTTGGGGGTGGCGCCGCTAATCTGACATTGGTTAACCCTATTAGTGCAGATTTGTCTGTAATGCGCCCTTCGGCATTGCCAAATTTGTTGCAAGCCGCCGCCCGTAATCAGGACCGGGGTGAGCCTGATAGCGCATTGTTTGAGGTGGGACCGGTGTTTTTAGGTGATGAGCCCAGCGACCAGCGCACCGCATGTGCGGGTGTACGCCACGGTCACAACGCATCGCGTGAATGGCATCGCTGCCGCCGGGCGTTTGATGTATTTGATGCCAAAGCAGATGCCGAAGCGGCGCTGTCTGTTCTGGGTGTGCGGCGTGGCAGCTTGGCAGTCGAAAGCCCGGCCGCAGATTATTTTCACCCAGGCCGCTCCGGGGTGTTGATGCAAGGGCGCACCAGATTGGCAAGCTTTGGCGAGTTACACCCCACTGTGGCAGCGCATTTCGGATTGCGCGGCGCGGTTGTTGGGTTTGAACTTTATCTGGATGATGTCCCACTGGCAAAATCAAAAGGCCCAGCCCGCAGCCTATTAAAGATGTCAGCCTTCCAACCGGTTAGCCGCGATTTCGCCTTTGTTCTTGACGCGGCGGTGCCAGCTAGTGATCTGTTGCGCGCGGTAAAATCTGCCGCCGGACCATTGCTCAGCGATATTCAGCTTTTTGATGTTTATCAGGGCAAAGGTATCGATGATGGTCAAAAATCCTTGGCGGTCACAATCATCTTAACACCGCAAAAAGCAACATTGACCGAAGACGAAATCGAAGCCATCTCATCGGCGGTTATTGCCTTGGCTGCAAAAAATTGCGGGGCCAGCTTGCGCGGCTAGCCGGGGGCATATCCTGCGAAAGCGGGATTTTGTCTATGCGAAGGCGCCATAAGGCAAAAATTTACTTCGCTGTTATTGGCGGGGTGTGTAGCATGATGATAGCAGAATGCGCGAATCATCGGAAACGCGCCTGTTTTCACCGTACCGACCGGTCACGCGCCGGTTGCGCGTGACTGCCAAAACTACCCTTACGGACTATTTAAAGGCCCGCAAACTAGCCCCACACTTGTTGCCGTTTGCACCACCGTGTTTTGGTTGTTTTTCCATAAAAATAAAGACATGCCTAGCATATGCAGGGTGCTGGTCGACGGTGGGGTAAGGCATGGCCGGCGATCCGTGTTTTAGCAATTTTCGCATTAACTAAAAATTTACAAACATAGCCTAACGTTGCGTTTGTGAGCTCATGCGACCGACGCAGATGAGCCGCCGGGGCAGTTTTGTCGCCTATAAGATATGCGTAGTTTTTGTGTGCCGGTGGTGTTTTACCGGTTGGTGGTTGAAATGTGTTTGTGTCGCAGGGGATAGTTTTGGTGTTAGGCAAATATGCGGAAGAGGCTGCCCTGCGGCGGGGAGGCGGTGTTCATGCGAGGCCTCGCGCCGATGTCTCGGCTGGCACCTCAGCTGGCACCTCAGCTGGCGTCTCAGGTGATGCCCACACTGCGCATACGAGGTCTTTGAACACCGCCTCTCTTGCGCCGCGAGGCGGCCACCACAACACTGGCGCTTTGCCGAGAGATATTTTGCCGCTTTTGATTATGCTCGGTCTGGCGGCGTGCAGCGCCAATGATGAAGAGCTTGACCGGTGTGAAGATTATGATGTTAATGCTGCCACAAAAACCGGTAATGACGGTGCGCACCCGGCGCCGCAGGATGATGCTTTTGTTATGGCTGATCGCGTTGCGCGTGCTGACGCCTGTGTCGATGGATGGGTCCAGATCAGCGGTAAGGTTGCTAAAAGCGGCTTTGATGACCGTCTGGCAAATGACGCTGGTCCTGGCCGGGCGCTACAGTGGGGTGGTTTGGCGCCAGACCCTGCGGCAGAACCCACCTCATATCACCATCAAGAGGTCTCAGCCCCAGAGGTCTCAGCCCCCCAGAGGTCTCGACCCCAAAGGTCCCAGCAAAAGACATTGCAGAGCCGCCGCGACCAGAACCGGTGGTGCTGCCGATGCCGCGCATGGTCCCCGAGATGGTCCCCGCGATAGTTAATGAAGATGATACCTCTGACGAAGCCCCAGATGATAGCGCTGAAGACAGAGTTGAAACGACTGTGTCGACCCGCAGCACCCTGCCGGTGCGCCCGCGCACCGCGCCAACGCCAGTGACACCAGACCAAAACCCGCAAGTGCCAGACCCGCAAATGCCAGACCCGCAAGTGCCAGACCTGCAAGTGCCAGACCCTCCAGCCCAAGCCCGGCGCCCCTTTCGCGGCATTGCTGTTGAGGCCGGGGGGGGTGCAAAATGAAATCCCCGGGCACGCCGCCATGGGCCAGTTTATCGTTTTCGACCAGACCGTTTTGCAGCGCCCGGCCAAGCCTACATTTACGTTTGAAGCCAGCCACCGGCTCAACAAATTTGGCGGTGTGCTAGACCCAGCTGAAGCCGTCCTATGGCAGCCCAATCCATTCCCATCTGATTATGATGTTGCTGGACGCTATGGTGATCTGAAAATCACCCCAGAGGGGCAATGGGTTTATGAATTACATGATGATGATCCGATTGTTGACAAGCTTGAGGATGGCGAGTGGGTTGTCGAGGTGTTTTTTATCCGGATGACAGGTGACAATGCGTTGTGGCTGGAAAAGCGTGAATTACATATATTAGTGCAAGGTGTCACAGATGCTGTGCGCGAAGATTCCAGTCCAGCCGATGATGATGCGACTGGCCAAACAGGGCGGCCGCCCCTACCGCAACGTGGTGACTTTGATATTGTCGCCGTTGGCGACCATAGTGATCATAGCCGCCCGGTTATAGTTGTTGGCACCCGGCAAAAGGATGCGCCAACCACCACCGCGCCAGCCGGCAGCATCGTCACCTTAAAGATGGGCGGGCATCTGTTTGGTGCCGAAGAGGTCAGATTAAATGACGGCGTTGATTAGGTGATCTATATGCTGGCACAAGGTGCCAGATTTGGATCATGGCAACCTGCAGGCGGCCAC
>Ga0181600_10001261_pt1 | contig 19702 bp, 8 predicted proteins | sample 041ome_2_FD_132982 | JGI IMG/M metagenome (GOLD analysis project Ga0181600, IMG submission 132982) | Coastal salt marsh microbial communities from the Groves Creek Marsh, Skidaway Island, Georgia - 041406US metaG (megahit assembly) | ecosystem: Environmental > Aquatic > Marine > Intertidal zone... | reverse complement strand
TATAGCTGATTAAATGTAGGTGAATCGGTTGAACGAACATTTTGGTTCATTAAATAAACCTCAGTTGCACCCTGCCCAGTATCTACTGTATTTGCGTAGAATGTACCATTTACATACATCGTATATGATGTATTTAGTGTAGCTTGCCCAAAGGTAAAGTTTCCACCATTTAATCCAAATACCGCCTTTACAGTACTTGCATCACTTTCTAAGAAGTTTACTAAATGGTCTGAATAAATCGATAAGTTATTCTCATTAGTAATTTTTGTTATAGCCCCAGCAGATTCATTTAAGAATAATTGTCCACCAGCCGCATATAAATTACCAGCAGTTTGTAAGTTTGAATCAGCATACCATCTACCAGCAGATTCATCCCAAATAAATTGTTTAGTTGCCGAACCTCCCCTTAATACCTCAATACCAGCATCTTCCGAAGGAGTACCTGATGTAAAGTTTGAATTAAGAGTGATAATGTTATCGGCTAATAATATTGTTTCAGTATTGACTGTGGTTGTTGTACCTGTTACAGTCAAATTACCAGTTACAGTTAATGTTGTTCCATCAAAGGTAAGATTACTTTCAACGGTTGCGTTTGGTGCAGTTCCATTAAGAGTGATTACCCCATTATCAGTTGTACCAGTTAATGATAATAATCCAGAAGAACCTGATGTTCCACTACTACCACTACTACCAGAAGTACCCGATGAACCAGATGTACCAGATGAACCCGAAGTACCCGATGAACCTGAGGTTCCTGAAGTACCGCTTGTTCCAGATGTTCCAGACGTACCATCCTCTCCACTCGTTCCGCTTGAACCAGAACTACCAGATGAACCACTTGAGCCAGATGTACCAGAAGTTCCACTTGTTCCAGAAGTTCCACTTGTTCCAGATGAACCTGATGAACCACTACTACCAGAAGAACCTGATGTGCCTGAAGTTCCACTTGTTCCATCACCACCAGAAGGTCCTTCTGGTCCATCACTTCCGCTTGTTCCACTTGTTCCAGATGAACCAGATGAACCACTACTTCCACTTGAACCTGATGTACCGCTTGTTCCAGATGTTCCACTACTTCCTGAACTTCCCGAAGAACCACTACTTCCACTTGAACCTGATGTACCGCTTGTTCCAGAAGTACCAGGAGTACCACCTTCACCACCAGCTCCATCTCTACCCGATGTACCAGAAGTTCCGCTTGTACCAGAGGTACCTGATGAACCATCTACACCAGATGAACCTGAACTTCCCGAAGAACCACTACTTCCCGAACTTCCACTTGTACCAGAAGTACCAGAAGTACCAGCAGTACCACCTACACCATCCAAACCATCAATACCTGATGTTCCTGATGTACCACTTGTTCCAGAAGTTCCACTTGTTCCAGATGTTCCAGATGTACCATCATCTCCACTTGTTCCAGAAGAACCACTCACACCACTCGTACCACTCGTACCACTTGTTCCATCTTCACCATCAACACCTGATGTTCCACTAGTACCTGAAGTTCCAGATGTACCACTTGTACCATCAACTCCACTTGTTCCAGAAGAACCAGATGTTGCGGATGTTCCAGAAGAACCTGATGTTGCAGATGTACCTGATGTTCCACTTGTTCCAGATGTACCACCACTACCACTTGTTCCAGCAGAACCATCAGTACCAGAAGTACCTGATGTTCCAGATGTACCGCTTGTACCTGATGTTCCAGAAGTTCCGTTTGTTCCATCTGTACCTGATGTTCCAGATGTACCAGAAGTTCCAGCTGAACCATCAGTACCAGAACTACCAGAAGTACCAGAAGTACCTGATGTTCCAGATGTACCACTACTACCATCTATACCAGATGTTCCACTTGTACCTGAAGTACCCGATGTACCTCCACTACCACTAGTACCAGAAGTACCACTTGTACCAGAAGTACCAGCCGTACCAGCAGCAGGTTCCCATCCAGTTGATGTGTATCTATAAATGTTGGTATCGGAATCGTTATAATATAATTGTCCGATTTGCCCACCAGCAGGTTCCGAACTAAAGACTGGAATTACTACCGAATCTTTGATTAAAACTGAACCTGTAAATTGATGAGTATCAGAAGATTCATCACCAAACACATTCGAACCCGATGAGTAAATTACGGATGATGAAATAAATGTTGTTATTAATTCATTTGAAGTGATTGTACCATCTACTGATAAATTTCTACCAACCGATAAATCTCTATCGATAGTAGCATCAACATTTACAGTTGCTGAACCAGTTACGGTCAAATCACCATTTATTGTTGTAGTTGCATCTACAACCAAACCATTGTTTGGAGAGATTACGGCTTGTGCTGAACCTGATTTGATTCTATCAATATCACCCAATGCATCTGCAGGTACATTAAATAAACCTGTACCATCACCACTAATAAATGCACCAGATATTTCACCTGTTGCAAGAATATCACCTTCAAAAGATGCGGATGTGTTTACTACAAATCCATCTGCATCCGAAACTGATGCAGTTACCGAACCATCTGCTATTCTAGCTATATCACCAGTCAATGCTGATGTTGGGATGTTGTTCAAATCCGAACCATCCCCTCTAAAAGAACCACTAAATGAAGATGCAGTTACACCATTTTCTACATTTAAAGACGTATTAATATCAACCGATGCGGTTGATATATTAATCTGTTCTACACCTTGAACATCAATCGAGAGTAAACTCTGACTGACCTGATTTATTCCGTTTGGGTTCTTTCCTCCGTATTCCATTAACCTTTACTTATGATATCTCTAATACTGAAACAATAACATCTGCCGAATCAGTTACATTGGATGTTACTGTTATTGAATCACTTGCTTCTAATACAACTTTTTGCTCTCCACCCACCAAAACAGCGGATGAACCTTTTGGGATTACAGCCCCCTTTACTAAGTATTTAGTAACTCCAGCAGAACTATCAGTTATCTCTACATCTACATAAATATTATCAGATGCAATATTTGCTACATTCACACCAATCACAGTTGTTGATGTAGCGGCTGGGGTTGTGTAAACATTTAATCCACCAGTACTAGCAGGTCCTTTTATACTATTTTTAAATACATTTGCCATATTCTTATCCTAATGCTATTGAGAATGCCAATGCCGAATCTAACACATCCACACCATCCACAGTAAATCCATTTCCAGCAGTTAAATTTACCGAACCACTTATTTCAACTGAACCACTGTTAGTTATGTTTACTTCACTACCTGTAATTGCTGTTCCAAGCGTTAAAGTTTCTCTAACCGTTAAATCAGTAAATTCAGCTACCTCAACTGTGATATCTCCGATAAATGAACCACTAAATGAACCAGTATATGAACCCGTAAACGAACCACTCAATTCAGCGTACGCTGTTGATGCTTGTGTAATCGAACCGGAAAAACTTGGGCCGTCTATTCTCATTGATAATTACCTTTTGTTAGGTATAAATATTAAAGAATTATCTTTTACCTTATCAAGGCTTGGTTGGCCAAACAATGTTGTATGGATTTTCTTGAGTTGTAATATTTCTTAACTCCTGTCTATAAGTTTGCCATTGAGTTAATTCTGAACCTGTTATTGGTGAGTCTTGGAATTGTGTCCAATCACATTCACTCAAAAGTTGGTTTCTTTGTTCTCTGATTTCACTCCACTTAATTTCTTTTCTTGTATTAATAGTAGTTTCATCCGCATCAGAGATTTCATATGTTTGCACATATACTGAACCTGATAAGGTTGGTGTTAGTTCTAATACATCTTTAGTATAATCATCATCATACCCACTATCTCTTAATTCAACTTTATATACACCAAAAGTTTCCAACAACGAATCCGAAATGGAAGTTGGGAAACTAATATTCGTATTATCTAACTTTAATTGTTGAACCGAATATGGATAAGTGATATTTGAACCTGAAACTTTTAAATACATAATCTATTAAGTAAATGTTGGTGGAATTGATGCAAAGTTAGTTAAACCAGTACAAAATGCAAAACAATCAGTACCAGTTGGTGTTGGAGTTCTTTCCCAAATCTCATCACCATTTGAATCGGTAGGAGTTACACCTGTTAATAAATTTGAAGTTGTTGCCATATTGAATGCATTTGCAAATGTTGTAACCGATTGATTATTAGTAAATAATTGAGATGGGATTCCAGCTATTTTACGGCAGTTCCTAAAAACGGATTCAAAGTTTACAACTAAAGTATTATTATCAAATAAATTAGAAGGAATCGATGTTAAATTAACACATGCGTTAAATGTACCAGAAAATGCCGTTACCAATGAGTTATTATCAAATAATCCAGATGGTATTGAAGTTATACCTTGACAGAATACAAAAGTGTTAATAAAAGTTTTAGCATTTGATGCATAATCGAACAATCCAGCTGGAATAGGTCCGATACCTGTCTGTCTAAAAGTAGAATCAAAATTAATTACAGTATTTAAACCTTCATGTAAAGTTGCATTTGGATTTGGAGATGAACCATCATTAGGTAATGATGTTAGATTAATACATCCGTAAAAATCAATCTGAGTAAATCCAACTTGTCCCCAATCATCAACCGAACGATACAATATTCTATACGTTGAGTTATCTACCTTAAATGCAGGACAATATCCATTAACTATAATTTGATATGTACCAGCAGATGCATATGTGTGAAATCTACTTGATGAATTTTTTGTAGTAATTGTAGTAGTAGGGTCTCCATCACCCCAATCTACAGTTATATTTGGGTTAGGTGCACTAGTTACATTAATAGGTAACTCAAACTGAGTAACCGCTGATGTAGTTTGTATGGTAAATTTAAAAGGTCTCACTTGTCCTGCTTCTATTGATAATAATCTTCTTGCTATACTCATAATTCATAACTCATTAACTTATATTGTTAGCACTTAGGAATCCATAGTAAGTTGCTCCACTATCATAAGTATAGAATACCAAAATATCCTTACCACCACTTGTCAATGTTGGAGCTGCTCCGTTAGCCCATTCGATTGTACCAGGCCAAGAAACAGTTGATCCTGGCTGACTATCCTCCATTACCAATGTAAATCCAATTGAACGAGGACCCGTTGGTGGATTTGTGATACTGATTGTAATGTTTCCAGTTCTATTAATTCTAAAGTTGTTAGCGGTTGCTAAGTTAATAGTAACTGCTCCACTAGCATTACCAATATTGTTATAGTTTTCATGGAATCTCGTAGAGAATGTAGCATCACTTACATCCAAATCACCAGTTACATCTAATAAGTTACCATCAAATGTTAAGTTTTCTTCAGCAGTACCAGTTCCATCACCATCAGCGGTAATAACTCTATCGGCAGCTTCATCGGCTAATTGTAAAAATCCGCTTGTACCAGATGTTCCACTTCCACTTGTACCACTTGTACCAGCTGAACCATCAGTACCATCGATACCAGAAGTACCCGATGACCCATCAATTCCCGCCACACCGTCTGTACCAGAAGTACCCGATGAACCGAATAATGTACCATCTAATCCAGATGTACCTGATGTTCCACTTCCACTTGTACCAGAACTACCAGAAACACCCGATGTACCAGATGTACCACTAGCCCCAGAAGTACCCGATGAACCAAAGAATGTTCCATCTAAACCAGATGTACCAGCCGTACCTGAAGTACCAGCAGTACCATTTGTACCCGTAATACCAGACGAACCAGATGTACCTGAACTACCTGAAGTACCAGATGAACCAAAGAAAGTTCCATCTAAACCAGATGTACCAGAAGTACCAGAAGTACCTGAAGTACCTGCACCAGAAGTACCCGAAGAACCACCAGTTCCACTTGAACCTGATGTACCTGAAGAACCAAAGAATGTACCATCTGCTCCACTTGTACCAGAAGTACCTGATGTACCTGCACTACCACTACTACCTTCGGCTGAAGTACCTGAAGAACCAGATGAACCCGAAGTACCACTACTTCCAAAGAAAGTACCATCCAAACCACTTGTGCCAGAAGTACCGCTTGTACCAGCAGTACCTGTTGTTCCAGAAGTACCACTTGTACCCGAAGTACCAGCTGAACCCGATGAACCAAAGAAAGTTCCATCTTGTCCACTTGTTCCGCTTGTTCCACCACTTCCACTTGTACCAGAAGTACCACCACTACCAGCAGTTCCACTTACACCCGAAGTTCCAGAAGTACCCGAAGTACCAGTTGTACCACTACTCCCAAAGAAAGTTCCATCTAATCCGCTTGTACCAGAAGTACCAAATGTACCGCTTGTTCCACTTGTACCAGCACCAGATGTACCTGATGAACCAGAAGTTCCACTACTTCCGAAGAATGTACCATCTGCTCCACTTGTACCAGAAGTACCTGTTGTTCCTGATGAACCGCTTGTACCGCTTGTACCAGCACCAGATGTACCTGATGAACCAGAAGTACCAAAGAATGTTCCATCTAAACCAGATGTACCTGAAGTACCACTTGTTCCAGAAGTACCGCTTGTACCATTACTACCACTTGTTCCAGAAGTTCCTGATGTACCGCTTGTACCACTACTTCCTAAGAATGTACCGTCTACACCACTCGTACCACTTGTTCCAGAAGTACCCGAAGTACCATGTGAACCAGTTTCTCCAGAAGAACCCGAAGTACCGCTTGTGCCTGATGTACCGCTTGTTCCGAAGAATGTACCATCTAAACCAGAAGTACCAGCAGTACCTGAAGTACCACCACTTCCGTTTGTACCACTTGTTCCATTTGAACCTGAAGTTCCAGAAGTTCCAGATGTACCACTACTTCCAAAGAAAGTTCCATCTAAACCAGATGTACCTGAAGTACCAGCCGAACCACTACTACCAGCAGAACCCGATGAACCCCTCTCACCAGAAGAACCAGAAGTACCACCACTACCGCTTGTACCTGATGAACCACTACTACCTTCGGCTGAAGTACCAGATGTACCAGCTGAACCTGTTGTACCAGCTGAACCTGTTGTACCTGATGTTCCAGAAGTTCCATTTGTACCGCTTGTACCCGATGTTCCAGACGTTCCAGAAGTACCACCAGTACCATCTGTTGCTGATGTACCTGATGTTCCACTTGTGCCAGATGTTCCGCTTGTTCCTGATGTGCCACCACTTCCACTTGTTCCAGAAGTTCCTGATGTACCACTACTACCTTCAGCGGATGTACCCGAAGTTCCAGATGTACCAGCTGAACCTGATGAACCTCTTTCACCACTTGTTCCAGAAGAACCACCACTTCCACTTGTTCCAGAAGAACCACTTGTACCACCAGTACCATCAGTACCAGAAGAACCCGTTGTTCCACTACTTCCAGAAGTACCAGCTGAGCCCGAAGTTCCATTTGTTCCAGAAGTACCTGAAGTTCCACTTGTACCAGAAGAACCTGTTGTTCCAGATGAACCTGTTGTACCACTACTACCACTACTTCCGCTTGTTCCAGAAGAACCTGATGTTCCATCTGAACCAGAAGTACCAGCCGTTCCAGAAGTACCTGATGTACCGCTTGTACCAGATGTACCTGAAGTACCGCTTGTACCAGAGGTACCTGAAGTTCCTCCACTTCCACTTGTACCACTACTTCCGCTTGTACCCGAAGTTCCAGAAGTTCCACTTGAACCAGTTGTACCTGATGTTCCAGAAGTTCCACTCGTACCAGAAGTACCAGAAGTACCAGGTAAACCAGAAGTACCAGAAGTACCGCTTGTTCCAGCAGTACCTGTTGTACCTGATGAACCAGTTGTACCTGATGTACCTGAAGTTCCACTTATACCACTTGTCCCACTTGTTCCAGAAGAACCAGCTGAACCAGAAGAACCTCTTTCACCACTTGTACCTGATGTACCACCACTACCCGCGGTTCCAGCAGTTCCACTACTACCACTTGTTCCAGAAGTTCCGCTTGTTCCAGAAGTACCACCACTACCACTTGTTCCAGAAGTACCAGATGAACCTGTTGTTCCACTTGTACCAGATGTACCACTACTACCAGCTGAACCAGATGTACCTGAAGTACCAGCTGAACCAGCTGAACCCGAAGTACCACTTGTACCAGAAGAACCAGCAGAACCATCAGTACCAGAAGTACCGCTTGTACCAGATGTACCTGAAGTACCACTACTTCCGCTTGTTCCAGCAGAACCATCAGTACCACTCGTACCAGAAGTTCCACTTGTACCACTTGTACCTGATGTTCCAGATGTACCATATTTATCAACTATTAAAATAGTACCAATCATTGATGAATGGTTTACACATTGATAAACTATACTATTTGGTGCATCTTCAGGTATTCTATATTCTATTAATACAGATGTACTATGTTTTCCATTTGTAGGGTCATTATTTGTTGTACCCGGTACATCAGTTGTATCACTATCTGATAATCTTAATGCAAATGGATGGGATGAAGTTACACCACTTACATCAAAGTAGTAAAGTTCTCCCCTTACTAATGTTAAAGTTGGGAATGTTTCATCTTCAAATCCATCAAATGCGTAATTAAATCCTTCATTTATTACGGATAATAATCTACCACCTTCTCTACCAGCCGTACCAGAAGTTCCGCTTGTTCCAGAAGTTCCGCTTGTACCGCTTGTGCCGCTTGTACCAGAAGTACCACTACTTCCGCTTGTTCCAGAAGTACCAGAGGTTCCAGATGTACCCGATGTACCTGAAGTTCCACTTGAACCAGATGTACCTGAAGTTCCAGATGTACCACTTGTTCCCGAAGTTCCAGATGTACCAGCTGAACCATCAGTACCACTTGTACCTGATGTTCCAGATGTACCACTTGTCCCAGATGTACCCGCTGAACCATCAGTACCAGAAGAACCCGATGTGCCGGATGAACCACTTGTCCCAGAGGTTCCAGAAGTTCCAGCCGAACCACTACTACCTGATGTTCCAGATGTACCGCTTGTTCCTGATGTACCAGACGTACCTGAAGTACCTGAAGTACCAGCTGAACCATCAGTACCACTTGTACCTGAAGTTCCAGATGTACCGCTTGTACCAGAAGTACCACTAACAGCAGTTACAGGTCTGGTTTCTATTTCATTTGTAGTTTCGTTTAGTACTAATACTGTATCTGATGTACCTTCACTTAATCCTTCTAAGAATGCACTACCTGTTACTCTAAGTGAACCAGTTATTTCAAACACACCAACAAATGAACCAGTTCCATTATTTGGTAAGAAATTTTCACCAACAAAATCACCAGCGTTTAATGCGAAAGATGCGGTTGCTGCATAAGATGCTGAAAGTACAGTCATCGATGCAGTTTGGTCATTTCTAACATAATCTTCAGCAGATACTGCGTTATCAGCGTAAGCGGCTGTTAATGCATAAGATGCCGATAAAACGGTCATCGATGCAGTTTGTGATGTTAATACAAAGTTTGATGTATCTAAGAATGATGCATTTAGTGCAAATGATGCGGTTTCGGCAAATGATGCTGAAAGAACGGTCATCGATGCAGTTTGGTCACTCTTAATATATTGTGATAAGTTTCCAATTTCAGCAAGCGATGCCGAATCGAAACCTAATAAGTTTGATGCAGTTGCTGCTTGTTCAGCGAACTCAGCGTATGATGATGAAAGTACTGTTCCAATTACATCATCACCTTGTATAAATCCTGCCAATCTACCACCAGTACCAATTACCGCTTGTCCACTTGTTAATCCACTAAAGGTTACTCTAACCGATGAGCTATCAATTGATTCAATCGATTGTGGAATAATCATTCCATTTGAACCTGTTTCATAAATTTGTACAACAGGATAATCAATAGAGAAATTGTGTTGGAATGTTACCTGAGTTACATTTGAAAATGGGAAGGTTGCTGTATCACCAAATTGTGTTACAGGTCTAAATTTGTTTGCATCAGCATCAAATACTAAAATATCTAAATCATCAGGTACATCAATACCTTCGTTTTCACCCTGATAAGGTCCTACGAATGATGAAGTAATTCTTGGTGTGAATACTTCAGTAGTTGCGGTTATGATTGATGCCGATAAATTACCATCAATAAATACATCACCAATAAAAGTAGAACCACTATCAATTGAATCCACTCTAAATCCATAAACTGGATTTGTAGATGCCGTTACTGAACCACTAAGGATTCTACTTTGGTCTAATCCTTCGATAGCATCAGCTGGAATGTTAAATAATCCCTCACCACTACCACTAAAGAATCCACTTCCAGATGGTATTGTTACATTTCCTATGAATGTTGAACCACTAAATGGTGAATAAACATTAAACCCATCGATTGGGTGAACAGATGCGGATATACCACCACTAATAATAAGTGGTAATTCTAAATCTTCAAGTGCCTCTGCAGGAATGTTAAATAGTCCACCACCATCACCAACGAATAATGTACCACTAATTTGATTATTTACAACTAAACCTAAATTTGGTGAAATAGATGCAGTTGCAGAACCAGAAGTAATTCTATCTAATTGTAAATCTTCAATCGCATCTAATGGAATGTTATATAATCCACCACCATCTCCCCTATACAGAGATGCAGTAATAAATTCAGTAATGTTAACCGAACCAGAAAATTCGGATTTAACTGAACCTGAATTTAACTCTGGGTCTAAGTTTTGTACTCTGAAGAATCCCAATGGGTCAACCGATGCAGTTACCGAACCACTAAAGATACGAGATGAATCAATTGCTAAGTTAGCAATATCAATATTTGTAATTCCACTACCATCACCACTAATAATACCACCAACAGTTAGTGATTCAGATACATTAAGTGAACCACTTAAAGATGTATCTACACTTGTACTTATATTATTACTAAATACTTTGAATTCGGTTTCATCTAATGATGCTGTTGCTGAACCACTTTCTAACACATTTAATGTTAATGCTAAATTAGCGATATCGATATTTGTTAAACCACTACCATCACCGCTAATGATACCACCCACTACATTTAGTGAACCACTTATTTCAACCGAACCAGTAAAGATTGAACCACTATCAGGAGCAGTTACAATAAAAGTATCACCACTTGCTACCGACGCTGTTGCCGAACCACTTGAAATAAGAGGTGCAGCTGCTGCTTGTACATTTTCAAGTTGTGAACCATCACCAACAAAGAAATCAGCAAATACTGAACCCGTTACAGATACCGAGCCAGTAAATTGAGAACCACTAGCAGTAGTTACTATAAATCTTTCACCACTTTCAACCGATGCGGTTGCTGAACCACTAGCAATTACAGGTGATAAATCCGCTTGTACATTTGTTAATTGAGAACCATCTCCTACAAATGAACCAGAGAATGAACCACTAAACTCACCCCCCTCAAATTGATTAGCTACTACCTTGTTCGTTGTTATAGTTTCGGTAACGTCTAAACTACCACTAATATCAACATCACCAATAAAAATATTTCTTGTAATTTCAGGAGTTGAATCATATACATTAATTCTACTTCCATATGATGATGTTTCAATCGAATAGTAATAAAGTGGATTTGGAGTACTACCAGTTACCTTAAAACTTATATATGCCCCAGCATTACCAGGTTCTATACTACTTGTTACTACATTATCTTTATACTCTACACCATCAACAGTATGAATACCATCAATAGTTGATGATATTCTAAAAGTATTATCACTATTACTTGAATCGGATAAATCAAAATAATATGATGATTCTCTAACTACTTTAAGTAATCTCTGAGATACACCATCCAATACAAACTTACTTCCAGATACAATTACAGAATGGGAAACAGGTAAAGTTTCAAAAATTAAAGAAGATGAAACATTTAGCCCACCACCAATAGTTAAATCACCATCAATAGATGCTGATGTATTTACATTAAATCCAATTGATGGGTCAGTAGATGCAGTTACACTTCCACTTGCTATAAATGTTCTTCTAACCACATCTTCAGCAAGTGCAGTAAGTGGAATATCAAAAAGATTAGCACCACTACCACTAAATGAACCACTAAATTCGTTTGCTCTTACAATGGTAGTATCAATATCACCAGTTGTTGAAAGAGAACCAGTTATTCTTTGATTTCCAATTACATCAACCGAACCAATTAATGTGTGTGGAACTTCATCAGCGTAAATAGTATCTACCAATGAGATTGAATTACCCATTGATGAGTGAATACTACAATTATAATAAAGAGTTAATCCACTTCCCGTTGGAGTAAATGTAAATGAACCACTATCAGTACCATTAAATCCTTCGATTTGGGAACCAGTAATTACACCAGTTAATGATGTACCAGAAGTTGATTTAATATAAAATGGATGTCCATCTGCATCTATATTGAATGTATAAGTTACATTTTTAACTAAAGTAAGAGCAGGGTCCGAACCTGTTACTGCTCCACTAAATACATAATCAGATGCACCATTATTAGTAACATTAAATATTGTTAATAAAGATGCTGTTGGTATTTCTTTTTGAGATGAAGATACAATTAAACTACCACTAATGGTTACGCTATCTTCAAATCTACCAGTTGAATTTACTTCAAATCCTCTATTTGGGTCAACTGATGCGGTTACTGAACCACTTACAATTCTAAATGCCTCTTCGGTAATTGCCGATAGTGGAATGTTAAATAATGCCTCACCACTACCACTAAAAATAGATGCGGATGTTACACCACTTACACTTAAATCACCATCAATCGATGCCGATGTATTTACAACCAACCCTAAGTTTGGAGAAATGGATGCAGTTGCCGAACCACTTGCTATTCTTGGTGCATCTTCGGTTAATGCAGATAATGGTATATCAAATAAACCAGCACCACTACCACTATATATAGAACCACTATTAATCTGAACATTTCCACTAACAAACAATGAACCACTTAATTCAGTTGTTACTGAACCAGTAGAAGATACCCTAAAGAACCCAGCAACATCAACCGAAGCAGTTACTGAACCAGTAGATATTAGAGGTGCATCTTCAGAAAGAGCTGATTGTGGAATATTAAATAATCCCGCACCATCTCCAATAAATCCGCTTGATGAAATTACACCACTTGCGGTTACATTACCAAATATTTGAGTTTCACCAAATAATTTTTGAGTATCACTTCCACTATCATCACCAAATATGTTTGAACCAGATGAGTAAATGATTGATGATGAAATAAAGTTTACATATAATTCTTCAGCGGTAATTCTACCACCTACAAATAAATCGTTATCAACAGTTAAATCACCCTGAATAGAACCAGAACTATTAACTACAAATCCTAAATTAGGAGAAACCGATGCAGTTACACTACCACTAGCAATTCTACTAGCATCTTCAGAAAGTGCGGATTGTGGAATGTTATTAAGTTGTGAACCATCACCAGCGAATGAACCACTAAATGAACCAGTAAATTCATCAGCAGTTATTTTTTTAGCCTCCAATGATTCAGATACAAATACACTGCCACTAAATTCAGATTTTACAGAGCCCGTACTCTCAACTCTAAATATACCATCAGTTGATACCGATGCTGTTACGGAACCTGTTGCAATTAAGTTTGAAATAAGTGCATCATCGGTAAGTGCTGTTCTTGGAATATCAAATAAGTTAGCACCACTACCACTAAATGCAGAACCACTGTTTAATTGTAAATTTCCACTTACGAAAACCGAACCACTAAATTCTGAAGTTACAGACCCAGTTGATTGAACTCTAAAGAATCCATCAGTTGATACGGATGCAGTTACTGAACCTGTTGTAATTAAGTTTGAAAGTAGTGCATCTTCAACTAACGCTGAACGAGGTATGTTGAATAAGTTTTCACCACTACCACTAAAGAACGAACCACTACTTAGGAAAATACTTCCACTAAAGGTTGAACCACTTGCTTCGGAAACTACAACAAATCCATCTTCAGCATCAACTGATGCAGTTACTGAACCTGTTGCTAGTAATTTAGCTTCACCAGCTATTGCCGCATTTATACTATCTTGTGCATCTTGTGAAAGTGCTGAAAATGGAATATCAAATAAATCCTCACCACTACCACTATATTTTGAACCGCTAATTAATTGTACATTACCACTAACAAATAAAGAACCACTAAGTTCGGTTGTTACAGAACCAGTTCCTTCTACTCTGAAAAATCCATCATTTGAAACAGATGCGGTTACAGAACCAGTTGATATAAGATTAGAAATAAGTGCATCATCGGTTAATGCTGTTCTGGGTATATCGAATAATTGTGCACCACTACCACTAAAGAATGAACCACTACTTAGGAATATACTACCACTAAATGTTGAACCACTATCTATTGAAGTTACTACAAGACCTGTATTAGGTGCAACGGATGCCGTTACACTACCACTTACAATAAATGAAGAAAGAAGTGCATCTTCAGTAAGTGCTGAACGAGGGATATCAAATAAATCTCTACCACTACCACTAAATACACTACCACTACTTAATTTTACACTACCACTAAAAGTAGAACCACTTGCTTCAGATATTACTACAAACCCATCATTAGGGTCAACCGATGCGGTTACCGAACCAGTTGCTAATTGACCCGCTTCAAATGATAAAACTGCTTCAATAGCATCTTGAGCTTCATCGGAAAGAGCTGCTAATGGTACATCAAATAAGTTAGCACCACTACCACTAAAGGATGAACCACTATTTAATTGAAGATTACCACTTACGAAAACTGAGCCACTAAATTCTGAAGTTACAGAACCAGTTGAAAATACTCTAAAGAATCCATCTTGGGAAACCGATGCGGTTACCGAGCCTGTTGTAATTAGATTTGAAAGAAGTGCATCTTCAGTAAGTGCTGATTTAGGTATATTAAATAAGTTTTCACCACTACCACTAAACGCAGAACCACTATTAAGTTGGAGATTACCACTTACAAATACACTACCACTAAATTCTGAAGTTACAGAACCAGTTGAAAATACTCTGAAAAATCCATCTTCTGAAACAGATGCTGTTACAGAACCGGTAACTATTATATTCGATAGAAGTGCATCATCAGTAAGTGCTGATTTTGGAATGTTAAATAAATTTTCACCACTTCCACTAAAAGCAGAACCACTATTTAATTCAATGTTTCCACTTACAAAAACTGAGCCACTAAATTCTGAAGTTACAGAACCAGTTGAAAATACTCTGAAAAACCCATCTTGAGAAACCGATGCAGTTACAGAACCCGTTGTAATTAAATTTGAAAGTAGTGCATCATCGGTAAGTGCCGATTTTGGAATATTAAATAAGTTTTCACCACTACCACTAAAAGCTGAACCTGAGTTTAGTTGGATATTTCCACTAACAAATGTAGAACCACTTATAGTAGTATCTCCATCAATATCAACCAAACCAACTATATTAGTATTACCAGTTATAGATGTTTCACCATCTACATCTAACGAACCTGTCATTCTAACAGAACCAGTAAATTCTTGAATATCGGTTAGTTCATCACCAAAAATGTTTGAACCAGTTGAGAATAAAATAGAAGATGAAATAATTTCTACAATTAATTCTCTTGCTACAATACGATTATCAACAATTAAATCACCAGTTATTCTAGCAGTACCATCTAAATCTAAATCACCATCAATTGATGCTGATACATTTACTAAGAATCCCGTATTTGGTGCGATTGAAGCGGATACTGAACCACTTCTTAATTGTTGAACATCTGGAAGATTATTTAACTCAGAACCATCACCAGCAAAAGAACCACTAAAAGAACCAGTTACGGAATCTAATTGAAGTGTGGTAACAAATAAACGATTACCATCAGCATCGGAAGCAACAAGCGCAATAGAGCCAGATGAAAGAGAACCACTCTCAGGAACACCCAAGTTTGGTTCTGCTTCATTTAATCGTAGATACTCATACCTATCCTCCGAAACATCGGTAGGTCTTACTACTTTAACCTTTCCGCTTAATAATTGGCTCATTTATTATTGTTCTTAATGTATAATTATTCATTCGCACTTTCAAGTATCGATAAAATTACCGTTAAATTGGTAGAACCCGATACAATCAATGAAAACTCTTGCTCCAATACCAATTTACCAGCCACAATTGGTGATAGCGAATCACCTGCTGGAATAATAACATTGGTAATTAAATCAACAGGTTCTTGCAGAACTCTTGTTGGATTTGATATTGTTTCTGAAATCGCATTAAATAATTCTACCGAAGCTGATATTGAGCCCGATTCTGCTATCAATAATTCATCAAAAGATTGAGTTACAGATTCTTGATATATTCTACTTATATCAGATGAACCGGTAATTGATTCATTTATCAGTATTTGCTGTACCATCTTATTAGCATAATCTATCGCTTGATATGATGCAGTAAAATAATTATTAGGAATTAAAATTTCACCATTTTTATTATAATAAGAAAGAGCTGCTTTTTTACTTTGTAATGTTCCTCCTTCTATTAAATCTTCTTCAACTCCATTCACAGCAGTTCTAACATATGTTTCAAAAAATGAAGATGTAAAACTAAATGGAATTGCTTGTAAATTATTTTGGAAATTTATGTATGCAGCTGATTCTTTTTCGATAAATGTTTGATTTTTTGCTATTAATGCGGATGCACTCACAAAACTCCCACTATTAACTATATTATCTACTTGTGGCACAGGTAATTCTCTGTTACTTGTTATACTAATAGTAACAGGTTCATTTACTTCACCAGTATTAGTTATTTGAGCAGATAATAAGATAGTAGAAACTCCCTTTGGGGCAGCATATACTACATCATCATCACCTGTTAAAGTAGTGAGTACGGATTTAAATGCGTTAAGTGGTATTAATTCTTCTGCCATATCCTATATAAATATTTGTTTTATTTTTTATTCCTAATCTTGCAGCGCTAATGAGAATGGTGTTACAAGTGAGAATAGTGATTTAGAGAATGTTCTACCTTCTAATGTACCAGAAGCTTGTTTAATAACAAGACCTCCACCAATTCTAAAGTCACCAAGTTCGTTACCTGAAGTAAAGAATACTCTACCACCAGCTATTTCAGTAATTTCCTTATCAGGGTCTGGAATACCTTCACCACCTTGGTTAGGAGGTAATGCTTTATAGGTTACACCAGCACCAGCGTAAGAGAAATCATGTCCAGTTGTAATAATCAAAGAACCAAATTCTTCAACTGGTGCCTGTCTTGCAACAAATTGGAATTGTGTTCTTAAATATCTATTAGTTTCTGCCGTTTCTTTCTTTTGTTCTGTAATTACAACAGCCGCACTTCCATATACACCATTGTAATATGATTGAGCTGCTCTAATACTTCTTTCGTTACCACCATAAATGATATCAGTTGCGATAGCATCTACGATGAAACCAGTATCTCTATAACATTTTTCTTCATTGTATATAAAGTTAGGGAATGCCGCATTTGTGTACGATATTGCTTTACCTTGTAATACTTTTTTGTTTGCTCTAAGTGCATTAGCTCCATTTTTATTCAATAAGAATGGGAATACTAATTGTTCTTGTTTGATTATTTTTTCAGCCAATCCTTTAGAGAAATCAATACCATCAGTTGTTTGTGGTTTTTGTTCCGTTGTTGCGATTGAAGGAATGTAGTAGTAGAAAGTACCAGCTTGTACCGCTCTTTCATTACCACCATATTTCAAGTCAGTTGCAACAGCATCGATGATGTATCCTAAATCTCTACTACAACTTACCTCGTTGTATTGGAACTCACTCCAAGAAGAAGATAAGTAAGCGATTGTTTCTTTTTGAATAAAAGTTGTATTTTTTCTTAATAATTCAATACCATTAAGAACCGCATTTGATGGAGTTGTGTATTCTAAGTTTTGAATCACATTTTGTGAAGTTCCGTTTGCGAATCTAATTCCATCTACAGTTGGGTCTAATTGGTTTTGTTCTGAAGGAACACCAGCGTTGGTTGCTCTTGAAGGATATCTCCAATAGTACAATCCCGCGGTTACACTTCTTTCATTACCACCATATAATAAATCAGTTGCTGCTGCATCTACAATATATCCCGTATCTCTTCTACATTTATCTTCGTTGTAAACTACATTACTCCAAGAAGATGAGATAAATTCGATAGTTTCGTTTTGGATGAAACTTCTATTTGTTCTTAACAATGCAACCGATGCAGATACTTCAGCAGATGCAGTAGTGAAGGTTGTATTCTCCATTACCTTTCTCGCCAATGAACTTGCGTAGTTAATACCATCGATAGTTTGATTCAACTGAACAGTAGTTGCTTCAGAAGGATATTCGTAGTAGAATCTACCCGCTTCTCTACTTCTCTCATTTCCATCATATAGGAAATCAGTTGCAACTGCGTTGATGATGTATCCAACATCTCTACTACAACTTAAATCATTGTATCCGAAATCACTCCAAGAAGATGAGATGTATTGGATTACTTCACCAGCGATGAAATCTTTGTTATCCAATAGAACTCTATTACCAGCCAATCTTTCAGTAGATGCGGTTACGAATACTTGGTTATCTACAATCTTACTTGCTACATCACCAGCGTACTTAATACCAGTTGTAGTTGGTTCTAATTGTGCTGAAGTTGCTGATGATGGATACAAATAATAGAACTCACCAGCAATCTTACTTCTTTGGTTACCACCATAAAGAAGGTCAGTTGCAACTGCATCTACAATATGTCCAACATCTCTCTTACAAGTTTCTTCTACATAATCAAATCCTTCCCAAGATGAACTTAGGTAAGAAATAGATTCCGATTGGATAAAATGTCTATTTCCTCTTAATAATGCAACTGATGCAGAAATTTCAGTTGTTGGTAAACTAAATGTTACACCTTTCACAATTTGTTCTGTCAATTGGTAAGCGTAATTGATACCATCTGCAGTTTGATTTCTTTGAGAACCAGTTGCTTCTGATAATTTAGTTGCTTTGTAGTATTCTCTTGCGTTTACAGCAGATGCAGAAACTACACCATATAATAAATCACTTGCTACACCATTTACAATAAATCCAACATCTCTTTTACACTTAACGTCATCATAATCAAATCCTACCCAAGAAGAAGAAATGTATTCAACTACCTCATTTTGGATAAACTCAACACTACCTGTAATTAATCCATAAGTAGTTACAATATCCGAGTCAGTTAATGGTGAACCATAAACAGATGCAGTTGGAGTTGAACCAGTTCCATTTAGGATTGCATCAGATACAACTGCGAATGAAGATGAGATTGTGTTAAGAATTGTAACATCAGTTATATTACCACCAGCGATTGGTGAGAATGATGTTACCTTAATACCATTATCAGTATTCAAACTTCCAGTTGGAACGAATAGAGTTTCTTTATCTACAATTTTCTCAATTAAATCCTTAGCGTAAACTAATGCATCGGTTGTTTCTTCAACTTGATTTCCAGTTGCCTGAGATGGGAATTTATAATAGAATTCACCAGCAGTTAATGCTCTTTGGTTACCACCCCATCTTAAATCAGTTGCTACCGCATCTACGATGAAACCAGTATCTCTACTACAACTTGCTTCATTGTATTCTAAGTTTGGATACTTAGCGTTTACGAATGCGATAGTTTCGTTTTGGATGAATGTTCTATTTTCTCTAAGTGCTTCATAAACATACTCCACTTCATTTGATGCAGTTTGGAATACAGCTCCAC
>Ga0181600_10001259_pt1 | contig 19708 bp, 31 predicted proteins | sample 041ome_2_FD_132982 | JGI IMG/M metagenome (GOLD analysis project Ga0181600, IMG submission 132982) | Coastal salt marsh microbial communities from the Groves Creek Marsh, Skidaway Island, Georgia - 041406US metaG (megahit assembly) | ecosystem: Environmental > Aquatic > Marine > Intertidal zone... | reverse complement strand
TATTCTAGATAAATCTAAGAGGGCTAAAGATGTTTCCAAAAACATACTTAAAGCATTTAAAAACGAAGGTCTTGAAACAGCTGAAATGGCGTCTGTATTCAACAGGCATCTTAGAAAAAAGCTAAATTTAAAGAACAGAAAAGATAATCCTACTAAAGAAGAATTGGATGAGGCCCTTAAACAATTAAAGGATATACCTAAGTTATTACCATACGCTGCAATTATGCTAGCTGCCCCAATACCGGGATCATCTGCCATGTATACAGTGTTTGCATATTTTCTAAAAAAGAAATCAAGTGGTAAGATAAATCTACTACCGGATTCATTCGACGAAGTTCTAGACAAGAATAATCTAAATCCCAAAGATTAAATGACACTTTGTCAAGTCGTATCATGTTATTTCACGGTTTTTATGTAAAAATGTCATATTATTTCAATTGGCACAAAAATTGAAGTATATCTGATAAAAAAATAAATAATATGAGAAACACAGCTAATCTATTAAAAAACTTCTTTTCAATAGCCGATGAAGCCTTTTATGAAAACAACCAAAGGGCTTCTTTCTTCTTTGAAACAACTCAGCTTGAAAATTCAGTCCAATTAGAAATGATATTACCAGGATACAGCAGAGAAGAGCTAACAATAACAGCGGATAATGAAAACCTAATAGTTGAAACAAACGATAAATTTAAAGATAGTAAGTGGAAATCTACATTCAAAAGAGCTTTTAAGATTTCAGAAAGTTTAAATAGCAAAAAAGTAGAAGCATCCTTAGAAAGCGGAATACTTACCATCGATATTCCTAAGAGGGAAAAGTCAAAAAAGGTTAATGTTGATATTCGCTAACATTTAATCTTAACATAAAAAGAGAGCGCATGCTCTCTTTTTTAGTTTATATTGAAACCCGTATACATATCTTCGGTATAATTTAAATATAATTACAAATCATAAATAAAAATCAATGAGTAGATCTGAAAAAAACATCGGTATAATTGGACAGGGGTTCGTTGGAACAGCTGTTAGAGAAAAGTTTAGAGAAAATTTCAATGTTTATACATTTGACATAAACAAAAGAGAGCAGAGTAAGATATTTAGTAAAACCGAAGAGCGAGATTATTGCACTCTACCTGATTTAGTAGAGAATTGTGAAATTTTATTTCTATGCGTACCAACGCCGATGTTTCCAAGTGGAAAGTGTGACACTGGAATTGTTGAAAACGCAATCATAGACATAGATAGTATTGCTTCTAAATCAGGAAAGAGACCTATTATTATACTAAAATCAACAGTTCCACCCGGTACTACCGAATCTTTAAATAAAGATTATAAAAATGTAGGGCTTGTTTTCAGCCCAGAATTTTTAACCGAAGCTAATTCAATTGAAGATTTCAAGAATCAAACTAGAGTTATTTTAGGGATAGACTGGATTGAATATATAAAACCTGTTAGTGATATATTTTCAGAATGTTTTCCCGATGCTGAAATTGTTACGCTATCTTCATCCGAAGCTGAGATGTCTAAATATATGATAAACACTTTTCTAGCCACTAAGGTTAGTTTCTTCAATGATACATTTAGAATAATAGAAGGGATTAATAATAGCGGTGCAATTGATAGAAAAATGTCATTTGAATCAATAGTTAGCGCAATGCTATTGGATCCTAGAATCGGTAAATCTCATTACATGGTACCCGGTCCGGATGGAGATTATGGATACGGTGGACATTGTTTCCCTAAAGATATGGCAGCTATTCTAAATATTGCCGATAGTTTGAAGAAGCCGGTTCCTACTCTATTAGGAGCTTCGACGACTAATGCAATAGTTAGAAAAAATAAAGATTGGGAGGAAATGAAAGGTAGAGCAGTCTCAGAAAACGAAGAATGGGACCTAGTAGAAGGATTAGACGATATAAGCAATGAGCATTAATAAAAAGTGGCTTAAAGGAATTGACCATGTTAAAGAAGATTATGTTAGAATGGGCCATGATGAATTCGTAAGAGTATACTCTAAATACGAAGTTTTCATGGGTATAACAGACGAAATAGATACATTCTTAAAAATGGTAATAACTGAAAATAAAAAATGGAAAGAGAAATAAAACTATTTTTCCAAATAATGTAAAATAAACTAAAATTAATTAAATATGTATTACGTTGCAAAAGTTAAATTTGAATCTATTAATGATTCAACAGGTAAAATTCAAAAAATCAGAGAGGAATATCTAGTTGAAGCTAGAAACGTTTCAGAAGTTGAAGAAAAATTAAACGACAAGTTTGGTGAAGGAATGTCAGAGTTTTCAGTTTCAGGCGTATCTGAATCAAAGATTTTAGGAGTTATTGAGTAAACGATAAATCAAAGTCAAGCGAATCCCAAGGTTCGCTTGACTATTTTAGTTATAAACCAGTATGTTAAATTTAAAAATAAAATCAAGTAAGTCAGAAGCTATTTATGATATTTTAGTTAAATCCTTAGGTATAACTAAAAATTATTATGAAAGAGAGGCTTTTGTATATCATCATTCAGTATGTAACCATGATATCAAAGGGTTTAATCTTAAATCTGGAAAGAGGAATGAGTCTAAAGCAAAATGGACATTTAAAATTAGTGAATCAAATCAAATGATTCAACTTAACAACCCAGGTGATCTTGATCAAAATGAGTTGTTAGAAGCAAAGGCATCTCAAAATAAATTACAAAGCGTTATAGATTACGTTTTAAGAAACTGATAATGCAAACTGTTAGAGTTCCATTAAAGAAAGATCCTATTTTTGAAATAGAATTCAAGAAATATTTGTTACATCAAATAAATCAATTATATCTTGAATACAATGAAATACCCGACCAGGTTTCATTTAGGGGTAAATTAGGAATGCGTCTATATAACATAGTGCAATCTAATAATTGGAACTTCAATAAGACTAAGATGCTTCACGAGAGGGGCCCTAATGAGATGGAGATACATTTCACTAGAAACATTACAGTTAAGAAAAATTCAAATATTATACCAACTCAACACGATTCTCTAGACGGAAAAGTAGTAGACGGCTGGCTTGATTCAAAGGCAGTATCTTCTTTAACAGGGTCTTCGAGTTTAAATTTCGATGTTGAAAAAACAGAGACACCTAGTGTAACTATTTTACTTAAGGAATTAGAATAAATAATAAAAAATCCTCAGGTAAATATGCTAAACAAGCAAATAATGTCTTTCTCAATTTTCGAGAGCATATCTGGATTAGATAAACTTCAAAAGAAAGACCAGGCTATACTTTTTACCGACGTTAAATCAAGCTCTAAATTATGGAGGCTTCACGAAGATGGAATGTTCGAAGCTTTAAAGGAACATGAAAAAAGAATGGAAAAGCTTGTACCTGAACTAGGTGGAGAAATAATAAAGACGATCGGAGACAGTTACATGTTAGGTTGGGATGGCAAAGATTCGTTGTACAACGCTATATTGACAGGTGTCAAAATTCAACAAGATCTAAATGAGAATCCAATTAAAATAAAAGGAAAGCCTTTGACCATTAGAATGGGAATTTCATGGGGTCCTCTATATAAGAAAAAAGTAAAAATTCAAGACAAACAGCTTTGGGATTATTTTGGAAACACTGTAAACACTGCTTCTAGAATGGAATCAACTGTTTCAACTCCTGGAAATCTAGCTTTTAGTTTTACTGAATCTTTAGATAAATCACAAGAAGAAAAAATAGTAAAGTGGCTAGAGGACAATAATCACAGTGTTAAGATAACAGATTATCAACACAGATGTTACGAAGGAAAACGTAAGAGATCAGGTAGGCTTTTATCTGAATTGCAGTTACATACTTGCGAACCTTTATCTAAATTAAAGGGAGTTGCTAAGACTACTTCATACAGCGTAAAAATATAAGCCTTTTTACATATAAATAATAAAAATAAGATTTTTAAACAGATGAAAAATTACTTAAAAGGATTCGGTGAGTTATTTCAAGTTAATGAAATGGCAAGTAGCCTAAGTAAATTAGGCGTGCCTAAAAAACTAATTGGCGTAATTCATAAATTACCAGACAAAATTGAAAAAATTAAACCTTTTACTTTTAAATCTGGTTACGAAAGATCTGCTGAACTTCCACCAATTGCTCAAAATAGACCTAGTCATGAAGTAGGCGTGGTAGATCATTTTAGAATGAAAAAAACAGAGCTTTTAGGAAACAATTACGGATCGGGTTCCATGAAGCTTCCAGGTTACCTTGCGGACCTTGAAAAAGTTCCATGGGGAGATCTAAGAATTCTTTTAGCGGTTCCTGAACCAGGAGGAAGATATGCAGGACAAGCACCTAGATATGATTATATTTACCATAAAGCAAGCGCATGGGGTAAAAAAGCTCAAGGTGGAGGAAAGAAATACAGAGTCTTAACAATGGATCAAGACGGTAGAATCTTAAGAGACTGGCAGGCTTATCAAGGAGATCTAACATATCCTAAAGATCCTAATAACCCTGATGCACCAAGAAGAAAAAGAAATGATTTTAAGAATTTCCCAACTGCAGCAGATGGAAAAATAGATGTTTACATTTTAGACCCAGAAATTGTTGATTATGAAACTAGTTACCAAGACATGGGAGGTAGAAATGTACCTGTTTCCCATAGAGTAGGTATTGGAAAAGCTCGAGCCAAGGCTAGAAAAAGAACCGGTGCAAGATTGATCACAAGTGAAACTTTCGTTCAGGATTTTGCTGATTCATTCTCTAAAATTCTTAAGGATATTTTCGGTAAAAGAAAACAGAAAGCTGCTCAAAAATATGCAGAATTGATTCTAAGAGATGATGCGCCTAGAGATGAAATAAACAGATTATCCGATGTAATAAACTCCAATAGAGACATAATGGATAATGTTAATGATTACTACAAAAGATATTTAAAGTATCTTAAAGACAATGGTGATTACTCAAAATTAGATACTTCTGAGGTGGGGCAAGACTTACACATTTCTAATACTGACATGTATGCATCGATAAATGACATAGTTAAAAAGCACGGAAAAATGAAAGCTTTACGTAATTTAGCTGAGTTTATTTTAACTGGTGACGTTAACGACATTAATAGAGAAATGGAAGTTGCAATTGATGCACCTGAAGCAGAACTTAGCGATGATTTCGAAGAATTAATCGACTTTGACTTTGATTTAGAAAATCCATTTGGAGATGAAGACTTATAATAAGCATATAAAAATATTTGAAGAAATCGAAACGCGTAAAAATGCATTTCAACACTTATTAAAACTAAAAGAGGTTGCTACTAAAGCAGCCTCTTCTCATAGTTTTGAATCGGGAGCAAATGAAATTCAAGAATTTTTAAATCAAAAGGCTAACGAAATCAAGAGCGAGATAGACTTACTACCTGAACTAGGTATAAGAAACTTACAATTTTCAATATATGAATTATTATATCCCTATTATAATCGTTGGGGAGGTGAAATATTGAATTCACAATTCGGTGATACATTTAAAGATAAAGAAACTGAAGACGTAGATTTACCAAGAGATGTAGATACTGAAGAAGACTTGGAAGATTTGGATTTCTAAATCAATCAGACTTACTATTTCCAGAAGCGTACTTAACACCCATTATGGTTCCAATTATACTAAAAGCATTGGTCAATAGAATACCAAACATGTTACTCCAGGTGTTACCAATTAGTTGCGTATCCTTATCAGACAGCATTGAAAAGATATAAATTGCGGTTGTGCATAGTCCAACCCCGATAATTATTCCTAGGGCTATTTTAACTATAACGGAGACTAATTCAAATTGAGTTTTTTTCTGCAGTACGTCTAAATCTTTTAGAGCATTTTCCTTAGATTCTTCTGCTGTTTCTAGGGCTTCTTGTAATTCAAGGTTGACTCTTTCGATTTCTAGCTTGGTTTCTGTTAATTCCTTGTTCTGTCCTTGAACTTGTTTTGTGATATCAAGTCTTTTTCTTTGGAGATCTTTTTGATGCTTAATGGAATCTTTGACATATTTTTCCATCTCGGGATCCTCGCTAGTGTCTATTAATTTTAGGATATTTCCCTCAATATTGATCTTTTTGGATTTATTTAGTTCCAATAAAGCATCTCTGGTTTCTTTACAAAATTTAATTTTCATTACTTATAAATCTTAAAAGCGTTGGAACGATCTACATAACCTTCGTAATCCTTTAAGAATTCCTCTAATCTTGGTTCTATTTCATCTGATTTAATAATCCAGAATTGAGCCCCGGCTGAGATTGCTCTAGATTGCTCTTCTGCTTCGTTACTTGATGAAATTATACCGACTACTACATGGTTACCATAATTAAAATTAATTCTTCTAATTAATTCTATACCGTCAAACGACGAACCTATTATATTAAGATCCACAAATACACATGAAGGTTTTTCATGCTTTTCTATTCCTTCGAACCATTTTTTAAACATTTTCTCTGCTTCATCTGCACTGTTTATTGCTCTCAATGAAAGCGTGATATCTAAGAGACTACATGCATCCTCAAACACTAAATGGAATAAGTCCTCGTCGTCTACTAACATTATTGAATCTATCATGATAGGTTAGTTGTAAATTTTTTATTATTATATTCTTATTTATCCGTGGAAATCTCCAATTTAGTTCCTTTTCTAGATTTCTGAATTCCAAGCTTCCATCCATGTTCTTTAACTATGGCGATACATATGTTTAATCCAAGGCCACTTCCAGATTCTCTATTATCCTTTTTTCTAGTATATGGCTTTGAATATTCTTCAAATTCAGATTGCGACATACCTCGGCCATTGTCTTCTATGATAATACTTTCTTTTTCCTTGTATATTTTTATAAGTTTGGTATCGCTATCATTGTATTTTAATCCATTTCTAATTAGGTTATCAACTGCTGTACAAAAAAGAGCAGGGTTTACTTCATCTTCTCCTAACTCCGAAATCATAACCTGGCTTGAATAAGCAGTTGATCTTAGATAGTCTTTTAAAATATTAGATAGGTTTACTTTATGTTTTTCTAATTTGGAATCTTTTTTAACGAGATTAGTGAACTCTTTTACTCCAACATATACTTTTTGAGAATGATGTAAACCTTCCTTAATCAATTTCATTGAAGTTCCAAATATCTTTTCCATTTGAGTTTCATCTAACTCATTATCTTTTGCAAATTTACTGATTCTTCTCTCGAGGGATGAGATACCTCTAGGTATATATGTATTGATACCTGAGTGCATATCATGTCTTAATATTTTAGCAGCATGTTCCAAATAAGCATTTTTTCTCTCAAGATCTATTTTTTGAGTTATAGATTCTGTTATGTCATTTGCTATTTTAAGAATTCTAACTATTTTACCAGTACTGTCGATGATAGGATTATATGTGCAACTTATCCAAAATGGATTGCCATCTTTTCTAAACTTTTGAAATTCTCCAGATTTGGGTTTACCTGACCTAAGATCATTCCAAAACTTTTCATATTCTTTAGATTTAACATCTGTTGGATCCATAAATATGCTGTGATGTTTTCCCGTTACTTCATGAAGGGTTCCATACCCAGATAATTCCAGGAACTTTTGATTTGCATTTATGATAAATCCATTAGTGCAAAACTCTATTGTTGCACTAGACTGATCTATACCTTTCATGATTGCGGATAGCTCCTGCTGTTTGTCCTTTGTTTCAGTAAGAGAGTTGTGTAAATCAGTTAAATCATGTCTAACTGAAAGATATCCAATATGTTTACCTTTTTCATCAAATTCAGCTGTTATCCAGGAATCAACTACATATTTGGAACCATCTTTTCTTTTATTATGAACCGTTTCATTCCACGTTGTTTTATGAGCAACCGTTGCATTGTACATACTATCCCAAAATTTCCTATCATGTTTTCCCGAATTTAATATCGCATGATCCTTTCCTAGAAGCTCATGAATTTTATACCCCGATACTTCACAAAATAGAGGGTTTACACTAGTTATTTTTCCTTTTGAATCTGCTCTTGACACGAGAGAAGAACTGTCTAATATTTTTTCAAGAAGAGTTGTTTTTAATCTCTCTTTCTTTTGATACTTACTGTTTTCTCTAGAAACAAAAATAAATGTAAATATAGTTGATATTATAAAAGACGCATCTACAGAAAGTAAAAACAAAGATGATTCTATCATTTTTAATACAAGTAATAATTGTATTGTTGATACGCTGATTAACAATACGATACTTGACACGATTAGGATTTTAGTTAACCTAGAAAAATGTTTGAACATTAATAATAATTATTTTAATTATTTATATGAAACTTATCAAATGGATTTCGTATAATATTCTAAAACAATTAGTATGGAACGTATATTAGTGACAGGCGGAGCCGGATTTGTTGGTTCAAATTTAATTAAACAATTACTTAAAGACCGTCCTCAAAGTCATATCACATCATTAGATAATTATTGGACAGGTAAAACGGAAAATCATATTGATAGCCCTAGAGTTAAATATGTAACTGGTGATACGTGGGATATTGATGAAATGTGTAGTGATGAACCGGGTGTATTTGACTTGGTGTTTCACTTTGGAGAATATTCTCGAATAGTCAAATCATTTGATGATGTAGACTATGTGATGAGGACTAATTTACATGGTACAACTAGAATACTTGAAAAGTGTAGAAAATGGGGAGCTAAGTTGATATATTCTGCGTCTAGTTCTAAGTTTGGAAATGGCGGTAAAGATGAAAACCTAAGTCCTTATTCATGGGCAAAATCTAAAATTGTAGAGTTAATCAAAAACTACAATGAATGGTATGGATTACAATATGAAATCTGTTATTTCTTTAATGTATATGGTCCTGGTCAAATTACCTCAGGTGATTACGCAACAGTGATTGGTATCTTTGAAAGGCAATATATAGCTGATGAATTGATGACAGTCGTTAGCCCTGGAACTCAAACTAGAGATTTTACTCATGTCTATGATATAGTAAGAGGTGTTAGTAAAACGGTTAACATGAACATGAATAAAGAATGGCACTTGAGGTCAGGTAAAAACGTTTCTATTATTGATGTTGCTAACATGTATGAAAATGGAAAATGGCATCTGATACCTGAACGCAGAGGAGAAAGATTTACATCTGAAGAATTTCCATCAGATACAAATGAAGTCTTAGGTTGGCAACCTGAAGAAAGTTTAGAAGAATGGATCAATTCTGTCAAAGCTTGTAAAGCCAACGAAGACCTAGACATAAATTACTTTTAATATGTGGTATGTTTATATAATAAGATGCAAAGATGGAACCTACTATACAGGTATTACTACCGATGTAGAACGTAGACTCAAAGAACATAATTCTGGAACAGGGGCTAAATATACTCGTAGTAGAACTCCAGTTGAATTAGAAGAGTGTAAAGAATTCAAGAATCGTTCAGAAGCCAGTAAAGAAGAGGCTAGAATCAAGAAACTAACAAGAGTCAAGAAAGAAAAACTAATTGGTGAATGGAGAGTTGAACGCCTTAGGCGAGAAAATGTCATTGATATTGAATTATTATAAAATAATTTAGTATAATACCTAAAAGAATATATCTTATGAATACTTTAGAAGTAACGGATGAGCAATTAAGATTAATTCAACGGGCTCTAGATTTTTACAGTAGAATTGGAATTGGTCAATTTGAAAGGATTAAAGAACATCCAACTTTTGAAAGACATTTAGAAAACGTATGTCGACCTGATAGGGAACCAAAGGTAGGAGACCGGACTCCACAAGGAGAGATTTTAGAAATCAAAAACGGTAAAGCTTTAATTAACGGCTCAGTAGATAAAAAAACAGGACATTGGTGCGATAAGAAAGAATGGAAAAAATTAGGAGACGTTAAATTATCAACTGACTATTCTAGATATCATGAAATTAGAGACGTCGTGGATTCAGCATTAGTTCAACCTAGAAACATGCTAATTCAAGATTTTACATTAGGTAGAAATGCAAGCTGGGGAATCTATAGTCCCGACGTAGATGATAGCTGCAGGGTTGCATTTGATATTGTTCAAGTAATTAGACACGAATACTGGAAAAAGGATCCTAATCGAAGCCGCGTAACTGTTGATTCTCATATACATTTTTCTCATCGAGCGGATAGCAGCTCTGAAAAAATAAAATGCAAATTAAATAAAAATAAAGATGAGTAATCTAAAAAAGGTATGGAGAAACATTAATTACTGGCCTCGCAGAAAATGGCGACAGATTAAGAACGTTATTAGTTGGATCCCCGTGGTATGGAAACAATTTGACTTTGATTATAGATACTCATTAGAAGTATTCAAACACCAGTTATTGAAACAAGCGAAGTTCATGGAATCAGATAAGGCCTATAGTGTTAACTCACATATTGAAGCTCAAAAGATTAGAATGGTTGTTAGATTGATGGATAAAGTTTATGATGAAGAATATGCTTGTGAGTATCAACAAAGATTAAAAGATAAGTATGGTGATGATGTTATTGACTGGGTACTTTCAGAAATTTCTGATAGATCAGATTATTCCACAATGGAATGGAAATTTGAGGTTGATGAGAAATATGAATCACAAAGAGAAGAGATTAGAGAGAATCATGATAAATGGTTTCAAGAATCTCAGGATAAACAAGAAAGAGCACATAAACTATTGTGGAAGTTAATTGATTTTTATATTAGAAATTGGTGGGATTAGTTAAAACCTGCAAACTAAAATCAAATAGAATATTATAAACTATTAATTATGGGATTTGGAACATCGTTTACAGCAGACATCTATTTGAATCGACAAATTTTTGACAGTCGATGGGAATTAGACCAAAAGGTCGTAGAATTAGAAGGTTACATTCAATTGGCCAAAGAAGAATTAATTGCTCTTGCGGTGTCAACACCAAGGGATGCCATTGCAGAAAAGGACGAATCAGGTTATCCACAAAATCCGATTGAAGAAGTTCTTAGAAAAACAAGGGAGACAATCCAATGGATGGAAGATAACTACAGAGAATTGAACAAACTGTATCAATTTCAAGAATATCTTGATGAAAATCCGGATGTAGAACTTGGAAAATTAAACGATTTAAATTAATTATCATGCAAGAAGAAGCAATAAAACAACTTGAGAACTTTAGAGGTAAAAAGTTTAAATCAATGGCAGACGGTAGAAATGCTGTTGAAAAGACAACACAATATACCTCTAATATGAGAAATAAGGATAAAACCTACATAGGTAGAGGATCAAAGGCAGGGTTCATATGTAGAGATGGTATATACAATCAATTCATAGACTTAAGCAAAGATGATGGAAAATGGAACAATACTCTAATGGACGACCTGTTTATTGAGTCATGGAAAGACTCATCTAGAGAAGATGAAATCTTAGAGTGGCAAGCTGGTAAAAAAGATTTGACTATTAGATTATTTGTTAAGGACATAGGATCAAAGACATATGAAGGCTATGGAATCTATCAATATAGTGGAAAATCTCAGAATGGGGTCCTATGGAAGAGACCTTGACATTTGAACACAGGAGTGATCTAGTGAAGCTTTAGACTTAAGACATTAGAAACCTTTCTAAACCAGAGTTACAATCCCCTTAAACACACAGTGAATTAATCTAAAATAAAAATATGAAAGTTAACATTGAATTAGAAATTGACCTAGGAGAATTCATAGATCCTACATGCCAGGAAGAACGCGATTGGTTTTTTAACCATATCTTAACCAAGAGCAACTTGTTTTTACATGATAATGAAATAGGAGATACTATAGGCAGTGTAACCCAGGTAAACTATTGTGAACCTAGTGAAGAATCTGAAAGATACACCATCGAGGAACTGGAAGCATGTATAGAAAATTGGGGTATGTGTAAAGTAGAGGCTCCATATATTAGAGACTTCTTAAAAAATCAGAGGATGAGTAAGGTTATTTAGAACAATGGGATAAAATCATAAATATAAATAATAGTATGAAAAAGCTATTATTTGCTGTAATTTTAATAACTTCAAGTTGTAAAACCAATTATCACTGTAATGTAGATACTGAGATCCTTGAATTGAAAAATGCATGCGGAGTTAGTGTACCAATTAATGACCCTATCTATTACACCAATGTAAGTGGATCGATTCAAGTATATCGTGTATGGGACGAGACCAAACCCTGGACCATGTTAGGTAGTTGGTGGTCCCTAGAAGAACCAAAGGGTTCTAAAGAAAACTGGAGAAAAGCAAATGCAATTTGCCCTGAATGGAGCCCTCTAACTGGAATAGTATCGGCTGAGTTAAAACCAGGTGCTAAATTTTTCGTAGGCACAACCCAGGGGGTAGATTGCAAAACTATACAATATCTAGACACTTCAATCGTTCAAATATTTATACCGGAGCCAAAGAAGTGGTTACGTAATGTAAAATCCGGACCTTGGAGAGATTAAAAATAATAAAAACAAAAACAATGGGACTGAAAAAAATTATATTTATTATACTAGCTATTACAGTTAGCAGTTCGGTTTATTCGCAACAGCCTTTAAAGAGTTACTCGGATACTGGTAAAACTCAAAAGACTAATCAAACTAAACCTTTTTCATTAAGCACAACAGCGGGTTATATAACTATTCCTCAACCTAACTTAGGTAACAACGTATGGTGCTCAGCAAATCTAGGATGGAACCGTAAAAATTGGAATTTTACAATTTGGGCTGGAACTAATTATTGGATCGAGGGCAGACAGCCTGATCTAAGACTAGGTGTAAGTACTACATATACATGGTTTAAATGGTGATATGAATAGCTTACCTTGTCCAAACTGCAGAAAACCTTTAGGTATGGATTTAACATTCATACTGAAAAACCCAGTATCACAATGTCCATATTGTAAAACCATTTTGGATTTTAGTGGTAATATAAATATCATGGAGGAGTATAAAAAGGTTCTTGGTGAGATAGAATTAATTAAAAAACAAAATAAGGGAATTACTTTCTCTTGATTAAAAATAAAAAAACAAAGACAGGATCATGGCAAATGAAAACAAAGATCAAAAACCGCAACCTACAGGGATTGCAAAAAAGTTCGTAGGACTCCCTATTGAAGACTTAATATGTTCGCCATTAATTGGAATGGCGAAAGGACAAGCAAAATTAAATGATGTTACTTGGAGATATATTTCAGACGTTGCATTTGAACCGCTGGATGAAAAAGACCCAAATGGGGTAAAAAAGACCAGAGCATTAGATGTTCAAATGAATCGTCTGGTTACAGATCCAGATACAGGTTCACATTCAACCGAAGTATTGGTTTCAAAAGTACCAATGTTACCGCTTGTTCCAATTCCTTCCCTAGCGATAACCTCAGCTGATATTGAGTTCACAATGGAAGTAAAAACTGCTTCTACTGCAAAAAGCGAAGTTGATACAGGATTCACCTCAAGCGTTTCTGCGAGTGGAGGATTCTGGGGAGCAAAATATTCTGCTAGCATTTCCGGTTCGGTTTCAACCCACAAGGAAAATACACGAAGCACTGATAACTCAGCAAAATACAATGTAAAGGTACATGCTGAACAATTGGAGCAAACTGAAGGAATGAATAAATTATGTGATATGCTCAACATGTTAATTGAGCCACATCCAGTAGAGGTTAAACAATCTTAAAACCAATTAAATGTCTAAGCTAAACATAGAAGAACTACTTGGCTGCCTTCAAGAGGCAGCCATTGTGGTTAAATCAATATCAGAAAGACAACACATTGATAACCTCTCAAGCTATTTTGACGAGGAGGGAAATCCAATCATGAAAAAATTTCAACTGGATGGAAAAGAGGTTCAGATTCCTCTGTTTGTTCTAGCTGACCATTCGTCTATAGGATTAGATTTCCTTGAATTTGATTTTGAAGCCAGGCTTCTACCAGAAGCAGGAGGTGAACCATCTGAACTCAAGAAAAGTCTACTACCTTTTCTTAAGAGAAAATTTGGTAAAAAACGTAAGCGAGGTGATATCAAGCATAACATTGGAAATCTTACTGTAGACAGTCATGCTGCTACCACATGGTATGGTGGAGAAAAAAAGTCAGGAATGGCAAAGATAAAGGTAGTATTTAAAAAGGATGAAAAACCAGAAGCTGTTTCAAGGCTAGTTGATGAGCTTATTCGAAAATTAAATTATAATCCAGAATAGTGAAACGGGTTAAACTAGAATCTAGAATTATTATTGGAGCGTTATTTGCTCTGACTATTATTTCAATAGTATTAACTTCTTACTATTCATACCAGGTATATGATTCTTTTAAGAATGTCAAGAAGCTTCAGGAAAAGAGAATCCGGTCAATTACATTGGCTGATGAACTTAGACAATCTAGCGATGACCTGACGAATTTTGCTAGAATGTACGCAATTACAGGGAATAAACAGTATAAATTTATCTATAACCGGATAATCGATATCAGAAATGGAACCGAGACTCGACCTCCGGGGTATGAAAATATTTATTGGGATCTAAATGTATTAAACCTAGATGGGTTAAATCTATTTACTGTAGCAGTTGATGAGAATGGAAATGAGCTTGGAACCAAGAAATCTTTTGAAGACTTAATGAGAGAAGTTGGTATGGACCAGGATGAATGGGAACATCTCAACCAGTCTAAACAGGAGTCAGATGCTCTAGCACAATTAGAGATGGAAGTTTTTAGAATCATAGAAACGGGTCACGATCCACAACTCAATCAAGTTGCTGTTGCTAAATTATTTGACGCTAATTATCTCCAGTTAAAAGCAACTATCATGAAGCCCATTAGGGAATTCTATATACATGTTGATGAAAGAACCCGTGATGAACTTAATGCTGAGACTCAAACGGTTAATCAATATATCCTAGCTGCGATCGGGCTCTCTGTTGCTACATTGTTATTGGTGAGCATACTGAGAACAGCAATATATCTAGGCAAGAGAAAAAACCAGACTCTACTAGAGAACCTTAATAGAAAGAACGCTTATCTGGAGCACGCAGCCAAGATAATTAGACATGACATGCACTCAGGTATCAATACCTATATTCCAAGAGGAATCAAGTCACTAGAGAGAAAACTTCAAAACTTAAAAGAGTTGGGCCCTGAAAATCTAGAAAAGTTGACCCTCTCAATGAGGTTGCTTAAAGAAGGGATTCAGCATACTCAGAAAGTATATGTAGGGGTTAGAGAATTTACAGATTTGGTTAAAAAAGATGCCGTATTAAAACGGGAACGGTTAGCTATTAAACCTGTAATCGAAGAATTTTTAAAATCCACTAGTTATCGCAGTCAGGTAAAGATCAATGAGTTAGGAACCCTAGAAATTAATGAATCCTTGTTTTGCACAGCCGTAGATAATCTAGTTAGAAATGGATTGAGATACAATGACAGCAAAACCCGTTGGGTAGAAATTTCTCGACACCAAGACCAGATCTGGATCCAGGACAATGGCCGAGGTATGACCCAACAGGAGTTTCTAGAATACTCAAAACCCTATACTAGAAAACCTGGGAATCCAGAATCTGGTTCGGGCTTGGGCCTTAACATAACTGTTGCGATTATGCGAGAACATGGGTTTGAACTGGAGGCAGAAAAGTTGGACCTTGGAACCCTGATTAAGATTACCATTGGAACTAACCAATAGGTTTATAATATTTAAAACTTTATTTTTATGAAATACGAAGATTTTTTAGCAATCCTAATGCCGTATAAAAAACTAATGGAAGACTTTAGAGAGTTATATTCAATGGGGTTTGATTTCGCGGATGGAAAATTCAATCTACAAGAGAATGTTAGTAGAATGTTAGACGCCACTTTAAACTCCCACTTTGATGAAGGGGGCGTTGAATGGATCAATTGGTTTATATATGAGAATGATTGGGGGGAAAAGGACTGGAGTATCTATAAAACATTCAATTCACAAGGCGAAGTGACTGATGATGACCCTATGAAAGCATATGGTGCCAAGGATGAAGACGGTAACCCTATTTGTTATAGCTTTGAATCAACATGGGATCTAGTTAAAAACCATTTAAAGTCCTAATTTTAGAACCTTTTCCAAGAAAAACAGTAAGATAATACAAACTGTTAACATTCATTTAACCTTTAGTTAACATATAAATAAAGTTATAGGTAAAAAAAAATCGTTAAATTATGAAGAAAGTATTATTATTATTGGTCACCTGTTTAGCGATAAATTTTTCTTGGGCAGAAGAAATTATTCAAACAGAGTATTACGAGAATGGAAATTTAAAATTAGAATTAGAAGCGTTTAATCCTGGAACGGAATTTGCTTATTATGTATTGAAAAAGTGGTATAGATCAGGTTCTCTAATGGAGACAGGAACTTACGATGAACACGGTCAAAAACAGGGTGCCTGGACAATCTACCATGAATCTGGTAAAATTTTTAGAATTAGACACTTTGATAAAGGTGATTTACATGGAAAATACACAGTATTTAATGAGGACAGTGACATTATTCTTGAGATCAACTTTAGGAGAGGTGCCAGACATGGTGAAGCAAAAGCCTGGGATAGAGTGAGTGGTGAACTGGTAGTCCACAGAGTATACAAGAGAGGTAGGGTTCTAGAAAGCTATGAAATTACACCAATGGGAGGACTTTTAATTGTTCAACATTAATCAATTTTAAATTACCAAATGGAGCAGGCCTGGATGAGTGAAGCTTATGAAAACTCTTATCGTCTCTTGGTTGGAGAAACAACCTATGAAGAATTAGCTCTAAGCGAGAGTTTCTTACTACCTGAGAATCACGAAGACCCCCTGGTTACACTTAGCTATTTTGAACAGCTAGAAGACTGGGACAGGTGTATCAAAATTAGAGACAGGGACTGTACCTAGTTTAACCCACGCGCTTCGCGTTCGAAAATCCCCGTCACCCACCGGAACCCTTGGTAAAAACCCGGGTATAATATCTTATGAGTGGAAAAATATGGATGATAGCAGACCTACACTTGGGTCACCCCAACCTGGCCCTACACCGAGGGTTCCAGAGTGCAGAGGAACACGATGACTTGATCCAGCAGGGTTGGAATAGCCGGGTTCGTAAGCAGGACACTGTTTGGATCCTAGGTGATGTAGCTATGGAGAAACGCTCCAGTTATCAAAAACTAGGGCGGCTCAATGGGGTTAAAAAAGTGGTCCTAGGTAACCATGACTTGCCTAAAGGGAGTCACAACCAGGAACTCTTAAAGTGGGTCAATTGCCTGGCAGGAATGGTAGTTTGGAAACGGCTGGGTCTGGTACTAACCCATTGCCCAATCCACCCTGTACAGTTGGAAGAGAAACATTATACTCATAATATACATGGACACGTACATGCCTATACCTTGCCAGATCCACGATATATTAATGTTAGTTGCGAAGCTGTAGACTTTAAGCCTCGAGAACTAGACGAGATCCTGGCTCAGATAGGAAAAATCTAGTATTAGTATTATATTAAATATATAAACCTAAATACAACAATTATACCATGGTTAATCATATTAAATCATACCAGATATGGGAATCTCAACAAGAAAGCTGGCTAATTCAACTAATGGATTGGGACTTTAAAGACCGGCTAGAGGATGTTCCCGATTTTGCTGAAAACCTAATGGACCCTGATGCAACCGAATCCAGAATAATTAAGACCTTAAGAGGTTGGAACAGTTTAAAATTTCTAGATGATATACAGAAAATACTCCAATCATTAGGGTATGGAAAAGGGGATATTCTAATGAATACCTATGACGACAGAATGATAGACATATGGACCAACGATTACCTAATTGAAATTAGCCTAGAACTAACCTATCCAGGAGAGCCAGTTGTTAATTTCATGATAGAAAAACCGGGTCCAGGCCTAGTAAGATTTGATATAACCCAGGATACTGCCCTAGACGAGGATCTAATTCTAGATATATGGCAGGCCATGAAACAAACCCAACAAGAAAATCTAGAAAGAAAAAGACAGGCTGGAAACCAGGCCTAGTTCTACGTGACCCTGGAGGGCTCCTAAAAATTTTTCGTGTTTTTTCTCACCAGGAGAAAAGCCTTTTTTCTCGTAGAGACAGAGGCTAGAATTGGACCCGATTAGGGGTTTAAATAAAAAAGGCGCGTGTACCCGGGAGAGCTTGTGTCCCGTGCGTGTGTTTTCTACCGTGGAGAATTGAGTGTGACCCGTGACCTGGGGCTGTTTTTGCCACCAGGGGGATAGTCTTAAATTATTTTACTCCAAATTTCCCTATATAGCCTATATAGCCTATCCAGGGCTATATCCTGCTAGACGCCCGAGACGCCCCAGGGGGCCCTCGAGACGCCCCAGGAACAGCTGGTCATGCTGGCACGTGCAGCCCCCTCGAGGGGCAGTTTTTAGCAGTTATTTAGCAGATATGGAGATCTATATGGTATAGTACCCGCCAGGGAGGTTACTGTTCTACCGGTAACTAGCTGCTCGAGGAGACTAGGATCTAGACGCCCAGGGTTCTAGAGGGTAGTTGCTTATCTAGAAAAAACCCACAAAACCCGGATTTACGCACCGATCAGAAACTGCTACGTGGAGGTAAAACCAACAGGTTAGTAATCAACCAGTTACATATACGGTAGTAATCCAATTTTCTGCACGTGTTACCTCCTTGTCTCGTGCACTCTTGAGACCGGGAAAAACTCTCCTCCAAACCGGGTTTTAATCCCTCTGGCAAACCTTCTAGATTTAGGATCGACCCGGGCTAGAAGAAGGTAACGTAGCTAGCATACCCCTATGTAGTTGGCTCGGCCTGGGCTAGAGGAAGGTAGCGGTTGTAACCAGTTGTTAAGTAGTTGTTAGCTATTGCAAACCGTTAGAAATGGTGGAGGGTAATGTTTTAGCCAGTACCGTTTTTTATTACATAGGAAATTGTTATATTTATACCAGGTAGAATAGAGGGCGGAGTCGCAGGGGAAACCCTAAATTACCGGGAGTAAATACAAGCTGGATACTACAAGGTAAAATAATCCTTAAATAGTTTTCAGGTCTCGGGTTTTATTCTTATATTTATAGTATAACTTAAAAACAGGAGAAATGAATATAGGAACAATGGGTGCAGCAACAATTTTAATGAATAACCACAGTCGTATGATGAGAGGCGGCGGAGGCGGTGGAGGCAAAGGGCCAGAGCAGAACCCAGCTGCATCAAAGTGGTTAACTCGAGTATTAGCAGTATTAACTGTACTTGTGGTAGGTAGCTGGCTGTTTCATATCAAACCGGCTTTCTGGTATGTAACTGTAGAACAGAAGATAGTTGCAAAGCAGATGCTACCAGAAGAGGGAAACAAAGGTAGGGTATATGATGCCTGTTATATCCAGGTGGAGACCGGTTATGTGGAGCAAGATTTTCATTGGGTTAAGAAGGATTCTACCCTATGGATCCAGTGTAATCAGCAGGATTACTTGAATTATAGTATAGGCCATATTGTAAAGGAACAGATAGTTAAACCTGATTTACAGGGCTGGAGCACCGCAATGACGTGGGTAGTTGTTATACTTGCGCTACTTTGGACCTTTACACTTGCTGCTCTGTGGGCTGAGCATATGCCATAACGCTAGCCAGCAGAGGCAGCATGGAGGTAAAATAATTTGAAACTTTTTCACCAGGATTTTTTTATTTAACTAAAAATAGTTATATTTATAGTATAACAATTAAAAACAATTTATCATGAAAACAAAAACATTAGAAACAATCT
>Ga0181600_10001256_pt1 | contig 19713 bp, 15 predicted proteins | sample 041ome_2_FD_132982 | JGI IMG/M metagenome (GOLD analysis project Ga0181600, IMG submission 132982) | Coastal salt marsh microbial communities from the Groves Creek Marsh, Skidaway Island, Georgia - 041406US metaG (megahit assembly) | ecosystem: Environmental > Aquatic > Marine > Intertidal zone... | reverse complement strand
GGTTTTTGCGGCTTTGCTTGGCGCACTTTATCTGGCTATTTTTTGGCTAAGGCACGGGCGGAGACATTAATTAAACCAACCGGGTTTTCCCCTTTACACTTCAAAGGGCTGGCAACAATTTTTTATTTTTTCGCTTGAAGTCCAGCAAATATCAGGGGACATTTGACGGATTGTGAAACGTACGACATAGGTTGAGGCGAAAGACATGAGCACCACTATTGAATCGCCCCCACATGACTGGAACCGCAAGGGACTGCCTGGCTGGACATACAGCAACAAACATTTATTCAAAATGGAAATGAAAAAGGTGTTTTCGACACATTGGCAGCTTGTGTGCCATGTCAGCGATGTGTCAGAAACCGGAGCCTATGTAACTTTTGATATTGGCAACGAACGCGCTGTTGTCGTCAGAGGCAAAGACAATGTCGTGCGCGCATTCCACAATCTATGCCGGCACCGTGGCAGCCGTGTTGTCGGTGACAGCAGCGGGGTATGTAAAAATGTCCTCACATGCCCATTTCATGGCTGGTCATTTAATCTTGATGGCACCTTACGCGGTGCTAGCCGAGCAAGCACACTTCCCAAGCTGGACCCTGTTAAATGGGGGCTGAAACCTGTTGAGACCGAAATCTGGCAAGGTTTTGTGTTTATTAGGTTCAAAAAAGGAGAACAAGGCAGTGTCAAATCGCTGATGCAGAGATTTGATAAAGAACTTGCCCCATATGACCTTGAGAGCTTGATAGGTGTTGGCGGTGATTTTGTCTTTGCAGAGGCTGAAGCCAACTGGAAATCTATGCGCGACGTCGATAATGAAGGCTATCATGTCGCCACAGCACATCCCAGTTTGCAGGATCTCTATGGTAAAAACTATCATGATGACCCCTTTGTGAACGGCACATCACGTAGTCTTGGGGCATTTAATGAAACACCCCCCAAACAATGGAGCGTGCGTCGTTATCGAGATTTTGTGTCGCAGCTAGACCATTTGCCAGCACCGCAAAATGCCTCATGGCTTTATGTCAGCATGTTCCCAAATACGGTTCTTGGTTTATACCCTGACTCTGTTATATTCTACCAGGATATCCCCATTGGCCCAAAACTAACGATACAACGCGGCGCTGTCTACCGATACCCAAATGAAGACCGACTGATGCGTGCTGCACGCTATCTTTCCGGGCGCATCGACGGACTTACAGCTGGAGAAGATTTGCAATTGACGAAATGGACTGATGAAGCGCCACTATCAAGTGGTTTTGATCGTGTAATGCTTTCTGATCTTGAATATGGCGTGGCTACGTTTCATGATCACTTGCGCACAATCTTGCCAATAGTGAATGAAGAAACCGAGCCTGACCCACAGGCCATCAAATAAAACAGGCGATGTCGGAAAATTACTGGTCAATGGCAAATTCGAGCGAAATTAATTACCTGCAACAGCCCGCTAAAAGAACATTTTGGTCGATACCAAAGGCGTATCAGAACAGTGCGCGCGGATATTTTCTGATCAGCCCACCATTTCTGTATTCTCTGATTATGCTGGCAGCGCCTCTTGCTCTGGTCGTACTGCTCAGCCTCTGGACGCAGAATTACCTCGAACTTGACCGCACTATCACACTTAAGAACTATGCCGAGGCGGTGACCGAACCTTTGTATAGTTTGTTAATGTCCCGTTCGCTGGTTATATCCGGCCTTGTGACGCTAACCACAGTCGTTCTGGCCTATCCGATTGCCTATTATGTGGCGATGTTTGGCGGCAAGCGGAAATCAATGTGGCTGTTGCTGATCACCATCCCTTTCTGGACAAGCTATCTTATCCGTATTTTTCTGTGGAAGGTTATTCTTGGCTATAATGGCGTCATCAATGGCAGCCTTCTGGGCCTTGGCCTGATTGAAGAGCCGCTTACATTCATCCTCTATAACGCGAATGCCGTTGTTCTGACACTGGCACATGCATGGGCGCCTTTTGCCATTTTGCCGATTTATGTGTCATTGTCCCGCATTGATAAAAGCCTTCTGGAGGCTGCCCGCGACCTTGGCGACAACGCATTTCAGCGGTTTTTCCGCGTTACGCTGCCGCTGTCCATGCCGGGCGTTGTGGCAGCGTGCCTGATTGTATTCATACCCACAGTTGGCGATTATGTGACACCAAAATTACTTGGCGGAACTGACGGGCTGATGATTGCCAATATGATTCAAATTCAATTTGGAAAAGCCAATAATGCACCCTTGGGATCAGCCCTTGCCGTTGTCGCCATGTTTATTGTGGCAGCCATCTCTATCAGCTTTGTTTTGCTGACACGACGCTTTTTGAAAACAAAGGCCTAGCAGGGTACATAATGGAAAAATCGTCACGCAGTTTACTGACTTATGCTCTGGTCTATCTAACCTTTTTATATGCGCCGGTATTTCTGCTACCGATCTTCGCATTCAATGACAGTGCGATTATTTCGCTTCCCCTATCCGGCTTTACCTTTGACTGGTTTTTAATGCTGTGGTCGACCAAGTCACTGCATGAAGCATTTTACAATTCGATGATGATTGCATTGATTTCAGCCAGCTTAAGCACAACTCTTGGTATTTTTGCTGCCCGTGCTACATCTCGGTTTGAATTTCCCGGCAAGCGCGGCATCGTTGGTTTTTTGATGCTGCCGCTGGTGCTACCAGAAATCATCGTCGGGGTGGCGTTGCTTGTTGTAATGGTACAGCTTGATTTGTCACTATCTGCATGGACTGTGGTGATCGGCCATGTGCTCATTTGCACACCTTTTGCCATCGCCATCCTATCATCAGCCTTCAACAGTTTTGACATCAGTCTTGAAGAAGCATCTCTGGATCTGGGCGTTAATAAGATCGGTACATTCTTCAGGGTAATCCTGCCAATGGTTGCGCCCGGCATTATTTCCAGCTTTCTGATTGCGTTTACGATTTCATTAGATGAATTCATCATCGCGTTCTTTCTGACCGGAACCGATGTCACTCTTCCTGTTTATATCTGGGGCCAGTTAAGGTTCCCGGCCCGTCTGCCAAGTATTATGGCACTTGGTTTTTTAATGGTTCTTCTGTCTTTACTGCTGCTGCTGGTCGCCGAATATTTCCGACGCCGGTCCACCCAGTTCAGTGCACATAATTCAGCGTCAAACGAAAGTATTTTCTGATGATTTCAAATTCTGCAAAACCTATTATTGAGATCAAAAACATTCAAAAGCGTTTCGGGTCAGTGACCGCGCTTGATGGGGTTACGCTCAATATCAGGCAGGGTGAGTTTTTTTCACTTCTCGGCCCGTCGGGATGCGGCAAGACAACGCTTTTGCGAATCATTTCAGGTTTTGATTTTCCGACATCCGGCGGCCTTTATATCGGCGGCGAAGACATGGCGGAGGTTCCACCCAATTTACGCCCGACCAATATGGTGTTTCAGTCTTATGCCATTTTTCCGCACCTCAATGTTGCCGATAATGTCGGCTATGGTCTGAAAAAGTTAAGACTGCCAAAGGCCGAGGTTGAGAAACGTGTCAATGACGCGCTGGCGCTGGTTGATTTGAAAGGCTATGGTCCGCGTGAGTCTCATAAGCTTTCAGGTGGCCAGCGGCAGCGCGTGGCACTAGCTCGCGCCTTGATTATGCAACCCAAAGTATTGCTTTTGGACGAGCCCTTATCTGCTCTGGACAAAAAACTCAGGGATGCCATGCAAATTGAGCTGCGCCGCCTTCAGCAAACGGTTGGCATCACTTTTGTCCTTGTAACACATGATCAGGAAGAAGCTTTGATCATGTCAGACCGGATTGCCGTTATGTTTGATGGCAAGGTTGCCCAGGTCGATACGCCAGAAAAACTGTATCGCCATCCCGCCAATCGCAGGGTTGCCTCTTTCATTGGGGTCATGAATTTTATCCCGGCAAAAGTTATTGCGAGCAACAGCACATCACTGGTAATTGATATCACCGCACTTGGCAAAATCACCTTGGATGCAGATGAACAACATGCTGCGGGCGCCGATATAACCGTTGGCATCAGGCCGGAAATGCTGACCATTCTTTATGACCAGACGGCTGATGACAAAGACAGCTTTGCCGCTACGGTTAATGCACGGTCATATTATGGTGATATGACCTATTATGATGTCCAGATCAATGACACTGATATTCACGTCAGCATATCGATGCGCAATACCGCAGGTCGGCCAGTGCTGGCACCAGGCGCCAAAACCCGGGTTTCATGGGGTCCTGATTCGCTTACCATCATCGCTGATGCCTAGGTAAACGTAACCCAGCATTAGGCGCACCAAGAGCAGATCAGCAGTGAACAGATGCACCGGATATCTATTGCCATATGGAACGGAGAACATGATATGAAACCAATTCCCGGCAGCAAAAGACGCGTTGTCAATCTGCGTGATGCAGTTTTTGAACCCTTTGAAGATGAGGTCGGCACCGGGCTGTTACAGCTCAACCCCAATGTAAAGCGCGGCATCGGGTTCTATATCTATAAAATGGAACCCGGGGCTAAATCGACGCCGCATAATCATATCGGCGCTGAAGAATTTTATATCATCTCCGGGGACCTCGTGGATAATGATGGCACCGAATATCGTGCTGGCGATTTGGTTTGGCTGGATGCGGGCACCGAACATTCATCAACCACAAAAACCGGTTGCACGATTGTTGTATTTTCAGAAAAAGGCGAAACGCCACCATTTTCCGATCAGGGTGACTAGCGGTTAGCTGGGACGTTCGGGTGAGCAGGCCCGATGTCCTGCAAAAGGCCCGGGCATGCCCTACCGACACCTATACCGGCAACAGCATAAGGACCAAGAAAAAACCGCCGCCTTCTGATAAGGCGACGGTTTTGGTCTTGCAGTGTTAACTCTTGGCGGATAGCTGGTTTAAAAACCGGCTTTGATTTTTTCAAACTCAGCAATCATTTTTTCACGGAGTTCAAACGGCAACGGTGCCTGTTGCAATGTCCCGTCGGTGTAGGTATCAAAATTCGAGAAACCGACCCCGTCCAGTGTTTCCTGTCCAAGTGCTGACATGGCTTTCAGATTGGCATGGCCATAGCCCCATTCAGTCACGATATATTCTGCTGACCGCGGCTCAAGCCACGCATTGATAAAGTCATACATCTTGTCTTCAGACCCCGGACCATCAACAAGATTAACATAACCGCACACCCAGGTTGATGACCCTTCTTTGGTCTTCAGATTCATCTTCACAGGATGCCCTTCAGCCTGCATTGTTACCGGGGTTTCACTCCAGGCCCAGGAAATCAAAACCTCACCTGATGACATCAACTGGCTGAGCTCTGCACCATCAGCCCAATAGGTGCGCACATTTGCATGGACTTTACGCAAAAATTCTGAAGCCGCTTTGAAGTCAGCCTCGGTCCCTTTGTTCCAGTCGGTTATTCCATTAGCGAGATAGCCAAGGGCATAGGCATCATCAACATTGTCCGGTAAGGAAATACGCCCTTTGAATTTTGGGTTTGCAAAAGACTGTAGCGTGGCGGCGTCAGTTTCACTCACCAGATCGGTACGATAAGTCAGGCCTGTTGAACCCCAGTCAATCGGCACGACATAGACCTCGCCATTAACTGTAAAGCCTTCGGTATCCCCGAATTCGATATTCTTCCAATTTGGCATTCTTGACGTGTCAAACGGTTCAATGATACCGGCTTCACGCCATTTAATCACAGATTGTGAACAGGGGTGCGCCATGTCGGCTTTGAAACCGGCTCGGATTTTATTAAAGGCTTCTTCTTCGTCACTAAAAAACGAATAGGTTGGCGAGTCACCATGTTTTTCAAGATAGCCGCGGAAGAAGTTTTCATCTTCATATCCAGCCCAGTCAAAAATAATCAGATCCTTATCCGCTGCTTGCACAGCGGTGGATGAAAGCAGCATTGCACCAGTCAATGCCCCGAAAAACTTACTATATTTCATTGCATGTTCTCCCATGACGCGCATTTTTTCAAACAATATGAATTGTTAGCGTTAATTTTGTTAACTATCATCCACAATGATTACACAAGAATCATGCAATGAACACTATTTTCAATCGGCCTGCCCAGCCTACAGCATTTCAGCACCCACTTCATCAAGCGACTCTTCTAAAATGTCGAACATTTGATCAATTTCATCGCGCTGGATGATCAAAGGCGGCGACAGCACGCACATATTGATTAATGGGCGGACAATAAGGCCTTTATTTTCACATTTTTCATCAATCCGCATACCAAAGTCACGATCTATAATAAGCTGTTTTTGTTCATTTATTTCAGATGACACAATGCCCTCGACACATCCTAAAAGGCCAATGCCGCGCACGTCGCCAACGATTTTACAGCGCCGCAAATCCTGAAGACGTTTCTGGAAATGAGGAGTGATCGCTTTGACATGCGCAAAAAGCTCTTCACGCTCCATAATTTCGATATTTTTTAACGCTGCTGCGCAGGATACCGGGTGGGCTGAATAGGTAAACCCGTTAGAAAACAGGATGTTTTTGTTGTCTTCAGATCGTATGTCATTCATAAGCCTGTCAGATATGAGAACGCCCCCCAATGGCACATAGCCCGAGGTAATACCCTTGGCAACAGTGATGATATCAGGTTCGATTCCAAAAACATTTTTAGAGGCAAAGAATTCGCCGAGCCGGCCAAACGCTGTTACCACCTCATCCGAGATATAGATAATGTCATATTTTTTGCAAATTTCGAGACAGCGGGCATGATAGCCTTCAGGCGGGATAATAACGCCGCCTGAGGCCAACACCGGTTCAGCAATAAACACGGCAACGCGATCTGGCCCTACATTCAGAACCATCGATTCAAATTCTTCAATCCGCTGGTCACACCAGGTGGCAACATCCATACCATCTGGACGCAAAAACGGGTTCACATTGCTTAAAAAATGCACCCGCCCATTACCAAGATCCATAAAGCTCTTGTCACGCTCTTTTCCAGAAACACTGGATGATAAGAAGGTTGACCCGTGATAGCCCTTATGCCGCGCGATGATGCCTTTTTTTTCCGGGCGCCCAAGCACATTATTATAGAACCAGGCAAATCTTATTGCGGTATCGACCGCGGTTGAACCACCGGTCGTGAAAAATACATTATTCAGATCGCCGGGGGCTTCCGCAGATAATTTTGCCGCCAGTAATGCCGATGGTTTTGATGTCGATGACCAGGGGTTGTTAAATGGCAGGTTTAAGACCTGTTTTGATATGGCATCTGCCATTTCCTGACGGCCATAGCCAATTTGTGTACTCCACATACCGCCCGGGCCATCGATATATTCCTTGCCGGCATCATCATACATGAATATGCCGTTGGCGCGCCGCACAACCATATAGTTTGGATCTTCAACGCCCATTGAATGCCAGGGGTGAATATGATTTTGTGCATCCAGCACACTGATTTCTTCATGATTTTTTAATATATTATCAACCAATTTTCACTCCATCATTACCGTTCGTTGAACTCACACCTGCTCTAAATAGCTTTGATATTCAAATGGGGTTATCTTCTTTGCAAATACGTCAGATTCTTGCTTCTTGGTACGAATAATCATGTTATGCATGGCTTTGGAAAAGCAACCTGCGATACGGTCACCATCTTCAAAAAGCCTAATGGCCTCGTCCCATGTCGTTGGCAACGTCCGGTCTGCGTCAACTGTCTTGGTATAGCAGTTCCCATCAACCGGATCGTCCGGTTCAATGGCGTCTTTGATACCATGTAAGGCAGCGCCCAAAATTGCCATTGTGACAAGATAGGGGTTGGTGTCGGCGCCCGCCACCCGATGCTCAATTCTCCGGTCTGCAGCGGCACCTCCGGGAATTCTGACCGAGGCTGTCCGGTTTTCATAGCCCCACAAAATGGATGTTGGCGCATGCTGGCCGGGCGCCATGCGCCGGTATGAATTCAAGTGCGGTGCAAAAAATATCATCGATTGTTTCATATTGGCAAGAACGCCCCCAACACAATGACGCATAATGGGGGAGCCAGTTTCTGACCCATCATTGAAAATATTCTGCGAATCTTCATCGAGGATACTGAAATGCGCATGCATGCCATTTCCCGGCCGGTCGGCAAATGGCTTGGCCATGAAGGTTGCGGCTATGCCGCGCCTGCGGGCAAGTGATTTGACGATGGTTTTGAAAAATACGGCATCATCAGCCGCTTTCAGCACATCATCAGAATGTTTCATATTGACTTCAAACTGGCAAAAGCCACTCTCACTGATCACGGCATCAACGCTGACATCATTAATTTTGCAGCAATCATAAATTTCATTCAAAAAATCGGAAAAATCACTGATTTCATCAATTGAAAGCACCCCGTCATGCACTTTGACCGCGCCAGAAAGTGGGTTCACTAGGCTGCCATCCTGCGCCTTGGGATCGGCAAGATAAAATTCCAATTCAAAGGCAATCACTGGCCGCAATTTCAAACTGTTAAATTCACGCACAAGATCTTTCAGCGCATTACGGGGATCGCCCGCAAATGCCTTGCCCTTTTCAGTGAAAAAGCTCATGGGTAATAGGGCGCTTCGGGACTCATCCCAGGTCATAACAATCGGGGTGCGGCCAGTCCAAAAGCATTTCCCATCAGAATCCCCACTTTCAAAGACAAGCGGGCTGTTCTCTATATCACGGCCCCAAATATCTACATTTACCGAAGACAAGGGCATCCTGAGGCCATTTTTAATTAATTTTTTGACTTGTGTTGCTGGCACACGCTTGCCACGGAACACGCCATTGATATCCGCCACAAACGGCAATACATATTCGATGTGCGGTCTTTCGGAAAACCACGCTAAAAGGTCGCTCTGATTCATCATCGATCCCCTGCTAGATACGCTTAACTCTCAAACAGATGAGACATGAGGCGATACGAAAAAAGTTGTGGCTTTCATCGCCCGGATGGCGCAAAACCTTCGCCGAATAACCAGCCGTAAAACAGCACTCTGTTTATATTTGCTGGCAGTTTATCCCTTTTTCGCTGAATGAGTAAATCAGCATTTATCGCTAATTTGTAAAGCGCCAGTATTTTCATCATTTTATGTTTGATTTTCCGGCCCGGAACCAAAGACAGAGCTTACTTTACAATCCCCTACAATCAGTCTATAACCGCGCGGATTTGGAGCTTTGCTTCATCATTTATATTTACGCACTTGTTCATTTAGTGCATGCAAAAATATGAGAGGGTCATTTCATGCTTTCAACCGCAATTTTGCCGATCAGCCTTGGTGTGCTCGGCATGATCGCTGCCTTTCTGGTCTATGCCAGCATCCTAAAAACTCCGGCAGGAGAAGGCAGAGTCAAAGAAATCGCTGACGAGATTCACCTCGGCGCCATGGTCTTTATGGCAAGCGAATACAAGCGCCTAGCCATTTTCTGCTTGATTTGTATCGTGGCGCTGTATTTCAGCCTCGGCTGGCAAACCGCTGTGGCCTTTTTGGTTGGCGCATCCTGTTCAGGCATCGCCGGCTATATCGGCATGTATACAGCGACCCAAGCCAACGTGCGTACAGCTGTTGCCGCCAACACCAAGGGGTCAGCTGAAGCCTTGAACATTGCGTTTTCTGGCGGCTCGATCATGGGCCTAACAGTGGCGTCAATGGGTTTGATCGGTATTGGGGTTTTATATCATTATTTTGCGGGCAGCATCCAAACCATGCATGCCATCGAAGGCTTTGCCATGGGCGGTTCATCTGTAGCCCTGTTTAGCCGTGTTGGTGGCGGTATCTTTACGAAAAGTGCCGACGTTGGCGCTGATTTGGTTGGCAAGGTTGAAGCTGGCATTCCAGAAGATGATCCTCGCAACCCTGGCGTTATTGCCGATAACGTTGGCGACAATGTCGGTGACGTTGCTGGTATGGGTTCAGATATTTTTGAATCTTATTGCGGTGCGATGATTGCATCTATGGCACTGGCCGCATCAATGACAATGGCCACCGTTGATGGCCTTGGTGGCAGCCGTGAAACATTGCAGTTCATGCCTTTGGCTTTGGCCTCAACGGGCTTAATTTGCTCGCTTCTAGGCATTCTTGCAGTGAAGATGTTTTCAAACAAAAGCCCTGATGTGGCGTTGCGTATGGGCACAATTGGATCGTCAGTTTTGTTTATTCTAGCGGCCTATTTCGTGGTGTCGATGAGCGGCACAGCAACCGGTGTGTGGTTCGCTGTTCTGGTTGGCGCCATTGGCGGCATCATTGTTGGTCTGGTAACCGAATATTACACCGGCGGCGCGCCAGTGCGCAAAATCGCCAAAGATGGTGAAACCGGCCCTGCAACAATCATGATTTCAGGTTTGGCTGTTGGCATGCAGTCAGTTGCCATTCCGGTGCTGACAATTGCGGCCATCATTTTCCTCGCCAATTCAGCAGCTGGCCTCTATGGGGTTGGCTTGGCCGCTGTTGGCATGCTCAGCACGGTTGGCATCACCATGGCGATTGACGCCTATGGCCCAGTTGCCGATAACGCTGGTGGCATTGCTGAAATGGCTGAAATGGGCAAAAAAACCCGTGAGATCACCGATGGTCTTGACGAAGTTGGCAACACCACAGCGGCTATTGGTAAAGGCTTCGCGATCAGTGCTGCGGCATTGGCGGCGTTGGCCTTGATCAGTGCCTATATCGAAAAAGTGGCGTTGCATGATCCGGGCTTTATCTTGGCGATCAACGATCCGCTTGTATTGTGCGGTATGTTCATTGGCGGCATTTTCCCGTTCATCGTCAGCTCTATGACAATGACTGCGGTTGGTGATGCAGCGTTTGAAATGATCCAGGAAATTCGCCGCCAGTTCCGCGAAATTCCGGGTCTTCTTGAAGGCAAAGCCAAGCCAGATACAGCCCGTTGTGTTGATATTGCAACACGGGCCGCTTTGCGCAAAATGATTGCGCCTGGTGCATTGGCTGTGTTGGCGCCGGTTGTTATTGGTTTTGGGCTTGGCCCAAAGGCGCTGGGCGGCATGCTCGGCGGCGCTTTGATCTGCTGTGTTATGATGGCACTGATGATGTCAAACGCAGGTGGTGCATGGGATAATGCCAAGAAATATGTCGAAAAAGGCAATCTTGGCGGCAAAGGTTCAGACGTGCATAAAGCGGCTGTTGTTGGCGATACCGTTGGCGATCCGCTGAAAGATACATCTGGCCCATCAATGAACATCCTCATCAATGTGATGGCGATTGTTAGCTTGGTGATTGCAGAGCTTCTCGTCTAAGCCCCCTAGAAAGATAAAGACAAAACCGGCCCCTGTAAAAAGGGCCGGTTTTTTTGTGCCCGCTATGCGGCGGCGTGCGGACGCAATGCGGCGTGCATGGGGCTGTGGCCCCAAATAGGCGAAACCCCCTGCGTTTCAATCCTGTTTTGAACACAAAACAGGATGCCAGATGCTGACAGTTAACAAACCATTGGGCAAACCATTGGGCAAACCACTGGCAATATGGGTAGCCATATTGCTGACCCGCCTGCGCACCTGGCTGGTGCGGTGGGTTCTGCTTTTGTCGTTATGCACGCACCCCGTACAGGCTGATTTTAATGCAGGTTATGCCGCCTATCATGCTGGTGATTATCACAGCGTTGACGGCCCGCCACTTTATCAGTGTGTATCACCGTAATAGATGGTGACACTATGTTTGGCCTCGGCGAAAAACAGCCAGCGTTCGACAAATATCCCCACCATATGTGCCGCAAGACCAACCCCAAAACTCAGCGCTGTTGGGGCCATCACAAACAATAATCCCAGCGGCAATAGCCCGCCTAACAGCAGGGCGATAACCCGCAATTGCGCGGCGCTCTTGCGCGCCACCACAAAGCCCATTTCGTGCTGCAAGTAATTTTCCGATGTGTGCGGCGGCATAATACTGCGCACCGGCCCCAATCCACCCAGGCCGGTGGCACTGGCAAGGCTGCTGCCAGACCCGGCCGCCCCGGCAACTTGCCACCATAAAATCTTAATCCCCCATGCCGACGCCACCGCCAGCATAGCCGCCAACACCAAAGGTGCCGCCGCCATCTGGCCCAACAGCGCCAGTACCCACAACACCGCCAGCAACCCGCTAGAGGCGGCAAACATCAAATAGCATATCGGTGTCAACGGGTGGTGCCAGCGCGCCACGGTGCGCAGAGACGCATAAATCATCGAGGTGGCATAAACCGTCAACGCCATCAGCGCTGCCACCACTATATTGGCCCATAATGGCGGCATGCCATGGCATACATAATAGGCACCCCAGACCATCATCGCGGCCAACGCCAGCACCGCCAAAACACCTTCACGTGACAACCAGCTAGACCGCCATTGTGACAGCGCCCGCCACGCCCGTTCCGGGTGACCAAGATGCAATGTTGAGCTAAGCAAGCCCGTCACAATCAGCGCCATTGTGGCGCCGCCGACACCCAGCAAATGCTGCGGATTTGTCAGATCGACAAATCCCAGCACCACCCAAGCGGCAAGGCCAAATCCAAGGCCAGATAATGATGTAAAGAAAATAATTGACCAGGCTGGACGCATCGTAATTTACCCTAGCTTTTCCAAAGTTGAATCGACCCATTTCCAAAATCCGGTTGGCGTCGCATCTTGTGCCATCGACAATAGTGAGACCGGCGTATCATCAGCCGCCCGTCGCGGCCGCGGTGGAAGGTATTTATTGACCGGCTTGGTGTTTTGTTCTGGCATCAGATCAAAGCCGCCACGCGCGGTCACCATCTGGCTCACATCTGAATTTGGGTCGCCGAGATCGCCAAAATGCCGCGCATTTGTTGGACAAGTGCGCACACAGGCCGGCACCTGATCTTCAGTTGGCAGATTGTCATTATAGATACGGTCAACACACAAGGTGCATTTTTTCATAACGCCTTCGGCCGGGTCCATTTCGCGCGCGCCATAAGGACATGACCAGGCGCACAAGCCACAGCCGATACACCAATCTTCATTGACCAGCACAATGCCGTCTTCAGCCCGCTTGAATGAAGCGCCAGTCGGACACACGGTCACGCAAGGCGCATCTTCACAATGCAAGCATGATTTTGGGAAATGCACGGTGCGCGCATCAGCGCCAGTGCCGGCCTCATAGGCATGCACCCGGTTCAGCCATGCGCCGGTTGGCGCCGCGCCATAGGCATCAGCATCTGATAGAGGTGCGCCATACCCAGAGGTGTTCCATTCTTTGCAATTGACCACACACGCCTGACAGCCAACGCAAATATCAAGATCAATCACAAGGCCAAGCTTAATGGCCGAAGCTTCGGGAAGCATTGTCATATTACTGGCCCCCAGTTTTGGTTTTAGTGGTGGTTGTCCATTCCAGCCCATAGCGCAACGTCGCGGGTGGTGATGGCATATTTGGCGGGGCGGCAATCACATCAAATTGCGGCGCGACTTCGGCTGCTGTGCCTGCTTCGGCACGTTCAACATGAACCCGCAAGTCGAACCATGCAGCCTGTCCGGTAATCGGATCAGAATTTGCCCAACGCAGACCATCACCTTTTGGCGGCAATAATTCGTGGATAAGATGGTTCAACAAAAAGCCCTTTTTGGTTTCCGGCGCATCCGGGCTGAGTTGCCAAGCGCCTTTGCGCTTGCCAATAGCGTTCCATGTCCAAATAGTATGTTCATTGACGCCTTCCATGACCGCCACCGGCACCCGGATTTTTCCATGATGCGAGGTCACCCAGATCCAGTCGCCTTCGACAACGCCAATTTTATCGGCCAGCTTTTGCGACACAAACATTGGATTATAACCATGGATTTGACGCAACCACGGGTTTTGTGATCCCCACGAATGATACATCGCCATCGGCCGCTGCGTCAGTGCGTGCAGGGGATAGCTATCCTCATCAATCGCACTGCCCTCAAACGGCGGATACCAGCTTGGCAAGGGCGTAAAACACTGTTTAACGCGGTCCCGCAAATGGGCAGGCGGCTGCACATCACCATGGCCTTCAGCGGCAAGCCGAAATTTTTGCAAGGTTTCTGAATAAATCTGGAAAGCATAAGGCTGCGGGCTGTCATAAAAGCCCATATCCACCGCAAAGTTCTGATAATCCATATTGGCCATTTTGTAATATTTGGCTGCCGCCGGAATATCTTTATGCCAAAAACCGCCATTCGCGATATAGGCGTCCAGTTGGCCTTTATTTGGAGTGCCGCGCCCTTCTGAGGCGCCAGTATCACCGCGGAACCCTGCCAAGGGGCCAATGCCGGGCTTGCGTTCATGATTAACGATATAGTCACCATAATCAGCATATTTGGCTGTGCCATCATCATTCACCATACCCGGCAACCCCAAACGCGCGCCAAGATCAAGCAATACTGATTGGAACCCGCGCACATCACGGTCTGGTTCAAGTACCGGCCAACGGATGGCATCAGCAACACCATCAGCCTCGCAAATTGGCCGGTCAAGAAGCGATATCGCATCATGTCGTTCAAGATAGGTGGTGTCTGGCAAGATCAAATCAGCATAGGCCACCATTTCTGATTGATAGGCATCTGAATAGATGATTTTGGGAATTTTATATTCGCCAGTGTGTGGGTCTTTTTCGGTCAGCATATCCATGACACCGCGGGTATTCATCGATGAATTCCACGCCATATTCGCCATATACATGAACAATACATCAACCGGATAAGGGTCACCGGCAACAGCGTTAGAAATCACCATATGCATCAGCCCATGCGCTGACATTGGCGCGTCCCAGCTATAGGCTTTGTCAATGCGTTGCGGCGCACCAGTTTTATCAATGATCAAATCTTCCGGCCCCAATACATAGCCTAGCGGGGCGCCGGCCATTGGTTGACCGGGGGTCACCTGATCTGGGCGTCCGGCTGGCTTTGGGTGGACATGTGCTGGCTTTGGATAGGGCGGTTTGAAGCGGAAACCGCCTGGCACCTCAACTGAGCCCAATAGCAATTGTAAAACATGTAACGCCCGGCAGGTTTGAAAGCCGTTTGAATGCGCCGAGATGCCGCGCATCGCATGCATCGATACCGGCCGGCCAATCATCTCTTCGTGGCGTTCACCCTTCCAGTCGGTCCAGGGCTGTTTGATGGTGATTTGCTTGGCAAAAGCCGCATCAGCAAGATCAGCCGCCAATTGCTTAACGCGTGCCGCCGGGATGCCAATTTTATCAGCAACCGCCTCCGGTGCATAAGCATCATCAAGATAAGCGTTTGCCATCAACATAAATGACGGTACCGCAACCCCGCCTTCTGGCAATTTCACTTCACCCTTTAACTGACAGCTTGTGCCAGCAGCATCATGCGCCACGGTCTTACCAGTTTTGCGGTCAATGATTTGCGGCTTGCCGTCAGCATCACGCAGGAACAACCCATCATTCGCCGCGCCCGGATTCTGAATGACAAGCCACGGCGCGTTCGTATAGCGGCTCAAATAATCGACATCTATATTGCCAGACAGCATCAACTCACGAATCAGCGACAGAATAAATAAACCATCTGTGCCCGGTGTAATACCGTACCAATCATCCGAAATGGCGGCATAGCCGGTTTGCACCGGGTTTACCGACACCACGCGTTTGCCACGCGTCTTCAGCTTTCCAAGCCCCATTTTAATCGGGTTCGAATCATGATCCTCGGCAACCCCAAAAAGCACGAAAATTTCGGTCAAATCCCAGTCTGGAGAGCCGAATTCCCAAAACGCGCCGCCGATGGTATAAATGCCGCCTGCCGCCATATTGACCGAACAAAACCCGCCATGCGCCGCAAAATTAGGCGTGCCATATTGTTGCGCCCACCAGCCGGTCAATGCCTGCGATTGGTCACGGCCGGTAAAAAATGCCAACTTTTTTGGATCTGTTTTGCGAATCGGGGCAAGCCAATCGGTTGCCGTTTGCAGGGCTTCCTCCCAGCTGATGGCCTCAAACCGGCCGCTGCCGCGCGGCCCAACCCGGCGCAATGGGTTGCGCAATCTGGCGGGTGAATAATGCTGCATAATGCCGGCCGAACCTTTGGCGCATAACACACCTTGGTTTACCGGATGGTCGCGGTTGCCTTCAATATAGCGCACTTTGCCATCGCGCAGATGCACATTGATGCCGCAGCGACACGCGCACATATAGCAGGTGGTTTTTTTCACCTCATCGCTTACTTTTGGGGACCGTTCAACCTGCGGCTCTGCACTCATTATTCACACTCCTCAATAGCATTTTTTTGGCTAGCAATAGCGGCCAGCGCCAATGACGCAAGCCGCGCCGCCGGCGGGTCAGACCGGCTCGTCAAAACAATCGGCACAGCGCCGCCAAGCACCAACCCCGCTGCCAGACCACCAGCGCACCAGACCAACGATTTAAAAAGAATATTACCGCTTTCAATATCCGGCACCACCAGCGCATCTGCCATACCAGCAACCGGGTTGGCAACCTCTTTGATGGCTGCCGCTTGTGGTGACAGGGCAAGATCAAATGATAGTGGACCCACAAAATCTGCGTCTTTATCACGGGCACTGGCGCGCGCCGCAATCTCGGCAGCTTCTCCGCTTGATGGCATCGCTGCCAACACCGTTTCGGTAGCTGACAGCACCGCAATGCGAGGACGCGCCACACCAAGTCGGCGCACCAATGACGCCATATGTAATGCGGCTTCGGTTCGTGTTTCGATATCAGGCGCGACATTTACCGCGGCGTCACTGATCAATAGCGGTCGCCCACCGGCTGGCGGTAACATCGCAAACACATGCACCAAGCGGTTGCCAACCCGAATGCCGGCGTCACGTTTGACAATACCGCCCATAAACACGTCGGTATGCAATTGGCCTTTTGCCAGCCCGGCCGCCCGGCCATCGGCAAATAATTGAATAGCCGCTGTAATGGCCCCGGCCTCACCAACTGCTGGCACAATTTCCACACCATCAAGTGCCCACCCAATAGCGGCAGCATCACGCGCAATGATATCGGGCTCACCCACCAAAATAGGCACCGCCAATTTTGCGGCCATTGCATCGCGCGCGGTCTGCAACACCGCTGCGCCGACCGCCCTGACAAACACAAAAGGCGGCGGTGCGTCCTGTCGCGCCAAGGCCAATAGTGCCGGCGGACAGTGACTGTCGCTGGGACTCAAAAAGCGGCTCGGCATCGCCGCTAAATTTTGGGACTCAGTGGGCATAAAATTCCAATCAAAATTCGTGTGATCCTAACAGAGCACAGCACCGGACAGCGCACAACAACGGTAGGTGCGCCCACCATACATATCTATAATCGCGTTTCCAACCCCAACACTATTAGAACCAGTTTAGCGATTTGCGTGGTACCAGAATTCAGGGCCGTAATTTGTGCAGAACAGCCGCTAGCCTGGTGACCCCTTCATCAATACTGTCTGCCGAAATTGCCGAATAAGATAATCTGAAATAATTCAGCGGGGCGGCATCCGATCGAAAAAATACGTCGCCCGGTTCAATCAGCACGCCTTCAGCCATAGCACGCTGTGCCAGCACCCGTGAATCCAGCCAGCTCGGGCCATTGACCCAAAAGCTGGTGCCCCCAAAATGCGCGGCAGCCTGTGAAAACACGCCGGCCGTATCCATTGCCTGCTGCAAAACCCGGCGGCGCTCTGCCAGATGCCGGCGCAACCGCCGGATTTGCGCGTCATAATGCCCAAGCGCCATAAAATATGCCAAGGTACGTTGCGCATGTCCGGGTGGGTGCCGCAAAATCAGATGACGCAACGCGCGGGCTTGTTTGATCACCCCTTCCGGTGCCACCAGATAGCCCAGCCGCAGCCCTGGAAACACAGATTTGGACAAGCTACCAACATAAATAACGCGGCCATCACGGTCTTGCGATTTGAGTGCTGGGGTCGGTGATTCAAGAAAATTCATCTCAAATTCATAATCATCCTCAACAATCAAAAAATCATGCCGCTTGGCCATATCGAGGAGCTGGCGGCGGCGTGCGGCTGGCATTGTATAGGTGGTAGGGCATTGATGGCTTGGCGTGATAAAGACCGTGTCAGTTTGTTGCAAAACCGCTTCATCCAGCACGAGGCCCTCAGCATCAACATCAAGATGCGTGATCTGCTGGGTGCGCTGCAACAAAATATCACGCAAATCTGGATAAGATGGGTTTTCAATAACCACCCGGCTGCGCGCATCAATCAACAGCTGGGCAATAAGATACAGCGCATTTTGCGCCCCCAAAGTCACCAGAATTTGTTCCGGCCGGGCTTTTATGCCTCGGCGGGGCAAGCTGCGCGAACAGATATAATTGACCAGCATCGAATCATCATGCTGACCAAAATCCCCAGCCATTGTGCTGAAGTTGCGCATGCCCAACGCTTGGCGCGCGCAATCACGCCATTCTGAATGGGAAAACAGCTCATCATCAACCTGACCATAGACAAAAGGAAAGGGAAATTCGCGCCAATTCACCGGTTTTTGAACCGGCCTGATATAGCTGAATGATTGCACGATTTTTTGATCCCAATCGACACGGCTGCTAGTGGCCTCGGGGGGCTGGCGAACCGGCGCGCCCGCATCAAACTGACCGGCCGGCCCGCGCCTATCACAAGCTGTGTCACCCAACACGTCACCCGGCGTATCAACAAGCCGGGTAATCGGCGCGTCATGGCTGACCACATAGCCCGAGCGTTCGCGCGGCTGCAAATAGCCGGTATCAACCAGCGCTTGATAGGCCAAAATGACCGTGTTACGCGATATCTTCAACTGTTTTGCCAATGCCCGGCTCGAGGGAAGTTTATCACCCGGCAGGATAGAATGGCCCAAAATAGCCTCGACAACAGATTGCCTGATTTGCGCCTGCAAACTAATACCCGATGCCGTATCAAGGGCAATTATAAGATGCTCATTCATCACCGCTGCTAGCCTTTTCTGTGCAGACACCCAACAATAATCCCCAAACTTGGCCTCATTGAAGCCGCTTATCTGGTACTAGTCAATGGCATAACTGGCACTATATGCGCCGCTTGCTGATCGTTGGCAGTTTTGCGATGATGTTTGGTGATTCGGCGCCGGTGTTGTCCATCTGCCAATGTGGTAAGGTCACCCACCGCAAGAAACACAAAAAATTCTGGCTAGCCGTATCAACACGTGATGAACGCGCAAGCTATGCCAGCAGACTTCGATAATTTTGGCTCATGACCGTCAAAAAGGTCACATTTTCAGGGGAACAAAGCCGATGTCATATGACGTAAATTCACTCGAAAGCCATTGGATGCCATTTACAGCCAATCGCGATTTCAAACAGAATCCGCGTATTGTGGTTAAATCAGACGGCATGTATCTGTGGGATTATAAGGGCGGCGAGGTCATTGATGGCTCGTCAGGCCTGTTCTGTACGCCGCTTGGCCATGGCCGCCGGGAAATTGCCGAAGCGGTTTACCAGCAAATGCTGACCAATGATTACACCCCGCATTTCCAGCTGGGCCACCCGGGATCATTTGAATTGGCCGAGCGGGTCTGCCGGATTTTGCCAGATGATTTCAATCATGTGTTCTTTACAAATTCAGGATCAGAATCGGTGGAAACCGCGATCAAAGTGGTGCTCGCTTATCAACGCGCCCGCGGCGAGGCCCAGCGCAACCGACTCATCAGCCGCGAACGTGCCTACCATGGGGTGAATATGGGCGGCGTGTCACTGGCTGGCATGGTGCGTAACCGCGAAACCTTTGGGCTGACTTTGCCGAACATCTCGCTGATCCGGCACACTTGGCAGGAAGATCAACGCTTTTCTAAGGGTC
>Ga0181600_10001255_pt1 | contig 19733 bp, 19 predicted proteins | sample 041ome_2_FD_132982 | JGI IMG/M metagenome (GOLD analysis project Ga0181600, IMG submission 132982) | Coastal salt marsh microbial communities from the Groves Creek Marsh, Skidaway Island, Georgia - 041406US metaG (megahit assembly) | ecosystem: Environmental > Aquatic > Marine > Intertidal zone... | reverse complement strand
CGCCGGGCCGGGCTTAAGCAATTCTTTGCCATATGCTGCGGCTGCGGCGTGACAGGGGGCAAAAACTGTGCTGCACTTGTAACAGGCACATGACAACGAGAGGAGGATGCCAATGAGCTTGGGTTCGCATATCGAGGAACTGAAGAAGAAACACCAAAACCTCTCTGCCAAGGTCGAGGCTGCGCTGCGTTCCCCCGGAACGCCCAATGCCGAGATTGCGGAAATGAAAAAGCAAAAGCTGAAACTGAAAGACGAGATCGAGCGCCTTTCGATGGGCAGCTAAGCCCCACTGGCCAAGGGATTTCGGCGGCGCGTTGGGCGCCGCCAACCCACAAGCCGGTGTTAAACCGCGAAAAATTCCTGCAGGGCCAACAGCTCGCCCCGGTCAATTTCATGGCCGCCTGGGTGCCAATGCATACGCACATCCGCGCCTTGGCTGTCGAAATATTGACGCAGATTTTCTGTTTGCGGGGCCGGGCAAATTGGGTCGCGCTGGCCTGCGCTGATCAAGACACGCACAGCCGCAAGGCCCGGCTGGGCCTGTGGCGCCCAAGGGATCAACGGATGTAGCAAGGCGATGTGGTTCACCAGATCGGGCCGCACAAAGCTAAGCGCGGCCAAGATATTTGCACCGTTGGAATAGCCCAGCGCAAATACCTGCGATGCCCCGGTTTCGTGGCGCTTTTGGGTGATGAAGGCGGCCATATCTGCCACCCGCTGCGCCAAATCGGCCATGTCGTACACGCCCTCGCCTGTGCGGCGAAAAAAGCGCGCCATCCCGCCCTCGCTGACGGGGCCGCGGGGCGATACGACATGGGCCTTGGGCATTAATTGCTGGCCCAAGCTGTGAAACTGAAATTCGTCGCCGCCGGTGCCGTGAAAGGTAAGCAGCAGTGGCGCGCCGGGCTGGCCCTGGGTGTGGTTGGCGATCAGCTTAGTCAATGATCGGCTCCAGATATTTGGCTTCTAGAACGTCGCGCAGATGCGCGTGTTGGCGGGGCAAGCGCAGGTCTTGGCCCAAGCTGGCGGGCGCCTCGTCGCGGGCGAAACCCGGCTCGTTTGTGGCGATTTCGAACAGCACACCGCCGGGCGTGCGGAAATAAATGGCCCAGAAATAATCGCGGTCGATCACCGGGGTCACCTGCCAGCCCGTATCCAGCAGCGATTGGCGCACGGCGATTTGGGCTGCGCGGTCTTCTACCGCAAAGGCCAGATGGTGCACCGAACCCGCCCCTTGATGCGCGGGCGCGGCGCCGGGCAGGGTTTCAATATCAATCGTATCTGCCCCGTTGCCGCCCGGGCGGACATAGCGGCTGACATCGCCCAGGGTTTCGGTTTTTTCATAGCCCATGAAATGCAGCAATTCGGCGGTGGCGCCTTGGTCTTTCAAACGCAGATCGGTGGAATGAAACCCGCGAATGGCATGGTCGGCGCCCACGCCATTGCCCGTCCATGGCGCGCGGCTGTCTTCGGCCTCGATCAGGGCAAACCCATCGCCATCTGGCCCTTGAAACCGCAGGCGCTGTGCGCCCATGCGCGTTTCTTTGGCCAGTCCCTTGACCCCAAACAATTGCAGCCTGTCGGCCCACCAGTCCAAGCTGCCAGTTGGCACGGCAAAGCCTGTTACGCTGACTTCGCCGGCGCCGGGGCGGCCCCGGCGCGCGTTTGGAAAGGGAAAATAGGTCATCACCGTGCCGGGCGTGCCCATTTCGTCGCCGTAGTACAGGTGGTACACCTCGGGTGCATCGAAGTTGACGGTTTTCTTCACCCGGCGCAAACCCAGCACCTTTGTGAAGAAATCGTTATTTTCCTGTGCCCCCGATGCAATCGAGGTGACGTGATGCAAGCCTTGGATCTGGGTTAGCATGGGGTGCTCCGCTATCTGCTGTTTGGGGCTGAATATGGGGCAATGGGCCGGCGGGGAAAGGGCCGCAGGGGCGCGGCCTATGTGCGCAAATGCACAAAAGCCCCAGGCGCTGCTGGGGCTTTTGCAAAAAAGTAAATTTTATTAAGGCCTTACACGAAAAACTGTGCGCCGTTGGCCGAAATGGTTGACCCGTTAATGAAGCTGGCATCGTCCGAGGCCAAGAATGTAACGCAGCGGGCAATTTCCTCGGGCTCGCCCAAACGGCCCGTTGGGATTTGCGCAACGATCGAGTCGCGCACTTTTTCAGGAACCGCCATCACCATTTCGGTTGCGATATAGCCCGGGCAAATGGCGTTCGCAGTGATGCCCGCGCGCGCGCCCTCTTGGGCCAAGCTTTTCACAATCCCCAGATCGCCGGCTTTGGTGGCGGCATAGTTGACCTGTGCAAACTGCCCCTTTTGCCCGTTGATCGAGGAAATCACGATCACACGACCAAATTTACGTTCGCGCATGCCGGGCCAAATGGGGTGCACGGTGTTGAACACGCCGGTCAGGTTGGTGTCGATCACCTCGTGCCACTGTTCGGGTGTCATTTTGTGGAACGGTGCGTCGCGGGTGATGCCGGCATTGGCCACAACCACATCGATCGGGCCCAGATCAGCCTCGACCTGTGCGATGCCTGCGGCGCTGTCTTCGTAGCTGCCCACGTTCCATTTATAGGTCTTGATCCCGGTTTCTGCGGTAAAGGCCGCTGCAGCGGCATCGTTGCCGGCGTAAGAGGCGGCTACGCTGTAACCTGCGTCTTTCAATGCTTTCGAAATGGCGGCACCAATGCCGCGGGAACCGCCTGTAACCAGTGCAACTCTTGCCATAATATCCTCCAGGGTTGGCGTGATGCTTTGGTAACTCTGTTACTTTTTTAAAAAGCTTTTCGCAACAATATTGCGCTAACATTTTCCGCCCTGCGGCATTTTTTTTGTCGCGCTGCAGAAAAAAGGCGCCCGAAGGCGCCTTTTATATCGTGTCCGGCTGGTTACGGGCGCTCTAGGCACATGGCAACGCCCATGCCGCCGCCGATGCACAATGTGGCAAGGCCTTTTTTGGCGTCGCGGCGCTTCATTTCAAACAGCAAGGTGTTCAGAATGCGGCAGCCCGAGGCGCCGATGGGGTGGCCAATGGCGATGGCGCCACCGTTCACATTCACGATGTCGGGGTTCCAGCCCATGTCTTTGTTCACGGCACAGGCCTGCGCTGCAAAGGCTTCGTTGGCTTCGACCAGATCCAGATCTTGGGCCGACCAGCCTGCTTTTTCCAGCGCTTTGCGGCTGGCGTGAATGGGGCCCACGCCCATGATTGCCGGGTCCAGCCCTGCGGTGGCGTAAGAGGCGATGCGCGCCAGCGGCTGCAGGCCACGGCGTTCGGCCTCGTCCGCGCTCATCAACAAAACAGCGGCGGCCCCGTCATTGATGCCCGAAGCATTGGCCGCGGTTACGCTGCCGTCTTTTGTGAAGGCCGGGCGCAGCTTTTGCATACTTTCCAGCGTGGCGCCGTGGCGGATATATTCGTCTTGGTCCACCACAATATCACCTTTGCGGGTGGAAATGGTGAAGGGCACGATTTCATCGGCGAACTTGCCAGCTTTTTGGGCGGCTTCGGCCTTGTTTTGGCTGGCCAATGCGAATGCATCCTGCATATCGCGGCTGATTTGCCATTTGTCGGCCACGTTTTCTGCCGTTTGGCCCATGTGGTAGCCGTTGAACGCATCCCACAGGCCATCTTTGATCATCGAGTCGATATATTTCACGTCACCCATTTTGTGGCCGGCACGCAGGTGCGCCACATGCGTGGACAGGGACATGTTTTCTTGGCCGCCAGCGGCGACGATCGCGGCGTCGCCCAATTGAATATGCTGGGCGCCAAGGGCCACAGCGCGCAGCCCCGAGCCGCACACTTGGTTGATGCCCCAAGCCGCGCTTTCGATGGGCAGGCCCGCGTTGATATGGGCTTGGCGCGCGGGGTTTTGGCCCTGGCCTGCGGTCAATACCTGACCAAGGATCGTTTCCGAGACTTCGGATTTGTCAATTCCGGCGCGTGCGACGATTGCCTCTAGGACGGTAGCGCCCAGATCATGGGCAGGCGTATTGGCAAACGAGCCAAGAAATGAACCGACAGCCGTACGGGCTGCGGAAACGATTACGACATTGGTCATAGGGTCCTCCACCTTTGCAAAGGGGGATGCCGTGCCGCCGATTTGCGGGCAGGCCCCGCCTTACCCCGCGTCATAGCGGAATTGCCGCATCGCGGCAACACGGCTTTGGTGCCACCTTTTGGCGCAAGGTCTAGGCCCGGGCTTGTTCGGCTTGCGCGGCCATCTGCCATGGCGGTTGCAGGGTCGGGGCGCCGTGGAAATAACCCTGTTGGCAATCCACGCCTGCCGCCGCCAGCCAGGTGGCATCGGCCGCGCTTTCGACATTTTCTGCAACGGTAAACATATCGAATTGGCGCGCGATGGCCAAAAGCGCCTTGGTCAGCACTTGGTTGTCGGGGGTTTTGGCAATGGCGCGGATAAATTGGCCGTCTATCTTTAGAATATCAAAGTAAAATTCGCGCAAATACCGCAGCGAGGTGGCCCCGGCCCCGAACTGATCCAGCGCAAAAGAGATCCCTTTGCGCTGATATTCCAGCATAAAGCCGCCCAAAATTTCGGGCACCAGCATGGCGGATGTTTCGCTGACCTCCAGTATCAGCCGTTCGCCCACGGTGGGGTTGGCTTGCAGCCCCTTGCGCAGGGTTTTTATCCATCTGGGGTAGCCGATCGAGCGGGCCGACATATTCAACGACAGCCGCAGCCCTGGCACCCGGGCCAAACAGCGCAGCCCCATGTCCAGCGCCACGCAATCCAAAATGCGCCCCAGTTCGGTTTCTTCGATGGTGGTGATGAACTCTTTCGCGGGGATCACCCGGCCCGTGTCATCCAGCACCCGAATCAGCCCTTCGTAAAAGGCAACGCTGTGGGGCGGGCGCGCGGCCACCACGGGCTGAAAGGCCAGCAGCACCTCTTTGTGGTGCAGCGCGGCGGCCACCATTTTCAACGTATCAGAATCGCGGCTGGCCACGGCCAAATCCAAGGCCGATGGGCCGCCGCCTGTGGGGTGCGGTTTTTGCGAGCGGTGGGCGCGGTGCATATCTTTCTCCAGCGGTGGGCAGGGGCACAGTGCGCCCCAAGCCTTACCAAGCGGTGAAAGCCAGCATTTGCGCCAAATTTTCGGCGTTGCTTAGGGCTGGGCCTATTGGCCGGTCATCAGGCTGCGCAAAATCGCCTTGGCACTGTCAGATGCCCAATCGGCATCGCCCTGCAGGCGGGCAATTTCATGGCCATCCGGGGCCACGATCAACGTGGCGGGCAGGCCCAACACCCCCATTGCGCGCGCCAGCCCTGAATTCGTGTCATTATGCAGGGGCAGGTTGGTGACGCCAATTTCATCGAAAAACGCTTGCATGGCCTGCGGCGCATTGCGCCCTGTAGCGATGGTGACCACCTCGAAGGCATCGCCGCCCAATTCGGTTTGCAACTCTGCCAGCATCGCCATTTCTTTGCGGCAGGGCGCGCACCACGTGGCCCAGAAATTCACCAGCGTAACCTTGCCTTGGTAATCTTGCAGCCGCCCCTGGTTGCCATCGTCGCGGGTAAAGGCCACATCGGGCACGGGTTTGGCCACCTCGTGAAATTGCAGTTTCTTCATATCACCTGTGCGCAGCGCCTCTAGCTCGGCGCGGTTTTCCAGCACGCTTGGCACAGGTTGGGCCGGGTCTTTCAGGGCCACGGCTGCAATGCCCACAATTGCACAGGCGGCGATGGCCGTATAAAGCAACATGGACTTTTTCATTCTATTCCTCCCAAGGGGCAAAAGGGGCAATTATGGGCGATACTTCCTCGAACCAGATGTGGGGCGGCCGTTTTGCTGCCGGACCTGATGCGATCATGGAGGCGATCAACGCCTCGATCGGGTTCGACAAACGCATGGCAGCACAAGACATTGCAGGCTCGCGGGCCCATGCCGCCATGTTGGCTGCCACAGGCATTCTAAGTGATAGCGACGCCGCCGCCATTCGGGAAGGGTTGCTCACCGTTTTGTCAGAGATCGAGGCGGGCAAATTTACCTTCTCGACCGCGCTGGAAGATATTCACATGAATGTCGAGGCGCGGCTGAAAACCCTGATCGGCGATGCTGCGGGCCGTTTGCACACAGCACGCTCGCGCAACGACCAAGTGGCCACCGATTTTCGGCTTTGGGTGCGCGACCAGATCGATGCCGCGATAGAGGGGCTGCAGGCGCTGATCCGCGCGCTTTTGGCGCAGGCCGAAGCGGGGGCCGATTGGGTGATGCCCGGCTTTACCCATCTGCAAACCGCCCAGCCGGTGACATGGGGCCACCATATGATGGCCTATGTCGAGATGTTTGCCCGCGATCTATCGCGCCTGCGCGATGCGCGCGCGCGCATGAACGAATGCCCCTTGGGCGCGGCTGCGCTGGCGGGCACCTCGTTTCCGATCAACCGCGATATGACCGCGCAGGCGCTGGGCTTTGACCGGCCTGCCGCCAATTCGCTGGACGCGGTCAGCGACCGTGATTTCGCGCTGGAATTCCTGTCTGCTGCCAGCATTTGCGCCATGCATCTGTCGCGCTTTGCCGAGGAATTGGTCATTTGGTCCTCGGCGCAGTTTCGCTTTGTGACCCTGTCAGATCGCTTCTCGACGGGCTCGTCGATTATGCCGCAAAAGAAAAACCCCGACGCGGCTGAACTGATCCGCGCCAAGGTGGGCCGCATTTTCGGGGCCAATGTGGCGCTGATGATGGTGATGAAGGGCCTGCCCTTGGCCTATTCCAAAGATATGCAAGAAGACAAAGAGCAGGTCTTTGATGCCGCTGATAACCTGATGCTGGCCTTGGCCGCGATGGAGGGCATGGTCAAAGACATGACCGCCAACCGCAGCAATCTGGCCGCCGCCGCGGGCAGTGGGTTTTCAACAGCAACCGATTTGGCCGATTGGTTGGTGCGCGTGGCCGGTATCCCGTTCCGCGATGCCCATCATGTGACCGGCACGTTGGTGGCAATGGCCGAGGCCCAAGGGTGCGATCTGCCCGATCTGACGCTGGCCCAGATGCAATCTGTGCATGCCGGTATCACCGAAGATGTGTTTGGCGTGCTTGGGGTTGAAAACTCGGTCGCCTCGCGCATGTCTTACGGGGGCACTGCGCCCGCGCAGGTGCGTGCGCAGGTTGCCCGCTGGAAAGAGGTGCTGGGATGAGGCAGCCGCGGGCCATGGCGCGAAAACTGGTGTTGCCGATGATCGCGGCGCTGTTGGCCTTGGCCGGGTGCGGTATCGATGGCGCCCCGGAACGGCCAGAAAAAACCAAAGGCAGCATTGTCTTGTCGCAAATCGGCACCCCGGCAGGCCCGGGCTTATTGGCAAAGGGGTAAGGGGTATGACGGCGTTGCGCTATGCCTATCTGGGGTTGGCCATTTGGGGGGCCATTCACCCGATGTATTATTTTGTGGCCTATATGCGTGAAACCGGCACTGGCTTAGGCGGGCTGATTGATGCGTGGTATGTGAACGCCTCGACCACGGGCCTGACATGGGATTTGACGATTGCCGCCCTGACGCTGACGCTGTGGGTGCTGGCCGAAACCTTTGTGCGCCGCAATTGGCTGGCCTTGGTGGCGATCCCGGCCACATTTTGCATTGGCGTCAGCTGTGGCCTGCCGCTGTATCTGTTTTTGCGCAGCCGCCCCGTGGCCGCCTAAGCCGATTGGCGCGCCTTGAGCGCGGCAATCAACGCGCGATCACGCGCTTGTTCTAATTCGTCGATGCTGCGCCCGTCGGCGGCTTGGGCCACGCCCTCGATCAGTGCCGCACAGGTTTCAGGGGTTAGGCTGGGGGTGCCCAGGCTGGCCCAGCGCCGCTCTTGGCTGGGGCCAAGATGGGCCAAATACCCAGCCATGCCGCCCGCGCCGCCGCCCAGATGATAGGCCATATGCGCCCCCAACACCGACCAGCGCAGCCCCGGCCCATGTTTTAGCGCCGCGTCCACCGCCCCCACATCGGCAATGCCCTCGGCCACGATATGCACCGCCTCGCGCCACAAAGCGGCGGCCAGACGGTTGGCAATATGGCCTGTTGCATCTTTTTTCATGCCCACGGGCACCCGCCCGGCATGGGCGTAAATGGCCGAAGCACGGGCCACCAAGGCGGGGTCGGGCCCATAGATTTCCACCAAGGGCACCAGATGGGGCGGGTTATAGGGATGGGCGGTGATCAGGCGGTTTGGCTGGGCCATGCCCGGGGCCAGATCGGACCATGTCAGCGCCGATGTCGACGAGGCAAAAATGGTATGCGCTGGCGCCAAGGCCTCGATCTGGGCAAAAAGCGCATGTTTTAGCGGCACAGATTCGGGGGCGTTTTCCTGCACCAAATCAGCGCCCTCCAGCGCCTGCGCCAGTTCGGTGCATATCTGCAGCTGGCCCCGCGTGGGGTGGTGGGCGGGCTGGCCGTCTAATTCGGCCAAATGCTGCAGGGGGCGGGCCATGCGGCTGTGGGCACTGGCGCCTGCCTTTGCATCTGGGTCCCACAGGCGCACAGTTGCGCCGTGGTGCTGAAACAGCGCCGCCCAGCTGCAGCCAATCAGGCCTGCGCCCAAAATGGCGATGGTGGTTTTGTCCAATCCTGTCTCGTGCATGCCAATGCCCCCGCTTTGCGCCCCCGGTGTCGCGCGCAAGGTGCGCTGGTGCGCGCCAAAGGGCAAGGGGGGCTACGCCCGCCCCCTTGACAAGGGCGCCCCGCCCATGCCCAACCAAACCACCCCTGCAAAAGGACTTGCACATGAGCACCCCCATCCCCACTGGCGCCCAGCTGGACGAGGCACAGGCCTTTTTGGCCGCGTATCCGCAGGTGCAAGCCATTGATGTGGTTCTGAGCGATTTGCACGGGATCGGGCGTGGAAAAATCATCCGCCGCCACGAATTAGAGGGGCTTTACACCGCCGGGCGGGGCATGCCGGGCACGTTGTTTGCCCAAGGGATTGATGGCGTTGATGTGACCGATGCGCTGGCCCAACACGCCGCCGATGGCGGCGATAGCCGCTGTTGGCCGGTGCCCGGCAGTTTGGGCTTTATGCCAGCCACCGGGCGGGGGGTTGTGTTGGTGCAGATGTTTGGGGCCGATGGCGCCAGCTACCACTCGGATCCGCGCGGCGCGATGATGGCGCAGGTGGCGCGGGCGCAGGCCTTGGGCTGGCAGCCCATGGGGGCGATGGAGCTGGAATTTTACCTTACCGATCGCGGCCATGATGGCCAAGGTGCGCCGCTTTCCCCGCGCGCCCCGCTGACCGGCCGGCGGTTGGCGGGAAACAATTGTATGTCGGTGGACGAGCTGGACGAAATGGCGCCATTTTTCGATGATGTCTATGCCGGTGCGCGTGCCCTTGGCCTGCCATTAGAGACTGTGATCTCGGAATATGCGCAGGGGCAATTCGAGCTGACATTGCAATATCGGGCGCTGGATCGTGCGGCTGATGATATCGTTTTGGCCAAACGCTTGCTGCGCGCCACCGCGCGCCGCCATGGGTTCGAGGCGTGCTTCATGCCAAAACCGTTTGGCGCGCGCTCGGGCTCGGGGATGCATCTGCATCTGTCTTTGGCCGATGCGGCGGGGCAGAACCTGTTTGCAGACCCGCTAGAGGGTGGGCTGGCGCCGATGTTACTGGCGGCTATCGGTGGGGTCCGTGCCAGCATGGGCGATAGTATGCTGGTGCTGGCGCCGGGGCTGAATTCGTGGCGCCGCTTTGCCAATACCGTCTATTCCCCGGCCACCAACAGCTGGGCTGTGGAAGACCGGGGCGTGGCCTTGCGGGTGCCGGGCGGGCAGGGCCGCAGCCGCCATTTCGAGCATCGCGTGGCGGGGGTGGATGCAAACCCCTATCTATGCGCCGCCATCACATTGGGCGCGGCGCTGGACGGGATCACCGAAGGCCTGCAGCCCGGCACGCCGGGGCTGCAGGGTGCGGCAGACCTGCCGCCATTGCCCGATCACTGGCAAGCCGCGATTGCGCAGTTTGAACGCGCGCCCAGCATGGCGCGGCTGTTGGGGCCCGAGCTGCACGCAGGGTTTGCAGCCCTAAAAACAGCCGAGGCCGCACAAATGGCGGCCACGGTCACAGATGCCGAATGGCAACTTTACGGCTTTCGCGTCTAGCGCCGGCTTAAACATCCAACGAGCGGGCGATCAGCTCTTTCATGATCTCGTTTGTGCCGCCGTAGATCATCTGAACGCGGGCATCGGCGTAAAGACGTGCGATGGGGTATTCCATCATAAAGCCGTAGCCACCAAACAGCTGCAGGCATTCGTGCATCACCTCGTTTTGGGTTTCTGATCCCCAATATTTCGCCATCGAGGCGGTGGCGGCATCCAGCGTTCCGGCCTCGGCGCGGGCGATGCAATCGTTGACAAAGGCGCGCAGCACCTCGGCTTTGGTTTTCATCTCGGCCAGTTTGAAACGGGTGTTTTGAAAATCCATCACGCGCTTGCCAAAGGCATTGCGCCCCTGCACATAGGTGATGGTTTCCGACAGGGCAAAATCGATCGCGCCCAAAGCGGTGATGGCGATCACCAGCCGTTCCCATGGCAATTGCTTCATCAGCTGGTAAAAACCTTGCCCCTCGTCTTGGCCCAAAAGATTGGTCAGGGGCACTTTGACATCGTCAAAAAACAGCTCGGATGTGTCGTTGGCCTTCATGCCAAGCTTTTCTAGGTTGCGCCCGCGGCGAAACCCCTGTGCTTGGTCGGTTTCCACCACGATCAGCGACACCCCACGCGCGCCAGCAGCGGGGTCTGTTTTGGCGACCACCACGATCAAATCGGCGCTTTGACCGTTGGTGATAAAGGTTTTTGCCCCATTGATCCGGTATTGATTGCCGTCTTTAACCGCGGTGGTGGACACCGCCTGCAAATCCGAGCCGCAGCCCGGTTCGGTCATGGCGATGGCGGCCACGCGGCGCCCTGCCACCAGATCGGGCAGCCAGCGCTGCTTTTGCTCGTCGCTGCCATAGGCCAGCAAATAGTGGATCACGATCGACTGAATGGAATAGCCCCAGCCACAATCGCCCACCGCCCCTTGTTCGTAAACGGTGATGGCATCAAAGCCCACCCCGCCCCCTGCACCGCCATAGGCCTCGGGCACGGCACCGCCCATCAGCCCCTGCGCGCCTGCAATTTCCCAAAAGCTGCGATCAACCTGGCCTTGCTTGACCCATTTCGAAATATGCGGGGCCAGATCTTGGGCATAGACGCGCGCGGCCATATCGGCAAACATGCGATGCTCGTCTGTGACCCATGCGGCACTGGGGATAAAGAGGCTCATTTTGATCTCCTTTGTCTGCGGTGGCCCGGGCTGTGCGGGGCGTTTGCCCCATGTTGTGCCTAAGAATTATGCACAGTCCAGCGGTGGGTGGGGGTATCGCTGCGTCAGATGATGATTTTCTGCAGTGCGAACATAAGTTCCGCAACGTCATCACACCGCTTTGTGTTGACCCGCCACGAAAAATATGGGTGGAATGCGCTATCACCTAGGAGGGGTGGCGCAACCTAAAGCCGACTGGCTGCGGGCTGCTAGAGGTCTGCGCAACCAATGACGTAGGCCACTGAAGAACAGGGAGGAATGGGGTGGAAGTTTTACAGCTTCTCATCAGCGGCATGGCTAATGGCTGTGTCTATGGGCTTGTCGCCCTAGGGTTTGTGTTGATCTACAAAGCGACCGAGGCCGTGAACTTCGCCCAAGGTGATTTCATGATGCTGGGTGCTTTTGTCACGCTGGGCCTTGTGAACCCTGAATTCATGGGCATCCCGTTTTGGTTGGCGCTGCCGCTGGTTTTTGTGATCATGGGCGTCTTTGGCTACCTGCTGGATCTGGTGGTGCTGCGCGCGGTTTTTGGCCAAAACCAAGTGGCTGTGATCATCTTGACCATCGCCTTGGGGTTCATCTTGCGGTTTAGTGCCGGGCTGATCTGGGGGCACGAGCCGATGTCGCTGCATTCGCCCTTGGCCTTGGGCGATGTGCGGCTGGGGGATCTGGTTTTGGGCATGGCCGATGTGGCCATCATTATCACCACTTTCTTGCTGACCTTGGCGCTGTGGCAGTTCTTTCAACGCACCAAAATTGGCCTTGCCATGCAGGCCGCCAGCCAAAACCAAATGGCGGCCTATTACATGGGGATCCCTGTAAAGCGGGTTCAGGGCATGGTGTGGGCCTTGGCGGGTATCGTGGCGGCTGTGGCGGGCATTCTTTACGCCTCGAAAGGCGCGATCGACCCCAACGCGGGCTTTATCGGCATCAAGGCCTTTGCCGCGGCGGTGATTGGCGGCTTTGGCTCGTTGCCCGGGGCGCTGCTGGGCGGGCTGATCGTGGGCATTATCGAGCCCTTCGCCGCCCGCTATCTGCCTGCTGGCTGGTCACAAATTGCGCCCTATGCGCTGCTGATTGCGGTGCTGTTGTTCCGTCCGCACGGGCTGTTTGCCCAAGTGCGCGTGAAAAAGGTGTAGCCCATGCGCATTCATTTCAAAACAAGCTACGACGACGACATTCGCCTGTTCGAAGATGGCTGGAAGCTGTCGCTTTATGCGGCGCTGCTGGCGCTGATGGTGGCCCTGCCTTGGCTGATCGATGATTTCTATCTGGGCGAGGCCACGAACGTGCTGATCTGGGCCACCTGCGGGTTGGGCCTGATGCTGCTGACCGGGCAAACCGGCCAAGCCAGCCTTGGGCATTCGGCCTTTATGGCGCTGGGCTGCTACACAACCGTGTTGTTGATGGAGGCGGGTGTGCCTTTTGTGCTGTCATTCCCCTTGGCAGGCGTCCTAACCGGCATTGTGGGCGGTTTGATCGCCATTCCGGCGCTGAAACTGCATGGCGTTTATCTGGCCATTGCCACCTTGGCCTTGGCCATTCTCACCGACGACCTGATCGTGATGTTAGAGCCATGGACCGGCGGCGTTGGGGGTAAATTTGCCCCCCCGATCACCATTTTCGGTCTGGAAGTGAACCGTTGGTCAAGCCCTGCGGCGTGGTATTACATGGCCTTGGTTGTGGTGCTGGTGGTCACGCTGTTTTATCGCAACTTGCTGCGCGCGCCGATGGGGCGGGCCTTTGCCGCGGTGCGCGATAGCGAGATTTCGGCGCAGGCTATGGGCGTGAACCTTGCGCGCACCAAAACCATTGCTTTTGGTATGTCGGCGGGCATCACCGGCTTGGGCGGCGCGCTGATGGGGCTTTTTGCCGAGGTGTTCAACAACGAGACCTTCACCTTTATTCTGTCGATCCAGCTGCTGATGATGATCGTGGTGGGCGGCTTGGGCTTTATCCATGGGGCCTTTTTGGGGGCCATCGTGATTTCGTTTCTGCCGCAGGCCCTGTCGATTGTCACCGATGGTATCGGCAGCAATGTGGCCATCCCGGGGCTGGAAATTGGGGTGTTTGGGGTGATCATGATTTTGTTCATCTTGTTCGAACCCATGGGCCTTTATGGCCGCTGGCTGAAGATCCGCACGTTCTTTCAGCTGTTCCCCTTTGCCCGCAAAGACATGTTCCGCCGCCAAAAATCCTATCTGAAAACGGAGCGCCTAAGATGAGTTTGCTGACGCTCGAGAACGTTACCTTGAAATTTGGCGGCCTGACGGCGGTGAATAACCTTAGCATGCAGGTCGAAGAGGGGCAGGTTTTTGCGCTGGTTGGGCCAAACGGCGCGGGTAAATCGACCGTGTTCAACCTGATTTCGCGGTTTTATACGCCCGTGTCTGGCAAGATCAGCTTTGCAGGCACCGATCTGTTGGGGCTTGCCCCCGACGAGGTGCCCAGCCTTGGCATTGCGCGCACCTTCCAAAATATCGAACTTTTCGATCAGGCGACGGTGCTGGAAAACTTGCTTGTCGGCCGCCACCGCCACCGCAGCACCAATCTGGTGCAGCAGATGTTTCACACCCCGGCCGTGCGCAGCGAAGAGCGCGCGCATCGCGAAGCGGTGGAAGAGGTGATCGATTTTCTTGATCTGCAACCCTACCGCAATTCGCGTATCGCGGGCCTGCCTTATGGGGTGCGCAAAGTGGTCGAGGTGGGGCGCGCGCTGGCCTCGAAGCCGCGGCTTTTGCTGCTGGACGAGCCGGCCTCGGGCCTGTCGGTGGAAGAGACGCAAAACATGCGTTGGTGGATCGATGATATCCGCCGCCAAATGGGGATTACCGTGTTGATGGTGGAACATGACATGGGGTTGGTCAGCAAAGTGTGCGACAAGGTGTTGGCCTTGGCCGATGGCGCGATGCTGGCCCAAGGCACACCAGCCGAGGTGCAAAGCCACCCCGCGGTGATCGAGGCCTATTTGGGCACAGGAGATGCAGCATGAGCAGCAAACCCCTGTTGGAAGTGCGCAATCTGGAAACCTTTTATGGCCCCATCATGGCCATTCGCGGTGTAAGCCTAGAGGTGCACAAAGGCTCGGTTGTGACGGTTCTGGGTGCCAATGGCGCGGGCAAAACGACGCTTTTGAAAACCATTTCCGGCATCATGGATCCGGAAAAAGGCGAGATCTTGTTCGAGGGTGAAAACATTGCCGGCCGCGAACCGCACCGCGTGGTGAAATCGGGCATCGTGCATGTGCCCGAGGGGCGCGAGGTATTTCCGCTGCTGACGGTCGAGGAAAATCTGGCGCTGGGCGCCTATACCCGCAGCGACCGCGCCGGTATCGCCCAAGACCGCGACATGGTTTTTGAATATTTCCCGATCTTGAAAGAGCGCCGCAACCAAGAGGCGGGCACGCTTTCGGGCGGGCAGCAGCAAATGCTGGCCATTGGCCGCGGGCTGATGTTGCGGCCCAAAATCATGCTGCTGGATGAACCCAGCCTTGGGCTATCGCCGCTGTTGGTGCAGGAAATCTTTGCCATTCTCAAACGTCTCAACAGCCAAGAAGGCGTTACCATGATGCTGGTGGAACAAAACGCCAGCGTGGCCCTGGGCTTGGCCGATCAGGGCTATGTCATGGAACTGGGGCGCATCGTGATGAATGGCAGCAGCGAACGGCTGCAGGCAAGCGAAGACATCAAAAGCTTCTACCTTGGCCATAGCGAAGACACGGGGCGCGGCGAAAAGCGCTGGAAACGCAAGAAAACCTGGAGATGAGCCTGTGAATATGCAGTCCCGGTCCGCATCTGTTAGCATCAATGGCGTCACCTTTAACGCCGACCCGGCGGCACGCCCTGTGCAGGTGGATGGCCAAGACACGATCGTGAAGCTGTTTGCGCATCGCTGTGCCAGTTTGGGCGCGCGCACCGCACATCGTGAAAAAGATTTCGGCATTTGGAAATCCTACAGCTGGGCCGATTACTGGACCCATGCCGCATGGGTGGGCATGGGCCTGCGCGCGCTTGGTTTGCAGCGTGGGCAGGTGGTGTCGATTTTGTCCGAGGACCGCAAGGAATGGGCCTATTTCGATTTGGGCATTCAGGCGGTCGGGGGCATCGCATCGGGTGTTTATACAACCGATTCCGCAACGCAGCTGGCCTATCTGCTGACCGACAGCCAATCGCGGTTTTTGATTGTCGAAAACGAAGAGCAGCTGGATAAGTATCTGGAAATTGCCGATAGCGCGCCCGACGTGCAAAAGGTGATCGTGCTGGAAGACGAAGGCCTGCACGCCCTGTCTGACCCGCGGGTGATGTTTTTGGCCGATCTTTATGCTTTGGGCAAACAGGCGCATGAGGCAGAGCCCAATATTTTCGCCGATGAAATCGCAAAATCCCAGCCCGGGGATACGGCACTGCTGATCTATACCTCGGGCACAACCGGCATGCCCAAAGGCGCGATGCTGTCGAACGAAAATATCATGGCCGCGATCACGGCGGGCGCCCATGGCTTGCCCGCGCATGAAAGCGATGAACAGCTGTGTTTCCTGCCGCTGTGCCATATTTTGGAACGCGATGTTTCGATCTATTTTCCCTTGGCCGCCAAATGCACGGTGAATTTTGCCGAAAGCCCGGAAACGGTTTTCAGCAACTTGCAAGAGGTCAGCCCAATGACCTTTACCGCCGTGCCGCGGGTGTGGGAGAAAATCTATTCCCGCGTGCTGATCATGGCGCAAGAGGCCACTTGGCTGGGGCGCTTTGCCTTTGCGCGGGCGTTGAAGGCGGGCCGCAAGCGCGCCGATGCCTTGGCAAAAGACGGGCGCGTGCCGATGCTGACGGCGCTGAATTATACGCTGTGGGATATGCTGGTGCTGCGCAACCTGCGCCGGATGTTGGGCTTTGACCGCATGCGCCGTGGCGGGACTGGTGCGGCGCCCATCTCGCCGGAATTGCTGAAATGGTATTGGTCGATCGGTGTGCCGCTGGTCGAGGGCTATGGCATGACCGAAACCAGCGGCATTGCCACCATCAACACCCCCGATGAAAATCGCACCGGCACCATTGGCCGGCCGGTGCCGGGTGTCAGCGTGCGCATCGCAGAGGATGGCGAAATTCAAACCAAGGGTTTGAACAATTTTCAGGGCTATTGGCGCAATAACGAGAAATCAGCCGAAAGCTACACCGCAGATGGCTGGCTGCGCACCGGCGATGTGGGGCGGGTGGATGAGGATGGCTATGTCACCATCACAGGCCGCCTGAAAGACATCATCATCACCGCGGGCGGCAAGAATATTACCCCTGCCGAAATCGAAAGCCGGTTGAAATTTAGCCACTATATCAGCGACGCCGTGATCATCGGCGACCGGCGCAAATACCTGACGGCCTTGGTGATGATTGACCAAGAGAATGTGGAAAAATACGCCCAAGACAACAAAGTGCCGTTTTCGGATTTTGCCTCGCTGTGCCGGGCACAGGCGGTGCAAGATTTGATCCGCGCCGAGGTAGAGCAGGTGAACCGCGAATTTGCACGCGTGGAGCAGATCAAAGATTTTCGTCTGATCGACGTGCTGCTAACTGCCGAAGATGAAGAGTTGACGGCCACCATGAAACTGCGCCGCAGTTTTGTTGAAAAGCGCCACAAAGCGCTGATTGATGATATGTACTGAACAGCCCTTGGTGAAATGGGCAAAAACGGGAGGAAAGATAAAATGAAACGCCTGATGAATACCCTTTTGGGCAGCGCATTGGCGCTGGGCATGGCGCAGGCCGCTGTGGCCGAAACCCAAGGTGTCAGCGATACTGAAATCGTGATCGGCTCGGTCAATGACCTCAGCGGCATTTTCGCCGCCGTGGGTGTGCCTGCCACCAACGGTGCAAACCTGTTTCTGGACAAAGTCAACGCCGCCGGTGGCGTGCATGGCCGCCAGATCCGCTTTGTTGTGGAAGATCACAGCTACCAGCTGCCAAAAGCAGCCCAAGCCTATAACAAGCTGGTAAACCGCGACAAAGTATTTGCGATGATGCTGTCGCTGGGCACGCCGCATAACTTGGCCGGTTTCAAAATTCTTGATCCCAAAGGCATTCCAAACCTGAACCCGCTGTCGGCCGCGCGCGAGATGCTGTCAGAGCCGATCGACAACAAATACACCGGCTTTGCCAGCTACTACGATCAGGCTGTTGCAGGCATCAAATACCTGAAAGAAAACACCGGGGCCACGAAAGTGTGCGCCATGTATCTGCCCACCGATTTCGGCATTGAAATCGCAACCGCAGCCAAGGAAAGCACCGCTGCGCTGGGCACCGAATTTATCGCAGAAACCACCCATAAGCCGGACGAGCAAGATTTCGTAGGTGCGGTGCAAAAGCTGCGTTCCGAGGGCTGCGAAACGGTTGTTATGGCGCTGGGTGTGCGCGCGGGTATCACCGTTGTGGGCACCGCCAAGCAGCTGGGCTGGTCCGAGGCGAAATTCCTCAATACCTCGGCCGGGTTTCTCGAGGCAGTGGCGGCTGTGCCAAATGGCGTGACCAACGGCCTTTATGCAGCGGCTGGCTGGGTAGACCTGCGCGCGCGCGCCTCTGAACCCGCACCTGCCGCCTTTATCGCGGAATACGAGGCAAAATATGGCCACCCCGCCACGGGTTTTGCGATGCTGGGCTATAACGCCGCTGAAACGCTGGTTATGGCGCTGGAGGCTGCAGGCCGTGACCTGACGCAGGAAAGCTTCCAAGCCGGGATGGAATCGATCAATTACTATTCGGAACTGCTGGATGCGCCCATCGCCTATGGCCCGGGCGACCATCAGGGTGGCGACGAAGTGACGATCTCGGTTGTTGAAAACGGTCTGTGGAAATTGCTGGCCCGCCAGTAAGCCCCACAGCTGATCAGCCACGCAAACGGCCACCCCACGCGGGTGGCCGTTTTTCTATTTGCAGGGCTTGGCGCGCAGGGTTTCTGCCGATAGTCTTGGGCGCATATGTTTTGGGCGGCTAAGCCCTGCCGCCCGTGTGGTTTGATTGGTAATATAAAGGCACCGTATGACCCAAATTCCGCAGGATCAGTTTCCGCAAGTCAGCGGCATGCGCTATTTGCGCTTTTTCCGTTGGTTGCATCAGCACCGCCGCCCGAATTGGTATCTGGAGGTGGGCACGCATATGGGCCGCAGCCTTGATATTGCCACCTGCCGCTCGATCGCTGTGGACCCAAATTTTTTGGTCAATCGCGGGGTGATTGGCACCAAGCCCGAATTGCATTGCCTGTCCCAAACCAGCGACGATTTTTTCGCCAGCGGTTTTGCCCAGCGTATCGGTGCCGTGGTGGATTTGGCGTTTTTGGACGGGATGCACCTGTTTGAATTTACCCTGCGCGATTTTATGAATTGCGAGAAAATCATGAGCCCCGATGGCATGATCATTTTGCATGATGTCGTGCCCATCAGCTATGACGCGGTGCAGCGTGTCTGGGACCGCGAGAAAACCCGCGAATGGACAGGCGATATCTGGCGTTTGATCCCGATTTTGCGCCGCTACCGCCCCGATTTGACCGTCACGGTGCTAGATGCCCGCCCCAGCGGGTTGGCCTTGATCACCGGGCTTGATCCCAACAACACTGTTTTGGATCAGGCCTATGACCAGATCGTGGCCGAAAACACCGATCAAGACCTGACAGCCGAGGTGCTGAAAGCGGCGGTCGACAGCCTGCAAATCGAAACGGTGGCCGACTATATTTCTCGCCACGCAGCCCCACAAGAGGCGCTAAATTTTGCGCTAAAAATCCCCACGCCGCGGCAAGAAACCTCGCATAAATGGGGCGAATTCCACTATGCCACATCGCTGGCCGGGGCCTTGCAGCGCATGGGCCATGCCGCGCGGGTGGATTGCCGCGAAGACTGGCAAAGCGCGGCCCAACCCGGCGAGGTAGAGCTGCTGGTGCGGGGCAAATTTCCCTTTGAGGACAGCAGCGATAATCTGCGCCTGATGTGGGTGCAATCGCATGCTGAAAAGGTGGGCGCCGATGAAATGCGCGGGGTGGCGCATAGTTTCTTGGCCACTCAAAACCTACCCAAACCGGCCAAGGGCGTGTCGTGCTCGGCCTTGTTGCAATGCACAGACGCCACCCGCTTTCCCGGCCCAAAGGGGCAAAAAGCGCCCGAACACCAGTTGCTTTTTGTCGGCAATTGCTACCCCAAACGCAAAACCTACGGCATGGTCGCTTGGGCGCAGGCCGCAGGGCTGGACGAGGTGGCGGTTTATGGCACGGGCTGGGGTTGGGTGGCGCCCGAATGGCAAAAGGGCGGCGTTATTCCCAACGATCAGCTGGGTGCCTATTACCGGGGCGCGGGCGTTGTGCTGAACGATCATCACCATTCAATGCGCGGTGCTGCGGCTTATGTAAATAACCGTGTCTACGACGTGTTGGCCT